>Ga0335069_10005322_pt1 | contig 18952 bp, 18 predicted proteins | sample Lox_Sample_11_FD_206714 | JGI IMG/M metagenome (GOLD analysis project Ga0335069, IMG submission 206714) | Soil microbial communities from Loxahatchee National Wildlife Refuge, Florida, United States - Lox_Sample_1.1 | ecosystem: Environmental > Terrestrial > Soil > Wetlands | place: USA... | reverse complement strand
CGGCCAGTAGAGGTTGTCGTAGGTCAGAAAGCCATTGTTCTCGGGGGCGAGACCCATCGCGACGGCGAACCTGCTGAAGTCGTTCGGAGCCAGAAGATTCGTGGGCTCCGGCGTGGCGCGGTTGATCGCCACCAGCGGACCGACCGATGCGTTGACGATGTTGAGCCCGTTGTTGGAATCGGAAAACGTGCCGCTGATTCCCGTGACTTCAAAGGCGTTCGGATATTTCTCGTCCGTCGCCGGTCCGAAGATGATCGTCAGATCCCCGCTGACGCCCGGAACCGCTGAACAGGATTTCAGTGCTCGCAGCGCGCGCGGGACCCGCCAGCGCCATGCCTATCCCCGTGACCGCAAGCATGGCCAAATACGTCTTCTTCATCCTCGCTCTCCTTGGCGTTGGGCCATGCCGGATCAACGAACCGGCGCCTCCCCTCCGACCTCCCGAAGCGCCGGAAGTTCGGCGCCTTCTTCGGCTCCATCAAGCTCTAACGACGCGACGCACCCGAACCCCGCTGCGCGATCGATAGGACCCGGTGATGAAGTGCAAAACGTCGACAAAGAGGGTCATGGTACTGCGAGCGCGCGGCATTCGTCGCCAAGCCCGAGCGTCCGTCCATGGACAATCGTTTCCCCTTTGTGCGGCGGCGATTCACCCGCCGTCTCATTCGGCGAGATAGCCTAAGGGCAAACGCCTAAATTGCGAATCACGCCTTTGTGAAATACTCGCCGCGGCATTCCCAGCGCCGAGTCCAGCCCTCAGAGCTGTGAAAGACGTTGGCCAACGGCGGCGAATTGGCTCTTGTCTCTCGGCTCGCCGAGAGGCAGAGGAAAGTCCCGGATGGCGCCGCCTGCAGCGCTTCGATCCGAGCCGTTTTTGGCGACGCTGTGCTTTCGCGATAGCATTTGCCAAGGGAAGGGTGGCCGAGTGGTTTAAGGCAGCGGTCTTGAAAACCGCCGTGGGGGCAACCTCACCGTGAGTTCGAATCTCACCCCTTCCGCCATCCTGCCGGTCGATGTGGCAACCCTTTTCCAGCGTCCAACCTCTCCCGGAGCGAGGTCGACCCTGGGCTATGGGCGCGCCTCCTGGGCGTGACTGGCAACGGCGCCGGTGGCGGCGTCGCGATCCCGCGCGATGGCGTCTCGAGTTTTTCACTTGTTCTTCGCGTGCTGTCGAGATTCGATTTCCCCGATCCGCCGCCACACATCGGTGAGGGAATCTTCCATCGCGTGCTGCGAGTCGATCAATTCCTTGTGCGTTCGCTCGATGCTGGCAAGAGCCGCAATCACGACAATCATGACCCTCTCGAGCCGCCAGACCACATAGACAAGAACGGCCGCAATAGATATGATTCCCGCCGTTTGGACGCTATTTAGAACCCAATCATCGCGCATAGCCCCTCGGAATCCTGCGGTCTGAAGATCGCCAATCGCCGCTGCGAAATTCCAATCTGCACATCCCGGCGACAGACGGCAATGACTTGTGCGCTCGCCGTGACCTGTGCCAAGCGTTCCCAATCGGCGGTCTGGCGCACTGCTTGCCCAGGCCGCGGTACGGCGTGGCTCCGGCAGCAAGGACAATGAGCTCCTGTTGGAGCCAGAGATTGCGGACGCTGATAGCGCTTCGCGATCGGCGATGGCGCCAATCCCGTCGATTGTCGAAGCCTCGTCAATCCCAAAGGGGATATGCCAGCCTCGCGGGCTCACTGAGGACGAAATGGACCGAATCTGGTTGAAATCCTATCCGCCCGGCGTCCCGGCGGAAATCAATCCAGACGGCTATCGATCGCTAGCCGACTTTTTCGATGCGAGCGTCAGCCGGCATCGCGGTCGGCCGGCTCTCATCAGTTTCGGCCGGACGATATCCTACGACGAACTGGATCGCCTCTCTCGCGCCTTCGCAGGCTACCTGGTCGGCGTGGCCGGCCTCAAGCGCGGCGCGCGCGTCGCGCTCATGATGCCAAACCTAATCCAGTATCCGGTTGCGCTGCTCGGCGCCCTGCGCGCGGGTTGCATCGTGGTCAATTGCAATCCGCTTTACTCGCCACGCGAGCTCCACCATCAGCTGATGGATTCTGGCGCGGAGGCGATCGTCGTTGTCGAAAATTTCGCACAGACCCTCGAAAAAGCCTTGAAAGGCACGGCCATCCGAACCGTGGTGGTCACGGGCGTCGGCGATCTTCTGGGAGGCGCCCGCGGGGCCCTCGTGAATTTCGTCGTGAGGCATGTCCGTCGATCCGCGCCGCGGTGGCGTCTGCCGCTCGCCGCCCGGTTCAAACCCGCGCTGACCCTGGGGGCGCGGCAAGGCGCAAGGCTTCCAGAACTCGCCCCCACCGACGTCGCCTTTCTGCAATATACCGGCGGCACGACCGGCGTTCCCAAGGGCGCGATGCTGACGCATCGCAACATGCTGGCCAACCTCGCGCAAACGCACGCCTGGATCGCCTCGTCGATGCGCGAGGCGGGCGAAGTCTTTGTCACGGCGCTGCCGCTCTATCATGTGTTCGCGCTTACCGTGAATTGCTTCGTGCCAATCATGATCGGGGCAAATAATCTCCTGATCGCCGATCCGCGCGACATTCCCGGTTTCGTCAAAGCGCTGAAGGCCACGCCATTTACGGCGATTACCGGGGTCAATACGCTGTTCAACGCGCTTTTGAGCAATCCGGACTTCCTGCGGCTCGATTTCTCGACGCTCCGCCTCGCGGTCGCGGGCGGAATGGCCTTGCAGAAGGTCGTCGCGGAGCGATGGAAGGCCGTGACCGGCAAGCCGCTTCTGGAAGGCTACGGGCTGACCGAGACCTCGCCGATCGTGGCGACGAACCCGTTGACGCTCGCGGACTACAACGGGTCGATCGGACTGCCGATGCCGTCGACCGACATCGCGATTCGCGACCCGGCGGGCGCGGACGTTCCAATGGGTGAAGCGGGGGAGCTTTGCGTCAAGGGGCCGCAGGTCATGGCCGGCTACTGGATGAAGCCGGGCGAGACGGCGCAAGTCATGACCGAAGACGGCTATCTGCGCACGGGCGACATCGCTCGGATCGATGAACAGGGTTACCTGTATATTGTCGACCGCCAGAAGGACATGATCATCGTTTCGGGATTCAACGTCTATCCCAACGAAATCGAGGACGTCGTGATGAGCCATCCGGCGGTGCACGAGGTCGGCGCGGTCGGGGTGCCGGACGAGAAATCTGGCGAAGCGGTCAAGATCGTCGTCGTGCGCAAGGACAATTCTTTGACCGACGCGGAGCTTATCGCCCACTGCCGTCAGTATCTGACCGGCTACAAGACGCCCCGGCATGTCGAGTTTCGCGAAAACCTGCCGCGCACGCCGATCGGCAAGATCCTCAGGCGCGAACTCAGGGAGCCGGCCCCGCCGCTCTCCGACGGCGCGCAGAACGCTGACCCGCCTGCCGCTTAAGCGGCAAAAAGAGCCGGCGCATTGCGCGGCGCCCATGAAATTGCGATAAATCGCGCCTAAATTCCTCCGTCGGGGGCATTACCAGCGCGGCGCCTAGGCGCCGGGAGGCCGCATGTCGAGCGCGTTTGAAGATCGGGAGAATACGTTCGAGAAGAAGTTCGCGAACGACGAAGCCCTGCGTTTCCGCGCCGTGGCGCGCCGCAACAAGGTGGTGGCGCTGTGGGTCGCCGACATGAAGGGCCTGTCCGGGGAAGCAGCCGAAAAATACGCCGATGATTTCGTCTCCGCGCAGGTAGGGGCCGCCGACAATGACGTGGCCGCAGCGCTGAAGCAGGACGCGGCGCGAGGCGACGTCGACATTTCCGACCATCGGCTGCGGGCGAAGATGGACGAGGCAATGATCGAAGCCGCGGCCTCGATCAAGGCCGGGAAGTAAGACGGACTGCCTAACGGGCGCCGCCTCGCGCCAGCGGCGCGAAGGCGGCGGCCACGGTTTCGTAGACCTGCCGCTTGAAGGGAACAACCACGTCGGGAAGGCGCTCGAATCGCTCCCAGCGCCACTGGTCGAACTCGGCGGAATAGGCGCCGTCTGCAGGATGGTCGACGTTGATCTCCGAATCGGCGCCGACGAACCGGAAGAGGAACCATTTCTGGGTCTGGCCACGATAGCGGCCCGCCCATCGGCCGAGAGCCTCATCTGGAAGGTCGTAGGACAGCCAATCGGGATGTTCCGCGATCAGCGCAACGTTTTTGACATTTGTCTCTTCCCACAATTCCCGCTTGGCCGCGGTCAGCGGATCCTCGCCTGGGTCGACGCCGCCCTGCGGCATCTGCCAGGAGCGCGGATCGAGCGTCTCGTTCCGCTTCGGCTTGCGATGGCCGATGAAGGCCTCGCCTATCCTGTTCACGAGGGCAATCCCCACGCAGGGGCGGTAAAGCAGTGCGCCTTTCATGGGGCTCGCTTCGCTTGGGACGGGCTGACGGGGCCAGTCTAGCGCGATGACCCCGGGTCGCGCGACCCCGGCGGGGCCATCGCATTGGCGTCCCCGCCAAGCTTCGCCGCGGCAAGCGCTTCGGCGACATTGATGATGAGGGGACCGGGTCGCGCCGAATAGACCTTCCGCGGAGCAGTATCGGCCGAGGCTGCAGAAACGGGTCGCCACGGCGCCGCGGAGGGCGCATTGGGCCCGCCCTCGATAACCCGCCGCAACGAAGGCGGCTCCGCGGACATTGCCGCGGAGGAAGGCCGTCTGGAGGCGGCCAGCGACCGAGTTTCTTCTCCCGGCGCCGCCGGCGCCATGGTTTCGGCGACGACAACCGGATGGCGACCCGGATGCGCCGCGCGCCACGCGGCAGGGGCAAGCCCGGCGAGCGCGCCAGTCACCGCGGCAGTGACGAGCAGAGCCGGCCAGGCGAAGCGTCGCCGACGCGCCGGTGGCGTCGCGTCGCGCTTGAGCCCGAGCGGCGCGTGCACTTCGTCCCAAAAGGCGATGGCCTCATCGTCCTGCATGCCCCTCATTCTGGCTCATGAACCTTGCGCGAGGGAGGCGTGAGGGCTTATCCGCTTCGCGACTCCCGGCTTCGCGACTTCTGGCGAGCAACCTCGAGGGCGGCAATGACGGCCAATCTCATTACGGACGTGCCCGGCGTGCGGGTAGGTTCGGCCGACGATGCGCGGCTGGCTTCGGGCGTGACCGCCGTCATCTTCGACGCACCGGCCGTCGCCTCGATTGCGGCGCATGGCGGCGCGCCGGCTCTTCGCGACACGGCGCTGCTCGAGCCGGAAATGATGGTCGAGCGGGTCGACGGCTTCGTGCTCTCGGGAGGCTCGGCGTTTGGGCTTGACGCCGCGGGCGGGGCGATGGCCTATCTTGCAAGCGTCGGCCGGGGATTCCCGGTGCGGACGGCGCGGGTGCCGATCGTCCCGGGCGCAAGCCTCTTCGACCTGACCAACGGCGGCGACAAGGACTGGGGGCGCGTGCCCCCCTATTGGGACTTTGGCTATCTGGCGGCGGAACGCGCTGAGCGGCGGTTCCAGCTCGGAACCGTTGGCGCCGGCTATGGCGCGACGACCTTCGACCTCAAGGGCGGTCTTGGTTCGGCCAGCGCGGCGACATCATCCGGCTTCCTCGTCGGCGCGCTTGCCGTCGCCAACACGGTCGGGCGCGCGACGCGCGGCAAGAGCCATCATTTCTGGGCCGCGCCTTACGAGCGCGACGGCGAGTTCGGCGGCCACGCGTTCGGTCCGCATCATGCCGAGGACGCGCGCAGCCTGCGCATGAAGAACGACGAGCCGGCGAACACGGATCTGGCCGTCGTCGCGACCGACGCGATGCTGACCAAGGCCCAGGTCAAGCGCATCGCCATCATGGCGCAGGACGGCTTCGCACTCGCCGTCAAGCCGGCCCATGCGCCGACCGATGGCGATGCGGTTTTTGCCGCGGCGACGGAAACTTCGGGGCGGGCGCCCGACATCCGTGAACTGACCGAGATCGGGATGCTGGCGGCCGAATGTGTCGCGCGGGCCATCGCGAGGGGGGTCTATGAGGCGGTCGCGCTCGGCTTCCCCGGCTCGCCGCAAAGTTGGCGCGAGAAGCATGGCTACAAGGTTGCAACGGCGGCGGAACGATCGGCAGGAACTGCTGTTTGACGAAAATCGCTAAAGCTGGCCCCCTCGCTATCGCCTGTCTGGAATACGGTCCGGCCGATGGCTGGCCGTGCATCCTCGGCCACGGCTTTCCCTATGATGTCCATGCCTATGCCGAAGTCGGGCCGATGCTGGCCGTGGCGGGGGCGCGGGTCATCGTCCCGTATCTGCGCGGTTTTGGGCCGACGCGCTTCCTGTCGGCGAAAACGCCGCGCTCCGGCGAGCAGGCCGCGCTTGGCGCCGACCTGCTCGCGTTGATGGACGCGCTGAATATCGAGCGCGCTGTGCTCGCCGGCTACGACTGGGGCGGGCGGGCGGCCTGCGTCGTCTCGGCCCTTTGGCCGGAGCGCGCAGTCGCGCTCGTCTCCGGCAATGCATACAATATCCAGAACATCGAGAAGGCCATGGAGCCCGCTTCGCCTCAGGAGGAAGCCGCGCTCTGGTATCAGTATTATTTCCACAACACGCGTGGGCTCCGCGGACTTGCGCGGGACCGGCGCGGGATCGCGCGGCTTTTGTGGCGCATGTGGTCGCCGACCTGGGCTTTTGACGAAGAAACTTTTGCGCGGACGGCGCAGGCTTTTGACAATCCCGATTTCGTGGAAGTGGTTATTCACTCCTACCGGCATCGCTACGGACTCGTTCCTAGCGATCCCCACTATGCGCCGATCGAAGCGGCGCTTGCCGCCCAGCCGCCGATCAGAATTCCGGCGATCACGATCGACGGAGACGCCGACGGCGTGAATTTCGGCACGGCTCATCACGCAAACAAATTCACGGGCCCGCACGAGCATCGCGTCTTCGAGCGCGCCGGACACAACCTGCCGCAGGAGCGCCCCGCCGCTTTCGCGCGCGCCGTGCTGGATGCACGGAATATGGCGGGGGCCTAGCCTTATCGAGTCGGACGCCCCTCCGCTCCAACGCGCCAGACGCGCACGGGGCCGGCTCCCGGCCGTCATTTGGAATCTCTCGTTCCGTCACGATTTGGCTACGAATCCATCGCCAATGACGGTTGGATTCTCTTGGATTTCCTTGGATTCCCTCGTCCGAATCGAGCCTTTTCAATGGGTTGCGAGGCTAGCGGCGCAAATGTTTTTTGTTGCTCCCTCACTGGGAGAGCGGTCCCGAGATGGAGCCGACAAAGCCCTTCGTGCGCCTGACGTGATCTGTCATGCGAGTAGCCTAGCATGCATTCTGATTTCCAGCAATATGTGCTCCAGCAGTCGGCATCGGGAGCCCATGCCTTTGGCCGATCAGAATTTGTGGGACGCCACTGACGCCTCTGCGCAACCTCCCTAGCCGCAGAACGGCGTGGTCCCCGCCTTCACCCCGCTGCAGACCTGCGCCTTCGTCATCCAGCCCTCGTCGACCACCGCGCCGAGATTGGCGCGGGTGATTGCAAGCGGCTCGAGCAGGACCGCCTCAACCTTCCCGCCCTTCGGTCCGGTGAGCGGCTTGGCGCCTTCGGCGTCCGACGGCTTCTTGCCCTTCGCCAGCGCGACCGCGGCTGCGCCCGCCGCCCGCCCGAGCGCGGTCCCGTCCTCCCAAACTGATACGGTCTGTGCGCCCTGCGCGACGCGATTGATCGCGGCGTGATCGCCGTCCGCTCCCGCGACGCCGACCACGCCTGCAAGGCCCTGGGCCGAAAGCGCGGCGACGACTCCCCCCGCCATGGCGTCGCTCTCGGCGACGACCGCATCGATCTTGCCGCCCGTCTTGCCGAGCATGTCCTGCATGGCGCCCATCGCGCCGTCCGGTCTCCAGCCCGCAACGAAAGCCGTCGCGCCGACCTTGATCTTGCCCGCGTCCATCGCCGGCTTCAGCGTTTCCATGACGCCCAAGGAGAGGAGATCGGAATGCGGATCGTCCTTCGGGCCGCGGACGAAAGCGTAAGCGCCGGCGGGCTTGGCCGCCATGAGCGCCTTGGCCATCAAGCGTCCGGCCGCGGCGGCGTCATAGGCAACGGTCAGAATCTCCGGGTTTTCCATGAGCTGCCCGTAGGCGATGACCGCGACGCCCTCGGCGAGAGCCCTCTTCGCGGCGGGCAGCACGGCCTCGGGATCGGTCGCGACGATGACGATCGCATGGGCGCCGTCGGCGACGAGAGTCTGCACGTCGGCAGCTTGCTGGGTTGGCGATCCCATCGCGTCGGCGGAAAGGTATTTGCCGCCCGCGTTCCCGATTGCCTCCCGGATCGCCGCTTCGTCGGCGGTCCAGCGCTCGTCCGTGAGATTCGGCCACGCAACGCCGATCGTGAGCGGCTTCATCGGCGCCGCCAGCGCCGGCCCGCCGGCGCAGGCGACAAGCGCCGCGAGCGCAAATCCCGCGTCGCGCCACATCCGGCGACTTAGGCGCCCGATGCCGGCGATCAATGCAGGACGCGCTTGCCGTGCGGCGAATCGAGCGAGAAGGCGGGAATGGCCACCTCGAAACTCTCGCCGTCTTCGCCCACCATGCGGTATTCGCCGACCATCACCCCGCTCGGCGTGGTCAAAGGGCAGCCCGACGCATAGCGATAGGCTTCGCCCGGCCGGATGGTCGGTTGCTCGCCGACGACTCCGGGGCCGCGGATTTCCTGTTGCCTGCCCTCGCCGTCGGTGATCCGCCAGAACCGCTCCATCAGCGTCACAGACTTGTCGCCCAGATTGGCGATCTCGATGACATAGCGCCAGAAATAGCGGCGCTCGGCCGGGTCCGAGCGCTCCGGCTCGAAGATCGGCTCGACAGTGATTTTGACCTGATGCGTGACCGCCGTGTACATGAGACCTTCAGCATAGCGCCGCCGGAGGATGCGTCCAACATCTTCGACCAGCCATTTGGGCTGTCAACTCTGTCGCGCGGGATTCCGTACCGATGAGCGCAGACCGTCTCGAAAGCGCCAAGGACCTGCTCGCCCGGCTCGTCGCCTTCGACAGCGTCAGCGACCGTTCCAACTTGCCCGTCGTCGCGTTCGTCGAATCCTATCTGGAGTCGCTCGGAGCGCCAGTAATCCGGGCGCCGAACGCCGCGGGCGACAAGGCGGCGATTCTTGCGACCATCGGCCCCCGGGTCGATGGGGGCGTCGTCCTTTCGGGCCATACTGATGTCGTTCCGGTCGACGGCCAGCCCTGGACGAACGACCCCTTCTCGCTCCGTGCCGATGGCGGCCTGCTCTACGGCCGCGGCGCCTGCGACATGAAGGGCTTCGACGCCTGCGTGCTCGCCATGGTCCCGGCGTTCAAGGCGGCGCCCCTGAAGCGGCCGATTCACATCGTGCTGAGCTACGACGAGGAAACGACCTGCCTCGGGTCCCGCGACTTGATCGCGCGCTTCGGCAAGGAAGAGCCGACGCCCGGCGCGGTGATCGTCGGTGAGCCGACGATGATGGCGGCGGCGGATTCCCACAAGAGCGTCGCCACCCTGCGCACCTTCGTGACCGGCCATGAGGCGCATTCGGCGATGCCGATGCTCGGCGCGAACGCCGTCGCGATCGCGGCGGACATCGTGAGCGAGATCGGCCGGCTCGGGCGCGAATACGAGAAGGGTCCGCTCGACCCGCGCTTCTCGCCCCCTTACTCGACCTTGCATGTCGGCATGATCCAGGGCGGCGCCGCGCGTAATATTCTCGCCCGGCAATGCGCCTTTCACTGGGAGTTCCGCGGACTGCCCGGCGTCCCGACCGCCTCCGCGCTAGAAAAGGTTCAGGCTTTTGTCGACGCGGTCGCCCTGCCGCGGCTGACCCGCTTCGTCAGCGGCCCCTCGATTGCGACCCAGCTCGAAGTGGACGTCCCGCCGCTGGCGGCCGAGCCCGGCTCGGCGGCCGAGACCCTGGCCCTGAAGCTCACGCGATCGAACCACACCATGGCGGTTTCCTTCGCGACGGAGGCCGGGCATTTTCAGGCGGCGGGCCTGCCGACGATCGTCTGCGGCCCCGGCTCCATCGATCAGGCGCACAAGCCTGACGAATATGTCGCCGAATCGCAGCTTGCCGCGTGCCTCGCCTTCCTCGACCGTCTCGCGGAGGAGCTGTCGCGCTGAACCCTGGCGCTTCGTCAGCGCTGCGCGAGGTTCGGCACGGTTTTCGTGTAGTTCAGATCATAGGTCTTGTTGAGGAGCGGATCGAGCTTCGTGCCTTCCGAAGCGTCGCGGATACTCGGCCGGCCGGTCGGGGTCGGGAATTGCCGCGGAGGGTCGGCGGTCGCTACAGCCGCCGACGTTGCGACCCCGCCCATCCCATATTTCGCTTTGCGCGCCTTCTGATCCGCGAGCATTGCGGCCGGCACCGGAGCCGAAGCCACTGACGACGCGCCGCCTGCCGGATCCTGCCCGAAGTCGCGGGTGAAAAGATCCTGACCTTCGGGGGGCGCGTCGTTGACGCCGCTGACGATCACGCCAGCGTCCTCGAGCGATTTCGGCCCGCCCGAGTCGGGCGTAAGCGACGCCACGGCGGCGTCGAACGCCTTGCGACTGTCGCCGAGCTTCATCAGCCGCGCCGTAACCGCCTTCGGCCCGGGCTGGGCCGCAGGGGCGGTCAGCGCGCCGAAGGACGAGGGATCGGCCGTGTCGAGCGAGCCGCGGATCGCCGGCGAGGCGAACGGAGGCGTCACGTCCGGCGCGAGCCGGTCCTTCGCGTCCTTCTCGATCTCGCGCCAGCGCGTGACGTTCTGCTTGTGCTGTTCGAGCGTCTCGGAAAAGACGTGGCCGCCCGTTCCGTCCGCCACGAAGAAGAGATCGCGGGTGCGCGCCGGGTTGGCGACAGCTTCGAGCGACGCCTTGCCGGGATTGGAAATCGGGCCCGGGGGCAGGCCGCTGATGAGATAGGTGTTGTACGGCGTCGGCCGGGTCAGTTCGGCCTTGGTGATCGAATGGCCGAGCGTGCCCTTGCCGAACACGAGTCCATAAACGATCGTCGGGTCGGACTCGAGCCGCATGCCCTTCTGCAGGCGGTTGATGAAGACGCCGGCCACGCGCGGCCGCTCGTCCGCCTTGCCCGTCTCCTTCTCGACGATCGACGCGAGCGTCACCATTTCACCCGGCGATCTCAGCGGCAGGCCGGAAGCGCGGCGGCTCCAGATTTCGTCGACGAGCTTGGCCTGCGCAGCCTCCATGCGCGCGAGCAGCTTCTGCCGATTGTCGCCGCGTTCGAAGAAATAGGTTTCCGGGGCCAGCGAACCCTCGCGCGGGATTTCCTTGACGTCGCCGACAAGCGCGTCTTCCTGGCGCAGCCGCTGCACGATCTGCTCGCTGGTCAGCCCTTCGGGGACGGTCAGCTTGTGCTGCACGACCTTGTGGGAGGCGAGCAGGCTTTCGATCTCGTTCATGCTGATGCCGGCCTTGAAGGCGTATTCGCCGCGCTTCAAAGCCGCCCGCTTGCCGTCGAGCACGGTCAGGATGTTGAACCAAATCGCGCTGTTGATGACGCCCGCGCGCTCCAACTGGTCGGGGATGCTGCCGGCGTCATCCTCGCGCACGAGATTGACCGTCTTTTCCTCGGTCAGCGGACCAGCGCGGCGTGCTTCCATCATGAGCCCCGCAACCGCCCCGACCGCGACCAGCGCCCCGAACAGGACGAAGGTGAGCAGGCCGCTGACGCCTCCGAGGATGGAGCCGCGCGGCTTTTTCTTCTTGGGCTCTTTGCCGGGAGGCGGGGCAGAGTTCATGACGGGGGCAGGCTTCCGCGAACGGCCGAACAGGCTCGTTCGGGGCTGACCTCCGCCTTCGTTCAGGTTGCCTTGTCCATCCATGCGCCAGCCGGTCTCTCGTGGGCGGTCGATCCGGAATTTCCCTCGCGAAGCGCGTGCGGAGCTTTAGCCCTCGCGCGACTCCCGACCGAAGACCGACTCTATATGAGCCCGTCTCCGAACGGAACCCCGAACGCCCTCCCGCGAAAACTCAGTCCGGCGCGCGGAAAATCAGCGAGGCGTTCGTGCCCCCGAAGCCGAAGGAATTCGAAAGCGCTGCGTGGATCGGCCGCTTGCGGGCCTGGCGCGGCACGAGGTCGATCGCGGTCTCGACCGAGGGATTGTCCAGGTTGAGCGTCGGCGGCGCGACCTGGTCGCGGATCGCCAGGATCGAGAAGATCGCCTCGACCGCGCCCGCGGCGCCAAGCAGATGGCCGGTCGACGACTTGGTCGAGGACATGGAAGTCTTCGCGGCGCTGTTGCCGAGCAGCTTTTCGACGGCGTGCAACTCGATCTCGTCTCCCACCGGCGTCGAGGTGCCGTGCGCATTGACATAGTCGATCTCCGACGCCGAAAGGCCGGCGCGCTTTAGCGCCATGCTCATCGAGCGGAAGGCGCCGTCGCCGTCGGGCGCCGGCGCGGTGATGTGATAGGCGTCGCCGGACAGGCCGTAGCCGACCAATTCCGCATAGATGCGGGCGCCGCGAGCCTTCGCGTGCTCCAATTCCTCCAGAACGACGCAGCCCGCGCCTTCGCCCATCACGAAACCGTCCCGGTCGCGGTCGTAGGGGCGCGAGGCCGCCTCCGGGCGATCGTTGAACCCGGTCGAGAGCGCCTTGCAGGCCGCAAAGCCGGCCAGCGACAGTCGATTGACGGCGGATTCGGCGCCGCCCGCCACCATCACATTGGCGTCGCCGAGCGCGATCAGCCGCCCCGCGTCGCCGATCGCATGGGCGCCGGTCGAACAGGCGGTCACAACGGCGTGATTGGGGCCCTTCAGCTTGTGGGCGATAGAGACCTGGCCGCTCACCAGATTGATGAGCCGGCCGGGAATGAAGAACGGCGAAATGCGCCGCGGTCCCCGCTCGTGCAGCGTGACGGAGGCGTCATATATGCCGCCGAGACCGCCGATGCCCGAGCCGATCAGGACGCCCGTCTCGATCTCTTCCTCATAGGCGCCCGGCGCCCATTTCGCGTCGCGCAGCGCCTGCGTTGCGGCGGCCATGCCGAAAATGATGAAGTCGTCGACCTTGCGCTGCTCTTTGAGGTCCATCCAGTCGTTCGGATTGAAGGCATCCTCCGCCTCGCCCCGCGGCACCTGTCCTGCGATCCGGCAGGGCAGATCGGAGACGTCGAAGTTCTCGACCTTGTTCAGCCCCGACTCGCCGGCAAGCAGACGCCGCCACGTGGTTTCGACGTCGGATGCGACCGGCGTGACCATTCCGAGGCCGGTGATGACAACTCGCCGCATGGGTCTGTTTCCACCCTTATCGCCGGAGGCTCCGGCGCTAGGAACAATTGCGCGCCTCTAACGCAACAAGGGCCGGATCGATGACCGGCCCTCGCATCTAGTCAAATCCTGGCAAGCGGGCCTCCGTGGCGCCCGCTTCCGTCACTTGCCAGCCGAAGCCTTCTCCAGGAACTTCACCGCATCGCCGACCGTAACGATCGTCTCAGCCTGATCGTCCGGGATCTCGACGCCGAATTCTTCCTCGAAGGCCATGACCAGTTCGACCGTGTCGAGAGAATCGGCGCCGAGATCGTCGATGAAATTTGCGCTCTCGACGACTTTGTCGGGTTCCACGCCGAGATGCTCCACGACGATCTTCTTCACACGCTCTGCGACATCGCTCATCTTGTCATTCCTTTGTGCGCCGGGACTGGCGCCCGCCGATGTTGGTTAAGTGGTGCGGCCGGCGGCGCGCCGACCAGTCCCGCGCCCCAGACGCGGTTCGAGTTTCGCAACGGTCCTAATGGTGACGCCGACGCTCGAAAATCCTCCCGGCGCCACAGCGGCGCTTGGTGACTAAGGCGGTCGATAGCATATCTTTTTCGTGAAGGCGAGAGGCGGGCCGGCCCTGCCACGTGGGTTTTGAACAAGGTCTAAACACCTCATATCATTGCCATTCCTCCATTAACGTGGAGCGTCTGGCCCGTCACGTAAGCCGCCTCCTGGCTTGCCAGATAGACCGCCGCCGCGCCAATGTCGGCGGCCGCGCCCAGTCGTCCCATCGGCACGGAGGCCAGGATCGCTTCGCGCTGCTTGTCAGTCAGGGTGTCGGTCATCGGGCTTGCGATGAAGCCGGGCGCGATGCAATTCACCGTGATGCCGCGTGACGCGACCTCGGCGGCGAGCGCTTTGGACATGCCGATCATGCCCGCTTTCGCCGCCGCATAATTGCCCTGTCCGGGGTTGCCGGTGACGCCGACGATCGAAGTGATGTTGATGATCCGGCCATGACGGCGGCGCATCATGCCCTTGAGCGCGGCGCGCGACAGGCGGAAGGCGGCCGTGAGATTGACCGCAAGAACCGTGTCCCACTCGGCGTCCTTCATGCGCATGAAGAGGTTGTCGCGGGTGACGCCGGCGTTGTTGACCAGAATGTCCAGGGCGCCGAGCATCGTCTCCGCGGCGGGCACCAGCCCCTCGACCGATTCTGTGTCGGCGAGATCGGCGAGCGCGATCTGCGCGCGCTCCTTGAGCTCTGCGGCAAGCTGGTCGAGCGCGTCCCGTCGCGTCCCCGAGAGAACGACTTTGGCCCCCTGAGCATGGAGCGCGCGCGCGATCGCGCCGCCGAGACCTCCGGATGCGCCGGTCACCAGCGCGGTCTTCCCGGACAGATCGAACAATGGCGTTTCCTTCCCGGAGGTTTTTATCAGCGCGCCGGCGCGGCCGCCTGGAAAGCGGCGATGTCGGCTGGCGCGCCGATGCTGATCGCCGTCGCCCCCTCGACGATGCGCTTAATGAGGCCCGTGAGCACCTTGCCCGACCCGACCTCGATGAAGCGGGTGACGTCTTGGCCGCTCATGTAGAGCACGCTTTCGCGCCACCTGACGGTCCCCGTCACCTGCTCGACGAGGCCCCTGCGGATCGCTTCCGGGTTTTCGACAGCTTCAGCTGCGACGTTGGAGACGAGCGGGGGTTTCGGCGCCTTGATCGCGACATTCCTGAGCGCCGCCTCCATCGCCTCGGCGGCGGGCTGCATCAGCGCACAGTGGAAGGGAGCCGACACCGGCAGGAGCAGGGCGCGCTTTGCGCCTTCCAGTTTGGCGAGCTCCATTGCCCGCTCGACCGCCTGCTTCGTACCGGAAATGACGACCTGCCCGCCGCCGTTGTCGTTGGCGGCCTGGCAGATCGCGCCTTCGAGATGGAATTCCCGCGCCGCTTCGGTGGCGATCCTGACAGCCTTGCCGAAATCGAGGCCCAGGAGCGCCGCCATCGCGCCCTCCCCTACCGGAGCGGCCTTTTGCATCGCTTCGCCGCGCAGCCGCAGAAGCCGCGCCGTATCCTCGATCTTCAGGGCGCCCGCGGCGCAGAGCGCCGAGTATTCACCGAGCGAGTGACCGGCGACGAAGGCCGCGTCCTTGGCGGCCCTGAAGCCCGTCTCGTGTTCGAGGGCGCGCAGGGCGGCGATGCTCGCGGCCATCAGCGCCGGCTGCGCGTTGGCGGTGAGCGTCAGCTCCGCCTCCGGACCCTCGAACATCACTTTTGACAATTTTTGCGACAAGGCCTCGTCGACGCGCACAAAAACCTCGCGGGCGACCGGAAATTGCTCAGCGAGCGCCTTGCCCATGCCGACGGCCTGGGAGCCCTGACCTGGAAACACCAAGGCCGTCTTCATGATTTGGACTTCCTGATTTCGGGCGGCTGGCAAGCCACAAGTGGACCCGGGCTGTCAAGCGAGGCCGGGGAAACCCGGAGGAAAGCCGGGCGGCGTCTCCTCATGGGCCGTTAAGATTGGGAGCGCAGAGCTTGCTGCAGTTGAGCCCGAACGTCGCTCCCCGCAGGCGGAAAGAAGGCGCTCGCACTTCGGCCCTGGAGCGCATGACAGTTATGAGCAGAAGCGCCCTTTTGGCGCGGACTTTTACGGCGGTGCGCGATTGTGCGTGGCTCGACGCCGGGCGGGCTCGCGCATACGCCCGCATCCTGGCCTCAGTCGCCATCGCCGTTTCGCTCGCCTGGATCGCGCTGGGCTCCGACGGCCTCGATCGCAGGGGCGAGCCGCTCGGCGGCGACTTCGTCAGCTTCTGGGCCGCCGCGCGCCTCGCGCTCGAAGGCCAGCCTGAGCGCGCCTATGACATCGGCGCGCATTGGGCGCAGCAGAAGGCGATGTTCGGGCCGGACGTCGGCTACGCGGCCTTCTTCTACCCGCCGCCCGCGCTCCTGCTCTACCTGCCTCTCGGATTCGCGCCTTATTTCGTTGCGCTTTCCCTCTGGCTTGGGCTCGGCGGCTACGCCGCCTTCCAGGCCGCGCGCGGCTTTTGGGCCGGCCTCGACGCCGTGACGTTCCTGGCCTTCCCGGCGGTTCTGGTCAACGTCGCGCACGGCCAGAACGGTTTTGTCACGACGGCGCTTATCGGCGGGGGCCTGCTCGCGCTGGGCCGCCGGCCAGCCGTGGCAGGGGCGCTTTTGGGCGCAATGGTCATCAAGCCCCACCTCGCCCTCGTCCTTCCCTTCGCGCTCGTGCTGTCGCGCCGCTGGACGACGCTCTGCGCCGCGGCGGCGACGAGCCTCGCCCTATGCGCGCTTTCGCTGGCCGCTTTCGGCGTCTCGACCTGGCGCTCCTTTCTTCACGGCTCCAGCTTCGCGCGCCGGGCCCTCGAAGAGAACCTGATCGGCTACGAGAAGATGCAGAGCGTCTTCGCCGCCGCCCGCCTGCTGCACGGCTCCGTTGGCATCGCCTGGATTCTGCAGGCCGCGAGCGCCGGGGCGGCGCTGGCGGCGCTCTTCTCTCTCTACCGGAAGGGGCGTCCGCAAAGCGGAGAGGCTGCCGCGGTCGTCTGCGCCGCGCTGCTCGCCACGCCGTTTCTGCTTGACTACGACCTCATGCTATTGGCGATCCCGATGTGCTGGATGACCGCCGAGGGCCTTCGCCGCGGCTTTCTTCCCTTCGAGAAGGCCGCGCTGGCGGCCGTCTTCCTGCTGCCGCTGATCTCGCGCAGCGTTGCGGGGACATTGGGCGCGCCGCTGGCTCCGTTTTTGATTGCCGCCCTCATGGGCCTGGTCATGAGGCGGGCGGACGAGCCTGTTGTGGACGACGCGGTCTTTTGCGCGGCGGCCGCGCCTCGCGCCTCTCACTTGGCGCCAATCAATGATAGGAAACGTGCCGCCGCTCCGCTCGAATCGTGAGACGGGCTGGCGATTGCGAGGGGCGATGGCGGCGGCGCCGGGAAAGACTTGCGGGTCCTGCACGCTCTGCTGCTCCGTTCTGGAGATAGCGGAACTCAAAAAGCCGGCTGGCCCCCGCTGCCCGAACTGCGTCTCGGGGGCGGGGTGTTCAATTTACGCCGAGCGGCCGCAGGTGTGCCGCGATTTCGAATGCGAATGGCTGATGAGCCGGGATCTCTCCCGCCAATTCCGGCCCGACCTGATCGGGACCATTTTGATGGAGGATCCGGACAGCGAGGAATATCGCGCGGTCTGCGCGCCCGAGAAGGCAATGGCCTGGCGCAATCCCAGGATTTTCGCCCATCTCGTCGCCGTGGCGAAGTCGGGCCGCCTTGTGGTCGCCAAGGCGGGGCTCATGTCCTGGCGGGTGTTCGCTTCTGGCCAATGGGGTCCGACCGTCTGAACCCTTGCCGGATTCGACTCCACGGCGCCCAAGAATTATGCAGAAGCCCCGCCCGCGCGCGGCGTTGGGCCGCGGCGGGACGGCGTGGCGCCATCCCTGCTCGGGTGCTAAGACCCGCGCCGCGCCGGAGAACGCGCGGAAGTCTATCCACTGATGAAGAACGGCAAGGGAGTTTCGCCGCCATGAAGAAGATCGAAGCTGTCATCAAGCCGTTCAAGCTCGACGAGGTGAAGGAAGCCCTTCAGGAAGCCGGGATACAGGGAATCACCGTTCTCGAAGCCAAGGGGTTCGGCCGGCAGAAGGGGCACACCGAGCTCTATCGTGGCGCAGAATATGTCGTCGATTTCCTGCCGAAGGTGAAGATCGAGGTGGTCGTCGTGGACGACCTGCTGCAAGCCGCGGTCGAGGCGATCCGCAACGCCGCGCAGACCGGACGCATCGGCGATGGCAAGATATTTGTATCGAACATCGAAGAGGCGATCCGTATCCGCACCGGGGAAACCGGCGCGGACGCGATCTAGTCGTGCGCTGGATCGAGGAACTTCCCGCCGACGCGACGGGCAGGACGAAACATCACAGTTGCGAAGTTCAATCTCAAGGAAAGGCAAACTATGAAGACCGCCAAGGACGTCCTTAAGGCGATCAAGGACAACGACGTCAAATATGTCGACCTCCGGTTCACCGATCCGCGCGGCAAGTGGCAGCACGTCACCTTCGACCAGACCCTGATCGACGAGGAAGCCTTCGCGGAGGGGCTCATGTTCGACGGTTCGTCGATCGCCGGCTGGAGGGCGATCAACGAGTCCGACATGACGCTCATGCCCGACCCGACCTCAGCCTGCATGGATCCGTTCTTCGCGGCCTCCACCATGGTGCTGAATTGCGACGTCCTCGATCCGGCCAGCGGTCAGCCCTACAACCGCGATCCGCGCGGCATCGCCAAGAAGGCCGAGGCCTATCTGAAGTCGACGGGAATCGGCGACACATGCAATTTCGGCCCCGAAGCCGAGTTCTTTGTGTTCGACGACGTGCGCTTCGCCGCCGAGCCCTACAACACCGGCTTCCAGATCGATTCGACCGAGCTGCCGACCAATTCCGATACGCCCTACGAAGGCGGCAACCTCGGCCACCGCATCCGCACCAAGGGCGGGTATTTCCCCGTCCCGCCGCAGGATTCCGCTCAGGACATGCGCGGCGAGATGCTCGCGGCGATGGCGCAGATGGGCGCGGTCGTCGAGAAGCACCATCACGAGGTGGCCTCGGCCCAGCATGAGCTCGGCCTCAAGTTCGGCACGCTGACGACGATGGCCGACCATATGCAGATCTACAAATACTGCATCCACATGGTCGCCCAGAGCTATGGCAAGACCGCGACCTTCATGCCGAAGCCGGTCTATGGCGACAACGGCTCGGGCATGCATGTCCACCA
>Ga0335069_10005321_pt1 | contig 18959 bp, 16 predicted proteins | sample Lox_Sample_11_FD_206714 | JGI IMG/M metagenome (GOLD analysis project Ga0335069, IMG submission 206714) | Soil microbial communities from Loxahatchee National Wildlife Refuge, Florida, United States - Lox_Sample_1.1 | ecosystem: Environmental > Terrestrial > Soil > Wetlands | place: USA... | reverse complement strand
GGTGGGGAGGGGCCCACCGGCGACGGTCCGTTGGAGCAACGGAGGACGTTCAGTGCTGCGGACCCACGCCGAGAGAGAGAGCAACGGCCGTGCCTCGAGCCGGCATGCCCGCGGATCCACGGTCGCGGTGCGCACTCGTGTGCGGCTCGCATGCGTTCCGGCACGGCGCGGGGGACAGTTTCGTGCCGCGCGGCGACGTGAACGCGACGCCGACCGGCGAACGCCGCGACGTCTGCGTCGTCCACGCGGAGCGCACGCGCCATGACGGGCTCGATGCGCGCCCGCACGCCGTCGTCGCGTCCGGCGACGCTATCGGCAGCGCGGAAGTCGGACCGCGAACGTGCTGCCCTGCCCCGGCGTGCTCTCGAGCGTCACCGTCCCGCCCAGCTGCTGCACGAACCGCCGCACGATGTAGAGCCCGAGGCCGGTTCCGCCGAAGCGACGCGAGTGGGAGCCGTCGCCCTGCCGGAACATCTCGAAGATCACCGCCTGATCCTCGGGGCGAACGCCGATGCCGGTGTCCTGGACGACGAAGCGGACGCCGTCGTCGTCCGCGTGGGCCTGGACGCGCACCCAGCCGCGCTCCGTGAACTTGAGCGCGTTGCCGACGAGGTTGCGCAGCACGACGGTGAGCTTGCGGGGATCGGTCACCAGCGTCACCGCCGGCGCGTCGTCGCGCCAGTCGAGCGCGACCCCCGACGCGCGCGGGATCGTGGAGCAGCTGTCGCGGAGCGCACGCCAGAACGACCCCAACTCCACCGGCTCGGGGCGCACGCGCTCGCTCCCGGCTTCGAGGCGCCCCAGCTCCAGCGTGCTCTCGATCAACTCGAGGAGCTGACGGCCGCCGCGCTCGATCTGCTTCAGCATGCGACGACGTTCGGCGTCGTCCAGCTGGGGATCGTCGCCCATCTGGGCGTAGCCGAGGATCAGATTGAGCGGCGTGCGCAGCTCGTGCGACAGCGTCGAGACGAATTCCGACTTGAGCTGCGCGGCCTGCTCGATCTCTTCCACCATCTTCGCCTTCGTGAGGGCGGCCGAGGCGATCTCCGAGATCCCGCGCGCGAGGCGGTACTGCGTCTGCGTGAACCCCGGACGTCCCGGCCGCTGGCGGGCGATGTGCACGCCGACGATGTCCCGCCCGGTACGCAGCGCCATGCAGAGCTGCGGGCCGAGCGGCGGCGCCGGGAAGGAGGTGGTCTCGATCGCCCTCGTCGCCACGTCCGCGTCGACCACCATCGCGTCGACGTCGCCCAGGCCCGCGAGCACGACGTCGATGAGACGCCGCGGGACCTCGATGGCCTCGGCGAAGCGTCGCTCCTCGGGGCTCGCCCCGTGGCTGGCGACCGGCACGAACGCGTCGAGGTCCGGCCGCGACAGCAGCGTCGTGACCGCGTCGCAGCCCAGCACCTCGGCGGTGACTTCACACAGTCGCTCGAGGAGGACCTGCGACGCGAGCGGCGCGATGCACGCCTCGCCGACCCGGGCGAGGCCCGCGAACACCTCGGCGTCCTCCGCCTTCGCAGCCTCCGCGTCCTTTTGCGCGGTGATGTCGACCGCGAACACGACGACGCCGATCACCGTCCCGTCCTCGTCGCGGTACGGGATCTTGTCGGTGCGGACCCAGCGCTTCTCGCCGTTCGCCATCCTGATCTGCTCGATGATCCCGGTCTTCGGGCGGCCGCCCTGGATCACCTCAAGGTCGTCGGCGTAGTACGCGGCGGCCTCTTCGGGATACAGCTCGTAGGTCGAGCGCCCCTGGAGCGCGTCGGCCGGCAACCCGACCGACGCGGCCGCTGCCCGGTTGGCGCGCAGGATGCGGTTCTCCGCATCCTTGAACCAGATCATCGCCGGGACGGCGTCGAAGCCGATGTCGTGCAGCGGCGGGGACGAGACCGCCATGGGGCCCGGTCTGTACGCCGGTCGATCGGGGTTGGCAAGCGCAGCTCACGCGCCGGCGGCAGCGAGGGCTTCCCCGGGACCCGGCTCGTGCCGTATGGGGAGGCGCCCATGCCGCAGAAGCCGATCGAGCTCATCCTGATGCGACAGCTCGCGGGCACGCTGGCGATGCCGCTCTTCCTGGTCGATCCCGCCGGCACGCTGGTCTTCTACAATCCGGCGGCCGAACGCGTGCTCGGCCTGCGCTTCGACGAGACCGGCGAGATGCCGCTCGCGGAGTGGAGCCGTCGCTGGCTCCCGACCGACGACGCGGGCGGCGCGCTCCCGCCCGAACGCCTGCCGCTCGCGCGCGCGATCGCCGAGCGACGGCCCGCGCACGGGGCATTCTGGATCGCCGCCCTCGACGGGGCGCGGCGACGCATCGAGGTCACCGCCGTTCCGCTGATCGCGGTGCCGGACCACCTCGTCGGCGCGGCGGCCATCTTCTGGGAGGCGACCGCGTGACCGTCCGCTTCTGGGGCACACGCGGCTCGCTCGCCACGCCGGGACGGGCCACCGCCCGCTACGGCGGCAACACGTCGAGCGTGGAGGTGCGCACGGCCGACGGCCAGGTGCTCGTGCTCGACGCCGGCACCGGCATCCGCCTGCTCGGGGCGGCGATCGGCGGCGCCCGGCGCGTCGACGTGCTGCTGTCGCACCTCCACATGGACCACATCCAGGGGCTCGGGTTCTTCGCGCCCTTGTTCGACCCGACCGTCGCCGTCCACCTCTGGGGCCCCGCGGCGAGCGACGCCGACTTGCGCCAGCGCCTCGCCCGCTACCTCTCGCCGCCGCTGTTCCCGGTGCACCTCCGCGACCTGACGCACCTGGCCGTGCACGCGCTGCCGATGGAGCCGTTCGAGGTCGGGGGGGTTCGCATCCTCGCGCACCGCACGTGCCACCCGGGGCTCACCGTGGGCTTTCGCATCGAGGCCGACGGCCGCGCCCTCGCCTACCTCTCCGACCACGAGCCCGCGCTCGGGCACCCGGGCTTCCCCGCACGGGCGGAGTGGACGTCCGGCTACGCGTTGGCCCGGGACGTCGACCTGCTCGTGCACGACGGCCAGTACACGCTGGACGAATACCCTTCGCACGTCGGCTGGGGGCACAGCGCCGTCGACCACGCGATCGCGTTCGCGCGCCTCGCGTCGGCCCGGCGTCTGGTCGTCTTCCACCACGATCCCGCGCACGACGACGCGGCCATCGACCGCCTGACCGCGGAGGCCGTCGCGCGGCTGTCGCCGGCGTTCCCCGTGATCCCGGCGGCCGAGGACGCCTGCCTGGCCGTCGAGTGACGCGGCCGCACGGCCGAGCCGCGACGATCGGCTTGGATGCCGCGGGCGAAGAGCGGTAAGACCGACGCATGCGGAGTCGCACCATCGTCGCGGTCGTCGCGCTCGCGCTTCGGAGCGTCGCGCCGGCGGCGCCCGACCCGAGCCGGCCGGGACGGTTCGCCGTCGGCGTCACGACCGCCGACGCGGTCGACGCGAGCCGCGGGGATCGCACGCTCCCGACCGAGATCTGGTACCCGGCCAGGCGCGCCGGTCGGGACGTCGAGCCGCTCGCGCGCCGCCAGCCGTTGGTCGTCATCGCGCACGGGCTCTGCGGCTCGCGCCTGTACTACGACTACCTGGCGACGCACCTGACCAGCCACGGCTTCCTCGTCGCGGCGCCGGACTTCACGGGCCTCACGCGCAGCGCGTGCGACGCGGGGCAGATCACCGCGACCGTCGCCGACCTCCCGCTCGATCTGTCGTTCGTCGCGCACCAGCTGCACGACGTCGCCGGTCCGTTCGGGCCGTGGGCCCGGCACGTCCGGGGAGCCGCGACCGGGCTCATCGGGAACTCCCTCGGGGGCTACGCCGCGGTCGAGGCGGTGAAGGTCGACCCGTCCTTCACCACGATCATCGGGCTCGCGCCCGCGGTCACCCCCGACGCGGCGCCGGCGCTCGTCGGCCTGACGCCCCGACGAGCCTGGATGATCATGGGCGCCACCGGCGACGCCACCGTCCCGTTCACCGGCTGGACAGAGCCCTTCTTCGGCGGGCTGCCGGCGCCGGCCTTCCTCGTGCGCTTCACGGGCGGATCGCACACCGGCTTCTCCGACGAGAACCCGGAGACCTCCCCCGATCCGCGCCAGGCCCAGCACGACGCGACCACGCGCTACGCGACGCCGTTCCTGTTCAAGTACCTCGCCCACAAGAACAAGTTCGCGCGCCGCCTCCGCCCGAGCGACGACGGCGCGGTCGCGTTGATCGCGCGACCGAAGTGACGGGCCGGCAGCCTCGCGTTCACGATTCCCAACCCGGCGACGGCCCGCAGTCGACGCCGGCAACGGTGCGCCCCACCCGCTCCGGGCCGTCGCCTCTTGCCTGGCGTTCGGTTCGCATCGCACAGTCGATGGGATAAACGGTCGATGGAAAGCGAGGGACCCATGATCGACATCAGAAGAGGCCGGGTTCTGGCCCTGTCGCTCGCGGCGGTCGGACTGCTGGTCGCCCCGCTGCCGGGGCACGCGCAAACCGCCGGCATGGAGCGGCGACAGGAGCGGAGGGCGGGTCGCGACGACGCGCGGGCCGCGCGACAGGCGGGCCGACACGAGGGGCGCGACGTCAAGCAGGCGTGCAAGGATGCGGGAGGGAACCGGATCGACTGCCGGCAACAGAAGCGCGCCACGAAGCACGAGGCCCGCGAGAAGTCGCGCGACGAGAGGATGGGCGGCAGCAAGTAGGCTGCGCGCGGGACGGCGACGTCACCGCTGCGCACGACGTCGCCGTCCGCGTTGACCCCGGGGCGGCCGGGGCGATAGCAGACCCGCCATGCCCCGCCTCGAGCCCCGCGCCCTCACGATCGGCACCTACACCTCGGGCTACCCGCCCGTCACCGACGTGATCGCCGTCGCCCGGGGGCTCGAGGCGATGGGGTTCGATCACGTCTGGTCGGGCGACCAGCTCCAGTTCCAGCATCCCCACCAGCTCTGGCGGCCCGAGTACTGCGACGGCGCCGTCGACCGGCCGAAGCTGGCCGCCAAGTTCGCGCTGCAGCCGCTCATGAGCGTCCTCGGCCAGCACACCCGGCGCGTGCTGATCGGACAGGGGTGCTGGACGCCATCCGCCGCGGCCCGGCGATCCTGGCGCAGGAGTTCCTCACCACCCAGCACTTCACGCAGGGACGCGCGGTCTTCGTGCTGGCGTCAGGCGAATGGAAGAACATCGGGCCCTACGGCTACGACCACGCCCACCGCGACGCGAAGCTGGCCGAGGTCGCGATGCTCGTGCGCCGGTTCTTCGAGACTTCGGAGCCGATCTCGCACGCGGGGCGTTGGTGGACGCTCGAGGACGCCGTCGTCGAGTTGCCGCCCTACGACGGCGTCCCGCCGCCGCTCTGGCTCGCTGGCGGCGGCCCGAATATCCTCGAGGCCGTCGGACGCTGGGCCGACGGCTGGTTCATCTACACGCCCGGCTCGACGCTCGGCCGTCCCGAGGTGATCGCGGAGCGGCTGCGCACGATCCACGTGCACGCCGAGCGCGCCGGTCGCGACCCGGCGACGATCGCCGTCGGAGCGCTGCCGCTGCTGCTCGTGCACCCCGACCGCGACCGGGTGCGCCGCTGGCTCGACCACCCGTTCATGCAATGGCACGCGCTGACGGGCTTCCCGAGCGGCCGGGCGTGGCGCGAGTTCGGCCACGTCCATCCCCTCGGCGACGCGCACGCCATCACCCGCGAGGGCAACATGGCGACGTTCCCGCTCGCCCGGGCGCTGGAGCTGTGCAAGCAGGTGCCGCGCGCCATGGTCGAAGCGGCGCTCTACTGCGGCACGGCCGAGGACGTGGTCCCGAAGCTGGCCGCCGAGATCGAGGCCGGGACGCGCCATCTCGCGCTCTGCAACTACGTGGGCTTCCTCTCCCGCGCCGACGCGCCCGCCGCCACCGCGGAGCTGGCGAAGGTGCGGACGATGCTGCGCGCGCGCTTCCCGGACCTCGCGGCCCTGCCGATGCTCCGCCCGGGTCGGGAGACGACGGCGGCGGGCTGAGCGTCGTCCCGCGCGCCCCGCCTACACGTCGACGTCGTCGACCCGCGGCGCGCGTTCCATGATGAACTCGAAGCGGGGCTGCACTTCCCGCCCCATCAGCCGCTGGATCGCCTGCTCGGTGGCCACCGCGTCGTTGATCTTCACGCGCAGCAGCGCCCGGCTCCCGGGGTCGAGCGTGGTCTCCTTGAGCGTCGCCGGGTTCATCTCGCCGAGGCCCTTGAAGCGCTGCACCTGGACACGCTCGCGCTTGCCGTTGAACGACCCGAGGATGCGCTCCTTGGCGTCGTCGTCGCGGGCCCACTGCACCTGCTTGCCGTACTCGATCCGGTAGAGCGGCGGCTGCGCGATGTAGACGTAGCCCTGGCGGATCAGCTCCGACAGGTGGCGGTAGAAGAACGTCAGCAGCAGGGTGCAGATGTGATGGCCGTCGGAGTCGGCGTCCATCAGCAGGCAGATCTTGTGGTAGCGGAGCTTGCCGGCGTCGAAGTCCTTGCCCGCGCCGCAGCCGAGCGCGGAGACGATGTCGGACAGCTCCTTGTTGGTGAGCACCTTCGCGATCGACGCCTGCTCCGTGTTGAGCACCTTGCCGCGCAGCGGGAGGATCGCCTGGAAGTGGCGGTCGCGCCCCTGCTTGGCCGAGCCGCCGGCCGAGTCACCCTCGACCAGGAACAGCTCGCACTCGCCGGGGTCCGTCGAGCTGCAGTCGGCGAGCTTGCCGGGCAGGTTCAGGCGGTGCGAGACCGCCCCCTTCCGCTGCACCTGCTGCGCGGCCGCGCGCGACGCGCTGCGCGCCTTCGCCGCCAGCACGACCCGGTTCGCGATCGCGTCGCCGGCGGTGCGGTTGGCGTTGAGCGCGTTCTCGACCGCGGTGCGCACGATGCCGTCGATGACGGGCGTCACCTCGGCGTTGTTGAGGCGCTCCTTGGTCTGCCCCTGGAACTGCGGGTTCGGGATCTTGACCGCGAGCACCGCGACCACGCCCTCGCGAACGTCCTCCGCCGTGATCGTGATCCCGCGCGGCACCAGGTTGTGGACGGTGAGGTAGTTCCGCACCGCCTTCACAAGGCCGGCCTTGAGGCCGTTCTCGTGCGCGCCGCCCGACGACGTCGGGATGCTGTTCACGTACGAGAGCACGCGCTCCTCGGTGGCCTCGGTCCAGGCGAGCGCGCAGTCGAGGTGCAGGTCGGTCTGCTGCGAGTGGATCGCGACCACCTCGCCCGCGAGCGGCGCCTGCTTCTGCTCGCCGACGATCTTCTGGAGGTACGCCTTGAGCCCGTCCTCGTAGTGGAAGACCGCCTTGGTGCCGTTCGCCTCGTCGTGGAACTCGACCGTCAAGCCACCGTGGAGGTAGGCCTTCGCCTCCAGCGTCTCCGCGATCAGCGCCGGGTCGAAGCGGACGTCGTCGAAGATCTCCTTGTCGGGGCGGAAGAAGATGGTGGTGCCGCTGCCGCGTGCCGCGCCGAGCTTCTTGAGCGGTCCCGACACGTGGCCGCGGGCGAACAACTGCTCCCACTCCGCGCCGTCGCGCTTCACGCGCGCCGTCAGCTTCTCCGAGAGCGCCGTCACCACCGACGCGCCGACGCCGTGGAGCCCGCCCGAGTGGTAGTAGCTCTTGGCCTCGAACTTGCCGCCGGCGTGCAGCGTCGTGAGGATCAGCTCGAGCGCCGACTTCTTGTACTTGGCGTGCTTGTCGACGGGGATGCCACGGCCGTTGTCGGCGACCGTCGCCGACGTGCCGTCCTTGTGCAGCGTCACGCGGATCAGGTCGGCGTGGCCGTTCATCGCCTCGTCGACGGAGTTGTCGACGATCTCCCACAAGAGATGATGGAGCCCGGCCCTGTCGACGCCGCCGATGTACATGCCCGGGCGGCGCCGGACCGGCTCGAGCCCTTCGAGGACGACGATGTCCTTGGCGGTGTAGCTGGTCGCCATCGCCCTACTCCTCGACCTTGAGCGCCGCGACCGCGCCGCGCTTCACGACCCGCTGGCCCTTGCCGGCGCGGTGTCCGGCCGGCACCTCGTCGACGCCGAACGGGCGCTCGGCGCCCTCCTCCATCACCGCCACGAACTTCCCCCTCTTCGCCAGCGCCAGCGCGCCGACGACGCGGTCCTCGGCGTCGGTCTTCATCAGGATGACGCCGCGGCCGGCGCCCGAGAGCTCGGCGACTTCCTCGAGCGGGAACCGCAGCATCTTGCCGCGCGAGGTCGCCGTCACGACCATCGGCCCCTGCACGGGCTCAACCGACACCACCGCGTCGGCGTCGGCCACCCGCGCGAGCTTCCGTCCCGCACGCGTGGTCTCGCTCAGGTCGGGCGTCGCCCGGAAGCCGTAGCCGCGCGCGGTCGCGATCAGCACGACCGGCTGCACGACCTTCTCCGGACTCCCGCCGAGCCCCGGCAGCGAGCGCTGCGGGCCGGTCTCCTCGGGCGCGGCGTCGACGGATTCGCGGACGAGCCGCGCCGCGACGACCTTCTCCCCGTCGCCGAACTTCAGCAGCGACTGCACGGGCTCGCCGTAGCCGGTCGTCGCCGGCACCTCGGCGACGCGCAGCACGTACACGCTGCCGTGCGACGAGAACAGCACGAGCCGGTCGCGCGTCGTGCCGGGGAGCACGGTCATCAGCGCGTCGCCCTCCCGGAGCCGCGTGGAGGTGGGGTCCTTCAGCTCGCGCACGCGCTTCAGCCATCCGTCGCGCGAGAGCACCACCGTGGCGTCCTCGTGGACGATGTACGCCTCGGGGTCGTACTCGAGCTCCTCGCCGCCGCCGATCTTCGTGCGGCGCTTGTCGCCGTACTTCTCGCCGATCGCGACCAGCTCCTCGCGCACCAGCTTCCAGCGCGCCTTCGGGCTCTTGAGCAGCGCCTCGATCTCCTTGAGTCGCTTCTGCTTGGCGGCGCGCTCCTCCAGGATCTTCGCGATCTCGAGGCGGGCCAGCTGGTAGAGCCGTATCTCGAGGATCGCGTTGGCCTGGATCTCGTCGAGCTCGAACGCGTCCATCAACTTCGTGGCCGCGTCCTGGCGCGACTCGGCCTTGCGGATGATGCGGATGGCGCGGTCCAGGTCGTCGTAGATCCTGGCGAGCGCGTCGAGGATGTGGAGGCGCGCGGCGATGATGCGCTTCTCGTGCTCGAGGCGGTTGGTGACGACCTCGAGCCGGAAGTCGAGGAAGTGGCGGCAGAGGTCCGCGAGTGTGACGCGCGCCGGCTGGCCGACGGCGGGGTTGGCCGTCGGTACGAGGCAGGTGAGGTTCACGTTGAAGTTGGTCTGGAGGCCGGTGTGCTTGTAGAGGTAGGCCATCGCGGCCTCGGGCGAGGCGTCGGCCTTCAGCTCGAGGACGATCCGCACGTCGGTCGTCGACTCGTCGCGCACGTCGACGATGTGCGGCAGCTTGCGCGCGATGATCTCGTTCGCGATCTGCTCGACCAGCTCGGCCTTGTTCACGGTGTACGGCACCGACGTGACGACGAGCTGCCGCTTGCCGCGCGCCAGGGTCTCGAGCTTGTATTCGCCGCGGAGCCGCACCGGGCCCTGACCGGTCTCGTAGATCTCGCGCAGCTCCTTCTTCGAGTTGAGGATCTCGCCGCCGGTCGGGAAGTCGGGGCCCTTCACGAACTTGAGCAGCCCCTTCACGTCGAGGTCGGGCTCGTCGATCATCGCGGTGAGCGCCGCCGTGATCTCCGTCAGGTTGTGCGGCGGGATGTTGGTCGCCATGCCGACGGCGATCCCGGTCGAGCCGTTCATGAGGAGCTGCGGGATCGCGCTCGGGAGCACGATCGGCTCCTCGAGCGTGGCGTCGTAGTTGGCGCGGAACGCGACCGTCTCCGCGCCGATGTCCTCCAGCATCTCCTCGGCGAGCGCGGTGAGACGCGCCTCGGTGTAGCGCATGGCCGCGGCGCCGTCGCCGTCGAGCGAGCCGAAGTTGCCCTCGCCGTGGACCAGAGGGTAGCGCAGCGAGAACGGCTGCGCCATGCGGACCATGGCCTCGTAGGCGGCGAGATCCCCGTGGGGATGGTACTTGCCGAGCACCTCGCCGACCACCGCCGCCGACTTCCGCGCCCGCGCCCCGGCCGTGAGACGCAGGTTCTGGAACATCGCGTACAGGATCCGGCGCTGCACGGGCTTGAGTCCGTCGCGCACGTCGGGCAACGCGCGGGAGGTGATGACGCTGAGCGCGTAGCTCAGGTACCGCTCCTCGGCGGCGTCGCGCAGGTCTGTTTCGAGTGGCTGTACTGCGGTCGGCCCCATCGTCCTCCCCCACCCCGGAAATCGTGGCGTATCTTAGCAGCCCAGCCGACGAACGCGAGCGCGGCTCAGCGCATGACGGCGCCCGCCAGCGCGAGCGCCAGGGCCCCCAGGGTGGCGCTGTTCAGCATCGCCGACGCCTGGTGCAGGCGGGCGAAGCGCGGGTCGTCGCCCGACAGGTGCCGCATGCGGGGCACGAGCACGTCGCGCGCGACCAGCGTGCAGACGAGCGCGGCCGCCGCCGGGAGTCCCAGGCGCAGGAGGTCCGCGTACGGGAGGCTGCCCTTGCCGAGCGCGAGCGCGACCAGTGCGACGAACCCGCACACGACGCCGAGGGTGTAGTGGCGCGGGAACAGCGGGCGGAGGAACCGCCGCGCCTCGTGCGCCGGGAACTCGCCGTGCGCCGTCGGCGCGACCACGAACGACAGGCTCACCACCGCGCCGAACCAGGTCCCGATCGCGAGCACGTACACCAACCGCAGCATCGGGCGGACACTGACACACGGCGGCGCGGAGCGCGAGGCGGCCGCGCATCCGCCATGGCAGACGCACGACGGAGGCCGCGTTTCCGCACGAGTCGGCGGAGTGGGTCGCGTTTGCAAGCACCACGGATGTGGCGTGGACGGCACACGGATGGCACCAGCCTTGCTGCTCGTCGTTCTCGTGCAGATCGGAGGCCGCACGTGCTGATCCTGCTGAATCTCGTCGCCGGAGACGACGCCGGCGGCATCACCGTGTCCACCGAGATCCAGCTCGACACGCGCGACCCACGCTGGCCCGCCCGGCTCGTCGACACCGTCGCGATCCAGGCACAGGAGGGCGCTCGGGCGCTGCGCGACCAGCTCGTCACGCAGCAGGCGCTCCCGCAGGACGGCTTCGTGCCGCTGGCCGCCGTCGTCCCCGCCGCCGACACTCTGGCGCGGTCCTCCAGCCGGTGACCGCCGCGCCGGGTCCGGTCCGCGCATCCCGCGTGGGTCGGATCCGGCGCGGCGCACGAGGCGCGCGTCAACTTCGGGCCGACGCGACCGCGAAGAGCGGGTCGGCGGCGCGCCGATCGGCCCGACGTCCGCCAGGCCCGCGAGTTGCAATCGCGGCGGATTCCCGACAGTGAAGAGCATGGCGATGCGTTCGAACCGTCTCCCACGCGTCCGTCCCGCTCGTGTCGGCTGACGAGTTCCAACGCGCGCTGCTCGACCCGACGTCGCCGATCCCGCGGGGGTGGCCGGCCGGCGCGTGGGGTGTCCTGCTGCTCTTCCTGGTGCCGGTCGGCGGCGGCATTCCGGCCGGCGTGCTCCTCGGTCGCGACGGCGGCGTGTCGCCGCTCGCGATGCTGGTCCTCTACTTCGTCTCCGACTGGATCCTCGCGGTCGTCTTCGAGCCGATGCTGCTCGGGTTGCGCTGGCTCGGGCGGCGGATCGCGTTCTTCGCCCGGCTCGCGCACGGATTCCGGACGCTGATCGCGCGCACCGGGATGCAGGAAGGGAATCGCGGCCCGCTCGGACTGATCCTGGTGAGCTTCAGCATCGACCCGATGACCGGCCGCGCCGCGACCGCCGCCGCGGGCCACGGTTTCTTCCCGGGCTGGATGCTCGCCATCACCGGCGACATGTTCTACTTCGCGATGCTGATGGTCTCGACGCTCTGGCTCGACCACACGCTCGGCAACGAGCGCTGGACGATCGGCATCATGCTGCTGATCACGCTCTTCCTGCCGAGCCTGGTCCGGCGCTGGACCGGGACGCGCGCGCCCGGCTGACACTGGTCGGCGCGGAGCGGAGCTGCTACAGCCGCGCCATGGCCGACCCGCTCGCCGCGATCGCCGACCGGCTGGCGATCCAGGATCTCCTCACCCGCTACTGTCGCGCCATCGACACGCGCGCCTGGGACGAGCTCGACGCCGTCTTCACGCCCGACGCGACCATCGACTACACGTCGACCGGCGGCGCCAAGGGGACGTTCCCCGAGGTGAAGGCCTGGCTCGCCGAGGTGCTGCCGCGCTTCGCGATGAGCCAGCATCTCATCACGAACTTCGACGTCCGCATCGACGGCGACACCGCCACCAGCCGCGTCTACGTCTACAACCCGATGGGCACCCGCAACGCGTCGGGCGGCCTCGACCTCTTCTTCTTCGGCGGCTCCTACGTCGATCGCCTGGTGCGCACCCCCGCCGGCTGGCGCATCGCCGAACGCGTCGAAGAAACCGCCTTCATCGACCGCCCCACGTAGCGGAACGCTCGACGCCGCTGCGGCGTCGTGTCGCGGGTGGGGTCGGGGTCCCCGTTGGCGAAATGGGTGGGCGCGAGCGCAGCGAGCGGCGCCGAAGGCGCCCCCAGGGACCCGTGTCGCCGACGGGACCCCCACCGCCCTCCGCGACACCCGCCCGCCGCGACGGCTCACGCGTTCCGGACGTCCTCCATCTGCCACCGGGTCATCGTGACGACGTCGGACATCCGCTCGCCGAGCTTCCGCACCACTGACGCCTCGAAGCCCGAGTGCATCTTGCAGTTGTGGCAGCGCGGGTCCTTGCGCGTCTCCCAGTAGTCCCAGTCGACGCCGCCGAAGAAGTCCTTCCAGCTCCCGAAATACTCGTCGCCGATGAGATAGCAGGGGCCCTTCCAGCCCTTCGGCGAGTACGTCGGGTTGCCCCACGGCGTGCACGGGTACTCGCGCAGCCCGGCGGCGAACTGGAGGAAGAGCGGCGTCGAGGAGATCTTCCGGTACTTCTTCGACAGCTCGACGATGCGCTTGAACTTGGCGTGGATGTCGTCGAGGAACAGGAAGTGGTCGTCGCCCTCGATCGCCTCGTAGTGGTAGCCGGGCGAGAGCAGGATGCCGTCGACGTCGAGGTCGGTCAGCATCGCGCACATCGCCTCGATCTCGTCGACCGAGGTCTCGCGGTACACGGTCGTGTTCGTGCAGACGTAGTACCCGAGCCGCTTGCCCTCCTTGATCATCGCGATCGCCTTCTCGAACACGCCCGCCTTGTCGACGACGAAGTCGTGCGTCTGCTGCATGCCGTCGAGGTGCACGTTGATCGAGAGGCGCTTGTGCGGCTTGGCCTTCTTGTAGAAGCGGTCGAGCAGGATCGCGTTGGTGCACATGATCGCGTGCTTCTTCCGCGCGATGATGCCGTCGATCAGCTCGACGATCTCCGGGTACACGGTCGGCTCGCCGCCGCACACCGACACCACCGGCGCGCCGCAGTCGTCAACGGCCTCGAAGCACTTGGAGAGCGGGAGCCGGTCGCGGAGGTCACCCGAGTAACGCTCCGGCGAGCACCCGATGCACGCCAGGTTGCAGGTGTGGAGCGGCTCCAGCATCAGCACCACCGGCACACGCTCGGTGCCCGCCCACCAATTCTTGGCCTGCCACCTCATCATGTCGGTGGCGATGTGCAGCGGAAATCGCATCGATCCCTCCCTGGGTATCCGATCCTCAGCGGCTCGCCGCGAGCGCGTCGGCCGGGCCGATGCCGAGCGCATCGAGCCCGCCGCCGAGCAGCATGGCGGCGACGGCGCGGAGCCGGCGCTCGACCGCGGCCTGCTGGCGCGCGAGCCGCAACGCGACGGGCCAGCGATCGGGCCGGAGCGCGACCGCGGTCACGGCGCGGCCCGGCCGGATCTCGCCGGTCTCCTCGTCGATCACGCCGTCGCCGATCGAGACCGCCTCGCCCGCCGCGTCGAGCACGACCCGCAGGCCGACGAACGGCACGCCGCGCGCGCGCGCGACCGCGGCGACGGCGCCGCTCTCCATGTCCACCGCGAGCGCGCCGCTCGCGGCCGCCTGCGCCTTGCCGGCCGCGGTCGCGAGCACGGTCGGGCTCGACGCCACCGGCCCAGTGCGGGCCGCGAGCCCGCGCGCCGCCGCCCACGCCGAGACCGCGGGCGCGGCGGCGGGGAACCGGTCGCCCGGCCGGCCGCGCTCGTCGAGGCACACGACTGCGCTCGCGAGCACCACGTCGCCGGCGCGCAGTGCCGGATCGAGCCCACCGGCGCATCCGGCCGCGAGCATCAGCCGCGCGGGCGGCATGGCCTCGGCAACGGCCCGCGCCCGTCGGGGGCCGATGCCAGTCTGCACGAGCAGGCAGGACGCGCCGTCCCCCAGGTAGCCGCGCCAGGTCCGGGGACGTCCCCCCTCCTCGACCCCCGACAACCCCTGAATGACCGCGCGAGCCTCCCACCCGAGAGCGGCGAAGATCGCGACGTCGTACATCAATTGAGCGGCTGACCACGTACTATAGACCGATCGGTCAGGCAAGGAGCCGGGGGATAATATACTTGACGGACCTTCGCCCCGCGCCCCGAGGGGGCGCGGGGCGTCGTCATGAACCGGCCGCTTCGTACAGGGCGATCTCGTGGACGCCCCAGTGATGCCACGCGGCGAACACGCCGTACGGCGTCTCCGTGGTCTCCTTGGGCCGGACCAGCCGGAGGTGCGCCGTCGAGGTCGGGGGCACGGAGATGTCCACGACCAGGTCCTCGCGGTCACGCGCGAGACTCCGGAGCGGCGGCTCCCCGAGTCGCGTCGGAACCGCGGTGGTCCACTCCGTGCCGTCCGCCGACGCGTCGAGACGATACTGCCGCAGGTAGTCGCCGAAGTGCGGCCCGAAACGGAGACGCATCCGCCGCACGACGCGGGCCTCGGGCAGGTCGATCTGGAGCCAGCCTTCCACCCCTCCGACGACCTCCTGCGTCCAGTGAGTCGCGAGGTCGCCGTCCGCGGCCGCAGCGGCGGACGCCCCGTCCGACCCGGTGAGCCGCACCGTCGCCATCGGGATCGGGCGGTCGGGCGGGACGGGTGGCGGAGCCGGAGCTCCGAGCAGCCGTAGCACGCAGGTCTTCGAGTCGATCGGCACGTACGCGACGTACGGCGACCACTGCGTCGACGCCTGCGGGCACACGGGCACGAGGCTCAGGTCGTCGTGGACGATCGCGACGCCGACGCCGACGTCGTGGAGCAGACCGAGGCTGTCCGGACTCGGGAACGTGGCGAGTAGAGCGCGCAGATACGGCCCCGCAGGGTCGAAGCCCGAGCGACCGTTCAGCAGCGGATTCCAGTGCCGGCTCGATAGGACCATGTACTCGCCCTCGTACTCGGGATGCCCGAAGGGCAGCTCGACGACCGGCACACCCCGTGCGTGCGTCGCCACCCACTCGTGCGCCGCCCTCGCCCCTGCCGAGATCGGCGGGCGCCACACGAAGAGCGGACGTCGCCAGCAGTCGAAGACTACGACGCCCGCCAGCAGCGCGAGCACCGCCACGCGCACGCGAGCCCGGCCACCGAGCGACAGCAGGGACTCCGCTCCCAGGCCGGCGAGCACCGCGAACGCCAGGAAGCTGCTGATCGACGCGCGCGCCGGCGCGCGCAGCGCGTCCCATCCCGGCACGACGCGCAGGAGCGCGTACGGACCCGGGACGGCGGCGACGAACCCGGGATGCATGCGCATGAGCGGGCCCAGCGACACGAGTCCCATGACGAGCGCCAGGCCGAGGTAGAAGACGGCCGGACGACGTCCACCCCGTCCGCGCCCCATCCCGATCGCGACGGCGGCGAGGACGAGGAGTCCGTTCCCCCACCCGATCGCGCCCATCGGGGGGTCCGCTCCGACCGTGAAGCGGTCGTGCAGCCAGCGGAGCGGCGCCAGAAAGGCGCCGAGGAAGTTGTCGCCGACGGCCGAGAACCAGAGCACGTCGTATTGGCTCCGCGCGAGGCCGAAGCGCGTCGCGAGCTCGCGGTACGGCAGGAACGTCGGAATCAGGGCCACCGCCACGCAGGCACAGAGCAGCAGGGCGCGCAGGTACGCGCCGCGCGCGGCCGGCAGCCCGCACGCGAGGTGGAGCGCCAGGAACACCGCGACGGCGAGGCCGAAGTAGTACGCGTGGTAGACCGCGGTCGTCGCCTGGAGCAGCAGGCAGAGCGCGAAGCCGACGCCGGCGCCCCACCGCCCGGTCCGCAGCAGCCGGAGGAGGAACAGCCAGGTGAACGGCATCCAGTGGTGCGCCATCAGATGGACGTGGCCCAGGTAGAAGAGCCGGAACGGGCCGAAGGTCGCGAGCGCGCCGCCGACCACCGCGGCCGGCATCGATGTGCCGACCTCCAGCAGGAGCAGCGCCGTGCCGACGCCGGTCAGCACGTACGACATCAGGAGCAGCACGTTGTGGTCGAGGACGGGATCGCGCCAGACGACGTCGACGGGCGCGATCGTCACCGCCGCTCCCAACATGTGCTCCGAGAACGCGAGCGCGCCGCGGATCGGATGGAAGATGTTGGCGTCGAACACCGACAGCGGCTGGGTCCAAAGCGCGTGCACGCCCCAGGCCAGCATCCACGACGTCAGGTAGCTGTCGGCGTACCCGAGGACGGTGGGGAAGACCTGGTAGACGTAGACGCTGCGCAACTCGACCGGAAGGGGCCAGGTGTACGCCACGCTCGCTGCGGCGAAGACCGCGACCAGCGAGGTCACGGTCACCCAGCGGCGTCGCATCGCGGACGCTTCTATCCGTGAGCGCCCGACGCAGGCAACCCCGACGCGCGGCAGCGTCGCATCAATCGAGGGACCTGGCTGCGGGCGTCGTGGGGAGCACGGCGAACAACACGTCGGTCCCGTCCCGCGCGACGACGGTGAGCCCGCGCGGCGGCGGCGTCCAGGCGGCGAGCTGCTCCCGCGTGAGGCCGCGCGTGTGCAGCCAGATCAGGGAGAGCCCGGTGCTCGCCACCAGCCCGTCGAGCGCGTCCGCGTCGGGCAGACGAGCGGCTGCGGCCATGCGCTCCGCGAATCCGGCCGGCCAGTAGCTCGCGTAGCCGTTCAGCAGCGGCCGCCAGTGGGCGGTCGAGCGGTACATCGCAGCGGCGTGCGCGTTCCCCGCCAACCCGTCCGGGCCCGCCGGCAGCTCGAGCAGCGGCCCCCGCGACGATCGCAGGACGGGCGCGAACGCCGCCGGGACGTCGGGCGGCGTCTGGAGCGGCAATCCCGCCGGGACGACCCCGTTCGCCTGGAAGACGAGCCCCACCAGCACCACGGCGACACCAGCTCGTACGAGGCGGGCCGCCCTCGCCGTGCGCAGCCGGGTACCGACGAGCGCCACGATCTCGCCGTACGCCACGCCCGAGAGGATGCCGAGTCCGAGCAGCCCGGCGACGCCGACGCGGCTGGGCACGCGCAACGTGCGATAGAGATGGAGCCAGAGATCGAGGAGGCCCATGGGCGTGCGGTAGACGCCCCCTGCCACCGTCACGGTCGGCGGCAGCGAGACGACGGCGCCGACGACGCTCCAGAGCGCGCCGTGCGCCCATCCGCCCGGCGCCGGCGGAGCGGAGCCCTTCCGGCGCCGCCGGAGCGCAGCGAGCGCACCGACGCCGACGAGCACGATCGTCACCGGCCGCACGACGAACGGGAACTGGCCGTCGAGGAACCGCGCCGGCAGCGGCGCCGCGAAGTCGGCCTCGGCGATGGTCCACGTCGTCTGCCGCTCCAGCGCCGGGTTGGCCGCGCGCACTCCCAGGTACCCGCGGTAGACCGGCGCGAGGGCGAGCCCGCCCAGGACCAGGACCGCGGCGAGCCGGAGCGCGGCGGCGCGCGTCGCGGGGCGCAGGAGGCGAAGGATGATCAGCGCACCGAGCGGCGCGAGCACCGCCGGCGCGACGTACACGAGGTCGGTCAGACACTGCAGCACGACGAGCGGCAGCAGGCGCAACGCCGCCCGCGTCGAGGGGAACGGGACCGCGGCGGTGAACGCGACGAGCGGCAGCAGCCCGAGCGCCGCCCAGTGCGGGACGATGGGCACGAAGTCCCTCACCAGCCACGGGTTGGCGAGCAGCGTGCTGGCGCCCACGAGCCCCGCCAGCTCCGAGCCCGTCCAGCGCCGGAGGATCACGTGCATCGCCGTCGCCGTGAGCGCGAGCCCGAAGACGAGCATGACGTTGGTCGCGAGCGCCGCGTTGCCGGTCGCGAGGAAGACCGGGGCGAAGAGCGGTAGCGCGCCGAGCGCCGCCGGGCCGTAGAACAGAGCGCCGGTGGTCGGGTGATAGATGTTCGCGTCGGCGAAGTGTGCGGGCGCCGTCACCAGCGCGTGACTCTCCCAGGCGAGGACCCAGGCGGAGTACAGCGTGTCGTGCAGCGCCGAGTAGCGGGTGGACGGGAGCGAGGTCGACGCCGCACGTGCCAGCGGCCAGGTGAGCCATACGACGACGGCGAGGTAGCCGACGAACGGCCCCGAGACGCGCACGATCGCCCGGGCGCCGCGACGGCTTCGCATCGCGCCTGCTTCGCACAGCTCGCCCGACCGGCGCAAAAGCGCGCCGTCCCGGCGCCGCTCCGGGACGCGCCCGCACCGCTCGGGATGGCGGAAGGGCCGCCAGCCGTCGTACGTTGCCGGGGTGTCGGGGCTTCTGTTGTTGGCGCGACGGCAGGTCGCACGCCACGGCGTGCGGGCCGGACTGACGGCGGCGGGCGTCGCGTGCGGCGTCGCCCTGGTGGTGGCGATCCGGGTCGTCAACGCCAGCACGCTCGGGGCGTTCACGAACGCGATCGAGGACCTCGCCGGCACCGCCGCGCTGCAGGTGCGCGGCGCCGGGACCTTCTCCGAGGACGTGGCGGTGCGGATCGCGGGCGTGCGGGGGGTGACGCACGCGGTGCCGATCGTCACCTCGACGTTCTTCGCGGTCGACGGCGACGTCGCGGGCGAGGCCCTGTCGGTGTTCGCGGCCGACGTGAGCGACGGGCACGCGGTGCGGACACTCAAGCTCGTC
>Ga0335069_10005320_pt1 | contig 18959 bp, 15 predicted proteins | sample Lox_Sample_11_FD_206714 | JGI IMG/M metagenome (GOLD analysis project Ga0335069, IMG submission 206714) | Soil microbial communities from Loxahatchee National Wildlife Refuge, Florida, United States - Lox_Sample_1.1 | ecosystem: Environmental > Terrestrial > Soil > Wetlands | place: USA... | reverse complement strand
CGCAACACGGTCTTCGGCGTGACCTGGTAGGCGAATCCAACACGCGGAGCAAAGTTCGTCCAGCGCGAATTCATCAATGCGGCGGAATTCCCTCCTCGTCCCGCCAGCAACATGCTGTCCGTCTTCGGATCGTAGTTGGCGGCATAGTTGTGCGCTTCGGTGAAGGGCGCCTGAAACTCGTATCGCAAGCCGTAATTCAAGGTCAGCCGGGGCGTGATCTTGTAATTGTCCTGGGCGAAGTAATGCATTTCCCAGCTCTGTGTCTGTGGTGTCGTCAGCTGCAAACCGATATCCTGCAGGAATGGAACGCCTACGAGTAAGTCTGAAATATCTGAGCCGCCGTTCGGAAACCATGCAAACGGATTGAAATACCCGAAAGTCGGATCGCTGGTGCTCGGCGAGAAGTACGCCCCGTAGTACTGGTAGCTCGTCGGAAACAGCGAGAAGTTGGGGAACGACTTCAGCCGGCGGAAGTCACCGCCAAACTTGAACTCATGCTTTCCCACGCCGCTCCAGATAATGTTGTCGCTGATCTGCCAGTTGTGATCCTGGATGTAGAACGGCTTATACGTCGAACCGCCGGTGAAATATCCCGAATATAACTGGATGTATGGATACCCGTACGTCGCCGAAAAACCTGGAATATTGATGTTATTGATGCCGTTGCTGCTGGCGATGTCTTGACCCTGCAAAAGCGGATATTGATTCAGGTGATAACGCGTGTAGCCGAAGCGCGCATCGTTGATTAAGCGCGTCGAGAACAAGTGCGTCTCACCAACTGAATATTCCTGCGAGCCGTTGTCCTGGTTGTTGCCGAAGTCGTTGTCGCCGGCTTCGGGCACCACCGTGTGACCCACAAACGGGCCCGTTTCCAGTTGATCGCCGGCATTGATGTGAAACACGAACGATAAGCGATCATTATTGGAAAAGTTGTGATCGAGCCGCGCGTCACCCTGCTTGTTGTGAAGGTTCGTTGGCGAATGCACCTGAAAATTGTCAAACCATCCGTTCTTGATGCCGGGAAGGTTGGGCAGGGGAAAGAACTTAAGCAGCGTGTTCAATCCACCTTTGCTGACTTCGTTCGCAGGAATAATGTTTCCCGGGAACTGCTTCGCGACCCCGCCATAGTTCGCAAACGACACAGCTGGGTCAAAGATTGGGACGACCTGCCCAGCTGGCACTCCGGACGTTCCCGCCAGCGGATCGATCAGGTGCGAGAGATCCACGGACCCGTCAGGCAGCACCTTGATCTGGTCGATGGGAGGAACGGAGTACAGATAATTCGAGGCGCTTGAATTGATCGTTTGCTCGTACGAAACGAAGAAGAATGTTTTGTCCCGGCGGATCGGCCCGCCAAACGTTCCTCCAAAATTATGTTGCTTCAGAATGGGCTTGGGGACAGTCGTCCCAAGAAATCCGTAATCCTTTGCCGTCGTAAAGTTGGGCCGGAAAAACTCATACGCATCTCCGTGCCACTGGTTCGTTCCAGCTTTGGTTTGAATCGAAATCTCACCTCCGGCTGAGCGGCCGAACTCCGCTGAATACCCCGACGTGGCAACCTTGAACTCCTCGATCGCGTCGACGCTCGGCGTCGCGGTGAGATCTTGCGTCCGGTTCGTGGTCGACTCGACTCCGTCAATCTGGATCGAGTTCGAATATTCCCGCTGCCCGTTCACCGAGAAGTTGAAGCTGTTCGTGTTGCCCGACCCCGAGGCAACCCCGGCCGTCAAGGCGGTGAGACTGCCGAAGTCTCTGCCCAACAATGGCAGATTGAGGATGTCGTGCGACTGAATCACTTCGCCTGTTTCCGACGTTTCGGTCTGCAGCATGGTGGGAGCGGCCGTAACGTTTTCGACGGTGGCAACGGCGCCCACCTTCAATTCGAAGTTGATGAGCTGTTTCTGGTCGATGGCAATGCGGACATTCTTGATCGTCGCACCCTCGAAACCTTCCTTTGCGACGGTGACGTCGTAAACTCCAGGCGGCAGCCCGTATACCGTGTAATTCCCGACACCGTCCGACGTGCCTGGATAAGTGACGCCCGTCGATTGGCTTCGCGCCGTTACCGAGGCACCGGGAACGACGGCTTTCGAGGGATCGGTGACCTGTCCATAAACAGAGCCGGTGGTGGCTTGACTCCAGGAGCGGGGAACGAGAAGAACGACAAGCGCGAGGGACAGGGCGAGGTATAGGCAGGACGGACGACGGGGCCGCATGGCGCCTCCTGGAGTAAACGTTTACTCCACTTACCAACTCTCGCGTCGAGGTCGGTACTTGGGATCGCCCCACACAGTAGTCCTTGTGTCATCAGCCTGTCAATAGATCACGACAATTTTTCTCCATCCGTCTTAGGCGCTTTCTTATGGCCTTTTGAGCAAACGCTTACTCATAGGCTCCATTCTCGCCTGATGGGGTCGGCTTGCGGCTCCAGTATAAGAAGCCCGCAATCCCAAAAATTTCAGCGTGCAGCACCCGAATTTGCATCTTTATGAGGCTGCAAAATTCGGAAAGACGTTCCTCCTAGCTTCCAAGATTGCCGACTCTCGGAATGAAACACGATGCATCCCGCACCATCAGAGCCATTCAGTGGCTGACATTCTTTCTGGCCGACGTGCAGACCGGGCTTGGCCCTTTCCTGGCCGCGTATCTCGCCGCGAACGGCTGGAATCCGGCGCGCGTCGGCTACGCGTTGACCTTCGGCGGACTGGTCACCGTCGCGACCCAAACTCCGGCCGGGGCCATCATCGATGCAGCCCATCATAAGCGTCTCCTCGTCGCCGTCAGCCTGTCTGTGCTGGTTATCGGTGCCGTGCTGTTGATGGGACACCTGAGTTTCATCGAGGTTTACGCCGCTCAGTTTCTCATCGGTGGTGCTGGCGCTTTCCTCGCTCCGGCGGTCGCCGCAATCACGCTTGGAGTCGTAGGCGCTGCGTCGTTCGATCGCCTCTTCGGAAAGATTCAGGGGTTCAACTCCGCGGGCAACGTCGCCACCGCGCTCCTGGTCGCCTGTATCAGCTACCACTTCGGATACCGCATGATCTTTGCCGCGACAGCGCTCTTGGCGATCCCGGCCGCCATCGCGCTATCGCAAATCGACCCAAAGAAGATCGACTACGCTCGAGCCCGTGGTGGCGCGGGCGATCAAACCCGCGTGACGAATGAGAGCTTTTCCCTGCTCTCGCGAGACCGCGTGCTGCTGGCATTCTTGGCGGCAGTCTTTCTTTTCCACGCTGCGAACGCGGCCATGCTTCCCGAACTTGGAGAGCTCTTGTCCAAGGACAATCCCAAAGCGGCTGGACCGTTCATGTCCGCGTGCGTCATCGTGACGCAACTCGTGATCTCTCTATCGGCAGCCTGGATCGGCAAGCGTGCGGCCACGCACGGACGAAAGCACCTTCTCCTCATCGGCTTTGGGATTCTTCCCATTCGCGGCGTGCTCTACACTCTGACCCATGCGACCTCTCTACTGATTGCGATTCAACTCTTGGACGGAGTCGCCAACGCAATTTTTGTTATCGTCTCGATTCTGGTTATAAAAGACAGGACGGCAGGCACGGGGCGCTTCAACGTGGCTGCCGGCGCCCTCGCAACCATGGTCGGCATTGGCGCTTCCGTGAGCAATACGATCGGAGGAATTCTGATTCAGCGATTTAGTTTTCGCGTTTCGTTTCTCGGCCTGAGCGCCCTCGCGGTGTGTGCTTTCGCTCTGCTCTGGATGACGATTCCCGAAACCCTTCCGACGAAAAGCAGTGAAATGCTGCCGCCGGGTTCTGGCTCGAGGCTTCATGTGCATTTTGCCCAAAGTGACTCGATCGCTCGCCCCCCGCAACTCGATCCAAATCGCGGGGGCCAAGCCTAAGTGCATCTCGCCATGGCTGGAGACGTTCTTGTCTGCGTGATTGTCGGGGTGAGCATCTTTCTGATGCTGATTCGTCCCGGCGGAATTTCTGAGGTCTATTGGGTCGGCACCGGCGTGGTATTGCTCTTGACCATGCGGCTCATCGATATTCGACTGGCATTGCAAGGTGCCGGCAAAGCGCTGGACGTCTGTTTCTTCCTGATTGGGATGATGCTGCTCTGCGAACTCGCCCGCGAACACGGCGTTTTCGACTGGCTTTCTGCCGTTGCCGTGCAGAAGGCTGACGGATCGTGCATGCGTCTTTTTGCTCTGGTTTACGCGCTCGGTACAATCGTCACGATCTTCCTCTCCAACGATGCCACGGCCGTCGTACTCACACCCGCGATCCTGGTGGCGGTCCGGAAAGCGAAAGTTGAGCCACTTCCTTATCTTTTTGTCTGCGCTCTGATCGCAAACGCCGCCTCGTTTGTGCTGCCAATTTCGAATCCGGCGAACCTGGTGGTGTTCCACAACGCAATGCCCCCGCTCGCAAAATGGCTCGCTGCCTTCGGCGTGCCTTGTCTCTTTTCCGTCGGAGCGACTTTTCTCGTGTTGCGCTGGTTCTTTCGAGCCGAACTCAGCCACACCATTGATCAGGAAACAGTCGTCCCTGCTCTTAGTTGGAATGGCAAGTTGGTGCTCAGAAGCACCACGGCGATGATCGGCGTGCTACTGGTGACGTCATCCCTTGGAAAAGATCTGGGTTTGCCAACCTGCTTGTCGGCGTTGGCCGTTATAACGCTGATTTGCGTAAAAGAACGAAGAAATCCTTCTATCTTCCTTCATGGCATCAGTTGGTCGACTCTGCTTCTCGTCGTTGGACTGTTCATCATGGTCGACGCCGTTGAGAACGTTGGCGTCATGCGTTACACGCGGGAGTGGCTCGCCTGGGTCCAGAGTCTCGGCCTGACGGCAGGTGTGCTCGTCACAGGGTTTGGGATCGGCGTCGCAAATAATCTGGTCAACAATCTTCCGCTTGGCCTGATCGTGGGCGGCACGCTTCACGCTGCACAGGCAAGTAGTCACATCATCGATGCGGCGATGATCGGCATAGATCTCGGCCCCAACCTATCTATTGCGGGCTCGCTCGCCACGATCCTATGGCTCATAGCCCTCCGCAAAGAGGGACTGGATGTAGGTTTCTGGGATTTCCTGAAGGTTGGAGTCCTAGTGATGCCGGTCACTCTGTTTGCCTCCTTGCTTGGCTGCGTCGCCATGCATCTGCTCTCAACAGCGTTTAGATAACCCCGGCAAACAATCTCGCTGAAATCGCGTAAACTCTTTGGATTCCTTCTCGGAGGCTTTCTTTGGTCCAGAAAATTTCTGCCGCGCTGCGCAAGCGCGCCAGCCAGATTCAGGTTTTGCTGATGGACGTCGACGGCACCATGACCGATGGCGGTGTTACCTTGCTCTCGCAGCCGGACGGCAGTGCACTCGAGATCAAAACTTTCGATGCACATGACGGCCAAGGTCTGACCCTGGCGCAAACTTCTGGCTTGCGCACCGGCTGCATCACAGGCCGTGAGAGCGCCGCCCTGCTGCGACGCGCGCACGAGATGAGGATGGAGTTCATTTACATGAAACAGCCCATCAAGGTGCCACCTTTTGACGAAATTCTCCGAAAAGCAGGTGTTCAGGACGCCCAGGTTGCGTTCGTCGGGGACGATTTGCCGGATATCCCGGTCATGCGCCGGGCGGGGCTTGCGGTTGCGGTCGGCGACGCCATGCCCGAAGTCAAGCAGATCGCACATTACACAACAAAGGCTCTGGCGGGACATGGCGCTATCCGCGAGGTGGTGGAATTGATCCTTCGCTCGAAGGGAATTTGGGAAGAAATGATCGACAAGGCTCGCGCCTGATCGCGCTCTAGAACGTCCTCATACTTGAGGCCGGGGAAGAAATCCATGTCGAATCGGTTTGAGGGAAAAATTGTCGTTGTCGCCGGCGGCACCGGCGGCCTGGGTCGGGCTGTCAGTCTCGCGTTCCTCGGCGAAGGCGCGCATGTAGTGGTGACTTATCGCAATAAGACCGAATTCTCCGCACTTCAAACCGAGGCTGCTGCCAAAGCGCAGTCTCTAGAAGGCTATGCACTCGACGTGACGAACGATGCGGACACGGCCCAATTCGTGAAGAGCCTTACCGACTCTGGAAAGAAGATCGGTGCTTTAGTAAATGCCGTCGGTGCCTACGCAGGCGGAACTCCTTTATGGCGCACCGAGCCTGAAGTATTCGATCAGATGCTCTCGCTCAACTTGCGATCTGGTTACATTTTGGCTCGAGCCATTGCACCCCAGATGGTGAAACAGGGTTTCGGTGCCATCGTGAATGTCGCATCCCGTTCTGCATTCGATCACGCAGCCGGCGCCGCGGCTTATGCAGCTTCGAAGGCGGCGGCAGTGGCTATGTTCGACTCGTTCGCCGCAGACCTAACCGGTTCGGGCGTGCGTTCGAACTCGATTCTTCCCAGCATCATCGATACCGAAGCCAACCGCAAGGCCATGCCCAACGCCGATTTCAGCAAGTGGCCTAAGCCTGACGAAATTGCACGCGTGATTCTGTTCTTATGCAGCGACGATGCGAAGCTGGTCCATGGAGCATCGGTGCCGGTTTACGGAGCGAACGGATAACTCGCCCAGCATCTCACCCGCCCGCCTTGCCACTCTGAGTTAGTTTGCGTCTGATTCGCATCATATGGTGCGGTTCGGAAGCTTCTCGATGCATGAAAGCTGGCTCTCCAGCGCTACCCGGCCAACCGGTCTCCTTCGCACGAGATGAGGGCGCAAGGAACTTAGCTCATCGAAGCAGCACTCACGGATTGTGAAGGCAGGGCCCCGGGACCTTCCTGTGCAACTGCCAAGCTGGGCATATCGCCTTCAACACTCGACTCGAAGACCGGGCTTTGAAAATACAGAAACAGCGCTTCTGTTACAAACTAGCTAGTGCGGAGAGCTTCGGCCAGCAGAAGAGAGGAGGACTCAACAACGAGTATCTACTAGCCACCATAGTTATAGTGGGAAGAAGGAGCCTGCAACGCCCACAGGCGGCGACATCTATCGGCGCCCGATACTTTTTGTGTTCTGCAGCACTTCCATCCCGGAAATTCACTTGCTATGATGCCCCTCGAATACATGATTCATCTGATGCGTTTGGCGTCTTCCGTAGCACGAAAGCGGGGGAGGGATGATGGCACGTGGAAGTCGGCTCGCACCGGCTAAATGCCTTTTGTCTGGAGTCTTCGTAGTTCTCGTGTTTTCTGTTGCTGCTCTCGGCCAGCAGGTCTTTGACGGTTCCATCGTCGCTCGTAACGGCAATATCTTCATGCAGACCGATTCATCGATTTGTTGTGCGCCTGAGATCCACTTCAATGCCCTCAACGGCGCATGGCTGATGGGCATCGATGTGGCGAATGGAGCTCGCGCGCAAGACTTTGTGCCGGTTGCCAAAATAAAGTATTGCCAGCCGTCCAATCCCAGTGACTGCTCGCCGATGCAGACCGGGCCGTATACACAGTATCGAGTCGACGACCTGATATACATTCACAATGGCGGCGCAAATCCGCCGACCATCGGCTTGGGGGTGACTCCTCCGGATGAATCTTACCGAGTGCAGATTACCGGCCAGGATAACTTCCCGAGCATGGGAATCCTAAAATTGCGGCGCGGTCCGAACCTTGTGGGGAATGTCCTTGCAGTCGCAGATACCGGTGGCAACACTCAATGGTATATCGATAGCCATTACAACACTTACACCTCCGGAAACATTTACGCCGGTGGCAGCTTTTATGCCGCTACCAATATGTATGCCGCGGGAGACCTCAGCGTCACGGGCAGCGTCACGCTGAGCGGTGGCCGGGAACTCAAAATCGATGATCCAGTCGACCCCGCAAATAAGTTCCTGTACCACGCCGCCGTCCAGTCCTCAGACATGATGAACATCTACAGTGGAAACGCCATTCTCGATCGCAGGGGAGAAGCTGAGGTTTCTCTGCCCGATTGGTTTGAGGCATTGAACGAGAACTTCCGCTATCAACTCACTTGCATTGGCGGCTCGGCACCCGTCTATATTTCACAGGAGATTCGTAACCACCGCTTTCGCATCGCAGGCGGCAAACCGGGACTGAAAGTTTCCTGGCTGGTTACCGGCAGCCGGCACGACGCTTACGCCCAGACACATCCTACTGTCGTGGAAGAGGAGAAGCCTCTGGCGGAACGAGGGCGCTATCTGCATCCCGAGCTGTTCGGCGGCTCTTCCGCGCCAGCCATTGTTAGCTCCGCTGATAATTCCCAAAGGCGCTAACACTCATTTTCCATTTTTCGAAGCGACTATGGTTTGAAGATCACCTCGATAGCGGCCGGGATGCGTCGCCGTCTCGACAAAATGAAGTCCGCGCACGAAGAGCCGGTGGCGTTCCCAGCGTCAAAAGGCCCAGCGTAACGAGAACGTGGCATTGTTCGCGTGGAAATACCTCGGGTCGGTGGGACCAACAAACGACTTCTCGCCATACTGCGCGTAGTTCCATGCGGCCTTCCAGGTGAGGTTATGGCCAATATCCACAGCTACGTCGGCAAGCGGCAAGTGGTAGTTATAAGCCAGCGTGCCAAGCGGCTGCAGAATATTGAACTGCGGAGTCGAACCGTTCACGCTGGTAATGCTGTAGCCCACTTCGGTTGTTATGCGCGGAAGAGGCCGAAAGCGAACTGCGCCCATCGCATAATGCGTTTTATTGGTGTAGTAGCCCTTGGTCAAGAGCGGATTTGAACTGTCGTCATAACCGTTGCTTGTACAACTGCCCGCGTTCGTCACCACAGGTAGTGTCACTCCGGCCGGGGGCGTGTCGCTAAAGCAGATCATCGCGTTCTGTTGGTAGTCGTTAAAGTTGTATGCGAAATCGACTCCGAACCGTTCGCGAGGCGCCAGCGAGGCTGAGACCCCGTAATTACGATTATGCCCGTCATAATTCGTCAAGAGATCGTTGTTGGAATCTTCCAGCAGGTTAATCGAGCCCCCCAGAATCGCCCAGGGTTTCGGTGTGTAGTTCGCCTGAATGCGATACCTTCCCTCTTTGCGCGGGCCGATCCGCACGATGTTGTAATCGTAGTTCGAGTGCTCCAGATCGAAATTGAAGCGCAGATTGTTGATCGGCTTCATCCACAAGCCTGCCAGGCCAGTGAATTCATTGATCCCAAAGTAATCGACGTCGTCGCTAGAAAAATCGTTCACGTGAGTGAAGGATCGGCTGCCGTAGCGGAAACCGATTCGAGCCCCCATGTGCCGATTCACATCCCAAACCGCATCCAGCTCGTTACGTTTCCAGTTCTGATTGAAGGAAGAGCTCGTCAGCGAAGTGGTTGTGGACGGCACCGTCGCCGAAATCGGAACGAGCAAGGAACACGCCGGAGGAGTGCACGAACCGCTCGTCGGGATGACCCAATCGGTTTCGCTCTGCGCGAAGTTTTCAGGAATGCGGAATGCCCAAAAACGGAAGACGTCGATAAGGCGGACGGACTTGGTCAAGTGAAGGGTCGCAGTAAAGTCCGCCACGTCGGAGATACGCCTCGCATGCGGAGGGCCCGTGACGGAAGACTGACGGAGAAAGCTCCGCGAAGTCAGCCCATTGAAGAACTCGTTGAATTGCGCATCCATGTCTGCGTCGCTGTACGCAAACGAGGCCGTGAGTTCGAGCCGGTCGAAGTAATGGCTGCGCAGGCTGATCCGTTCGGTGGGATTCGATGTCCGAATTCGATCGGACCGGTTGTAGCTCAGAAATGCGTTACAGGCGAGATTCGTGAGGGTTCCTGAAGCATCGATCAGGGTGGTGGCGGGGGCAGTTGGCCGGCATGGCGAGCCGCTCACCGTATCCATGGGCAAGCCAAGTTCCACGATCCCGGCTCCGCCAGGCAGCAGCGCCGGAGCGGCCGAGGCAAGACTCCATGTAGTGTCTCCTTTGTAATAATCCAGGAATTGATCGTAACTAAGTACCGTTTGCGGCAAAATCTTAAAATCCGCTCCTAAGCGATACGAGTTGACGGTCGTATTCCAGGGCTGGAACAGCAGTGCATCCGTTCCCTCATGCACGCTGCTATAAGAAGGCCCGGTCATGTTGTTATGGGAATACCCGAGCCGAAAAGAAACCCAGCTCTGGGGCAGTAGCGTCAGGTCCAGATCCGTCATGCGCCGTGTGGTCGCGAAGTTATGCGGAGAGGAATCGACTTGAATGGTAGGCTGCGAGGTCGATGGATTTAAAGGGTTCGCGAGCAGATTGTAATCGAAGAAGTTTTGATCCCGGCGGAAGCTCGCCCGGAAATCGAACCACTTGTTCTTCTCCATGCGCAGCCGGAGGGCGTTATTCGGGTCGCCACCCCACCCGAAGCTATTTACAAAGAAATTGTCGAAGAGCAGACTTTCGTGGGTGGTGGATTGCATCGACAGCGACTGATCCAGCAGCCTTGGGCCACTGTGCAGATTGAGCAGCGTGTCATACATCTCAGCACTGCCCGTCGTTTCATTTACCCGATACCCAACCTCGATCGATTGGTGGATTTTGTAGCCACCGCTCTCCCAACCTTCCGCCATCCCTGGCGAAGCCGATGGATCCGGAGAGGACGGCGGCTGCGAAGCCTGGCCCATTCCTGTGCCCAGGGCCGAGAAAAGGAAGGTGGCGCCGGCAAGCAAGCGAAACGGTCGCGGGCATCGAAAACTGCGCTTCGCGAGAAACCGGTTTGCAGGATGGCTGCAATCACTTTTCCTCATCACGCCCTCATTTAAAGAACACGTCGCTGGCATTCGACCCGTGGATAGCGGCGTGGCACATGGTGCATGCCTGATACTTCGCGGACTGGTTATGCGCGGGCCCTGCCGGCCCCTGGCCCGGGAAGCTGTGGCATTGTAAGCAGAGCAGGTTGATCTGGCTCACCCGCAACAAACGGGGATTGGTCGACCCGTGCGGAGTGTGGCAACTGGTGCAGCCTTCGGCCTTTACTGGAACGTGCTCGTAAACAAATGGTCCCTGCTTATCGGCGTGGCACTTGTAGCAGACTGCGTCGCCGCTGGGCAGATCGCGGACTTGCCGGAGAGTGGTCGTTCCATGGACGTTGTGACAGTCGTCGCACTCAACCAGACCTTCATTAACACGATGGTGATAGGGCTTTGCGAATTCTGCCTTCTGGGTGATATGGCAGCCGTAACACAACTGCGGCTCGGCGCGCACGAGAAGGTGCTGCGCCTCTTTCGACTTGTGCGGGGAATGGCAATCCAGACAACCGACATCGTTGCTCGCGTGCACCGAACTTGAGAAGTGCCGCTGCTTCGCGCTTGTGCCGTGACAACTGAGGCAGCGGGTGTTGACTTCCTGCTTGGACAGGCTGTCGAACCGCACAATCTTCGATACGTCACCGCCGCCCGCAACATGTTCGGAACCAGGCCCGTGGCAGGATTCGCAACCATGTCCGCCTTCGAGTGTCGTCTTGAAGTGGGGAGTGGTCTCGAAGTTGTTCTTGTAGAGATCCTCGTGGCAGGTCTTGCAAACATCAGCGCCAACGTACTGCTCCGCTGTCTTATCTGGAGCCTGGGCGTGCACTGCCTGTGCCTGGGACATTCCGGGCGCAGTGATACACAGCACCGCCATGAGCCACAGAAAACGATCCGTCGTCTGATGACTGCTCACAACATCACCTCATCTCATACCAAGTCGCGGATTCAACGAGGTTCAAGGACTTGTGGCGCTGCTTCGTGCCGGCTCTTTCTTAAGCGGAGCGCTCAAAACAGCGCGCGAAGCATGACATCTGGAGAGCCCATGAGCCCGCGGAACTGCCATCTCATTACCTGGGGCCGGTTTCGACTACCAATGGTTGATTCAGAAGTGGACAGAGTTGCAAAAGATGCCAGATTCTATCATCGAACATTTGCGCTCGCTAGCCGCAATCAGCTCTGTGCAAAGCGGTACCTACTGCCTTAAATAGTTCGGCCGAGGCATCCGATGCGTGCGGAGTTGTCGAATCACTCCGCTTCTTTTGCCGCTTCGATAAACCGGGCTAACTCCTCGATGTCTTCCGGGAGCATGCGCGTGAACTTGTAGCCGTTCCCCACCTGGGGATCAGACGTTACGACCACGGCTAGAATCAGGAGAGTGCTCTCGGTCTGCAATTTCAATTCGAGATTCGTCCCTACAGGGAAAGGAAACATACTCTCGATGTAGCAGCCTTCCAGACTGAGATCAGAGGTCGCGGTTCGCAGCGGAATGTCATTACTCTCCACTGCTATCTCGACTGGCACTTTCAGCTTGAATCGTGGATGCTTGCGTCGCTCGTCCATGGTTGTACTCGGGTTCTCACTACCCGGGCTCCAAAGCCACGCACAACTCGAGGTGTGTTCAAACGGACTTTACCACAGGAGCGCGCCTTCGCCACTCCGGCCGACCGGGAACTGGCGATGGTAGATTGGCCCAGATTTGAAATCAGGGTTAAAATCGCCGCTGCCTTGCCTAGTAGAAAAAACGGCTCTGCGATTTGAGCCTTTGCAGTCCCAATAGCGAGTCATGCGTCCCACGTAGTTGTTCAGACAGATGCAATCCCCGGAGGAAGTTCATGAAGAGAACGTCGCCTGATCCGGTCCATCATAGGTTTTTCAATCGCCGCACATTCCTGGGCTCGAGCTTATGTGCCTGTGCTGCCACACAGCTGCTGTCTGCCTCGGCTTTACAACTGGCAACCAGTCTGACCGGCTCTTTGACCAAAGAACGGCGTGACAGCATGACTCCTGCGGAAGTGATCGAGCAGCTGAAGAAGGGCAATGAGCGCTTCCGCACGGGAAAAATGGCCGCGCGGAATTATCTGGCGGAACAAAAAGCGAGCGCCGCTGGGCAATATCCGGCAGCCGTTGTTCTGGGCTGCCTCGATTCGCGCGTTCCGGCCGAAATCGTGTTCGACACCGGGATCGGCGATGCTTTCATCGGCCGGGTCGCCGGCAATATTGTGAATGACGACATGCTGGGCAGCATGGAATTTGGCTGCAAGGTCTCAGGAGCGAAGTTGGTGCTGGTTCTGGGACACACGGCGTGCGGGGCCGTGAAGGGCGCAATCGATGATGTCGTGCTCGGCAACCTGACGGGGCTGCTGGCGCGCATCAAGCCGGCGGTGGCCGAAACCAAGTTCGACGGCGACCGCTCAAGTAAGAACCCGGCCTATGTCGATGCAGTGGCGCGCACTAACGTGATGCTTACCGTCTCTGAAATCCGGAGGCGTAGCCCGATTCTGGAGGAGATGGAGAAGAGCGGAAGTATTCGAATCGCCGGGGCGATGTACGACCTTGGAAGTGGCTCGGCAGATTTCCTGAGCTGAAATCTTTAGAACTAAGAGTCCCAACGGATTGGAGACGATTGTGAAAAGTTATCAGGTGGTTCTGCGCTCGCTCCTCGCTGTCTGCTTCCTCACCCTCACCCTGCAAATCAGCTATTCGCAAGAAAAAGCCGCTGCCAACGAGCCGACTAGCGCGGCGGCTACCACGCCCGTGCATCTAGTGATTACGGACGCTGCTTTACGGCAGGACGCCGAACTGCCGCCGCTGCAACGCGAAGATGTGAAGGTGAAACAGGGCAAGAAATTTCTGCCTGTCACGCAGTTGATCCCCGCCCAAGGGGACAACGCGGCTCTGCAGTTGATGATTCTGATCGACGATACGCTGAACACATCGGTGGGCAATAATCTCACGGACTTAAAGGAGTTCATCAGCGCGCAGCCGGCGTCAACCGTGATCGCGGTCGCGTATATGTCGAACGCCACTGTGAGCATTGCCCAGAACTTTACCGCCGACCACGACCTGGCGGTAAAAGCGGTGCGCTTGCCGCGCGGTTCCCTGTCGACCATGGACAGCCCTTATCTTTCTCTCATCAGTCTGGTAAAGGGCTGGCCGGAGCAGAAGGTGCGGCGCGAGATTGTGATGGTCACCGATGGCATCGACCGGCTGCGGGGAGAAAAACCCGAACCCTCTCGAATGGGGCCTAACTATGGCGCCGTGTATCACAGCATGCCTACCATCAGCCCGGACGTGAGCTCAGCCAGCGAAATCAGCCAGCGCTACAACGTCCTGGTGTACTCAATTTATGCCGTGGGAGTTGGAAGAGCCGGCCGGAGCGGATGGGACTTGCAGATTGGACTTTCAAGCCTGACAAAACTTGCCGACGAAACCGGCGGCGAGTGTTTCTCGCTGGGCACATCACAGCTGGTAAGTTTCAAACCGTCGCTCGATCAACTCCAAAAGATGCTGGGCAATCAGTACTACGTGGTCTTTCAAGCCACCCCACGAAAGAAGGCCGGCCTTCAGCGGGTGAATGTCCGGACGGAGCTTTCGAATTCAGAGCTTGTGGCGCCCGATAACGTGTGGGTCCCCGCTGCTGGGAAGTAAGGTTGCAGACCTTTCCCGTCACGCGAGGATAAAAGAAATGCCGACGAGCACAGCCGGGTGCAGGCTTTGGAGCGGCGTCCTGGCAGGCTTGCTGCTACTAGTGCTTGGCTCGCCAGTCGTCGACGCACAAGAATCCGTGCGGGATTCCGAGCCCGAGTTGTTCAGGTGCGACGAACTCGTTCATCTCGGGCAAGACCCGCAACTGAGTCCTGCACTCGGAGAGAAGTTGCGGGTCCTGACCACCGCACCTTTTATCCATAACGAGGCTTACTACGTCGGAGCAAAGCCTCGGCCTCTCGGATCATAGCCCGATGACCGCCGATCTTCCCTTCCACGAACCCACGGATCCAGGGGGCGAAGTAGGAACGATGGCAGCAACCGGTTTTTGGGGATGGCTGAAAATTCGTGGATGAGCCTTCAAAGTCCGAAAGGGTTGCAGAAAGGAATCGCGGAGGAGTGTTGGTTGCGGGGGCTTGCAACCATTCGAATTGTTTAGTCATCTTGTTCAGCACTCTACTTCTCCGTCCCGTCGCTTAATCGCAAGGTTCGACCAGATGATCGCGGTTTCGCTGTCGGCGGAGTGCGTGGTAGGCGCTTGTCGTGCCGACCACAGCTTCGTAAGCAGGGATTCGTGCCTTCAACCTCTTGGCTATGACAGGGAAAATAGTCTCCGAGGACGTCGCGCCAGATTCGCAGTGCTTCACGCACTTCCCACGTTGACACCGACGGCAAGCTATGGCTCTTTGTGCCTGGCCCAAAGTAAGCAGCTATCTTACGATCACTCTGTCTCGGCCCCGTGTTTCTTTGTGTTCCTTGGTAGATCGTCAACTATGAACTTTGCTCATCCCAGGTGCTCTTTCCGAATCAGGTGACGGTGGTAGAACACCATACCCAGCATCAAAATGGGTACGGCAAATTCAAAAACCAAAAATATTCCTGCATTATTTTCTGCGTGGTTGTTGTGCAGGGTCATTTCTCTGACGTGGCCTACCGCGTCTCCAAGAAACCACACCGCGTTGCCAATCGCCGTAGCCAACCAAAATTCCCGCCGAAACACGATGCACAGAACTCCCAAAACACCCATCGTCAGGTCGGCCATGCCAACCTCGTACTCGAAAGGACTGGGGGCCCATCCAATCGAGGCTGAGGCGCGGTTCGGTTCGAATACGTGAAAGTAGGCGGTGAACAGCCCCAGCAACCCAACATATATAAATAGAAAATAGATGAGGTAAGTCCCAACAATCATCCCCGTCCCACTACGGCGTTTTCTTGAACATCCCAGGTGGATCGTAGCTCCCACCAGCGCGGCCACAGCAAACAATACTTGAAGCATGGCTTTCTCCTATGGAGCGAATTAACGTTCGATACTGCTGCATTTACAAGGCGCCAAACTTCACACCGGTCAGGCGCTCAGACTCGAACCAAAGACGCTTTGCAACCTCTTGATCCAATGCGCTCTTCGGAATCGGCACAGCCGTCGGATAGCCCTTTAGCTCCGCAATACCATCGGGGCCGTAATAGCCGCCGGCTACGGCCTCTTCCGCCACCGCTGCATACAACATCGGCAGAGCGCCATGCGCCGCGTCTTGCGAAAGAAAAGGCTTCATCGTACTAATCAGGATCTTCATCCCGATCCCGAGATGGTCTGCTTGCAGGTTTGTCACTGCGTATCCGGGATGTCCAGCGACGCTCAGAATTGGGGACCGGATGGCCTGGAACCGCCGCTGCAGTTCCTGCGAAAAGATAAGATCCGCTAATTTGGATTGCGCATACGCCTGAAACATCGGTTTATAAACGCGCTCGCTCTGTAAATTGTCGAACTCAATCTTGCCTTGGTTGCTTGCCGAACTCGACACCATCACGATGCGCGAGCCCGGCCTTTGTTTGATCGACGGAAGTAGCAACAGGGTTAGAGCAAACGGGCCAAGATAGTTCGTTGCAAACTGCCGCTCAAATCCATCAGCGGTCAGCTCGCGCGTTGGGAGAGCCATGACGCCCGCGTTGTTGATGAGCAGGTCGAGCGATTGGCCGGGAAATCGTTCGATCACACGGCGCGCGAAAGCGTGGACAGAAGCCTGCTCAGCGAGGTCGAGCACGTCGGCATGCATCCGTGCGTTCGGAACATGTTTCCGAATGCGTTGAACCGCATCGTCCGCCTTGGCTTGCGTTCTTGCGGGCAAAATAAGTTCTGCGCCTTTCTCAGCCAGGGCGAGAGCGGCCTCAAACCCGATACCGCTGTTCGCTCCCGTAATGACGGCCCTGCGCCCAACCTGTGAAGGCATATTCGCGGTTGTCCATCTGCTATGCATGGGGCTATTATGGGCTGGACAGTATACATAAGCAATAAGGCACCTTTTTGTGCTGTACACACCCTGAGGTAACTAATGAAAAAGACAGCCAATAATTCCCGATTTCGCTGGGAGGATGTAAAAGATTACTGCGAGACGCTGACCGAAAATGAAGAGGAACTCACGCGCGAAATGGTCTCTTGCGTCTCGGATAAGTGGTCTCTGTGGACATTAAGCGTCGTAGCCAGGCCGCGGAAACCCATGCGCTTTTCTCGCATCATGGAGCAGGTCGAAGGCATCAGCCAGAAGTCCCTGACTAAAACACTCCGAGGATTGGAGCGCGACGGCCTCATCACACGTAAGGTCTTTGCGGAGGTCCCACCCCGGGTTGAGTACACCATCACAGCCCTCGGGTCCGAGCTGCTCGACAACGTCGCACCGCTCTGGCTGTGGCTGGCAAAGAACGTCCGGCGCTTTCAGGACTGCCGCGCCGCGTTCGTTCGAAGCATCTGAGGAAAGGTACTGGGATGCCCCCTTAAAACTCGACGCCTGCGAGGAGCAGGACAGGCCCTCCGAAAGTGAAGCGGAGGGCAACCGGTCAACTCGCGTTAGGTGACGCTGACCGCAGGATAGGATTCGATGTATTGTTCACCGTCGCAACCCTGGTAGGCGACGGTGCGTGCTTCCATATCGACGTCATAGCGCACAACTCCCGCGCGCCAGATGGCGCCCAGAAACTCCGGGAATGTACTTTCACCAGCCTGATCCACGCGTAGCGCCTTGATCAGAGCCTCCCGATTGAAGGCCGGCACATCGACGGCGCCTTTGACCAGAGGTTCGCCCTGCACAACAACGGGTCCTTCCTTCGTCAAGTAAAGGCTCTGGCAGGATGGCAGAGCCCAGATGTTAAGCGTCACACCCGCTCTCCGCAGAACCTCGGCGAGATAGGGGAATCCGCCCACACGGGGACGGTTCGCTCCGGCAACTTTCATGGCTTCCATCAGGTTATCGATTGCCTTGCTCATCCGATTTCTCCTCATTCCGTTGGAACGTTGTTGATGCGGTTGTGATCGACCAGTTTGACTAGCAGTTTCCGAAGAACCGACTTTTCTTCTGCGTTCAGACAATCGAAATAGCGCGCATCGTTTTGATCAGCAATCTCAGCAAGGACAGGGAGGCTGCGTCGCCCCGCCCGTGTGATGGAAAGCAGACGGAACCGGCTGTCGCCCTCTTTTGCATCCGTTTGGACCCAGCCCTTTGCATCGAGCTTGTCGACGATTTTGGAAATTGCACCACGGGTCAATCCAAGGCTATCAGCCAACTCCCCGGGCGAAGTCTGTTTGCGGTCGTGAAGCTCACGCAGAAGCACCCACTCCGCAACCGAAGTCTGCTTCTCGCCGAGAGCCCGGGAGAACGATCCGGAGACTGCGTTGGAGACGCGCCTCAGCCAGTAGCCGAGATGGCTCTCTAGCTTTGGCGCAGGTGATTCCCTTCGCGGTGTGGTTTCCACGGAAACTATTATATTTTCCACGGAAACTATCTGTCAAAGCGGCTCGCGTCCATAATTCTTCATTGCGCCGACTGACAAGGTTCGTGGACCATCTGAGACTGGCTGGGCCGCTTGCAGTGGAGTTCGTCTCTTTTGATCGGGCAGCGACTGTCCTTCAGATTGTCCGGGTGGAATTCGGTGTTGCGGATGAAAGAAAAAGCCCGCGCCTTACATCACCGACGGGCGCACGCCGTTGCTGGGCGGTATGCGCAGCGGCTCGAAAACGACAAATTCGCAGGGTTGCAGGGGTCCGCGGAACTTACAGAAAGGAAGGATTTTTTGGTTGCGGGGGGTGGATTTGAACCACCGACCTTTGGGTTATGAGCCCGAGGACATTAGCAGTTTCAACAACTTACAAGACGCGGGTGGCCCTCGAAAAACCTTGTAAGGAGCATCAAGGAATCCTTATTGGACAGCTAACGGACAGTCGAATCTCATCCTCTCCCATAGTTTGATTGTTTGATTTTGCATCCTCACCAGAGCACACGACCCGGATAATCTACTCGCCTTCGCGTGGCTTTCCTGCCAACCTGGTTTCGTCTGCAGTCACTTTAGTCTCGGCGCTGTCGTCGCGAAGCGTAGGTTCGTTCCAGTGCGGCAGAGGATCCCGTTCCGCGAGGCGCAACAGGACTTGCCCCCCGGTATTCTCATCGAACAGCGTGTGGATGAAGCGGTAGGTCCGATCAACGACATCGATCATGAGGCGCTTCATTTCGTCGTCGTTCAGACGCGAGACTTTGGGCCACGAAATGACACCGTAAGGACTGCTGACAGTGACATCCGAGTAGTCCCCAGATGCCGAAGATGGAGATGTTCCGGCATGGAG
>Ga0335069_10005319_pt1 | contig 18959 bp, 15 predicted proteins | sample Lox_Sample_11_FD_206714 | JGI IMG/M metagenome (GOLD analysis project Ga0335069, IMG submission 206714) | Soil microbial communities from Loxahatchee National Wildlife Refuge, Florida, United States - Lox_Sample_1.1 | ecosystem: Environmental > Terrestrial > Soil > Wetlands | place: USA... | reverse complement strand
GTGCTCCACGAGATCGTCTGGCAGTTGCGGCTGCCGCGCGTCTGCATCGGCGCGACCGTCGGCGCGTCGCTCGCGCTCTGCGGCGTGACGCTGCAAGGCCTGCTGCGCAATCCGCTCGTGGATCCGTATCTCACCGGCGTCAGCGCGGCGGCGGCCGCGGCGATCGCGCTCGCGATTCTTGCGGGCGCGGCCGTTTCCGCGACGCCGGCGGTCGGCTTCGCCGCCGGACTCGGCGCCGCGCTCGTCGTCGCCGCGCTCGCGCGCCGCGGCGGCGGCATCGATCCGACGCGGCTCATCCTCGCGGGCGTCTCGCTCTCGACGCTCTTCGCGGCGATCGTGACGCTCGCGGTCGTTCGCGCGCAATCCAACGATTACGCGAGCACCATTCTCGCGTGGCTCGCCGGCTCGATGGCGGGTCGCGGCTGGCACGATCTCGCGATCGCCGCGCCGTACGCTGCCGCCGGTGCCGTGCTCGCCGCGGCATCCATCTCGCCGCTCAACGCGCTGCGCATCGGAGAGCAGCGCGCCCGCGCCGTCGGCGTCAACGTGGATCGCGTCCAATGGGTGATCCTCGTCTCGTCGTCGCTGCTCGCCGCAAGCAGCGTCGTCCTCGCGGGCCTCGTCGGCTTCATCGGGCTGATCGTGCCGCATCTCGCGCGGCGCGTCGTCGGCTCGGACGCGCGCGTTCTTCTTCCGGCGAGCGCCGCGCTCGGCGCGACGCTCTGCATGCTCGCCGACGCGATCTGCCGCCGCATCGTCGCGCCGGCCGAACTGCCGATCGGCGTGCTCCTCGCCTTCATCGGCGTGCCCGCCTTTCTCTACATCTATTTGCGCCCGCCGGTGCGAGAGGCGCAGAGCGAGCGATGATCGCGCTGCGCGGCCTGGCGCTCGACGCCGGCGGCAAACCGCTGCTCCGCAACGTTAACGCGAGCATCGAGAGCGGCGAGTTCGTCGCGTTGCTCGGGCGTAACGGCGCGGGAAAGACGACGCTGCTGCGCACGATTGCGGGTCTCCACGCGGCGCGAGCCGGAACGATCTCGATCGATGGGATTCCGGCGGCGCGGATGCGCCCGCTCGAGCGCGCCCGCCGCGTCGCGTTCGTGACCGGCGACGAAGTCTTGGTGGACGCGCTGACCGTCGCCGAGGTCGTCGCGATCGGACGCTTTCCGCACCATCGCTGGTGGCAGTGGCAGGCCGACGGCGACGACGAGCGCGCGGTCGCGGAGGCGCTCGGCGCCGTGCGGCTCGAGCCGTTCGCGCAGCGCCTCTTCTCGACGCTGAGCGCCGGCGAACGCCAGCGCGTCTGGATCGCGCTCGGCCTCGCCCAAGCGACGCCGATCCTCTTGCTCGACGAGCCGACGAGCCATCTCGACGTGCGCGTCGCGCACGAGATCCTCGATCTGCTGCAACGCCTCGCGCGCGCCGGTAAGGCGATCGTCTGCGCGCTGCACGACCTCAACGAGGCGGCCGCCTACGCCGACCGCATCGCGCTGCTCGGCGACGGCACGCTGCTGCGCGCGGCGCCGCCCGACGAATTGCTCGACGAGCCCACGATCGACGGCGCCTACGGAATTGGGATGGAGCGGGTGCGTCTCTCGGACGGGCGCCTGCGAGTCTTCGCCCGCCCTACCGATGCGCGGGAGGCATCGTGCGAACGTCCGAGCCGAGCACCCAGCGAATGACGCCGCGCTGCGGTCCGCTCGTGATCGCGACGCCGACGGCATCGTCGGGCTGCGAGAAGAGCGGCGACTCGACGTAGCCGGGGACGCACGAGATGACGTCCGCGTGCGTGCCGGGATCGACGACGAGCGCGTGCGGCAGCATCGCCTGCGCCTCGTCGAACGACGCGGCATAGTAGGCGCGCAATCGCGCGCGCGAATCCCAGATGAAGACCGAGGGGTCGTCGGTCGTGCTGTAGAGCACGACGCGATCGCCGCGGTGGACGCGGCAATCGGCGAGCGCCGGGAGCGCGGCCGCGATCCAGAGCACGAGCAGCATCGGAACGGCCTTACGCACGGCCACGCTCCGTATCGAGCACGCGAATCGCGACGACTGCGAGATCGTCGCGCAGCCGGTTGCCGCCGAGCTCGCGCACGTGCTCGATCACCTCGTCGGCGAGTTGCTGCGCGTGCGGCCCGAGCCGCGCGATCAGCTCCATCGCGCCGCGGCCGAGCAGCTGCTTCCCGGCGCGATTGCGCACCTCGGTCAGGCCGTCGGTCGCCAGGACGAGCGTGTCGCCCGGCTCGAGGTCGATCGTCTCGGTCGAGAACGGCTCCTCCATCACGCCGAGCACGGGACCGGTGACCGCGAGTTGGCGCACGCCGCCGCGATCTCGTAGGTAGGCGCAGTCGTGGCCGGCGCTGCCGTACTTGAGGCGAAGCGTCGAGGTGTCGAGCACGCCGACGAACATCGAGACGAAGAGGTACGGATTCCCGACCGCGCGCGAGAACGCGAGGTTGAACTCCGAGAGGATCGCAGCCGGATCGCGCTGGCGCAGCGCGATCGCGCGGATCATGAACTTGATGAACGCGGTAAGGACCGCCGCGTCCACGCCCTTACCGCTGACGTCGGCGATGAGGATCAGCGCTTGCGTGCTCGAGAGGCGGTAGACGTCGAAGACGTCGCCGCCGACGGCCAAGTGATTCGTCGCCGAGACGTACGCGCTGCCGACCTCGCAGTGCGGCAGCGGCACCGACTCGCTCCGGAACGCCTGCTGCAGTATCTCGGTGATCGTGCGCTCTTGTTCGAGCTCTCGGTTGAGGCGCGAGCCGTATGCGTTGAACAGAATTGCGAGCACGCCGAAGCCGAGCACCCAGAAGGCCCGCAGATACGAGGAACGGTCGAGCTGCGACTGCAGGCTCTCGAGCAGCGCCGATCCCTCGCCGGCCAGCGCCATGCGAATCGCGGCGACCGTCCGCGTCTCGTAGTCGGAGAAGAGTTTGTTGCGCTTGTCGAGCTCGACGAGGCGGTTGCGCGGATTGCGCAGGATCGGCGCGGCGACCTCGGCGCGCCATTGCGTCTGCAGCTTCCCGTAGCTGTCGAGTAGTTTCACGACGTCGGAAAGCTGCAGATCGCTTAACATCTTCGTGATCGATGCTTGCGTGGCGTCGTAACCGGCGGCGGCCTGCCGGTACTGCGCGATGTAGAACGGATCGCGCGTCAGCGAGTAACCCCGCAGCGAGTTCTCCTCGTCAATCTGGAGCCGCAGCAGTTCCTCGAGTTCGATCTGCGCCTGCTGGATCTGCGCCTGGTGCGAGAACGTGCTGGCGATCTGGGCGCGCGTTTCGAACGTGCCCTGAACGGCAAAAGCGAGCGTCACCACCAGGAACGCGGTCATTAAGAGCGTGCCGGTGACGCGAGTGAGCGGTGCGTTCTTCACAGAGGCGTCACGTACGCGCTTTCAGAAGAACGGCAGGCTGTGCGCGGCCAGGTGAACCCCACGATTTTCAAGTCCTACGACGTCCGCGGGGTTTATCCATCCGAATTGAGCGACGATGTGGCCTATGGCATCGGGCGCTGCTTCGTGGCGCTCCTCCAGGCCGGCGGCTCGGGGGCCGCCGCGCGCACGACCGTCGCCGTCGCCCGCGACATGCGTCCGTCGGGGAAGAACCTCTGCGACGCGTTCGCTCGGGGTGCCACCGAGTCGGGGGCCGACGTCGTGGACATCGGCATGGTCTCGACCGACGCGCTCTACTTCGCGGTCGGCAAGTACGCGTTCGACGGCGGCGTGATGATCACGGCGTCTCACAACCCGGCCGAGTACAACGGCATGAAGTTCACGCGTTCGCAAGCGCAGGCGATCTCGCTCGATACGGGCCTCGCGACGATTCGCGATCGGCTCGTTGCAGACGATCTGCCGCCGGCGTGCGCGACGGCCGGCACGATCTCCGAGCGCGACGTCCTCGACGATTTCGCGCGGCACTGCCTCTCGTTCGTCGATCGCGCGAAGATCAAACCGTTGCGCATCGCGGTGGACGCCGGCAACGGCATGGCCGGCGCGACGGTGCCGCACGTCTTCAAGACCCTACCGTGCGACCTCGTGCCGCTCTACTTCGAACTCGACGGACGCTTCCCGAACCATCCGGCGAGCCCGATCGAACCGGAGAACATGATCGACCTGCAGGCGGCGGTGCGCAAGCATCAATGCGATCTCGGCGTCGCCTTCGACGGCGATGCCGACCGGATGTTCATCGTGGATGAGAAGTCGGGCCTGATCGACGGCAGCACCGTCACCGCGCTCGTCGCGCTCAACACGCTAAAGAAGCACCCCGGCGCGAAGATCCTCTACAACTTGATCTGCAGCCGCAGCGTTCCCGAGCTTATCGCCAGGGCCGGCGGCGTCCCGGTGCGTTCGAGGGTGGGGCACTCGATCATCAAGGCCGTTATGCGCGAGCAGGACATCGTCTTTGGCGGCGAGCACAGCGGCCACTTCTACTTCCGCGACAACTGGTATGCAGATTCAGGAATGATCGCCCTTCTTCAGTGCCTCGAGCTCTTCAGCGAAGCCGGCAAGCCGGTCAGCGAGGCGATCGCCCCGATCGACACGCGCTTTCGCTCGGGCGAGATCAACAGCCGGGTTGCCGACGTTCCGGCGAAGCTGCGAGAGATCGAGGAGCGTTACTCCGACGGGCAGATCGACCACCTCGACGGCGTGACGATCGGATACCCGCAGTGGTGGATGAACGTCCGCCCGTCGAACACCGAGCCGCTTCTGCGGCTCAACGTCGAAGGCGACACCGAGGCGCTGATGGAGCGGCACCGCGAGGAAGCCTTGGCGCTGATTAGGAGTTAGACCGCCGCCTATGTCCGGACTGGTATTGGGACCCGCTTTCGTCGCCGTCGGAGACGGCACGTCCACCTTCGGCCGGCTCGCGGTCGAAGACGGCAGAATCGCCGGCGTGCTCACCGCCGACGGTCCCTCCGATTACCCGCTGCCGCCGGGCAGCAGCATCGCGCCCGGCTTGATCGACGTCCACACGAACGGCGCCGGCGAGTTCCTCTTCAATCGCGATCAGGGCAACGCGGTCGGCGTCGCTGGTTCGACGTACGCACGCAACGGTGCGACCGGATTCGTTGCGAGCGTCATGACCGCGCCGTGGGAATCCATGCTGCACGCCGCGTCGGAGCTCGTCGAGGCCGCGAATCAGCTCGAGGAGGACGCCCCGTCGGGAGCCCGCTGTCTGGGCGTCCACTTCGAAGGTCCGTTTCTCAATCCGAAGTTCCGGCGCATCCACCGCAACGAGTGGCTGCTCCCCGCGAGCGAGGCGCGCGCGGCGGAGATGGTGGACGCGTGCAAAGGCGCGTGCCTGCTCGTGACGATGGCGCCGGAGATCGACGGCGCCGCCGACGCGCTGCGCGTCTTCCTGGAGAACGGCGTCGTCTGCTCGGCCGGCCACACGAGCGCGCGCTATCGCGAGGGAATGCTCGCGATCGGGCTCGGCTTTCGCTCGCTGACGCACGCGTTCAATGGGATGCCGCCGCTCGATCATCGCGATCCGTCGATCCTCGCCGCGTTCATCCAAGACCGGCGCACGCTCGTGCAGGTCATCTGCGACGGGATCCACGTCTCGCCGGTGATGATCGACATCCTTCACCGCACGCTCGGCGACCGCGTCGTGCTCGCCACCGATAATATGCCGGCCGCCGACCCGGGCTACCACATCGAAGGCGGCGTCATGCGCGCCGAGGACGGCACGATCGCCGGCAGCGCGCTGCAGATCGACGAAGCGCTGCGGAACTACATGTCGTACGCGCAGATACCGTTCGCGCAGGCGATCGTCGCCGCGACGTACGCGCCCGCGCGGTTGATCCGGCACGACGGCGAGATGGGGCGCATCGTGCGCGGCGCGCGCGCCGATCTCTCGTTCTGGGACAGAGAGTACCAGGTGATCGGAACGATGGTCGGCGGACGCTTCGTCTACAACCGGATCGAGGTCGCGGCCTAAGGAACCTCGGGAGCGACGGCTCGCTGCGCCGCCGAACGCAGCATCACGAAGGCCGCGTAGAGCACGACCGCGACCACCAGCCAGCGCACCGCGACGAGCGGCAGCGACTTCACGACGTACGCGGCGATCAGCACGCCGGGAATTCCCCCGATCGTCAGGCCGAGCGCGGCCCGCATCGAGAACGCATCGTAGCGAATGAAGCGCATGCTCGCGACCGGCATGAGAAACGCGCACGATCCCATCATGATCGGAAACGCTGCGACCGGGTTCATGCCGAGCAGACTCACCATGATCATGCACGGCGCGTAGAAGCCGATGCCGATCGTCATGAGCGCCCCGAGGCAGATGCTGATCGCGACTCCGATCCAGAGGCGCGCGCCGGAGAGCGCGAGCGCATCGCCGCTGAGCCCGAAGTGACTTCCTTTGAGGTTGCCGGCGATGAAGAGCGCGGCCGCGGCGAGCAGTGCGACGCCCATGCCGATCTGCACGGCGCGCCGCGGCAGACGCGCGACGAAACCGGCGCCGAGCCACGCGCCGACGACCGCGGCAAGGATTAACAGCAGCAGCGTCTTCGGCGAGACCGCGATGATGCCGATGAAGATCGCCGCCTCGACGACGGTAGGAATAGCGTGTCCGACGTTCAGCGTTCCCGGTATTCGCTCGTCCGGAACGAAGCGGAGAAACTTAAAGAGCGCGGTCGTCGTCGCGAACGAGCCGATTCCGAGTGTATCGAAGAAGTTCGTGACGAAGCCGATCCCCACCGAGATCGCGGCCGGAACGGGCTCCGGCCAGGCGGGCCGGTGGCGCGGCGCCGCGCGCACGAGCGCGACGACGACCGAGAGACCGACGACGAAGAGTCCGACGAAGAGCACGGTGTGGACGGTCATCTACGGCGCTCCTATGACGCGGCGAGCTCTCGCGTCGCCGCCGCGTTGAAGTATGCGGCCTTGGGATGGTGCATGACGATGGCCGCGGTGGATTGCTCGGGAACGATCTGAAAGGCCGGCGTTAGTGTCACGCCGATGGTGGCGGTTGCATCGAGCAGCCGAAAAACCTGCGCGTGCTGCTCGAGGTCGGGGCAGGCACCGTAACCCCACGAGTATCGCTTTCCGCGCTCGGCCTCGAGCCCCAGTTCGCGCCGGATGCGACGGTGCGTCCACTCCGCGAGCGCCTCCGCCGACTGCACGGAGAAGCCGTGGAGGAAGTAGGCTTCGCTATACTCTCCCGCCGCCTGCAACGCTTCGGTCGCGCGGGTCGCCTCGCTCCCGATCGTCACGATCTGCAGAGCGACGACGTCGGGAGCGGGGCCGCCCTCGCCTTCGCGCAGATAGTCGGCGAGGCTCAGATGCTCGCCGCCGGCCTGCCTCGGGAAGGTCAGCCGCGCGATCTCCGCGCGTCCGCTCTCGTCGTAGAGAACGACGTCGTTGCCCTCGCCGGCCGCGCGAAAGTATCCGTAGGCGATGCGCGGATGGAGCAGATCGCCGCTCTCCGCGCGCTCGCGGTAGCGCCCAAGCCGCGGCTCGAACTCGTCGGCGACGAGGCGATCGAACGCGCCGCCTTTTGTATTCGCTCCGCCCCACGAGAGCCGATAGAGGCTGCGCAGATCGAAGCACGGCCAGAGCTCGCGCAGGTCTATCGTCGTTTCATCGAGCGCGCGCATGCCCAAGAAGGGCGGCACCGGAACGTCGGCGCGCTGCGACTTCACCGCGGAACGCGTGGGCGCCGCGCTCGCGACGGGCGGCGCGCGGCGGCGATCGCGTTCGGCGAAGGCTTCGGCCTTCGCGCGCTCGATCAGCTCGCTGCGCCGCTGCGGATCGCTCGTCAGCGCATCCACGAGATCGAGCCCTTCGAATGCGTCGCGCGCGTAGAAGAGCCCCGGCTCGAAGAAACGCGTGCCCTCGTCGAGCAACGCGATGCGGCGGCCGAAGTCGCGGTTGATCGCCGCACCGCCGACGATCACCGGGAACTCCAGCCCGCGCGAGTCTTGCTCGGCGACGCAGACCGGCATCTGTTTGCTCGTCGACACCAAGAGTGCGGAGAGACCGATCGCGTCGGCCTTTACCTCGATCGCCTTCTCCAAGATCGCGTTCATCGGCACTTGCTTCCCGAGATCGTGCACCGTGTACCCGTTGTTCGCGAGAATCGTGTGGACGAGGTTCTTTCCGATGTCGTGCACGTCGCCGAAGACCGTCGCGAGCACGACCGTTCCCTTCGTCGAGCCCTCGCGCCGCTCGAGGAACTGCTCGAGGTGCGCGACGGCCTTCTTCATCACCTCGGCGCACTGGAGCACGAACGGCAGAATCAACTCGCCGCGGCCGAAGCGGTCGCCGACGTCCTTCATCGCGGGCAGCAGAATCTCGTTGAGTACCTCGACCGGCGTGTGGCCGGCGAGCGCCTCGTCAATCTTCGCCTCGATGCCGTCCTTGCGCCGATGGAGGATCGCCCAATGAATCCGCTCTTCGATCGGCGCCACGTTGTCACCCTGAGCGGAGTCGAAGGGCTGAGCGGAGTCGAAGGGCGCAGCGGAACCCCGTTTGTCATCCTGAGCGGAGTCGAAGGGCGCAGCGGAATCGAAGTGGTCGATGAGGCGCGAGAGCGCGTCGGGGCGGCGGTTGAAGACGAGATCGTCGCAGAGCGCGCGCACCTCGGCATCAACCTCGAAGTACGGAACGATCTCCTTCGGATGGACCAGCGCGCAGTCGAGGCCCGCTTCGACGCAGTGATGGAGGAAGACGGAGTTGAGCGCGGCGCGGGCATCGGGGCGCAGCCCGAACGAGACGTTCGAGATGCCGAGCGAGGTGAGCACGCCGGGCAGCGCGCGCTTGATGCGGCGAATCCCTTCGATCGTCTCAACCGCGGAGGCGGCGAATTCTTGCTCGCCGGTCGCGAGGGTGAAGGTTAGCGCGTCGAAGATCAGCGCGCCCGCGGGGAGGCCGTACTCGCCGACGACGATCTCGTGGATGCGGCGCGCGACCTCTTCCTTCCGCTCGGCGGTCTTCGCCATTCCACCCTCGTCGATCGTCAGCGCGACGACCGCGGCGCCATGCTCGATCGCGAGCGGCAGCACCGCGTCGATCTTCGCGCGCCCCGACTCGAGATGGACGGAGTTGACGACCGCGCGACCCGGATAGTTCTGCAGCGCCGACTCGATGACGTCGGGCTCCGTCGAGTCGATCGCGAGCGGCGCCTCGATTGCCTGCGCGAGCTTGCGCACGAGATCGCGCATCTGCTCCTTCTCGTCGGCTCGCTCGGTCAGCGCGGCGCAGACGTCGAGCAGGTGGGCGCCGCCTTCGACTTGCTCGCGCGCGACGAGGACGATGTCGTCGTAGCGCTCCTCGAGAAGCAATCGCTTGATCCGCCGCGAGCCTTGCGCGTTGATGCGCTCGCCGACGAGCAGCGGGCGCGGCTCCTGCTCGAGCGAAACCGCCGTGATCGCGGATGCGGCCTCTTCCGCGCGCTCGACCCTCTGCCGCGGCTTGCGCTCGACGGCGGCGACCGCCTCGCGCAGCGCGGCGATATGCGCGGGCGTCGTGCCGCAGCACCCGCCCACGACGTTGACGCCGAAGTCGCGCACGAAGGCGGCCAGCTCGCCAGCCAGTTCTTCCGGCCCTTCGAGATAGATCGTCTCGCCCTGCGGACCCATGACCGGCAGCCCCGCGTTCGGCACGACGCTGACGAACGACGGCGCGTTCTCGCAGAGATAGCGAATCGAATCGCGCATCTGCGCGGGCCCGGTCGAGCAGTTGAGGCCGACGACGTCCACGCGCAGCGCGCCGAGCGTCGCGCAGATCGCGCGGATGTCGGTGCCGAGCAGCATCCGCCCCTCCGTGATCAGCGTCGGCTGAGCTTGAATCGGAACGCGCCGCATGCCGCGCGCGAACTCGCTGCGTATGCCCGCGATCGCGGCCTTGAGCTCGAGCAGATCTTGCATCGTCTCGAGCAGCAGCAGATCGGCGCCGCCGTCCACGAGGGCGCGCGCCTGCTCGGCGTAGATCTCGCGCAACCGCTCGTAGGTAACGTTCGAAAGCGCGGGGTCCGACGATGAGATCAACATTCCGGTCGGTCCCATCGAGCCCGCGACGAACCGCGGACGGCCGGGCGTCGCAGCGGCGTCGCAGGCTTCGCGCGCAAGCGCGGCCGCCTGCATATTGATCTCGCGCGTACGTTCGCCGATGCCGTACTCGTCGAGCTTGAGGCGCGATCCGGTGAACGTGTCGGTCTCCACGACGTCGGCGCCGGCTGCGAGATACGCGTCGTGAATCGAACGGACGAGTTGCGGGCGCGTGAGCACGAGCGCCTCGTTGCAGCCGAGCCGCTCCGCACCGCCGAAGTCCTCGGCCGATAGGTCGAGCGCCATGAGCTGCGTGCCCATGGCGCCGTCGAAGATCAAGACCCGCTCCTCGAGCAGGCGCAAATACTCAGACATTCATTCTTTTCAAACGGCGTGTTCGGATACGCGAATCTCCCCGACCGCGCGTCCGGCCCGATTATACACTTTCGGGCGGGCAAATCGAGCCAATTGCTCGGCCTGCGCTTCGTCGAGCACTCCGAGGCGTCGCAACGCCGCCACGGTGGACGGGCCTCGCCCCCGCGAGTTGCCGTCGAGCACCTTCGAGACGTAACCGTACCCTTGCGCGATCGCGGCGATGCCGTGCACGCCCTCGGCCCCGGCCTTCGCGGCGACGTTGCCCCTGCCGGCGATCATCAGCTCGGTGTCGATCTGGCCGGTGCCGGCGACGTACTCCGGATTTGCGAGCATCGCGTCGCGAACCGCGCGCAGCGCCGCCGCGTCGCTCTCTCCGATTCCGGCCAGCGTCGCGAGCCGCGCGAACGAGAGCGCCGCCTTGCGCAGGCTCGTCGCGTAGACCGGGATGCCGCAGCCGTCAATGCCGACCGGCCAACGCGAGGGATCCTCATCGGAAAGGCGAGCGCAGAGCGCGAGGATGCTCTCTTGCGCGGGGTTCTCCGCGCGCAGATACGTCGCGGGATCCGCGCCGAGGATCTTTGCGAGCGCGAGAATCCCGGCGTGCTTCCCCGAGCAGTTGTTGTGCAGCGCCGACGGCTTCTGGCCCGCGCGGCGCAGCGCGCTCGCCGCCTCGTCGTCGTATGGCGGGTGCACGCCGCACTGCAGCGCCGATTCGTCCATGCCGATCTTCTCGAGAATCGAGCGTACGGCTTCGACGTGGAACGGCTCGCCCGAGTGCGACGCGGCCATAACGGCGATCTCGCGCGCGTCGAAGCCAAAACGCTGTGCCGCGCCCGCTTCGAGCACGGCCGCGGCGATGAACGGCTTCGCCGCGGACCGCAGGTAGACCGGAACGTCGATCTCGCCCGCTTGAAGAATCACGTCGCCGCGCGCATCCACGGCGCACGCGGCGACGCGGTGTGCCGACTCGACGAGGTCGCCTCGGGTGACTTCGACGAGCAGCGGCGCGCTCAAACCAGGGCGGGTTCTACGATCGTCGCTTCTTGTTCGGCGAAGACCGGATTGCTCAAATAGCGCTCGCCGGTGTCGCAGCCGATCGTGACGACCGTCTTTCCCCTGAGCTCCGGCCGGGCGGCAACGTGCAGCGACGCCCAGACGTTCGCGCCGCCCGAGATGCCGACGAGCATCCCCTCTTCGCGCGCGAGACGACGCGCCGTCGCGATCGCGTCGGCGTCGGTCACGCGAATGACCTCGTCGTAGATCTCGGTGTTGAGCACCTTCGGCACGAAGCCCGCGCCGGTTCCCTGAATCTTGTGCGGACCGGGCTTACCGCCGGAGAGGACCGGCGACGCGTCGGGCTCGACGGCGATCACTCTCACGCCAGGCTTGCGCTCTTTGAGCACCTCGCCGACGCCGGTTATCGTTCCGCCCGTTCCGATCGCGGAGACGATGACGTCGACCGCGCCGTCGGTGTCGCGCCAGATCTCCTCCGCGGTCGTGCGCCGGTGGATCTCCGGATTCGCCGGATTCTCGAACTGCTGCGGCATGAAGTACTTGCTCGGAGCGGTCGCCAGAATCTCGTTTGCGCGGCGGAGCGCGCCGGGCATTCCCTCCGTGCCCGGCGTGAGGACGACCTGCGCGCCGTACGCCTTGAGCAGGTTGCGGCGCTCGATCGTCATCGTCTCCGGCATGACGAGGATGAGCGGATATCCCTTCGCCGCGGCGACGAACGCGAGCGCGATTCCCGTGTTGCCGCTCGTCGGCTCGAGGATCGTCATCCCGGGAAGCAGACGCCCGTCGCGTTCAGCGGCCTCGATCATCGCGACGCCGATGCGATCCTTCACCGAGCCGGCGGGGTTGAACGACTCCATCTTGACGAGCACCGTCGCCCCGAGGTCTTTTGCGAGCCGCGGGAGTTTGACCAGCGGCGTGTTGCCGAACGTGTCGGCCAAATTCTCGTATATGCGTGCCATAGTACCGTCATCAACCCCCGGCGGTAATCGAGCGTTTCAGGCCGCTTTCCGCGGACCGGCCGTTTTCCCCGGCCCGGCAGAGGAAGCCGCCGAGCCTGCGGGTATCAGCGAGCATGCACCGCTCACCGGCCGCGCGCGCCGCATGCGCGCTCATCGCCCTCACCTGGCTGATTCCCGCCCGCCCCGCCGTCGCGCAGACGCAACCGAGCCTCGACGCCGCGCTCGACGCGATCGCGGCGTTTGCGCCGCGCGCGATGCGCGAGCAAGGCACGCCCGGACTCTCCATCGCGATCACCGACCGCTCGAAGACGCTGCGGATCGTCACGTTGGGATACGCCAATCGGGACCTGCGCACGCCGGTGACTCCGCAGACGCGGTTCGCGATCGGCTCGATCACGAAGTCCATGACCGCGCTCGCGGTGCTGCAGCTCCACGACGCAGGCAGCGTCGATCTCAACGCCCCCGCGAAACGCTACCTGCCGTGGTTCGCAATCGACTCGGGCGGCAAGCAGGTGCTCGTGCACGAACTGCTCTCGCACACGGCCGGGATTCCCGACGACTACGCGCTCGAGATGGGCTATCAATTCGACGTCTACGCGCTGCGCCGCGCGAAGACGCTCTTTCCGCCGGGCTCGGCGTGGTCGTACTCGAACGACGGCTACGCTACGCTCGGCGCGATCGTCGCGAGCCTCGACCGGCGGCCCTGGGCGACGTCGCTGCAGGCACGCGTCTTCGATCCGATCGGCATGACCGCGAGCTCGAGCGTCTTCACGCCCGCCGAACAAGATAGCGCCGCGGTCGGCTATCAGTTCCGCGACAACGACCGGCCCGCGCCGCTCGATCCGGCGCTCGTCGCATCGCCGCCGATGGATTTCGTCGATCCCGCGGGATCGGTGCTCTCGACTCCCGAGGACATGGCGCGCTACATGCGCTTCTATCTCAACGGCGGAAAGACGGAGAACGGCGCGCAGTTGATTGCGCCGGCGACGTTCGACGCGATGACGCGCCCCGACGCGCTGACCGACGGCAAACCGGCCGGCTCTGCCGGAGTGGTACTGAAGGAAGCCCCGGCCTTCTACAAGGCGTACGGCTACGGTCTATCGATCTTCGACGAAGGCGGCGATCGCGTGATCGGCCACACCGGCGGCGTCTCGGGATACACCGCGTGCATGGAGATGAATCTGACGCGCGGCTACGGCGTTATCGCGTTCGCGAATCTCGTCGAGGCGCCGCTGCACCCGTGCGCGATCGTGCTCTACGCGATGCGGGTGCTGCGCGCGCAGAGTCTCGGTCAGGCGCTGCCGGAGCCGCCGCCGGCGCCCGATCCGGCGCGCGTCGAGAGAGCCGCCGACTATGCGGGAACCTACACGAGCTCGAGCGGCGCGACGCTGCGCGTCGAAACGCGCGGCAACGGGCTCGCGCTCGTCGACGGCCCGAAGACGGTCGCGCTCTACCCGCGCGGCGACGACGAGTTCTGGGCCGACGACCCGAGTTACGCGCAGTATCTGCTCGCGTTCGGGCGCGACAAGAGCGGCCGCATCGTCGAGATGAACTACGGCGCGCAGTGGTTTCCAAACGAGCGCTACGGCGGGCCGCGCACCTTCACGCACCCCGCGTCGTGGGACGCGCTCGTCGGCCGCTACGAGAACGTCTACCTCGGAGATCCGATCGTCACTCGCGTGATCGTCGTCAAGGACCGCCTGACGCTCGACGGAACCGATGCGCTGCGACCGCTTCCGGACGGCGGCTTCGCGATCGGAACCTCCACCGTGCGCTTCGACGCCTATGCCGGCGCGGTGCCGCAGCGCCTTACGATCGACGACGGCCACCTCTACCGCGTCGAACTACCGTAACGAATGCGAAAGGCGAGAACATGAAAGCCATCGTCTGCGAGCGTCTCGGCGATCCGGGATCCCTCAAAGAGATTCCGACGCCCCAGCCGGGACCGCACGAGCTGTTGATCCGCGTGATCGCGGCGGGCGTCAATCCGATCGACTGGAAACGGCGCGAACGCCCGGAGACGACGTTCCCGCTCGTGCTCGGCCAGGATTTCGCCGGCGTCGTGAGCGCGACGGGCAATCGAGTTACGAAGTACGCCGAGGGGCAGCGCGTCTTCGGCATCGCGTGGGGTCACGGTTCGTTCGCCGAGTACACGATCGCACCCGAGGACGACCGTCAGCGGCCGATCGCAAAAATTCCCGACGTGGTCGGCGACGCCGACGCTGCGTCGCTGCCGACGGCCGGCGCGACCGCGCTCGGCGGCCTCGACGCGCTGAACGTGACCGCCGGCACGACGCTGCTGGTGCTCGGCGCGACGGGCGGCGTCGGCGGCTTCGCGGCGCGGATCGCGAAGGACCGCGGCGCGCGCGTGATCGGCACCGGCAGCGCGGCGAACGAAGGCCTCGCGGCGTCGCTCGGCCTCGACGAATACGTCGCCTACGATCGCGGCGACGTCGTCGAAGCGGTGAAGGCGCTCTGCCCGAACGGAGTCGACGCGGCGTACGACCTCGTGGACGACGCCGCGGCGCTCGAGCGCGTCGCGACGCTCGTGCGCGACGGCGGCGCGATCGCGTCGACGATCGGGGCCGCGGACGAAGCGGCGCTCGCGCGGCGCAACGTGACGGGCCGGAACATCTACGCGATGGAGACGCCCGCGTGGTCGCACGCGGGCCTGCGCACGCTGCTCGATTTGTTGGAGCGCGGCGTGATCGGCGTGAGGATCGCCCGCGAACTCCCGCTCTCCGAGGCGGTCGAGGGCCTCGAAGAGAGCAAAGCCGGCCGCGTGAACGGCAGGCTCGTGATTATGGTGTGACTATTTGTTCTTGAAGCGGGCGACGCGCTTTTCGTTGTAGGCGGCGAGGCCTTCTTTCGCGTCCTCGCTCTTGAAGAGCAGCGATTGAAGCTCGCGCTCGAGCGCGAGCGCGTCTTGCAACGGTAACTCGGCGCCGGTCTGCACGCTGCGCTTGATGTGCCCGACGGCCATCGGCGCTTTGTTCGGCGAGCAGAACTGCTTCGCGTAGTCGGTGACCTGCTCGCGGAACTCTTGCGCGCTGCCTTCGTAGAGATCGTTGATCATGCCCCAGTCGAGCGCCTGTTCGAAACTGACGGTCTTTCCGGTCGCCATCATCTCGATCGCGCGCGACTTTCCGACGAGGCGGGCGAGGCGCTGCGTTCCGCCGGTTCCCGGCAACACGCCGAGCGCGACCTCGGGCAGCCCGATCTTGCCGGCGTCCTTGCGCGCGACGCGAATGTCGGCCGCCATCGCGATCTCGAGCCCGCCGCCGACGCAGTGGCCGTTGAGCGCGGCGATCACGAGCTTCGGCGTCTGCTCGAGGCGCGCGAGCGTCTCGTTCGCGTGGAGGCAGAACATGTACTTGAACTCGGGCGTGACCTGGTTGAGCATGCCGATGTTCGCGCCGGCCGAGAAGAACTTCTCGCCTTTGCCGGTGAGCACGATCACTTCGACGTCCGAGTCGAAGCGCGCATCCAAGATCGCCTCGTCGAGCTGGCGCATCATCTCGTGCGTGTACGTGTTCGCCGGCGGATCGTCCATCTCGACGAACGCGACGTGTTCGTCTTTGCTATAGTTGATGACGCGCTTGCCGTCGTGCGCGCGCCGCTCCCGCCCGAACGGCGTCTGCTGCGCTCCATTGACCGTCGTACTCATGCCAGGCTTCCCTTCGGTGCGATCCAGTTGGGGTCTTTGAAGTACTCTTTGAGTTTGGCCTCGTCGGCCTCACTGGGAAGAACCGTTGGGGCGTATGCCGCCCATTCCTCTTCCGTCAGTTTGCGGCCCTCGACCGAATAGCGCTCGCCGGCGTAATCGCCGATCTTCCGGTTGAAGCGCATGTCGGGTGCGTAGAGCTTCGTCTCGCTTGGGTTGACCTCGTTCACGCGCTCGATCGTTGCGGCCGCCTCGTCGTAGAACTGCCGCCGGGCACGTTCGTTGAGATGCTCCTTATCGACGCCGTCGGCCGTCTTGTCTTCGTCGACGCGGCCCTTGATGCCCCAGGTGTAGGCCCATTGCGCCGAGCCGGAGTGGTCGGTTCCGAAGAGGTCGAGCGAACCCGAGAACCATTTGTTGTAATACTTCTGCTGCAGTTCGACGGGAATGACGCCGGCCTTCGCGATGCGGCGCAGGCCCGTGATGCCCGTGCCCATGTGGAACGATTCCTCGCGCAGCATCGGGCCCATCGAAGCGGCGAGCGGGGCGAAGCTCGAGTGCGAGAGCATCGTCAGTTGGAACTTTCCGTCGCGATCCATGAAGTTCGTGTACGCGAAGAAGTCGAGCCAGTGCGTCACGTCATCGTTGAACGCGTTGAGCAGCCGGTTCTTCTTGCCGAAGGCGCGGCGCTCGAGCATCTTCTGCGCCTCGATCTTGCCTTCGCTCCCGAAATGCTCGACCATCAGGTGGCACATCTGGTAGCCGTGACGCGTCTCCTCGACCATGATGCGCACGAGCGCGGCGAGGTCGTACTCGGTCGGCGCGTTGTTGACGAGAAAGCGCTGCTGCTCGTTCGAGGCGAACTCGGTGTCGCCCTGATAGACAACCATGTTGAGCACCGCGTCGCGCATTCGCTGATCGGGAATCTCGCGCACGCGCTCCCAGCGGCGATCGCCCTTGAAATCGCCGAAGTAAATCTCGGGCGTCGGCAACTCGCCGTACTTCGCTTCGAACTCGTACCCGGGCATGAAGCGGTCGACGAGCTCCCGGTCGAGGCCGATATCGCGCCTCCACTCGTCGAGCATTACGATCCAGTCGTCAAAGGTCGAAATTCGATTCATGACTCCGCCTTCCAGCGTATAACGGATTTTTCTCGGTCGGTGGGAATAGCGTTATACTAAGGCTGGGATGGGACGATGTCAATGAGGGTAACGGCGCCGGCGCCCCCGGCTCGCCCGGTGGCGAGACCGGCTTCCTTTATCTTTACGCTCTACGGCGATATGGTCGGTCGCTTGACCGCCGACGGTTCGCTCTGGATCGGCGCCCTGATCCCGCTCATGGCCTCGTTCGGCGTCTCTGCGGCGGCGGTGCGCCAGGCCGTCTCGCGGATGTCCCGTCAGGGCTGGCTCGTAGCCCGGCGCGAGAAGAACCGCGCGTTCTACTCGGTCACGCCCCGCGGCCGGCGGCGGATCGAGGAGCTGAGCCCACGCATCTACGGGCCGGTCATCGAGTGGGACGGGCGTTGGCGCCTGCTCAGCTACGCAATCGGGGAGAAGCACCGCAAGCGGCGCGAGCGGCTGCGAAAGGAATTGGCGGCGCTCGGCTGGGCGCTTCTCTCGCCGTCGACGTGGATCTCGCCGTCCGATACGCTCGAGGCCGCGCGCGAGGCGGCGACCGCTACGCGCACGCTCGACGCGGTCAACCTCTTCAGCAGCGAGTATCGCGGGCCGCTCAGCGACCGAGAACTTCTCGAGCGCTGCTGGGATATCGAGGCGATCGCCTCGGCCTACCGCGCGTTCATCGCGCGCTACGAGCCGCATCTCGCCCGCGAGCGCGAGCGGCACGACCTCGGCGACGAGGCGGCGCTCGTCGAGCGGCTCTGGCTCGTCCACGATTACCGGAAGTTTGCCTACATCGACCCCGGGCTGCCCAGCGAGCTGCTGCCGGCTCACTGGCCGGGCACGGCGGCCGCCGCGCTCTTCCGGGAATACTACGCGCTGCTCGACGCTAAATCACAACGCTACTTTCATCTCTGCACCCAAGGGTGAAACGGGTGGGCGCCCCGGAGCGTCGAATCGAGCCGCCCATGCCCAAACGTCTACTGCTCATTCTGACGGTTGCCGCACTGGCAATCGCCGCGTGCAACAACGGCTCCCCGAGCCCGACGCCTTCGGGAACGCCGTACTCGCCGCACCCCGACCCCTCGGTCACGAAGGCCGCCATTCTCGTGACGATCTTGGGCACGCCCCAGCCGCACGTTCCCGTCGAAGAGTCGACGCCGCAGAACACCTCGAGTCCGCGCCCCGGCACGCCGTTCGATACTGAGAAGACGAACAAGGTGGGCGTCGCCCACTTCTTTGGCCTCAAACCGTCGAAGACGTACTGCTGGGTCGCGATCGTTTCGAAGAGCCTGCAGTTCTCGGAGTGCGCGGGTTGGGCCGTCTGGCAGAGCGGCCAAATCATCTTAGGGACGTAGCAACAGCTTTTCGACTGCGCTCACCCTTCGACTGCGCTCACGGTGACAACGGGCGCCCTTCGACTGCGCCCAGGGTGACAACGGGCGCCCTTCGACTGCGCTCAGCCCTTCGACTCCGCTCAGGGTGACAACGGGCGCCCTTCGACTACGCTCAGCCCTTCGACTCCGCTCAGGATGACAACGGACGCCCTTCGACTACGCTCAGGGTGACAACGGACGCCCTTCGATTGCGCTCACGGTGACAGCGCGGCCCTTCGACTACGCTCAGGGTGACACGGGCGCTCAGGATGACACGGGGCGGGGTTATTCGTCGTCGTGCAGGTGCAAGTGACAGCCGTCTTCGGCGTCGGATAATACATCGCGCGCTTCGGCGAGCACCGCCGTCGAGAGTGGTCGCGCCGGCGGTTCGACCGAGCCTTCCTCGGCGAGAAAATCCACTTCGCTCCAATCCTCCCACGTCTCGAGCGGCTCGCCT
>Ga0335069_10005318_pt1 | contig 18961 bp, 15 predicted proteins | sample Lox_Sample_11_FD_206714 | JGI IMG/M metagenome (GOLD analysis project Ga0335069, IMG submission 206714) | Soil microbial communities from Loxahatchee National Wildlife Refuge, Florida, United States - Lox_Sample_1.1 | ecosystem: Environmental > Terrestrial > Soil > Wetlands | place: USA... | reverse complement strand
GAAGCCGATGATGTACCCGCAATAGGTGATGGCGCCGATGCTCTTCCAGGCCTGCAGCATCGTGCGGTACTCGGTGATCCGATTCTGCTTCTTTTTGGCCGCCGTCAGGTTGTCCGGGTTGATGTTCTCGAGGCCGATGAAGACGCGGTTGACCCCGGCGCGCCCGGCCTTTGCCACGAAATTGGGAATCAGATGGCAGAGGGTGTCGACCTGGATCAGCACGGTGACCTTCGTGCCGCTTTCGCGAATCTTGATGAGGCGATCGAAGATCGCCTCCCAATTGCGGTTGCGGGCGAAGTTGTCGTCGGTGATGAAGAACTTGTAGATGCCTTGGGCATGGTTGGCGCGGACGATCCGTTCGACATCGTCGGCGGAGCGGAATCGCGACTTGCGGCCCTGCACGTTGATGATCGTGCAGAAGCTGCACTGGAACGGGCAGCCGCGGCCGGCGTCGAACGTCGTGCGCAGGCTGAGATTGCGGCGGATTGCTTGCCGGGGCAGGAAGGGCACGGGAACCCCCTCCAGACCCAGCAGCGCGTTTCGATGTTCATAGAGCGGCTTCAGCTCGCCGCGATAGGCGTCCTGCAGCACCTCTTCGAGATTCCCTTCGGCCTCGCCGGAAAAGACCCCGATCCCCAATGCCCAGGCCTCGCGGATTTCCGGCGGCGGCTCTGGGAGCATGGCAAGGCTGCCGGCGGCGTGAAATCCGCCGATGCACACCGGGATGCCGGCGGCGCGCAGCGGCCGGGCGAGGTCCATGGCACGGGGAAACTGGTTGGATTGGACTCCGACCAGCGCGACCAGCCCTTTGCCGCCGGAACGCCGGATCTGCCGCAGGATGCTCCCCGTCCTGATGCGGGTATTGGTCTCGTCGGCAATGGAAATGCGGATGTCGACGTTGTCTCCCAGGACGCGTCGGTCGTCGCAATCGCCGGCGACGCCGCAGAGAGCGGCCAGCGAGTTCGAGGGCATGTCGTTGCGCACCCACTGGATCACATAGCCGTCATCGTCATAGTGCGACGGCTTGATCAGCCACAGGTTGAAGTGAACCCTGCCGGCGCCCCGTCTGTGAAGGCCCATCCGCCGCCCCATCGTCCGTTACGCGCAGGCGGTGCGCCTGCGCCGGTCGCATCGTTTGTCGTTGAGGTCGACGCTCACTAGATCTGGCGCGTCGTTCTGCGTCCCCATTCGGTTGCCGAGATGGCAGCCCGAATCATCCCTTCGGGGAGGACAATGGCACCGGGAAGCCCCCGGAGCAAGCCGCTCAGGCGGTCCGCGCCGTCTTATGCAAGCGAATCAGGCCGCGGTCGCGACCGGCGTCCCCAGCGCGGACAACGCTCGCGTCAGATCGCGCCGGTCGTCCTCGCTCAGCGGCTGCAGGGGCATCCGGCACGCGCCGACCCGCCGCCCGAGAAGGTTCGTGGCCAGCTTTACCGACGGATTATAGTCGTGCGTCCAGAAGAAAATCTGTGCCGGCAGCATTCGCTGCCAAAGGGCCGCGGCCTCGGCCAGCTTGCCTGCCGTGACAAGCTCATAGAGCCGCACCGCCTCTCGCGGCATGGCGTTCACGCCGCCCCAGATGCAGCCGGCGCAGCCGGCGACGAGGGCCGGATAGGCCACCGCGTCGCCGCCGTTGAAGACGCGTCCGCCGGTCGCCACCAGCCGCTGGATGCGCGTGAAATCGCCCGTGCTGTCTTTGATGTAGCGGATGTTGTCGATCTCCATCAGGCGGACGAAGACCTCGGGCGTGATGTCGCGGTTCGTATTCTGGGGAATGTTGTAGACCACGATCGGGGCCGCGACGCTCCGGGCGATGCGCTCGAAATGATGCATCACGCCGTCGACCGTCGGGCCCTCGAAATAGGGCGGCAGATGCATGATCGCATCGGCCCCGAGATCCTGGGCGGCTTTGCTGTTGTCGAGGGCATCGCGCGTGTTGATGGCCGAGGCATGCGCGATGAAGCGCGCGCGGCCGCCGATCTGCTTCGCCACGATCTCATGCACGCGGCGCCGCTCCGCTTCGCTCATATAAGCGAACTCGCCGGTTCCCCCGCACGACAGGATGATGTGCACGCCCGCCTCGATCATGGAATCGACATGCGCGCGCAAGGCTCCTTCGTCGAGACGATCGCCGGACTCGTCGAACGGGGTGCAGATGGGAACGCAGATGCCCTTCAGCTCGGCCATGGGAATTTCTCCTCTGTTATGGCGCGGAGCATAGGCACTTTGTCTACACGGTGTCTACTTTCGATGAAAGACGGCTCTCGGCCGCAGAGTGAGCCCCGGATTTTTCGTCCATAGACGCGGCGACCGGCGATGATAAAAGAAACGTCCGCACCTCGATCTTCGGACATGTCATGGCCCATCGCTTCCGCCGCCTCCTGGTCGCCAATCGTTCGGAGATCGCGATCCGAGTCTTCCGTGCGGCGACGGAACTGGGCATCCAGACGGTGGCCGTCTATGCCGAAGAAGACAAGCTTTCGCTGCATCGATTCAAGGCAGATGAAGCCTATCAAGTAGGCAGGGGCCGGGGCCCTCTGGAGGCCTATCTCGCGATCGACGAAATCATCCGCGTCGCGAGAGACGCAAAGGTGGACGCGATCCACCCCGGCTACGGCTTTCTCTCCGAAAATCCCGATTTCGCCGGGGCTTGCGCCGAGGCCGGCATCGCCTTCGTCGGGCCGCGTCCAGACAGCATGCGGGTGCTCGGCGACAAGGTCGCTGCCCGCAACCTCGCCAAGTCCGTCGGCGTGCCGGTCATGCCGGCCAGCGGCCCGCTGCCGGAGGACGCTGCGGCGATCAAGCGCGTGGCGGCCGAGATCGGCTATCCCCTGATGCTCAAGGCATCCTGGGGCGGCGGCGGACGCGGCATGCGCCCCATCGAGAGCGAGGACAGGCTGCTCGATGCCGTGTTCACCGCCAAGCGGGAGGCCAAGGCCGCGTTCGGGCGCGACGAGGTCTATCTGGAGAAGCTCGTCGTCCATGCCCGGCATGTCGAAGTGCAGCTGTTGGGCGACAGCCACGGCACCCTCGTGCACCTCTTCGAGCGGGATTGCTCGATCCAGCGGCGGCATCAGAAGGTGATCGAGCGGGCGCCCGCGCCCTATATCGGCGATGCCGACCGGGCGGCTCTGTGCGAGGCCGCCCTCAAGATCGGGCGCGCTGCCGCCTATCTCGGCGCCGGCACGGTCGAATTCCTCATGGATGCCGACAGCGGCGCCTTCTATTTCATCGAGGTGAACCCGCGTATCCAGGTCGAGCACACCGTGACGGAAGTTGTCACGGGCCTCGACATCGTGAAGGCCCAGATCCGCATCGCCGAGGGCGGCCGCATCGGACGTCTCGAAGAAACCGGCATTCCCCGGCAAGGCGCCATTCGCCTCAACGGCCATGCCCTGCAATGCCGCATCACCACGGAGAACCCCGAGAACAACTTCATCCCCGACTACGGGCGCATCACGGCCTATCGCGGCGCCTTCGGCTTCGGCATCCGCGTGGACGGCGGCACGGCCTACTCCGGCGCCGTCGTCACCCGCTACTATGACCCCATGCTCGAGAAGGTGACGGCCTGGGCACCAACGCCGCAGGAAGTCATCGCCCGCATGGTGCGCGCGCTTCGCGAGTACCGCATCCGCGGCGTGGCCACCAACCTCGCCTTCCTCGAGGCTGTCCTCAGCCACCCGAAATTCAAGGCGAACGACTACAGCACGCGCTTCATCGACGAGACGCCCGAACTGTTCCAGTTTGCCAAGCGGCGCGACCGCGCCACCAAGCTTCTTACCTACATTGCCGACGTCACCATCAACGGACACCCCGAGGTGCGGGGTCGGCCGCGTCCGCCGGCTGGCGCTCGTCGCCCGGAGGCTCCGCGGTTTGCCGCGTCCCCGGCCAACGGCGCGAAGCAGCTCTTCGATCGCCTAGGCCCGAAGGGATTCGCGGAATGGATGCGCGGAGAACGCCGGGTTTTCGTGACCGATACGACCATGCGCGACGCCCACCAGTCGCTGCTGGCGACGCGGATGCGCGGCTTCGACATCGTGGCGGTCGCCGACGCCTATGCCTGCGGCCTGCCGCAGCTCTTGTCGCTCGAATGCTGGGGTGGCGCCACCTTCGATGTCGCCATGCGCTTCCTCACGGAAGATCCCTGGGAGCGCCTGGCCGCCCTGCGCGAGCGCGTCCCCAACATCCTGCTGCAGATGCTGCTGCGCGGTGCCAATGGCGTCGGCTACACGAACTATCCGGACAACGTCGTACGCTTCTTCGTGCAGCAGGCCGCTCAGGCCGGCATCGACCTCTTCCGCGTCTTCGACTGCTTCAACTGGGTCGAGAACATGCGGGTGTCCATCGATGCCGTGGGCGAGGCGGGCAAGCTGGCCGAAGGCGCCGTGTGCTACACCGGCGATATCCTCGACCCGAACCGCGCCAAGTACGATCTCGCCTATTATGTCGGCTTGGCCAAGGAGCTGGAGCGGGCCGGCTGCCACATCCTCGGCATCAAGGACATGGCCGGTTTGCTGAAACCCGCGGCGGCTCGCGCTCTCGTCAAGGCATTGAAGGATGCCGTCGGCCTGCCCATCCACCTGCATATGCACGATACATCCGGCATCGCCGCCGCCAGCGTCCTCGCGGCAATCGAGAGCGGCGTCGACGCGGTGGACGCGGCCATGGACACGATGTCAGGCATGACCTCGCAACCCTGCCTCGGCTCGCTCGTCGAAGCACTCCGCCATACCGAGCGCGACAGTGGCCTCGATCCCGATGCCATCCAGCAGATCAGCCTCTATTGGGAGGCCGTGCGCGGCCAGTATCTCGCCTTCGAAAGCGACCTGAAATCCGGCGTCTCCGAGGTCTACCTGCACGAGATGCCGGGCGGGCAGTTCACCAACATCAAGGAACAGGCCAGGGCGCTCGGCCTCGAACCGCGCTGGCACGAGGTGGCAAAAGCCTACCGCGCCGCCAACGACCTCTTTGGCGACATCGTCAAGGTGACGCCTTCCTCCAAAGTCGTCGGTGATATGGCGCTGATGATGGTGGCGCAGGGGCTGACGCCCGCGGACGTGCTGGCCCCGGACAAGGAGATCGCCTTCCCACTTTCGGTGCGCGAGATGCTGCGCGGCGACCTCGGCCAGCCCCGCGGCGGTTGGCCGGCGTTGCTGCAGAAGAAGGTGCTCAAAGACGAAGCGCCAATCACGGTACGGCCGGGCTCGCTGCTTCCGCCGGCGGACCTCGAGGCGATGCGCGGCACGGCCGAGAAGGCCTGCGGCCGGGCGATCGACGATGCGGATCTGGCCGCCTATCTGATGTACCCCAAGGTGTTCACCGAGTTCGCCGGCGCTGCGCGGAAATACGGCCCGGTTTCGACGCTGCCGACGCCTGTCTACTTCTATGGCATGAGCGTGGGGGACGAGGTCGCCATCGCCATCGAGCGCGGCAAAACCTTGGTCCTGCGCCTGCAGGCGATCGGCGAGACCGATGACGAAGGGCAAGTCCGCGTCTTCTTCGAGCTCAATGGGCAGCCGCGCATCGTCAAGGTCCCGAACCGGGCGGCGGCGGCGAAGCTGCCGGCGCGGCCCAAGGCCGAGGACAGCAACGACGCCCATGTCGCCGCGCCCATGCCGGGATTGATCGCGACCGTTGCGGTGAAGCCGGGCCAGGCGGTCAAGGCCGGCGACGTGCTCCTCACTATCGAGGCCATGAAGATGGAGACCGCGCTTCATGCGCCGCGCGACGGTGCGGTGCAGGAAATCCTCGTCCACCCCGGCAGCCCCATCGACGCAAAGGATCTGCTGTTGGTGCTGCAGCCCTAGGTGGGAATTTCGCCTCAGGGCAGGCGGTAGATGCGGATGGCGTTGTCTCGATAGAGCTTCCGGATCTCGGACGCACTCGCTCCGGCCACGACCTCGTCGAGGATCTCGACCCAGGTCGGATAGGCATGGGTCAATTCCGACACCGTCCAGTCGCTGCCATACATCACTCGGTCGAAGCCGAAGCACTCGATGGCATGGGCGACGTAGGGCTTCACCTGCTCCTTGGTCCAGGCGGCGTGGTCGGCCTCGGTGATCACGCCGGACACCTTGCAGACGACGTTCGGCAGCTTTGCCAGCTGGCGCATCTGGCCCCACCAGGGCTCGCGCAGGCCGTGTTTGATACCGGGCTTGCCGATGTGGTCGAGGACGAACGTCACTTCTGGGCAGCGCCGCGCCAGTTCGATCCCGAAGACCAGCGCCCAGTGCTTCACGCAGATGTCGAAGGGAAGACCGTGCCGACCGAGCAGCTTCACCCCGGCGATGAAGTCCGGCTCCAGGCAGAAGGTCGGGTTCGGCTCGATCTCGATCAGGCGGCGAATACCCCGGAGGCTCCGGAACTTCTTCAGGGCGACGATATCGGCTTCGATGGCAGTGCCCTTCTCGACCGGCAGATGCGCGACCATGCCGCACAGCCGGGGATCGGCATCGGCCATCTCCTGAACGAAGGCGGCCTCCTCGAGGTGCAGGCCCTTATCCACCCACACCTCCGCAAAGACGATCTTGTCGACGGCCACCTTCCCCCGCGCGCGATCGAAATCCGCCAGCAGATAGGTGCGGTCGATCTTCGGCGCGTTCTTCAGCCAGCCATAGCGCAGCCGCTTCACGTCATAGAGATGCACATGGCTGTCGACGATCGGGAAATCAGGCATGGCGTCCTCCCCTGTCGCGCCATTTCGCCGCGCTGGGCCGCAGCCGTCAACGGTGCGGGCGCGCGAAGAGAAGGTCGGGTCCGATGTCGCCGACCTCGGCAACGCCGCACAGGCCCATGACGCGATCGATCTCGCGGCGATAGATGTCGAGCACATGGGCGACACCGGCCTCGCCGGCGACGGCCAAGCCCCAGAGCTGCGGCCGGCCGACGAGGCAGGCCGCGGCGCCCAGCGCCAGGGCCTTCACGACATCGGCACCACGCCGGACCCCGCCGTCGACCAGCACCGGGACACGACCGGCGACGGCGGCAACCACGGCCGGCAGCGCGTCGAGGGACGCCGGCGCGCCGTCGAGCTGACGCCCGCCATGGTTCGAGACGATGAGCGCGTCGATGCCGCGCTCCACCGCCGCGCGTGCTTCGCCGGGATGCAGCACGCCCTTCAGGATCAGCGGCCCCTTCCACTGGCCCCGCAACATCTCGACGTCCGCCCAGGACATGGCGGGATCGAGCAGCGACGCCATGCGTCCCGCCAGCGTCTTGATGTCCGAGGCCTCGCCGGGGCGCACATAGTTGCCGAAGGTGATGCGCGGCAGCGCGGATCGCATGCGCAAAAGCCACGGAAGCTTGAAGGCCATGCCCGCAAGATCCGCCAGCCCGAAGCGCGGCGGGATGGCGAAGCCGTTGCGAATATCGCGCTCGCGATTCCCGAGGAGCTGGTTGTCGATGGTGAGCACGAGGGCGTCGTAGCCGGCCGCCGCCGCCCGTTCCGCGAGCTCGCGCGTGAACCCGCGATCCCGGAAGATGAACACCTGCATCCAGCGCGGCGCCCCGGCCGCCGCGACATCCTCGAGCCGGCAGACCGAGCCGTGGCTCAGGCAGAAGGCGGTGCCGGCCGCCGCCGCCGCCCGCGCCGCGCAACGCTCGCCGTCGGGCCAGAACAGGCCGGCAAGGCCGGTCGGGCCGACAATGACCGGCAGTGCGAGGCGTTTTCCCAGGAGCGTAATCGACAGATCGCGGGTGCCGGCACCGTTGAGCGGGCGCGGCAGCAGGTCGACCTCGGCGAATGCCGCCTCGTTGCGTTGCAGTGTCTGCTCGTCCTCGGCGCCGCCATCCGCGAAATCGAAGACCGGCCCCGGCAGCGCCGCCCGCGCCAGCGCGCGCATCGCACCGATGCTGTAGCCGCGCCGCCGCCACGCCGGCACATCGTTCATCCGCCGCCCTTCCGGATAGCCGCCTCGCGCCGCGCCGCCGCCTCGAGCGCGGCTTCGTCGAGATGCGGCATGGCGCGCTCCCGCGCGTGGCGGGCATCGATGCCGCTGACTGCCGCCCAGATGGCTTCATTGTACGGCACCGCAAGGCCGACGGATCTTGCTTCGCGAACGAGCGCCCCGTTGAGCGACTCGATCTCGGTCCGCCGGCCGCTCTCGACATGCTGCAACATCGACGGCCGGTTGTATCGTTCGAAGGCGTGGTCGAGAACGTGCGCGCGCAGGTTGGGGTCGGGCAGCCGGATGCCTTTCGCCGCCACCACCGCGAGGATCTCGTCGAGCAGCCGCTCCAGCAGCAGCGCCGTCGGCGGATGGCGGACGATCTCGCCGGAACGCAGGCCCGTGAGCGCCGCGACAGGGTTGAGGGCGCAGTTCAGGACGAACTTCGCCCAGATATGGCCCATGGCATTGTCGCTGACGTCAGTCGGGAATCCCGCCTCGGTCAACTGCCCCGCCAAGTCGCGTACACGATCCGTCAAGCGCCCGTCGAGACGGCCGATGACGGTCGGCCCGACGTTGGTGTGATGCACATGACCCGGTCCGACGAAGGCGGCGCTGTTGAAGGTCGAGCCCGCGATGACACGCTCGGGTCCGAGCGCCGCGGCGAGCGCTTCGACATTGCCGATACCGTTCTGCAGCGTCAGCGCCACACCATCCGCAGCCAGCAGGGTCGGCACCAGCGGCGCCACGGCGGCGGTCGCGTTGCTGTCGACGAGGACCAGGACAAGATCGGCCTTCCCGACCTCGGAGATTTCCGTCGTCGCGGCAATAGTGACGCGGCGCTCCGCCGGTCCGTCACCCAGCACCAGTCCGCGCGATCGTATCGCCTCGATATGCGCCGCGTTGACGTCATAGAGGACGACCTCGGCGCCCGGCCCCTGCAGTTTGGCGCCGAAGACCGAACCCATGGCGCCGGCGCCGACAACGGCGATGCGCATCGGCTCGCCTCAGTCGAGGTAGCGGACGCGGTCCGAGTCGAGCAGAGCGGCGACAAAGCCCGGCTCCCGCAGGCCGCCGCGCACCGCCTTCAGCATCTTCGCCTCGTTCGCGCGCACGATGTCGAGGCGGGCGATGACCGCGGCGATGTCGGCCTGCGGCACGATCACCACCCCATCCGGATCGCCGACGACGATGTCGCCCGGCGCGACCGGCAGCCCGCCGCAGACGATCGGCTGCCCGACCGTACCCGGCCCGTTGCGGGCCGGCGAGTTCGGCGAGATCCCGGCGGCGAATGCGGGGAACACCAGCGCCTGGATGTCCGTGAGGTCGCGGATCATTCCGTCGGTTACGAACCCGACGGCGCCGCGGTTCTTGGCGATGCCGAGCAGCAGGTCGCCGACCACGGAGCAGCCGGTGAAGCCGTCGGTCGCAGCCACCAGCACATCGCCCGCTTCACAGAAGGTCACGGCAGCGGCGAGCGCCAGATTGTCGGCCGGCCCGTTGGCGCAGGTCATCGCCGTGCCGACGAAGCGCTGCGGCGTGCCCGGCATGGGCTTGATATGGCGATCGAGCGCTCCCTGCCCGCCCATGGCGTCGACGATGAAGCCCGTCGAGGTCTCGGCGAAAGATGCCACGACGGAGCGGTCCGGCCGCTTGAAGTTCCGGCGGATGGTCAGGACGGGCGGATCGTCGATCATGGGATGCTCGCGCTGAGTGAAACCTGTCGCTGCGCGCTGCGATCTTGTCGGCCACCCGATCGGGCGTCAAGCAACGGGTGCGACCGGAGGTCGCACGCTGTTCCGCCGCAACCCGGCATAGATTGCGATTCTCTCAGTCACACCCATGGGGGATGCAATCATGCGCACGATCTATATCGCGGCCGTCGGCTTTGCGGCGGCCATGGCAGTTACCGACGGCGCCTGGGCCGCGACGATATCCACGCCGGCAGCCCCGGCCGCGCCGGCGTTCCACACCGTCGCCGACATGATGATGGTGGTATCGCATTCCTATGCCCATCTGCGCGAGAAGCCGAACACCAGCAGCAAGATCCTGGGCACGCTCAACAAGGGCACGAAGCTCGACGTCGTCGAGAAGGTGGAAGGCGGCAAATGGGTCCATGTGAAGGTCAACAACATGGAAGGCTACGTATCCGCGAACCTCGTGAAATAAGCCCCTTGGCCAGACGGTAGCCCGACGTGCGGCAGGGCCATCGGGGCTGGTCCGCTCCGATGGCCCCCGCCATCGCGCGCCGATGGCTGGCGGCACGGCTTGCCGCCTTCTTCATAGCTCTGCTTGCGCAGGTACCGGGTGCCAGCGCTGCGGTGTTTCTCGTCTCCGGTCGCGCCGCCGTGATCGACGGCAATACGATCGAGATCCACGCCCACCGCATCAAGCTCTACGGGATCGCTGCGCCGCAGTCTCGGCAACTCTGCGAGGCGGCCGGCAAGCAATATGATTGCGGGCTGCGCTCCGCCCTGGCGCTGGCCACCCACCTGGCGCAGCGCACCGTCACCTGCCAGCAGATGGATGCCGATCCCGCCGGCCATATCTTCGCCCTGTGCACGGCCGGACCCGAGGATCTCGGTGCCTGGATGGTGTCGCAGGGATGGGCCCTCGCCTATCGCAAGTACACCACCCGATATGTGACCGATGAGGACGCCGCACGCTCGGCCGGCCGCGGCCTCTGGCGTGGCACCTTCACGCCACCCTGGGATTGGCACCGGGGATCGTCATGATGCCGGATGGCGATGGTTAGCATCGGTTAACCCTGAAAATTTGCGAATTCTTGGTGATGCGCCAAGTGATTCTCAATTTACTTCACGGATACTTCCGCGCATGAACCCGCGATCACCCGTCGATCTCGACCTGTGGCGTGCCGCCCTGCTGCTCATCAGCCGCTACGGCAAGCAGGCGGCGATGGGACGGGTTCGCCTGCGCGCGGCGAACCTGAAGGAGAGCGGCGCCGACTCCGAGGCGACCAACTGGCTGCAGATCGCGAACACCATCGATCAGATCGAGGGTGACTGACGCACCTGGCGCCTCCTGCCCGTCAGCAGGCCGTCAGGAATCCCCGCGACCATCGGCGGGCCGCTGCGCCACCAGCGGGCCGGTCGCCCCCTCCATCCGAGCGCGACGATCGCCGGCCGAGGCGCAGCGGCGCCCCTCCCGACCGAGTTTTTCAGGTACCGCCGACGGTCACGTCGGCCGTGACGTCGAGATTGGCCGAGGTGCTGTTGGCCAGGGTCACCGTGGCGATCGTGTATTCGGCCCCCGGCGTGCCGTCGAGATCGAGCTTGAGCTCGGCATGAGTGGCGTCCACGGCATTCCACTGCACCGCCGCCTGCCGCGCCGCCGTCGTCGCAAATGCCGCGCCCAGGCTGTCGAACAGCTGGGTGAGATCCATCACGTCCTGCCCGCCGGCGGCGTTGGCGTCGAACCCGGTGATGCTATCGGTGCCGTTGGCCGCCGTATCCAGCACATGGGCGAGCGCCACGAAGACCACGCGGTCGTTCCCCGATGACGTGTCGATCGCGTCGTTGCCGGCCCCGCCGATGAGCGTGTCGTTGCCATTGGCGCCGATTAGCGTGTCGTTGCCGGCAGCACCCGACAGATGATCGGCGCTGCCGGATCCCGTGAGCAGGTCGTCATGGCCTGAGCCGGTCACGCCCTCGATGTTCCGGTAGGTGACGACGCCCAGCCCGGCGCCCGTCAAATTCGCCGTCGTGTCCGTGCTGCCCTGCGTCAGGGTGAACGTCACGCCGCTGCTGGCGGCGGAGAAGTCGAGGGTATCGGTGCCGGCGCCGCCGTCGATCACGGTGACGCCGGAGCCAAGCTGCATCACGTCATTGCCGTTGCCGCCGGAGATGCTGTCGTTGCCGACGCCGCCGATGAACGTGTCGGCGCCGTCGCCGCCCAGGAGCTGGTTGCTTCCGCTGCCGCCGTCGATCCGGTCGTTGCCGACGCCGCCGCTGATGAAGTCGCTGCCGGCGCCGCCACTGAGCATGTCGTCGCCCGACGTGCCGTAGATCGTATCGGGCGCGCCGGTCCCGTTGATGGTGGCGTCGCCCCCGGCCACCGTGTGCAGCGTCACGGTGCCCGCCACCGTCGTCGTGCCATCGCCGACCGTGTAGCTCAGCGTGAGGTTCTCGCTGACTCCGTCATTGTCCGGCTGATAGACGAGGCTGGCGAACTGCGCCGCGGTCAAAACGTCGCTCTGGGGGCCGGCAGGCAGGGTCACCCAATTGCCGGTGCCCGTCGAATCGTAGCTCGCCACGCCTTCAGCCGGAGTCGCGACGATGGTGATCGTCAGGGCGTCGCCGTCGGCATCGCTGGGCGCTCCGATGTGGAGCGCCGCTCCCGGTGTACCCGCATCATCAGGCAGCCAGACCGAGCGCGACTCCGCGACGGGCGGATGGCTGACATGCGCGACGTCGAAGACGAGACTCGCCGTCGCCGGCGTGCCCAATCCGTCCACGATCGTATAGGCGAACGACTCGCTCGCGCTGGCGCCCACCGCCGGCACCGCGTAGCTGTACTGCCCGGTCGCAAAGTCGAACTGCAGCGAGCCGCCGAGCGGCGTCGACACCGTGATGGCAGATCCCGCCGTCGGCGGGTTGACGCCGTCGGAGACCTGGTTGGCGATGGGATCATAGCTATAGGTCGTGCTGCCGATGACGATCGACTGGACATGGCCGGTGCCGCCCGGCCCATAGCTGTCGTTGTCGATGACGTCGCCCGTGACGATGTTCTCGAACGGCACGACAGTGGTCAGCAGCGTGTTCGACAGCTGCGTCTCGTTGGTGATGATGACGGGATTGTTGTCGCTGGCGACGTTCGGCCAGGCGATGTCCTCGAGGGCGCCGAGATTGATCGCGGCGCCGTTGCCGTTCACGCCGACGGCATAGACCGCGCCGATGCCGTTGCCGGCGACGAAGCTCTCCCAGCTGCCGACGGAATTGGCGTCGCTCAGCGACTGCCCGGCCGTGGGCTCGCCATCGGTGATGAAGTAGGCGATCGAGCGGTCCGCCGCCGGCGTGTCCATGCCGAAGGCGGCCGTGGTGAGGGCGATGGCCGAGGCATAGTTGGTGCCGCTGCCCGTCGTCAGGCTGTTGATCCAGGCCGAGGCATCGGCGGAGGCCGCGGCCCCGCTCAGCCATCCGGAGGTGACGCTGGCGCTGTTGAAGGCGACGACGAGAACATTCACCGGGCCCTGCGCCTCGTAGGCCGCGAGCAGATCGGCGACGGCCGATTTCGCCAGGTCGAAGCGCGTGGCGAAGCCGCCGGGACCATCGGGATCCGTCGCCATGCTGCCGGAGCGATCGAGCACGATCACGAGATTCGACGTGGGCGTCGCCGGGGTCTGCACGACATTGACGAGATCGTCGACGGCATCGGGCGCGATCGCCGAGATGCCTCCGCCGCCGGTCGCGCTCATCAGGCCGTGGCGGTCGAGCGTGCCATCCGGGGTCTGGTATTGCAGCGCCGTCGGATCGAGAACACCGGCCTGTGGCAGGCCATTCAGCATCTGCGGCGGCGGGCCCGGCGTGAAGATGCCGCCGGAGTCGATGATGTTCGTATCCGGCAGGACCGGGGGAGCCGCCACGGGCACGGGCGCATCGGGATCCGGCGCCGCGGCGCCGTCATGCGCGCCGGCGCCGCTGAGAATGTCGGTGAGGAATTGCTGCTCGGCCGCGGCGTCGCCATCCACCAGCACCGTTCCGCCGTTCGCCAGGGTGATGCGCACCTGGTCGCCGACCATCTCGATGTCGGCGCCGGCGATGTTCCAGTCGAGATGGACGGCCTGGCCGACGGAGAGATCGACGACGATCACCTCGCCGGGCTGCGGGCGCGGCACGAGGACATCGTCCTGCGACTCGCGCACGTCGGCGACCTGCGCCGGAGCGTCCGGCGCCGCGTTCGGTCGCACTGTGATCCCGCTGTCGTGCGGCATGGCAGCCCATTCATGTCAAATGACCGGATGCGGTGGCGCTTGGCCGATGGCATGGCCGGTTGCCGGCGGCGCCCGCCGCGGACTTCGGTCCTATCATTGCAATTTGATGCAAGGCTGCTTGCGGAACGCTTAAGTAAACCGGTGAAGATAGGGCTAATAGGTGCCGGAAAGACCGGAAAAGCCGTGAACACGAAGGTTAAGTGCCCGCTCGCCTCGATAAGCGGACCGGAATCCCATACGGACAATTAAGCGAAATTCCTAGGTGGGTCTTAAAGCCGCGCGGGCATGATGGCGGAGAGCGAAGGACGTCAAAGGCCCTGTCTCGCAGCCCCCAGCGAGGCGGGGCCTTTCTTTTGCCCCACCCCGCAAGCCCCGGGTGCGGAACCTCTCGCCATCCACCGCGTTGTTGCCCATGGAGCCGCGGCCTTTACCCGAGGGTCGTTCCGCCCTTCTCCCCGTCGGGCTGGCTCCTTGCTTGCCGCTATGAAGCTCCGCGGCTCTCATCCCGCGGAGCTTCTTTTTCATCACGCAGCCCGCAGGTGGAGGGTCGGAATGAATGCCGTCAGAATCGTTGCCATCCTGCTCATCGTGCTCGGAGTCCTCGGGCTGATCTACGGCAGCTTCAGCTACACGAAGGAGACGCACGAGGCCCAGGTCGGTCCACTCGATCTCACCGTGAACGACAGGCAGACGGTCACCATCCCCGTCTGGGCCGGAGTCGTGGCTGTCGCCGGCGGCATTGCTCTGCTGCTCTATGATGGCAGCAGCAAGCGCTAGTCTCCTCGCTCGCCGAAAGCTCTTCAGCCTCAGTCGTCGTCGCTGAGAGTGCACGGCCACGCCGCCGGCGCGGCGATGCCGGAGGGGAGCTTCGTATTTCCGTCCCCGCAGGTATGGGCGAGCTGGTCCTGCACGAGCCCGACGGCCTGGGAGAGATCGCTGCCACGAAAATCCGCGAGATCGAGCATGGCGCCGTCGAAGTTGGCGCCGCCGAATTTCGCGCCATGCATGTCCGCCCGCATGAGATAGGCGTCCTTTAGGATAGCGCGGCTTAGGTCCGCCTCCGCCAGCACGGCGCGATTGAGCTCCGCCTTGGTGAGATCGGCGCCGACGAGCGTCGCCTTGGCGAGATTTGAGCGCGGCAGCTCGGCCTTCACCAGGATGGCGCCGGTCATGTCGGCGCCGGCAAACGTCGTCCGGTCGAGCGCCGCCTTCGTCAGGTCGGCGCCCGACAGATCGGCGGCGTCGAGACGCGTGCGCATCAGGCTGGCTTCGATCAGTTTCGCCCCGGCAAGCTTTGTCTTGCGCAGGTCGCCGCCGCTCAGGTCGGCATGCGTGAAGTCCCCGCCGCTGAGATCGTCGCCGCTCAGGTTGAGGCGGGACTTGTCGCACGACGCCCAGCTGACCTTTGCTTCCGGCGGATCGTCGCACCCGGCATGGGCGCGGACGGTTCCCAGGACCGCCAGCAGCGCCACCGCCGCTCCGAGCGCAACTCGGTTCGTCGTTCTCATATCGTCTGCCCCCGATTTCCCGGTGGAAGCATATACGCTCGCCTGCTGATTTCCAGGATTGCCGCAGCTGGCCGAAAAAATCTTATCGACGTCGTGAGTTTTGTGCGTGCAGGGCCCGCCCGCCGCGGGTGCTATGGTCCGCGCATGAAAACCGATCGGAGGTGATGGTGAGCAAGCCTCGTAAGGCCGTGGTTGCCGGAGTCGGCGCGGAGCAGGGTCTGGGCGCCGCCCTCTGCCGGCGCTTTGCGCGCGAAGGCTATCACGTGCTGGTGGCCGGCCGAACGCTGACAAAGCTGGAGCAGGTAGCCAGGACGATCAGCGCCGAGGGCGGCCGCGCCGAACCGGTCCAGGTGGACGTGACCGCCGAGGGCGACGTGGCCGCTCTGTTCGACCGGGCAATGGCCGGCAACGAGAGCGAGCCGGCGGACCTCGTCGTCTTCAACGCCGGCAATAACAATCCGCATGATTTTCGCACCCTGAGCGCGGCTGCCTTCGAGGACAGCTGGCGAGTCGGCTGCTTCGGCGGGTTTCTCGTCGGGCGCGAGGCGGCGCGGCGCCTCGTTCCGATGGGCCGCGGCACCCTGATCTTCACCGGCGCCAGCGGCAGCCTGCGCGGGCGGCCGAGCTTTGCATCATTCGCGGCCGCCAAGGCGGGCCTGCGCGCGGTCGCTCAGGCAATGGCGCGTGAGTTCGGACCTCTCGGTCTGCATGTCGCACATGTCGTGATCGACGGCGGCATCGACGGCGAGCGGCTCAACAGCCGCTTTCCCCAGCGGCGCGCGGAGAAAGGGGCCGACGGACTCCTCAATATCGACGCCATTGCCGACAGCTACTGGCACATCCACCGGCAGGCGCCTTCGGCCTGGAGCCACGAGATCGACCTGCGTCCCTACAAGGAGACGTTCTGAACCGACGCGCGAGAACGTCGCGCTGAAGCAGTCTGGTCTTCCATTTGCTGAGGAGCATCCGGGGAGGGTTCGTCGCTCCCCGGATGTCCGGGCCATCCGGCGCGCTGGGTTGGAGGACGCACCGGAGTCTGTCCCGGGCGTGATACGACCGACGCCGGGGCGGGGACAAACGAGAAATACTTGGGTGCGGCAGCAACGCAATTTGAAGCGCGACGCCGCTCGCGCGATCGCTTGCGTCGTCTCGACAAGCACCTCCTCTGCGCCGACATCTCTGTGTCGGCCGTCACTGCCTGTGGAAGCACGACGCTCTATGATCCTGGCCCTTCTCGTCGAATGGGAGAAACGGCCATGGCTGGGCTGAAAACGGACGGGTGGACGTACTTTGACAACGCCGACATTACTTACGAGCAGATAAAGAGCGAGTTCACCGGCGGACAATTCGAGACCGACAAGGAACTATGGATGCTGTCGATCGGATTACAGGGCACCAATTTGGGCCTCGAGCGTTCGTTTCAGGAGCTCTACGAGCGGATGCAGCGCCTGCACCAGAAGATCGATCGCATCGAGAAGGAGATCGGATCGGTCTGAGGATGGTGAGGGCGCCGACGCCCCGGTCAGGCGCTCAGAGAACGGATGCCGATGTCCTCACACCAGCGCCAGGCCGGCAGGGTGATGGCGACCGTCGTGCCGACACCGACTTCGCTGTCGAGCCGGATCGTTCCTCCATGCAGCTCGACGAGCTTTCTCGTCAGATGCAGTCCCAGGCCCGTGCCGCTATGGCGACGCGCATAGGAACCGTCGACCTGGTTGAAGCGATCGAACACCTTGTCGATGTCGTCAGACGCGATGCCGACGCCCGAGTCGGCAACGCAAAGGAGAAGGTCTCCATCCGGGGCGAGCGCTGCCGTTGCGGTCACCTTGCCCCCCGCGGGCGTGAACTTGACGGCGTTGCCGAGAAGATTGAGGAGGATCTGCCGGCAGGCGCGCTCGTCGACGAGGATCAGGCGCAAGCCGGGAGCCACCTGTTGTTCGAGCGTCAGCCCCGCGCGATGCGCCCGCTCCTGGACGATGCGCATGGCCGCATCGACGATCTCCCCGATATCGCAGGGCGCCTCGTCGAGCTTGAAGCTGCCGGCCTCGATCTTCGAGGTGTCGAGCACGCTGTTGACGATGCCCAGCAGGTGCTCGCCGCTGTCCCAGATGTTGCGGGCGTATTCCAGATATTTGTTCGAGCCGATCGGGCCATAGAGCTGCCGACAGGTGATTTCGGAGAATCCGAGGATGGCGTTCAAGGGCGTGCGCAGCTCATGGCTCATATTGGCGAGGAAGTGGCTCTTGGCCTGGTTCGCCAGTTCGGCCTGCTCCTTGGCGCGCGTCAGCTCCTGTTCCGTGTGCTTCTTCTCGGTGAAGTCGAGCGCGACGCTCCCGATGGCGACCACGCGGCCGTCGCCGTCCTTGATCGGGAATTTGACGGCGTAAGCCCATTCGCTGCGCCAGCCCGGGAAGTGGATCTCCCTGGCCACGCTCCGCCCGGTCTCGATGACTTCCCTGTCCATCGCCTCCGCGATCGAGGCCCCGCCGGTTGCCATGATCTCGCTGGCGCGGCGCCCGAGGATGTCCGCCGACTTCCGGTCCCATATCTCTTCGACCGCGCGGCTGATCATGACGTAGCGGCCCTCGAGATCCTTCACCGCCATCTCGACCGGCGCATGCTCCATGAAGCCGCGGAAGCGCGCCTCGCTCTCGCGCAGCGCCCCTTCGCTGCGCCGCTGCTCGCCGAGCGCGCGTCCGGCACGGGCCGCCGACCGCACGGCATGCGATAGCCCGCCCGTCAGCGCGAGGCCGCCAAGCAGAACGACCAGCGGCCACCCGGCCCAATCCGAGACGGGTGCCGATGCAGGCGTCAGCGCCAGCGTCATCTCGAGATCGGCGACGGTGAAGACCAGTCTGGTCGTGCCGACGACAGACGGTGCCGCCGCCGGCGCTCTGTTGCCGGCCACGAGCTGGATCTGCTGCGGATCGAGACCCGTACCACTCAGGATAAGCCGAACCGGATTCTCGCCGCCCCGATCGATGCCGCTCAGATAGCCGATCAGCCGATCCAGCTGAAGGCGGGCTATGATCATCCCGGCCATCGCACGCTGGGCGTCGCCTGTCGGCGTCGCGATCGGGATTGCCACGAGCAGGCATGGCTGGTTCGCATGCTGCAAGGTGCCGGCTCTGTCGAGGATCGCCGCAGGACGTGCGGTGGACAGCGCCGTCGACACGACAGACGCCAGGTCGGACGCCGCTCCGCCGCTTGCCGTCGATTCTGCTGCCTCCACGGCTTTCCCCGCTTCGGCGTACCAGACGATGCTTGTCACGCCAGGCGGCAGCAGACCCTTCCCCGCTGCACCCTCTTCGGCGATCACCGTCGTCGGCGCGTTTGACGTCGCCGCCGCGTGGCCGACGAGTTCAAGAGTGCGGATCAGCCCATCGACCCCTGCCCCGATGTGGCGGACCTCTTGCTCGGCCTGCCGGGAAACGGCTTGCGCCGCCGCCCTCTCTTCGAACGTGCGGGCCACGACGAAGCCTGCGAATGACAGGAGTATGCCGACGGCGACCGTGATCGCGGTCAGCCGCGACTGGCCGCGCCGATCAGCCGCCAGCGAAAGATTTCGCCAGGTCATGGCTGCTCGGTCCTAATATGGGATCTGCCCGGCAGGTTCT
>Ga0335069_10005317_pt1 | contig 18963 bp, 15 predicted proteins | sample Lox_Sample_11_FD_206714 | JGI IMG/M metagenome (GOLD analysis project Ga0335069, IMG submission 206714) | Soil microbial communities from Loxahatchee National Wildlife Refuge, Florida, United States - Lox_Sample_1.1 | ecosystem: Environmental > Terrestrial > Soil > Wetlands | place: USA... | reverse complement strand
GACACCATGATGAAGAGCGGCATGGAACGCGGCGTGGCATACAGCTACGACGAGTTGGAGAAGATGCTGGCGTCGAAGCCCGCGGCATAAGGCCGCCGTTTTTCGGTATGAGATGAGTAAGGGCACGACCTTTGGTCGTGCCGATAACCTGCTCCTCTATTAGACAGTGCGGCTTCAGCCCGCCCAACGGCGTGCCGCCGACTGAAGTCGGCTCGGAACCACAAAATAGCCCTTTTCGGCACGACCAAGGTCTTGCCCTTACTCATTGTCTTCGCAAGTAACAGTTGTTTGAAGTCCTGTAGAAGTCTTACGCTTACTGATGCCGTTCCTGAAACTCGCTGTTCAGCGGAACGTACACACTCATCGCCCTGGCCGAAAGACTGTGGCAGACCCTAGTTTCTTATGCAGGTGCACCCACGGACGCGAGCGCCTTCAGCGCTTCCGAGTAGGGCTCGCGCATCAGCCCGCGTTCGGTGATGATGGCGGTAACGTACTGATGAGGGGTGACGTCGAAGGCGGGGTTCTCCACCTGCACGCCGTCGGGAGCGATCTGCTTGCCCGCCAGATGCGTCACCTCCATGGGCGAGCGCTGCTCAATAGGGATCCGGCTGCCGTCTGGGGTGCTCAGGTCGATGGTGGAAAACGGTGCGGCGACGTAGAACGGGATGCCGTGCTCCTTCGCCAGCACCGCGACGGTGTAGGTGCCGATCTTATTGGCGACGTCGCCATTGGCCGCGATGCGGTCCGCGCCGACGATGACGGCGGCAATCTTGCCCTGGCGCATCATCGCGCCGGCCATGTTGTCGGAGATTACGGTGGTGGGAATGCCGTCCTTCATCAGCTCCCACGCTGTCAGACGCGAGCCCTGAAGGAAGGGACGGGTCTCGTCGGCGAAGACGTGGAGCTTCTTGCCTGAGGCGATGGCGCTGCGGATCACGCCCAAGGCTGTTCCGTAGCCGGCGGCGCAAAGTGCTCCGGCATTGCAGTGCGTGAGCACGGCGCCATCATCGGGCATCAGCACCGCACCATGCTTACCCATTGCTTCGTTCGTGGCAATGTCTTCCGCCAGCACGCGTTGAGCTTCGGCCACCATCGTCTGCTTGATCTGCGGCAGCGGTTGGGCGGAGGCCTCTTCGAATTTCTCACGCATGCGACGGATCGCCCAAAAGAGATTGACGGCTGTCGGGCGGGTCGCCGCCAGCACGTCGGAGGTATGCAGCAGGTCGCAGCGCAGTCCGTCCAGATCGGTGGCCTGCGAGTCGCGCACACCGAGGGCAACGCCCATGGCAGCGGCGACGCCAATAGCCGGTGCGCCGCGAACGATCATAGTGCGGATCGCGTCGGCAACTTCCTGATAGGTCTTGCAGGTGACGTAAACCTCTTCCGTGGGCAGCTTCGTCTGATCGATGAAGCGCACACCTGCATCAGTCCATTCCAGAGTTTTGATCATGAGATTTGCGTCTTACCTCAGGCGCTAAAGCGCGTACTCAAACAAACGCCGCTGTATGCACGCCCGAAAGGCGTGCCCCACCCTATAACCGATGCAATTGGCAGCGGTTCCCAGGCACATTCGTTACCGCAGGACGATCGCAGAAATCGCAGGTTGCGCTGACGGCGAAAAGCGGCGGCGCGCCTGGCGCTTCCTCATTACGCTTGATATGCTCCGCGCGAATATCTTCCGCCGTGAAGATCGCGACAAACGGCGCCAGAGCCGCAGCCTGCTCGACGTTGACCCGACCGCCGGCTTCCTGCCGTTCGACCAGACACAACACGCCGACGATATCGAATCCGTACTCGCGCGCCGCCTCGATGGCCTGCACGGTGGAGGCGCCGGTGGTGCAAACGTCGTCAACGATGACGACCCGCGCAGGCTTCTCGCGAAAACCTTCGATCCGCTGCCCCATGCCGTGCGCCTTCTCTGCCTTGCGCACCAGAAACCCGTGCAGCGGTCTTCGCTGCTGGGTACCGACAATGGCCGCCGCCACCACGATCGGATCTGCTCCCATGGTGAGGCCGCCGATGGCATCCGGCTTCCAGCCGCGCTTCTCGATTTCCTGTAAGACGGTTTGGCCGGTGAGCAGAGCGCCGCGACCGTCGAGCGTGGTCAGGCGGCAATCGATGTAATAGTCGCTGGTGCCACCGCTGGAAAGTTTGAACTGTCCGAGGCGGAAGGACTTTTCCGCAAGCATGGCGAGGAGTTGTTCGCGCGCGTGAGACATTATTTTGACGATATCATTTTCGGCCGTGTTCAGCCCGCGACCTTCTCCAGGTGGCGGAAGTGGTCGCTACCGATCCACAAGGCCGAGAACAAGGCAAGATTGTAGCCGCAGTGCATCAGGAACGACGACGCAACCGAGCCGGTCTTCTCCCGCACGATAGTGAAGACAATGCCGACGATGAAGATGCTAAACACCGGCGCCCAGGCGTAACCGAGCTGCGCCCCGTGAATCGCGGCAAAGGCTGCACCCGTCAGGAGCACCCCCGTAATCAGGCCAAACCAACGTCGCAGCAGCGGATAAAGCAAGCCGCGAAAGAAAACCTCTTCCAGCAGCGGAGCCAGCGTGATGCCGAAGGCGGCCATCAGGTAAGCGCTGCTGGCATCGTGGAAATATGTGTCCATGGGCAGCGACTTGGGAATGGGCAGGAAGCGCGCCATGCCCTCGACGGCGATGGCCAGCACCGCTCCTCCGACAATGAATGCCAACGCCAGATTGCCCGGCCACTGCCAGCGAATCGCCGTGTTGAATGGCTGGTCGGCACGGCTGCGCACCATCAAAAAGATGAACAGCAGCACGATAGGATACGCGGCTGCCTGTGCGCCGATGACAACTTTGGCATTTGTCGCTAGTTCCGTGAAGGGAGCATTGCGATACGCCGGATAGCTGTGCGCCACGAACAACGCGATCATCGTGAACACGAAGATCGCCACCAGGGTGAACACCAGGATGGCGAGGAGGTCCCAACCCGACCACGCAGGGAAGCGCTTGGGCGGCGGCGGAATGATCTGCAGCGGCACGCCGAAGCTGCTGTCCAGTACCACGGGCGCCGGCGGCGGCACCTGCTCGAGTTGATCAGGCAATGGATCTGGCGGTGACGACATGGAATTCAGCGGCGCGTCGTTCAATGACTCTCGTTGACCTGGGGGGCGAGCGGTTCCCCGTTCGCTCTGTTATTGGACGCTTTCGGCAGAACTTTGGCTAGTATTTGTCCGGTGTACGACTTCTTCACCCGGGCCACCTGCTCAGGAGTACCCTGCGCGACCAGCCTGCCGCCGTCTTCACCGCCTTCCGGACCAAGATCGATGATCCAGTCGGCATTGCGAATCACGTCCATGTTGTGCTCAATGATGATGATACTGTTGCCGAGATCAGTAAGCCGGTGCAGCACCTCCAGCAGCTTGCTGACATCGTCGAAGTGCAGACCGGTGGTGGGCTCATCCAAAAGGTAGAGCGTCTTGCCGGTCTGGCGCTTGCTGAGCTCGCGCGCCAGCTTGATGCGCTGCGCCTCGCCACCGGACAGCGTGACCGCCGACTGCCCCAAATGAATGTACCCTAGCCCAACATCGACTAGCGTCTGCAATTTCTGCTTGATCTGCGGGATGTTCTCCAGCACGGGCAGCGCGTCGGCCACCGGCGTCTCCAGCAGATCGGCGATGGAATAGCCCTTGTACTTCACCGCCAGCGTCTCGTGATTGTAGCGCTTGCCGCCGCAGACCTCGCATAGCACGTAGACGTCAGGCAGGAAGTTCATCTCAATGCGGCGCTCGCCCTCACCCTGACATGCCTCGCAGCGGCCACCGGCCACGTTGAACGAGAAGCGTCCGGCCTTGTAGCCGCGCTCGCGCGACTCCGGCAGCATGGCGTAGAGATCGCGAATGGCGGTGAAGACGCCGGTGTAGGTCGCGGGATTCGAGCGCGGGGTGCGGCCAATGGGCGACTGATCGATGCGGATCACCTTGTCGATGAATTCGGTCCCGGTGAGCGATTTGTGCGCGCCGGCTTCTTCGCGCGAGCGATAAAGGGTGTTGGCCAAGGCGCGGTACAGAATGTCGTTCACCAGCGTCGATTTGCCGGAGCCGGAGACGCCGGTGACGACGGTCATCACGCCTAGCGGGAAGCTGACATCGAGGTTCTTCAGGTTATTCTCGCGCGCGCCCAGAATGGTGATTGCTTTCCCGTTTGTTTGGCGGCGCGCATGGCGATCGGTAATCTTCTTCTCGCCGGAGATGTACTGCCCGGTGAGCGAGCGCGGGGCGACCTGGATCTGGTCGGGCGTGCCGCTGGCGACGACTTCGCCGCCGTGGCGCCCGGCGCCGGGACCAAGATCGATGACGTAGTCGGCGCGGCGGATGGTGTCTTCATCGTGCTCGACGACGAGCACGGTGTTGCCCAGATCGCGCAGCGACTCCAGCGCATGCAGCAGGCGATCGTTGTCGCGATGATGCAAACCGATCGACGGCTCATCGAGCACGTAGAGTACGCCGCGCAGCTTTGAGCCGATCTGCGTTGCCAGGCGAATGCGTTGCCCTTCTCCGCCGCTTAGCGTCGCCGCGGAGCGCTCCAGCGAAATGTAGCCGAGTCCAACTGCATTCAGGAATCCCAGGCGCTCGATGACTTCTTTCAGAATTCTGCCGGCGATCTTCTCTTCGCGCGGGTTGAGCTTGATCTGCGCCGCGGCTTCGACTGCGCGCGCAACGGGCAGCGCGGTGAAGTCGGCGATCGACATGCCGTTGACTTTAACCGCCAGGCTCTCCGGGCGCAGGCGCTTGCCATTGCAAGCCGGGCAGGTCGTGGCCGACATGTGGTCCAGCAGCCACTCCCGATAAATTTCCGAGCCGCTCTCTTCCATCGACTGCCGCAGATAGGCGAAGACGCCGAGAAAGCCGCCGCGCTTTTTCTCGCCGGCCTCAGGTCCGTAGAGAATCAGGTTCTGCGTCTTGCGCGGGAGCTTTTCGAACGGCATCGACAGATCGAAGCCGTAGGCCTGCGCCGCCAGTTGCAGGATGCGGATAAGGTTCTGCGACGCGGAGCCCGGGCCGAGCGCGCCGTCCAGCAGCGGTTTCGACCAGTCGTTGATCACCTTCGCAGGATCGAAATCGTACTTGCTGCCCAGGCCGTTGCACTCGGGACACGCGCCGTAGACGCTGTTGAAGGAGAACGAGCGCGGTTCCAGCACCGGCACGCTGATCCCGCATTCGGGGCAGGCGAGCTTCGAGGAGTACAGCCGCTCTTCGCCGCCGACCACGACGATCTGCACCAGCCCGTTGCCCAGCTTCATCGCCAGTTCTACGCCGCTGGCCAGGTTGCGTTCGATGCCGGGCTTGACGAGCAGGCGCTGAATCACCACCTCAATTGTGTGGTTCTTGCGCTTGTCGAGCGCGATCTCCTCATCCACAAAATTGCGCAGCTCGCCGTCAATGCGGGCGCGCGAATAGCCCTGCTGCGCCAGCTTGTCGAGCTCCTTCTTGAACTCGCCCTTGCGCCCGCGCACGATCGGCGCCAGCACCATGACCCGCTCTTCGGGCTTCAGGTCCATCACCTGCTGCACGATCTGGTCGGCCGACTGCCGCGAAATCGCCCTGCCACATTGAGGACAGTGCGGCGCTCCTACCGAGGAATACAGCAGGCGCAAATAATCGTAGATCTCGGTGATTGTGCCTACTGTGGAGCGCGGGCTGCGGCTGGTAGTCTTCTGCTCGATGGCGATCGAGGGGCTCAGGCCGTCGATGCTGTCCACGTCGGGGCGCTCCATCTGGTCGAGAAACTGGCGCGCGTACGCCGACAGCGTTTCGACGTAGCGACGCTGGCCCTCGGCGTAGATGGTATCGAAGGCGAGCGACGACTTGCCCGAGCCGCTGAGGCCGGTGATCACGGTCAAGGTATTGCGTGGGATCTCGACGTGAATGTTCTTCAGGTTGTGCTGGCGTGCCCCGCGCACGCTGATACTGCCGATGGCCATGAAACGATTCTGTTAACCGCGTTGGAGCGCACTGGAGACTTCGGAAGCGTGTAACCGCGACTCTACTCACGTATCTTAATGATCAATATCGGGAGCAGTCAACGCGCGTTACACTGGATACATCAGATTAGATACCCGGCTGAAGTGATTGGACTCTCGGGCCGGGCTGAAAGGACATGTAACACCGGGCAAGCGTCAGACGACGCGGGGACGAACATTTACGGCATGACAGCTTTTTTCTATTCCAGCCTGCTTTTGCTCACCATCATCGCCTCATTTGCTTTTGGTATTGCAGCGGGATATTGGGTGATCTGCGGATTCCTGAACCTGTTCAACCCACACCGCGCGGAAGAGAAGCCCGCGCCCAAGCCGGCTTTGGTACCCAGCAGCGGCGACTAACCCCTCCGGGAGTGCGACACCTCCGCCGCGGCACGATGCCGGGGCGACGCTCTCGCCCCGGCACATCCTGCAGCCCCTGCTTCACCACGTCCTACACGCCGGCTTGCGCACCATCGGCGCGCCTGGCTTGCAGCTAAAGGCCTTCTCGAACTCCGACATATTGCCAACCACGCCGTTCACGCGGTACTTGCCGGGCGAGTGCGGATTCACCTTGGCCATCAGGCGGGCGAACTCGGGCCGTTCGTTCTCGCACCAGATCTGCGCCCAGCCAACGAAGAAGCGCTGTTCGGGCGAGAAGCCATCGGTCGGCTTCTCCGGAGTGCCGGCCAGTACGTCGAGCAGCGCCATGCGCGATATGCGTAAACCGCCGTTATCCGCGGTGTTTTCGCCCAGCGTCAGCTTGCCGTTCAGGTGAACATCATCGACCGCCACAAAGCTGTCGTACTCGTTGACGAAGCACGCCTCCAGCTTGTCAAACTGCTCGCGATCCTTCGCCGTCCACCAGTCGCGCAGATTGCCGTCGGCGTCGAACTGGCTGCCCTGGTCATCGAAGCCGTGCGTGAGCTCGTGTCCGATCACCGCGCCAATGGCGCCAAAGTTCACGGCATCGTCGATATTGGGGCTATAGAACGGCGGCTGGAGGATTCCCGCCGGGAAGTTAATGTTGTTCTCCCGCGGGTTGTAATACGCATTAACTGTGGGTGGCGTCATGCCCCATTCACTGCGGTCGACCGGCTTGCCGATTTTGTTCAACTGGCGGTCGAACTCGAAGACATTGGCACGCAGCGAATTGCCCAGGGCATCGCCGCGAACGATGGTGAGCTTGCTGTAATCGCGCCACTTGTCGGGATAGCCGATTTTGTTCTCGATGTGCGCCAGCTTGTCGAGCGCCTGCTTCTTGGTCTCCGGCGTCATCCAGGAGAGCTCGGAGATGTCGCTCTTAAGGGCCGCCTCGAGGTCATGCACCATCTTGAGGGTGGCCGCCTTGCTGGATGGAGGAAACGCTTCGGCGACGTAAGATTGCCCCAGGGCCTCTCCCAGGTCGCCATCGGTAAAGTCCACGCAACGCTTCCAGCGCGGCCGCAACTCTGCGGTGCCGGTTAGCGTCTTGTCGTAGAAATTGAAGTTCTCGTCCACGAATGCCGCGGGCAGTAGTTGCGCGGCTTTGTGCACGGCGTGCCAGCGCAGGTAGGTCTTGAGATCGTCAAGGCTCGAGGACTTGACCACCTCGTTCATGCCCTTGACGAAGTCGGGAACCGACACATTCAGGCTGCTGAAGCTGGGGCCGTTCAGCGTGGCGAAATACTCCTTCCACTGGAAGTCGGGGCTCAGCTCCTGCAACTGGGCAACGGTCATCTTGTGATAGACCTTGTACGGATCGCGGCGTTCCACGCGATCAAGCGACGCCTTGGCCAGTTCGGTCTCCATCTTCAGTACGGTATTGGCGTCGGTGGATGCCTTGTCCGGCGACTCCCCCATCAGCGTGAACATCTTGGTGATGTGCGCGACGTAGGCCTTGCGCAGCTCGACTGTTTTCTCATCTGTCTTCAGGTAGTAATCGCGATCGGGCAAGCCCAGGCCACCCTGATCGGTGCCGGCAATCTCCATCTTGGAGTCTTTGGCGTCAGGCTCGGAGCTGAAGTTGAACAGCGCATTCACGCCGTTGGTCTGCAGGTAGCCCATCACCGCCGGCAGCTGCGCTTTGTCCTGAAGACCGTCAATGCGATCGAGCGTTGGCTGCAGCGGCTTGATGCCTTTGGCATTGATGGCGCTTTCATCCATGCAGGAGTAGTAGTAGTCGCCGATCTTCTGCTCGTTGGCGCTGCGTTTGGCATCATCGGTCGAGTATTTCTCCAGGATTCCGCGCAGCACCAGCTGATTGTGTTCTTGCAGTTCGTCGAAGCGGCCCCAGGAAGCCTCGTCGGGCGGGATGGGAGTGTTCTTCATCCAGTTGCCGCAGGCATACTGATAGAAATCGTCGCAGGGGCTGACTGACTTATCCATGGCGTTGACATCGAAGCTGACCATGGGCTTGGGTTGATCGGAAGAAGGAGAACTCTTCGCAGCCTGGCCTTGTGCTGTCAGGGCGACCAGCATCAAAGCACAAAGCATTACGGGAACACGTCGCATGCAATGACCTCGCAAGAATAACCAGTAATGCTAAAGCAGAATTTAAATGGGCGCATCTTGGCGAGTCGTCTCGGAGGAGTAGGTCTTCCTCGCGAAGCAGATTTTCTCAGCTAAGTAGCTGAGTAATGAAATTCTAGCGAGATGCTTGTAGAGTGATTAGCCCAGCGCGGAAGCGCTGGGTAAACCGTGCCCTTAAGAGCACGAGCCCCTTTAGGGGCGGCACGGTGATACGAGAATGTCGCCCCTGAAGGGGCTCGGCCAGACCTTGCGTCGGGTTACCCAGCGCTTCCGCGCTGGGCCAATCACTTCGTAGAACGCTTACGTTTCGATGACATCGGCCATCCACCACACGCTCTCGCATTGGCATGTTGTGATCGCGTGGATCGTTTTCCTGGCAAGCTATCTGGTTTTTGCCATTGGCAGGCTGCCGGGCACGAAGATCGATCGGCCGGCAATGGCCGTCATCGGCGCGGTGCTGATGTTTGTCTTCGGCATTCTCAGGCCGCGAGAAGCCGCCGCCAGCATCGATTTTGCCACCCTGGTGCTGCTCTTCTCCATGATGCTGATTGTCGCCGCCCTCCACCTCTCGGGATTCTTCGAGTGGGTCACGAGGCTGGCCATTGACCACCTCAGCCCCGGCCAGCTTCTGCCTGGTGTGATTTTCGTCAGCGGCATTCTCTCGGCATTTCTGGTCAACGACATCGTTTGCCTGGTGATGGCGCCGCTGATCCTCGGCGTCTGCCGGCGCATGCGGGTGCGGCCGCTGGCCTACCTGCTGGCTCTGGCGACCGCGTCGAACATCGGCAGCACGGCGACAATTACCGGGAATCCGCAGAACATACTGATTGGCTCGCTCTCCGGAATCTCGTATCCCGATTTCTTGCAGCACCTCGGCCCGATTGCGCTGATCGGCTTATTCATCGATTGGGGAGTGCTGCATTGGATTCACCTGCGCAATGGAAACACGGTCCCGAACGGGCCGCCAATTCAAGAGACAACCGAGCGCCAGGCCGAGATGCACCCGGCATGGCCGGTCATCGTGACCATCGGGGTTCTCGTGGGCTTCCTGGCGGGATTTCCCCCGGCCTTAGTTGCAGCATGCGGTGGCGCCTTGCTGCTGATCCAGCGGCACGACTCGCCAAAGGCCATTTACGGCGACGTTGATTGGTCGCTGCTGATGTTGTTTCTTGGGCTGTTTCTCATCATCGGTGGCGCGGAGCAAGCCGGTATCACAACACAGTTGCTTGGCACGGCCGAGCGGCTGAACCTGCATAGCGCCGTTATCTTTACCGGCGTCGTCACCCTTCTCTCCAACATCGTAAGCAACGTACCGGCGGTGATGCTGCTGAAGGGGCTGGTGCCGCAGTTCCACAATCCGCACAATGCGTGGTTGCTGCTGGCCATGAGCAGCACGCTGGCCGGCAACCTGACGATCACCGGCTCGATCGCCAACATCATCGTGGTGGAGAAAGCGCGCCGGGAAGCGCACATCGGCTTTGGGCAGTACCTGAGGATAGGAGTTCCGGTGACGCTGCTAACGCTGACGGTGGGGTTGCTGTGGTTGAAGTTAGTTCCGTAGCAGATCGTGGAGAAGGTCGCTCTCAGGAACTAGACGAGTAAAGACGGAACTGGGTGAGACGTCGTGCCGCGATGGTGCATTTCTAGAATTCTCAATCTGGGCTTAGGACCGACGGTAACGTCCCTGCCGGGATCCATAGTCCCCAAAAAACGCATACCCAGGACTCCGCTTCGCTCCGTCCTGGGCTGGACTGAGCTGTCCCGCAAGGCGGGACGGGAGCCCTATGGAGGCACCCAAATATCTGCCAGACGTGAGCGTCGCTAGGCGATCTGACTCCGTGATCTTCGTGTCTCCGTGGTGAATACTTCCGGAAATAACAACGGGAGGAGCGGCCGACGCTCCTCCCGTTCTCGCGGAGGCGACAGCAGTCAACGAGAAGTGACTACTCCGTGTATAGCTTCCAGACGTCGTTCGACTCCATCAGGACGATGCTGGCCTTGGTCGGGGCTGCGCTGTAGAAATCGACCCCGTAGGACTTGATGAGCGTCGCGCGGTCCCAGCTGCTGAAGCTCTGCACCAGCGCACCCGAGGCGTCGAAGTCGCGGCCGAGGCCGTTGGGAGCCCATTGCCAGGTGTACTGCACTTGGGCCAGATGCGGCTTCAGCATCGTGACTTTGTCGATCGACACCAGCTTGCGTTCGGCAAGGGGAACCACGTAGCTCATCGTGCCGTCCTTGTTGGTTTTCTGCACACCATCAATATCGCTCAGCAGAGTCTCGCCGATGTTGGTAAGCGCCACTTGAAGCGCTTCCTTTTGGGGCTTGGTGCTGATGACGCCTGCCTGCGCCAGCAACTTGTACTGCGGATCGGCTCTCTCGCTGAAGCTGGAAACATTGCCGGAGCTGAAGCGGACCGTCGGCGGAGCCTGTGTCTTAAGGATCTGACTGATGGCCTTGTTGGCTTCGGGCACCGTCAGTACGTCGTTGGCGCCTTTGATGAAATAGTAGATCGTGCCGCCGACAACGACAATCAGTCCCACAATCAACAGAAGCGGCACCCAGTTGGAACTCTTCTCTTCCATCGCGATTTCCGCGGCGAAGAGTTCGGGCGGCGCCGATGGCGTATCTTCGACCTTCGGTTGGAGTTCTTCTTTGGTTTTGGGTTCAGTAACGGTCGCCATGATATGACACCTCTGCGGTGGCGAGCTGCCCCAGCTCAGATGGCCCGTCCGTAAGCTGTCGCCCGGATGGACAGAGGGCAGCGGCGCACATCTTCAGTATCGACCTTATGAACGAAGGCGCAGTGAGCCGGGTCACGGCACCCTGTGAGGGATGAACCGTAGCTGCGAAGCGTGCCCCAGGTCTGGTTGCGCCACTCGGGCCATTACAATGTTGAAAGTCCCGTTATTCCTCAAATCTGGAGTTGGCTCATGGCCTCCGACAACCCGGCCGTACAGAGTGTTTCCGCAGAGCTACACGGCGTGCCGCTGACGCTTGAGGGATTGAGCGTGCTGCACCAGATGTTTCGCTTCCGCTGGCCGCAGTGGCGCAGCCTCGGCATCTCGCGCCAGCAGGAGATCGCGCGCGAGGCCATCGAGATGCTGTCACCGCCGGAGGAGGCTGGGCAAAGCGCCCTCTACTCCATGCTGGGGCACAAGGGCGACCTGATGCTGGTGCACTTCCGCGATTCCTTCGAGGAACTGAACGCGGCCGAACTGCAACTCAGCCGCACCCAGCTGCAGGACTTCCTGGAACCTACACACTCATATCTCTCGGTCATCGAGCTGGGACTTTACGACTCCAGCGTCAAACTCTTTCGACAACTTGCGGAAGGCGGCGTTGCGCCCTTTTCCGAGGAGTGGAACCGGACCGTGGAAGATACCATGGAACGGCAGCGACAGGCGATGCGGCCGCGACTGTATCCCAAGATTCCTGACAGCCGCTACTTGTGCTTCTACCCGATGGACCGCAAGCGCGGCGAGGAGAAGAACTGGTACACGCTGCCTATCGAAGAGCGCCAGCGGCAGATGGAAGAGCACGGCATGGTGGGCCGCCGCTATGCCAGCAAGGTGCAGCAGATCATCACCGGCTCCATCGGCTTCGACGATTGGGAGTGGGGCGTCGATCTGTTCGCGCCCGAGCCGCTGGTCTTCAAGAAGCTGATCTACGAAATGCGCTTCGATCAGGTCAGCGCGGAGTACGCCGCGTTCGGCCAGTTCTTCGTGGGCGTGCGCTGCCCGGTGCAGAAATTGCGCGAGTGGCTGGGCGTCGACAGTTAGCGGCGCAACGATTACCGCAGGGCTGATTCGGCTTCCTCCAGGCGCTGACGAATGTAATCCCACTCCGGCCGGAAGGCGTTTCTCTCGTTCTGAGCTTCGCGCTCGGCGCGCTGCTCCTCGTAGCCGGCGCGCCACCACAAAAACAGCGAGACCAACGCGAAGAAGATCGGCAGATAATAATCGGGGAAGCCGACGTAAACGCTGAACGCCGCCAAACACATCACCAGCCACGAGCCCAAATAGCGGCGGTAGCGCAACTCTGCCCGCAGTTTTGCCTGGTCGAACTGGTTCCATTCCCAGAGTTGTGCCTTGGCCATCTCCAGGCGCAGGCGATCGGCATCGTCGGCGCCCATCAGTACGGGCGCGATCAAATCGTGTTCTCCAGTTGCCACGCTGAGTTGCACACCATCCAGGCGCAGGTCCAGGCCGTGCACTTCGGTACGAACGACCGTGTTGGTCGAATCCATGTTGTTCCTCGTCTTGCCGGCGAGCGCGCACGCCGTCGGCGTACGGACTCATCTCGCCTTTGGCAGCGACCCAGGTTGCGTTCGCCGCTTGCTCCCGGCATAATTCTGCCACTCAGGACAGTCACACGACTGCCCGCATGATTCCCCCGACCAGACTACCGGATTGGGCCGACATCAACCTCTCAGGAAGAGGAGATCCATGCCGAACCCAGGGTGCATTCGCCAATCGAAATCCGAAATCGCAGGCGCAATCACTGTCGTGCTAATTGCGGCGCTCGCTTTCATCGCCTTGCCGGCGCGCGCGCAGACCTTCGTTCCCATTCACACTTTCACCGGGGGGAATGACGGCGCCACGCCGATGGCGACGCTGACCGTCGATCGCGCCGGAAATCTCTATGGCACCACCAAGTATGGCGGTCTCGCCGGCGGTCATTGCGGGCGGGGATGCGGCACGATTTTCAAACTCGCCCTGAAGAATTCGCATTGGATCTTCAGCCCGCTTTATAGCTTTCAGGGCGGAAGCGATGGAGCCTATCCTGAGGCCCCAATCACCTTCGGTCCTGACGGTGCTTTGTACGGAACGACAAACGGCGGGGGCATCAATGATCACGGCACAGTGTACCGGCTGACGCCTCCGGTGAATCCTTGTATTGCCGTTTCCTGTCCCTGGCTGGAAACAGTGTTGTTTCGCTTCAACCCGACCTGTCCCTCGTGCGACGCCAGCTATCCCGCCGCAGGCGTCGTCTTCGACAACGCAGGGAACATTTATGGCACTACGCTGCTAGGCGGCATTAACTACTTCGGGACGGTTTACCAGCTCACGCGTTCTGGCGGCATCTGGACGGGGACGATCATTCACGCCTTTGGCATTCTGCCCGACGGCACATCGCCGTATGCCGGCGTGGTCTTCGACAATGTCGGGAACCTCTACGGGACAACAGAGCTAGGTGGCGACCCTATACTCGGCAACGGCACCGTGTTTCAGTTAACTCCCTCGGGCGGGGGGTGGACCGAGACGCTGCTGCACGCCTTCAACGGCGCTGACGGCAACGCCATTCAGGCGGGCGTGATCTTCGATCAAGCGGGTAATCTCTATGGCGCGGCAAGCTCTGGCGGGACGAACAACCTCGGCACGATCTTTCAACTGACGGCGAACTCCGACGGCACCTGGAATTTCAACTTGCTCTATACGCTCGGGCCGGGACAGGCGAGTCAGGTCTTTAGCAACCTGATCTTCGACCAGGCGGGCAATCTGTACGGCACAGGTGTCAACGGAGGCAGTCACGGAGCAGGCGCAGTTTTCGAACTCCTCCCCTCCGGCGGAAGCTGGTCTTACACCTCGCTCTACGATTTCGCTAACAACGGTGACGGCGCGCACCCGTATGCAGGTGTTGTCAGAGATGCAAATGGGAATCTGTTCGGCGCATCCAGCGCGGGAGGGATGGGTTGCGCCCCGAACGGATGCGGGACGATTTGGGAAATTATGCCGTAAACGCCGAACGCCGCCACACACATCGCCTACCCACGAGCCGACGTAGCGCCGCCATTGCGAGCGCGCGCATTGTTGTCGGTACGAGCACAAATCTAGAGTACAAGCACGTTGGCGTGGCGGGAGTGTAGCGAGCGGTCGAATGTAATCAGCGTCAGGCCAGCAGCAGCCGCAAAAGCAAGCAGATAGGCATCGGCCCAGACCTTGGGCGAGCGACTGTTCAAACGCGAGCGGGCGCGGAATTCCTGATCTAATCCAGGAGGTTCTGCCACGTAAGCGATTCTGCTGTCGGCTGCGAGCTGGTCCCAAGCCGTCCAGGCACCCGCCATGCTCCTTGTATCCACACCCATAACTGCTTCTGTGGTGAGCAACCGAAGAGCTGCCATTTGCGTGACACGGCAGAACAAAAGCTCCTCGTCATCAGCTTTGTAAAACCATTCCCGCGCCCGGGCGAAGTGGACATGACGCTCCCAAAGAAGAGCGATCCAAACATTAGCGTCAAGGAAATTCGATCCCACCATATATCTGCTCGTTCGTGAGGTTCACCTTCGGCCCCTTGGAACGGATGATAGGAAGACGCACTCTTGTACGTGGGCGGTCTTCTTCGGACAGGACGGCCTTCACACCGCTCAGCACGAGTTGCCGCACCGAACTGCCCTTTGCGGCAGCGCGCTGTTTCAGCTTGCGGTAAAGCGGCGCCGGAATGTCGACGGTGGTGCGAACTGACTGTTGTTTCATGGAACTAGTATGCCATAAATATGGCATGGGATTAGAAGCGCTCGCAAGTTACAAATCCTTCTTCCCTACCACCGCAATGCCCAGCTCCTTCAGTTGGCGCTCGTTGACCGGCGTGGGGGCGTCGACCATCAGGTCGACGGCCTTGGCGGTCTTGGGAAATGGGATCACCTCGCGCAGGCTCTCGGCGCCGGCGAGAATCATCACAATGCGGTCCAGCCCTAGCGCGATACCACCGTGCGGAGGCGTGCCGTACTGCAGCGCCTCGAGGAAGAAGCCGAAGCGCGCCTGCTGCTCCTCCGGCGACATGCCTAGCGCCTTGAAGATGATGCTCTGGATGTCCTGACGATGAATACGGATTGAGCCCGAGCCCAGCTCAGTCCCGTTCAGCACCACGTCGTAGGCGAGCGCGCGCACCGCGCCGGGATCGCTCTCCAGCTTGTCCATGTCCTGTTCGTGCGGCGAGGTGAACGGGTGATGCGCGGCGTTCCAGCGGCCTTCCGTCTCGTCCCACTCGAACATGGGAAAGTCCGTGACCCACAGCAGGCGGAAGTGGCCGTGCTTGAACCCGCCATGGCGTTCCGCATACTTCTGCCCGAGAGCGAGGCGCAGTTGTCCCGCGGCAGCATAGACCGCCTCTGCCTGCTGACGGGCCTTTGCCGCGCTCACCGCTTCCGTTCGCTTCGCTCCGGCAACCACTACCAGCAGATCCTCGGGATTCGCTTTGGCCGACTCGCGAATCTTTGCGACCGCTTCCGGGAATGACTTCTCCAGTCGCTTGATATCTTCGAAGGCCTTGGCTTCCTTGCGATCGCCGAACATGGTCTTGATCTCGTCGCGCTCCTTGCGCGAGAGCTCGCCGACTTTCGGAATGGCGATCGCGACCACAGGCAGCTCGGGATCGGCGTTCAGCGTGGCCAGGTTCTCCGGTGCGAATGCCGCACGCACGTCGGCCATAGGCGGCAAGCGCAGGTCGGGCTTGTCGATGCCGTAGAGTCGGATGGCTTCGTCGTAGCTCATGCGCGGAAATGGCGTCGCAAGATCGACCCCTATGCAGGTGAACGCCGCCGTCAAGAAGCCCTCCACGACCTTGAAAACCGTCTCTGGCCGAGGGAAGCTCATCTCCAGATCGATCTGCGTAAATTCGGGCTGGCGGTCGGCGCGCAAGTCCTCGTCGCGGAAGCAGCGCACGATCTGGAAATACCTGTCGAAGCCCGAGATCATGAGGATTTGCTTGAATATTTGCGGCGATTGCGGCAGTGCGTAGAACTCGCCGGGATAAACACGGCTGGGCACCAGGTAATCGCGCGCACCCTCCGGCGTGGAGCGCGTCATGAAGGGCGTCTCGATCTCGTAGAAGCCCTGCGAGTTCAGGTACTCGCGGATCGCGATCGCCACTTTGTGCCGCAGCTCGATATTGCGCTGCATCTCCGGGCGGCGGAGATCGACGTAGCGATACTTCAGGCGCACCTCTTCGTTGGCCAGCACCGTGTCGGCGGGCGTGAACGGCAACGGCTTGCAGTCGTTCAGCAGGCGCAGCTCGTCGGCGACGACTTCGATTTCGCCGGTCGGAATATTGCTGTTGACGGTGCCGGCATCGCGCAACTTCACATGGCCGATGACCGCGACGACAAATTCCGAGCGCACAGCCGTCGCCTTCTCATGAACGGCGGCGCCGGCGTCGGCGGTCACCACAACTTGCGTGATCCCGCTGCGGTCGCGCAGGTCGAGGAAAATGAGGCTGCCGAGATCGCGACGGCGGTTCACCCATCCCATGAGCACAACTTTCGAGCCCGCGTCGGAGGCGCGCAGCTCGCCGCACATATGAGTTCGTTTCAGATCGCTAAGGAAGTCGAGCATAGGAAGTTGTCAGCAATCAGCAGTCAGCACTCAGCCATGATGGGTTTTGGCTGAATGCTATGTACTGCATGCTGAGTGCTGTCTATTGTCGCAGGTATTCAGCGAGTTTGCTGTGACGGAGCCCTCGCCTGGAGGTATTGCAGCGCATTGTCTAAACTCAGCCAAGCACCCATTTACTGCTCCGCTTTGGCTTCTTCGGCTTGCTGGTGAACGTCGGCGGTGGTCACGTCTTTCAGATGGCGGGGACGTGAGGGCTTCTCACAGGCCGCGGGCGGGTTCGTCATCTCCTTGGCGAAGACACGATAGCTGACAGTCCCCGGCTGCAAGGTTGACCAATAGGAACGCTTGTAGATCAGCGGCTTGTGCTGGCTGATGATCTGGTTGTCGAGAATCTTGATGCCGCATTCCAGGTTGTTGCGCGGCTGGAGAATGCTTCGCTCGGGATCGTGCGGCGGCAGCTTGCGGTCTTTCTGCCAATCGAAGTCGCAGCCGTAGGCTTCGTTGTCTTCGAAGGTGAGTTGCAGCAGGCCCTCCTGGTGCTCGGGTTGGCCGGTCACTTTGTCGATGTGCACCATCGCGGAATGATGAACATTGCTGGTGGGGTTCAGTCCCGCCTCGGCGCCGGCCAGCGCCTGGAAGAAATACGCCCAGAAAACGCGCTTGTCATTGTCGCTCATGCGATAAAAGTTGGGGCAGAACCTGCGGACATCGTGCGGCACCCTTGACGAAATCATCTCCGGCGGGATCGCCTGCTCGACGATTTTGTCCCAATCGGGATTCCAGGTTTTGCCGCCCAACTCGGCTTTCTTGGCGTCGATTGGCGTAGCCGGAGCGGCTTTCGGATCAACAGGAGCCACCGGAGCTGGCTCCGAAGCAGCGGCTTTCATGTCGGGCGTTGCCGGCATTCCGGTTGCGGCAAGGGCCTCAACATTCTTCCCGGAGCTGGATTTGGCGGAATTGCTCTGCGGTCCCGCAAACGCCAGGGACTGCAAGAGGGCGCAAACCACCGTAACTTTGATCCAAGCTCTCAGCATGTCGAGATTCCGGGCCCAAGAACGTTGTGGGCATGGAAGGTTCGACGCGCAACAGAGCTCTCCTGTTGCCTGAAACGGCGGCGCGGAATGTGTAAAGCAGAGAAGAAGAAGCGAGCGGCTAGTAACTGGTGACTAGTAACTAGCTCAAAGGATTGCCAGTTACTAGAAACTATCTCATCAATGCTTTGTATCAGGGCACGTCTTCAGACGTGCCGACAAGGTCAGCTAAATCTCTTCGAGCCGACTTCAGTCGGCGGCAGGTTTTTAGCCCCTGCCGGGGCACAGTGGCTAAAGCCGAACTGCCCCTCGCGTTGTCGGCACGACTGAAGTCGTGCCCTGATACAAAGCAAATCCGATCTACGAGATAAGTTCTAGTTGCTAGTTACTAATTGCTAGTTGCTACTTGCTCGCTGCTACTTGCTACACTCATCGTCGATGCTGGACAACGCCGATCACGTCTGCGTGGTGCTGGTCGGCACGCGCAATCCGCTGAACATCGGGGCCGCGGCTCGGGCGATGAGCAACTTCGGGTTCCTGCGACTCCGCCTGGTCAATCCTTACGACGTGGCGTTTCGCGAGGCGCGCTCGGCGGTTGGTCCGGCGGCCGATCTGCTCGCCCGTGCCGAGGAGCACAAGAGCGTTGCTGATGCCGTCGCCGATTGCACGCTGGTGGTCGGCACCACGGCGGTGCGGCATCGCGAACTGCATCATCCGTTGCGCAGACTGGAAACGGGCGCGCGCCTGATTCGCAACAAACTCGTCAGCGGTCGCGTCGCGCTGTTGTTTGGAACGGAGAAGACTGGACTCTCCAACGACGATCTCAGTCACTGTCATTGGCTGATGCACATTCCCACGCGCGAACAGCACATCTCGATGAACCTGGGCCAGGCGGTCGCGGTGTGCCTCTATGAACTCGTGCGTGATCCGAAGAGGGCGCGGGTCGCTGCGAAAGTGAAGAAGGAGAATCGCGCCACGGCGAGGGAGATCGAACGTATCTCGACCGAGCTGCTGGAGGCGCTGCACCTCAGCGGCTACGTCAATCCCATCGCCGTGTCATCGACGGAAGAGCGCGTGCGGCGCATGGTGCGGCGGCT
>Ga0335069_10005316_pt1 | contig 18963 bp, 21 predicted proteins | sample Lox_Sample_11_FD_206714 | JGI IMG/M metagenome (GOLD analysis project Ga0335069, IMG submission 206714) | Soil microbial communities from Loxahatchee National Wildlife Refuge, Florida, United States - Lox_Sample_1.1 | ecosystem: Environmental > Terrestrial > Soil > Wetlands | place: USA... | reverse complement strand
ATAGCATGTTATACTTGAAACAGAGGCTTGACAATGCCGCCAGGCATATGCAGAATGGCCCTATGCAATTGGGGAATACCGAGGAATGGCCTGTTCTCCTGGGAACTTCGGGCCAAACATACTGTTAGCCGAGGTTACACGCTTGTATGAAATGGTGTTGTGATGGTTTTCGAGCGCACTACGATCAGCGCCACGAGCGCGGTCTGATCGTCTACGTGGTGCCACGAGTTGCGGGCGCATTGACAGAGCCATCGTTTCACATCGGCTTTCGAGCACTTGAGCGCAGTAGGCACGCGGCTTTCAGTGAGGCGGTTAAAGGACGCATGGAAGGTTGCATGTCTTTAGATGGGAGCACAGGTATGAGGTATTGTCCGTGGTGCGGTTCCATGCTCGCGAAGTTTTACCGCAGCACTTGGCAGGGGTTGCTTGATGAGAAGATTACAGCAGAGTTCAAATTACCGGTCGGCTAACGAGCGGCCTGGAGCGGACGCGGGATGGCGCGTTCTGTTTGCATTTGTAAGCCCTTGGCCCCGCGCCGCTCAGGCCGGGCGTTGGACTGCACCGTTGCTGTGAATGCGAAAGTCCTGCGGTTCTTGTTTCCGGCGCTGCTTGTCGGCTGCTCGAAGAGCGACCCGAATCTCCCTGGTTACGCCGTAGCCTCTGGAGACGCCGCAGCTTTCGTCTTGCAGGCGGCGATAGGGTACGGAGCTCGCCCCCTCAAAACTATTGGTCTTCCCAAACTTGAGGGAGAGTGGCGCTATAAGGCCGAAGAGGATGGCATACAGATTGAGTTGATCGGTGGTCGATTCGGGGAGTTGCAGGCTTTGCTTCAGGGAGCCTTCGGCCTTCCAGCAATCGCGCCCAAGACAAATTTCGACGGTCGGATCACTATGGGGGTATATGCTGCTCCGAGCACTGGGGCAACCATCCAGTACGGACACGAGGAGACGCTTGGCGGTGTCCGCTACACGGAAATTCTCATCGTGAGAGCGGGAGCACTCCAATGAGTGCCGTGTCCAACCATCCGGCTGCAGGCAAGGCCGGGATCGTGGCTCGGTTGGCAATGGGACACCACTGGCCCGGCCTGCCTGAGCCGGGTCGTTCGGCCACTTGGCGCCCTCCTATGAGAGCACTGTTTTTGATACTAGCCTTGTCGCTGACAGGCTGCGCTTCGCAGCCTCGGCTATTGCACGTTACAGCCGGCGGTTTCCGTTCGCGGTGGATTGAGCGAGAGTTGGACTACTACGTCGCCAGCTTTTCGCCGCACGCCACGAATCATTTTTACGTTGGCGTGACCGAGACCGATCACGGCGAGTTGGTTGAGGCGCTGGTTTACTGGAGTGAGGAGCGGACTATTCTATGGTATTCAGAACTGGACAAGGACGCTTTTACTGACCGAGCACCAGGCTTTCATCCAGAGATCATGGCCTGGCATCACGAGTTGAAGCTCGACCGTGATACCGTGGACACGCAGGAAGATGCAGGCAGCAGCACATATTTAGAGACCCATCGTCAGTGGGTTGACTGGATGGAGCAGTGTGTTACAAGAGGCAAGCAGTATGTGGTCACGAAGGCGGAAGCCATGACGCGTGCCCCTTACTTTGAGAAAGCACAGGCACTGAAATAGCAATGACGCGGCCGAACTTTTCAGTGGAGCGAATGGCGGCGGGCGGCACCTGTTTGCAGAATCGGGCGTTGGTTGTCCGCCGCCATCGCTCACCTCCGCGTTGGACCAGCACACCACGATCATGAAGACAATCCTCATTCTGGCTCTGTTTTCCGTTTCCTTGTACGGTGCAGACATCACCGCGACCAACACGGCCGGCGAAATCACTACAAAGGTCTTCGAGCGTACGGCTAAAGACGGCAAGCCTGAGATGCGGGTTGTGACCGTGTATCGTGGAAACGCGCGGATCCTTATGACCGTAAGCGTTCCTGACAAATACGGAAAACTGGCCACAGCCTCACGCAGCTACTTTCTTGGCCGCGATTTCGTCATGAGCGAGAGCGACGAGGATGCGGATGGCCTATTTGAGAATATTACGCTCTTTCGTCCGAGCACCGATGAGGTTGAGATGTTCACGCGCCGACCTGATGGTTCAGTGAAACCGGCGAGCGCTGAGAAGTTGGCAGCGTTTAGGCAGCAGATGGCGGCTACGGCTAAGCTCGTGGCCGAGCCGTTCCAAAAGATGATGTCCGAAACGAACATGACGGATGAGGAGCTATGCAGGTCGGTGGAAGAGGCGAGGAGGAAACTCCAGACTTTGGTGAAAGACAAGAAGACGGAAGAGAAGTGAGTCCCGTGGGGTACGTGGTCCAACAAGCCAGCTGCAGCGAGCCCGGCGGTTGCGCTCCTGTTGCTGCCCATACGCCGATGGCGCCGGGTCGCTGATCTGGGACATTAAGCGGCGGTCCCCCCGCATGGCAAAATTCGTTAACTACGGAAAGCGCAGCGTCACGCTGCCGGCAGGGTGCAAGGACCTGATTGACCTTCTTCAGCCCGGAGGGCGAGGCAAGGTGGCCTCAGAAGCCGAACCTGCTCCCGAAATTCGGCAGGAACGCTTCCAGCGATCCGGCTTGCTCCAAATCGGGCGTTTCATTGCCATGCTTGTCGCCTCTTCTACGAAGGCTTTCGTGCTACTGATCACAATGCGGGACGATTGCTTTCCCTTGGCGCTGTGCGCACAACAGGGCCAGCCGGTCGTTGAGCTGCACCTCTGTGCGGAGGACTTGGATCGTGCTCGAGCCATTCGCCGCTTTCTCAGGCGTGTAGGTGTCAAGCCCGTTCAGGATTTGCCGGTGCCTGAGGTGTTCAAGTCGCTGAGCTACCAGATGCCAAGGGATGCCCGGGACATCACGAGCGTAGTTGACGGGTTAATGCGTCGAGTTTACGGACTCGATGATGTAGCCGGACTTCGGTTTCTTTACTATGAGATTGGGAAAGCTGCTTAACAACAGCATGCAGCGGATGGGAGCCAGCCGTTCAGGTCAGCCTCAATTCGAGCGTCAGCGGCGGCTGGCTCCCACCGCTGATGCTGAGCGTTCGCCGTCAGCCCAGATTCTATGAAGTGGACGCTCGTCATTCTCAATGTGTTAGCGGCGGCTGTCTTGGTCTTTCTCGGCGTTTTGGCGGTGGCTGCTCATCGCACCCACGCGTTGAGCGTTTACACCGAGCTAAAGCAGCAGCATCTGCTGGCGGAGCGACCGGACTATGACATCGAACGACGTTTGAGCACCATCGCGGACGGTGGCAGTTACTCATCGTCCATCGCAGACCTTGCAGCCGCTGCGTGTCTGGCAAACGCGGCGGCTATCGGTATCCTGTGGAAGAGGCCGAAGGTATGACGGCGAACAGGAGCGCTGCAGGCAGGCGCGGGATTCGTGCCCTGTTCCAGACCGGGTGCGCCTGGCCCGCGCTGCCTGAGCGCCATCGTTAGTGTTATGAACGCGACACAGAGAGCAGCCTGGGAGAGGATTCAAGCTCGCGGGCGAGATCGGTTCCTGCTTCGGAAGATCGGGCGCGCTGCGTGGATTGCCGCAATCCTCTTCGGAGGCTTGCATGTGGTTCTCGTATTGTTCGGCAAGAGGCCCATTGTGCCGCCGTGGGATGTAATCGCCGAGTGGGCCATTCTTTCCCTCTCCCTCGGCGTGGTGTTTGGCAACTCGGAGTGGCAGGAGAGGCAAGAGGACTTTCGTGAGTCCGATGCGGACATTGAGAAGCACTAACCATTGCGTTGAGCGGATGGGGAGTGGCCGTTTCAGCCTTGTTCAACGCGCGCGTCAGTGGCGGCCACTCCCCACCGCTCACGCATGTCGTTCGGCTGCATATGTGTGATGAGCACCAAGAGCCACCTGAGCCTACGAATCGCCGCGTCGGCTGGTCTATTTACGGAGCTTCGATGCTCGCAGCCTGCTTGGTCTGTGCCGGGCTTGCGCCTTGGGGCCTTATCCCTGTGCTGTCAGGGGGTGCTTGGTTCGGGGTAGCCATCGCCCTTGGCGCGGCTACTGCGCTGGCCCTGAACCTGCTGCGCCCCCGCTACGAGAATGCCGTTGGCAAGTGGAGATCATTCTATGACTTTCTTCTCAGACAGATGCCGCCGCCGGATTGAGCGGTCAAGACGGCCGTTGCAAGTGTCAGTCCTCCCTATTGACACTGGCGGCGCGCAGCGAGCCGGTCAGCTTTCTTGCAGTTCCTACGTTCTTGGCGGCTGGCTCGCACCGCTGATGCTGACCGTTGGGGCTCGCCCAGACCGAGCCGGCTGCCGGGTAGCTCAGTGGCAAATCGCACGCCAGCGATGCCTGCCTCCCGTCGCTCACCGTGATTGTTCGGGAGGGGATTACTTCGGAGCGCCGGGGGCGGGCAGGGCGGTTAAGGCTTGGCGCTGGCGGTCGGCGTTGCCGCCAGCTCGGCGCAGGTGGCGTTGAAGAATTTCACGCACTCGGCAATCTCCGGCATGGAGGTTTCCCAGTGGTATTCGTACTCCACGCAGAACGCGCCGTGGAAGTGCTGCCGCTTGAGTTCTTCCATCTGCGCCTTGAGGTTGCCTACCCCCGTGCCCCAGGGAACATCGTGCATCGCTTTCGCCTCGGGGTTCTTCTTCTTCTTGGACGCCGCATCGGCCTGCCCCTTGGGGTCCGGCACCAGGTCCTTGAAATGCAGGCAAATGACGCGGCCTTGAAGCTTCTTCAGGCACTCGACGGGGTCAAGGCCCGAGCGGAGCCAATGGCCGGTGTCGGCGCAGGCGCCCATCAGCGGCGTCCGGCCCTTGACGGCCGCCAGCGCGGTATCCGGGTTCCAGTAATGGGAAGGCTTGGGATGATCGTGGATGGCAACCTTGATGTTGTATTCCTTGCAGAGCTTCTCGACCGTATCCAGGGCCGCGGGCTCAGGCTCCGCCACCAGGGTGTCAATGCCCATCTTCCTGGCGAAGTCGAAGACCTTGCGGCTCTCGGCCTCATCGGGCGGCAGCTTGACCACGCCGATATTGACCAGCTTGAGGCCCTTGGCAGTCGCGGCATCCTTGATGCGTTGGGCGTCCTGGTCTGAGAGCGTCACGGTGGTGACGCTGTTCGAGCCGTCGAGGCTTACGGAGCCGGACAGGCTCATGTACTTGAGGCCGAGGGCGGCGGTCTTGTCAATGCACTGGAAGATGCTGAACTTGCGGAACGTGTAGGCGTGCACCGCCAACTGCCAGCCCAGCTTGTCGGCTGCGCTGGAGGAGTTGGCGTCAGTTCCTGCCAGAACGGACGCACCTGCCACGACCGCAAGGGCCAATACTGCTAGTTTTCTCATAATGATGATGCTCTGAACGTGGGACGTTAGACTCAGGACTTTGGACTCAAGACTCCAGCTTTCTTATACGGTGGGCGCCCAGCCCGGTTCATAGTCGCGCTTCCACAGCTTGGCCGCTTTCGGGTCATTCTGGATGTGACCGTTGGCGGGGTCGCAATGCAGCTCGTGGCCGACACGCCAGGCGATGTTGCCCAGGTGCAGGCTGGTGACGCTCTTGTGGCCTTCCTCGATGGGGGAGTTGACCGGGGTGCCGTTCCTGATGGCCTCGACGAAGTTCTTGAAATGCAACTGGTCCAGCCGCGCGCCGGTCGCGCTAAGGATGTTGGTGGCGTCGGCTTCGGACTTCTCATTGACCTGCTTGACCACTTTCTTCTTCTCGTCGAATACCGTGTAATTGTTGCTGTCCAGCAGCACGGCGCCCTTGGTGCCATAGACCATGGCGCCGCGTTCCAGGCCTTCGACGGGATACTTGTTGCAGCTTCGGCCTTCCCAGCTAATGGTCTTGCGGTCGGGATAATCCAGGGCAATGACCTGCGTGTCGGGGGTTTCCCAGTCATCCTCGAACTGGTAGCGCCCGCCGTTGGAGGAGACGCGGCTAGGCCAGTCCACGCCCAGCGCCCAGCGGCAGACGTCCACTTCGTGGGTGCCGTTGTTGAGGGCCTCGCCGGTGCCCCAGTGCCAGAACCAGTGCCAGTTGTAGTGGATCAGGTTATCGTGGTAGGGCCGGCGCGGGGCCGGACCTTGCCAGAGGTCGTAGTCCAGCCAGCCCGGCACCGGCGCCTCTTTGCCGCGGCCGATCGAGGCGCGTGCGTTGTCGTACCAGGCGTGGCCGTAATAGGCGCGGCCAATGATGCCGTCGTGGATTTCTTTGACCGCCTGCTGCATGTTCGGGAACGAGCGCCGCTGGTTGCCCATCTGGAACACTCGCCCGGATTTACGGACGGCCTCGATGAGCATCTCGCCTTCAGCCGGGTTATGGCTACAGGGCTTCTCCAGGTAAACGTGCTTGCCGGCCGCCAGCGCCAGCATGGCCATCGGCGCATGCCAGTGGTCCGGCGTGGCGATGGTTACGGCATCCAGCGATTTGTCCTCCAGGATCTTGCGTACGTCCTTGGCCCCCTTGGGCTCCGTGCTCTGCCGTTTGGTGGTGGCCTTGATGCCGCCCGCCACGGCGCGGTCATCCACGTCGCAGATGTAGATGATCTCCACCCCCGGCAGGCCCGTCAGGGCCTCAATGTGGGCCAGCCCGCGGCCATTAGTGCCGACGACGGCCACGGTGAGCTTGTCATTGGCGCCGGTCGCCGCCCGCGCGGCGCCGCCCCCCACGTGCAGCAAGCCGATTCCTGCACCTGCGGCCCCGGTTACCTTGAGGAAATCACGACGTGTCATGTGGTTAGCCATAAGAGCTGACGCTAGTGAGGCCGTTTGCGTTACGGCTTTCAAGCAAAAAACAGCTTGTAAACCCATTGGTCCTAATGCACTGTCTCCGGGCTTTGGGCAGGTTGTCGGTTCAGGCACCGGGACCAGCTCGTGTCCCCTGTTACGGGTCGAAGCGAGAATGAGTGTAATCCGAATCATAGTCCTGTGGATGCTGTTGGTGGGTGCGCCCGGGTTCGGCCTGGCTGCCGGGCCCGCCGAGGCGCCTGCCCCTGCGCCGCAAGCCGGCCACGAGGAGCACCGGCTTACGCCCAACGCTCTTGGCCTCGGCCCGCACGGAGGCTCATTCATCACCAGTTCCATGGTGGTGACGTGGATTGTGGCCGCCGCGCTCATCCTGATGGTCCGCTACGCCACGCGGCGGGTGCAGCTCGTGCCCGCGGGCCCCCAGAATTTCTGGGAATGGCTGGTCGAGTCGCTCCATGATTTCCTGGAAGGCATCATCGGGCCGGAGCTGGTCAAGCGGACCTTCTGGTTCTTTGCCACCATATTCATCCTCATCCTGTTCACCAACTGGTTCGGGCTGATCCCGGGCGTCGGGACGATCGGCTGGGGCGAGGCCCCGGCGAAAGGCTTCCACGTGACCTACCCGCTGCTGCGCGGCGGCAACGCGGACCTGAACATGACCTTCGCGATGTCCATGATCTTCTTCGCCTGCTGGATCGTCTGGGCGGTGCAGTCGGTAGGCGTCAAAGGCGTCTTCCTGGACCTGTTTGGCCCGAAGGGCGACACGACCGGCGTGCTGAGGCTGCTGATGATCGTGGTGTTCTTCGCGGTGGGGTTCCTGGAAGTGGTGTCCATCTTGTTCCGGCCCATCTCGCTGAGCTTCCGCCTCTACGGCAACATTTATGCGGGCGAGAACATGCTCGAGTCGATGGGCCGGCTGGTGCCGCACTTTGGGTGGCTGCTGCCGGTGCCGTTCTACTTCATGGAGCTGCTGGTGGGGATCGTGCAGGCGCTGGTGTTCATGCTGCTAACGGCGGTGTTCACCATGCTGATCTGCGTGCACCAGGACGACCACGGAGGCGCGGCGCATGGAGCTTAACAATTTCAGCGGTTCGACCGTGTTCAATCGCGGGAGCCGCTGAGCAATAGAAAGGTAAATACGTATATGTTGATGCCTATGTTGGCTGAAGGGTTGTATGGGAACCTTCACGTCGGTTTGGCGGCGCTCGGCGCGGCCATCGGCGTGGGGTTCATTGGCATGAAGGCCTCGGAAGCAGTCGGGCGCAATCCCGGCGCCTCCACCAAGATCCTGGTGCAAGCGATCCTGGCGATTGCCTTCGCGGAAGCCATCGTGTTCTACGCCATCTTCCTGGTGGCCAAGTAAACCTCTGGCGCGGAGCCCGGAGCGGCCCCGCGCCTGCCTCTTTTAGTTCGAGTCTATGCAATTGCCTATTTGTCTCGGGAGCATCGGCAGCGACCTGGCGCAGACCGCGCACGATGTAACCACGACCTTCGGGGTGGACTGGGAGCACTTCATCGCGCAGTGCATCAGCTTCGCGATCGTCGCCTTCGTGCTGCAACGCTATGCCTACAAGCCCATCCTGGCGGTGCTTGAAGAACGCAAGCGGCGCATCCAGGAGAGCCTGGACAACGCCGAGAAGATCAAACAGGAGCTGGCCGGCGCCCAGGCCAAGGCCCATGAGATGCTGGTGCAAGCCGGCCAGGAAGGCAGCAAAATGATCGAGGAAGCCCGCGCCGCCGCGGCCAAAGTGCAGGAGCAGGAGACCCAGAAAGCTATCGCCACGGCGCAGGCCATTGTCGAGAAGGCCCAGCAGGCGGCCCGCAGCGAGCACGCCCGTATGTTGGCCGAACTGCGCCACGAGGTCGGACGGCTGGTCGTCGAGGCCACGGCGAAGGTGACCGGCAAAGTGCTGACGATGGACGACCAGAAGCGCCTGGCGGAGGAAACGACCCGGGAGCTGGCCGCCTAGCCGCTGTGAAGATCTCCAAACAGGCTCGCCGCGATGCCAAGGAATTGTTCCTGGCCTGCCGCACCAACGGCACGCTGGACGAGGGCAAGGTTCGCGAGGTGGTGCAGAAAGTCATTGCGACCAAGCCGCGCGGCTACTTCCCAATCCTTTCGCACTTTGCGCGGCTGGTGAAGCTGGAGGTCGAACGCCGCACGGCGCGCGTCGAGAGCCCCGTGCCGCTGGCCGCGGATCAGCAGACGGAGATCAGAGCGAACCTGACGCGCCGCTACGGCGAGGGCCTCGACTTCAGCTTTGCCCAGAACCCCAAGCTGCTGGGCGGCCTGCGTGTGCAGGTGGGCAGCGACGTTTATGACGGCAGCGTGCAGGCCCGCCTGGCCGAACTGGCCGCCGGTTTGTAACCACAGATTTCAGAGCTATGAGTTCGATACTGCAGGACATTGAAACCCAGATCGCCGGGGTGAAAACCTCGGTGATGAAGCAGAACATCGGCATCGTCCGTGAGATCGGGGACGGTGTGGCCAAGGTGGAGGGACTGACCGACGCCATGTACAACGAGATGCTCGACTTCGGCGACGGCGTGACCGGCCTCGTCCTGAATCTCGAGGAAACCGAGGTCGGCGCCATCGTGCTCGGCGATTACACGGGCATCAAGGAAGGCCGCGAAGTGCGCACGACCGGGAAGGTGCTGCAGGTGCCCGTGGGCATGGAGTTGCTGGGCCGCGTAGTGAATACCCTTGGGCAACCAGTGGACGACAAAGGACCGATCCAGACCGACAAAACCTACCCGGTGGAGAAGATCGCGCCGGGCATCATCCGCCGCCGATCGGTCAGCCAGCCCGTGCAGACGGGCATCATGGCTATTGACGCCATGATCCCCATTGGCCGCGGCCAGCGCGAGCTGATCATCGGCGACCGCTCCACCGGCAAGACCACGCTGGGCGTGGACACCATTATCAGCAATGCGCGCCTGAACAAGGCCGCCAAAGACGCCGGCGACAAGAGCTACCGCCCGCTCTACTCGATCTACGTGGCGGTCGGCCAAAAGCAATCCAACGTCGCCAACGTCGTCCGCGTGCTCGAAGAAGCCGGCGCGCTGCCTTGGACCATCATCGTGGTCGCCGCCGCTTCGGATTCCGCCACGAACCAGTACCTGGCGCCTTTCGCCGGCTGCGCTATGGGCGAGTGGTTCATGGACAACGGCATGGACGCACTGATCGTCTATGACGACCTTTCCAAGCACGCCGTGGCCTATCGCCAGGTGTCGCTGGTGCTCAAGCGCCCCTCGGGCCGCGAGGCGTATCCGGGGGATGTCTTTTACCTCCACAGCCGCCTGCTCGAACGCTCCGCGCGGGTGAGCGAGAAGTACGGCAACGGCTCCCTCACCGCGCTGCCGATCATCGAGACGCAGGCGGGCGACGTCTCGGCCTACATCCCCACCAACGTCATCTCCATCACCGACGGGCAGATCTTCCTGGAGACCGACCTCTTCTACCAGGGCGTGCGGCCCGCCGTCTCGGTAGGCATCTCGGTGTCGCGCGTGGGCTCCGCCGCGCAGATCAAGGCCATGAAGCAGGTCGCCGGGCGGCTCAAGGGCGACCTCGCCCAGTTCCGCGAGCTGGCTGCCTTTGCGCAGTTCGGCTCCGACCTGGACGCCAAGACGCAGTCCCAAATCGAGCGCGGCAAGCGCATCATGGAAGTCTTTAAGCAGCCGCCCTACAACCCCATCCCGGCGGAGGTCCAGGTGGCGGTGCTCTGGGTGGCGCAGAACGGGTTCATTGACGACGTGCCGGTGGATCGCGTGAGAGAGTTCCAGAGCCGGCTGACCGAGTTCCTGACTACGCGGCGCGGCGAGCTGCTGGGCAAAATCCGCAAGGAGCAGGCGCTCAGCGATGCCCTCACTGCCGACTTGAAGGCCGCTGCGACCGAATTCAAGCAAACGTGGAAATGAGCCCTCCTTCGGCCTTCGGATTTCGGCCTTCGGACTTCTAAGCCATGCCCAGCACTCGCGACATCCGCCGCCGCATCAAGTCGGTCAAGAGCACGGCCCAGATCACCCGGGCCATGCAGATGGTGGCGTCGTCCAAGATGCTCAAGGCGCAGCAGGGCGCGATCAACTACCGGCCGTTCGCCGCCATGGCCAGCGAGGTCATGGACCACCTGGCGGCGGGCACCGCCGACTACCGCCACCCGCTCATGGAAGAGCGCCCCGTGCGCAAGCGCGCGGTGATCATCATCAGCACGGACCGCGGCCTGTGTGGCGCCCTGAACTCCAACCTCTTCCGCGAGGCCTCCAAGTACGATACGGCTACCACGCAGTTCATCGCCGTGGGCAAGAAAGCCGCCCAGTTCCTCGCGCGCACGAGGCGGAAGCTGGTCGCGGAGTTCACCTATCACGACCGGCCCACCTTCGGCGAGGCCCAGGCTATCTCGAAGTTCGCCCAAGGCCTGTTCCTCAAGGGGGAAGTGGACGCGGTGGACGTCCTTTACACGCGTTTCATCAACACCCTTTCCCAGCGGCCCGACAAGTTCGCCCTGTTGCCGCTCGGCCCGGCGGAGGCCATGCGGACCGCCGTCCGGGAACATGCGCACGCCGCGCCTCCCTCGCCCGAGCACCAACGCATCGAGTTCCTCTTCGAGCCGGACCCCGTGACGGTCATGGACCGGCTGGTGCTCTACTTCATTGATTTCCGCGTGGCGCAGTTGCTGCTCGAAGCCAAGGCCAGCGAGCACAGCGCCCGCATGGTGGCCATGAAGAACGCCACGGATAATGCCAACCAACTGGTGAAGAACCTGACCCTCGAATACAACAAGCTGCGCCAAGCGAGCATCACCAAGGAACTCCTGGAAATTGCCAGCGCGGCAATGGCGCTGGGCTGACGGAATTGCCACGAAGGTTTTGAGAACGTAATTTGCTTCCATGACGACGGCACTTAAGAAGGCATTCGAAAAGGCGGCGGAGCTCCCTGAGCGGGAACAGGAGGCTTTCGCCCGGTTCCTGCTCGAAAAGCTGGAATTTGTGGCGGCAGTGCAGGAAGGCATAGACGCAGCGGACCGGGGCGAGGTAGCGCCCGTTGAGGAAGTGCGGAAAATGATCCCTAAATGGATTATCGAGTCGTCATCACGCAGCCCGCGATAGCAGACCTGGCCGAAGTCGTGAAGTACATAGCCCACGATGATCCGCTTGCAGCCGCGAGGACCGGTGACCGCCTTATCGAGAAGGCAGAGTCACTGGGAAAAATGCCATTGCGTGGCCGACTGGTCCCGGAGCGCCAGGAACGTGACTGCCGGGAACTAGTGCTTAAGCCCTTTCGCATCATTTATCGCGTGAGGGCAGAACAGAATTTAGTGCAAGTGCTTCGGTTCTGGCACGGCGCGCGTGGCGCGCCGGTTATTTATGAACCGGCTGAACAGTAGCCAGCGCTTTCCCTTAACGAACATGAACAAAGGCAAAATAGTACAAGTGATCGGCCCGGTCGTGGACGTTGATTTCCCCGACCAACTCCCGGCCATCTACAATGCCCTGACAATTGATTACGAACTGCCCCTCCAGGGCAAGACCCGGCTGACGCTCGAAGTGCAGCAGCACCTGGGCGATAACTGGGTGCGCGCCGTGGCAATGTCCACCACCGACGGGCTCAAGCGCGGCATGGAAGTCGTGGACACCGCCAAGCCCATCTCCATGCCCGTCGGCGACGGCGTCATGGGGCGCGTGTTCGACGTCACCGGCAACCCGGTGGACGAGCGCGGGCCGGTCCAGGCCGACAAGTACTTCCCCATCCATCGCGCGGCTCCGACCTTGATGGACCAATCCACCACGCCGCAAATCCTGACCACCGGCATCAAGGTCATTGACCTCATCTGCCCCTTCCTGAAGGGCGGCAAGGTCGGCGCGTTCGGTGGCGCGGGAGTGGGCAAGACGGTGGTCATCATGGAACTGATCAACAACATCGCCAAGCTGCACGGCGGCGTGTCGGTGTTTGCCGGCGTGGGGGAGCGCACCCGCGAGGGCAACGATCTCTATACCGAAATGTCCGAGGCGGGCGTCATCAACCAGAAGGACCTCGGCAAGTCCAAGATCGCGCTGGTCTATGGGCAAATGAACGAGCCCCCGGGCGCGCGCCTGCGCGTCGGCCTTTCCGGGCTGGCCATCACGGAATACTTCCGCGATGACCGCAACCAGGACGTGCTGCTCTTCATTGACAACATCTTCCGCTTCTCGCAGGCGGGCTCCGAGGTCTCGGCGCTGCTGGGCCGCACGCCCAGCGCGGTCGGCTACCAGCCCACTCTCGCCGCGGAAATGGGCGACCTGCAGGAGCGCATCACCTCCACCAAGAAGGGCTCGATCACCAGCTTCCAGGCGGTGTACGTGCCGGCGGACGACCTCACGGATCCCGCGCCCGCAACCACCTTCGCCCACCTGGACGCGACGATCGTGCTGGAGCGCGCCATCGCCGAGCTAGGCATCTACCCCGCAGTGGACCCACTGTCCTCCACGTCTCGCGCGCTCGCACCCGATATCGTTGGGCAGGAGCACTATGAGGTTGCCCGCGGCGTGCAGAGGGTGCTGCAGCGCTACAAAGACTTGCAGGATATTATTGCCATCCTGGGCATGGACGAACTCTCGCCCGAGGACAAGCTGACCGTCTTCCGCGCGCGCAAGATTCAGCGCTTCCTGAGCCAGCCCTTCTCGGTGGCCGAAGTGTTCACAGGCCGGCAGGGCAAGCAGGTGCCGGTCGCCGACACCGTCAAAGGTTTCAAGGAGATCCTCGATGGAAAGCATGACGAAGTGCCCGAAGGCAACTTCTACATGAAAGGCAAGATCGAGGAGATCACGCAGGAGGAAAAGTAGCCGCCTGACGCTTCACGCACGGATCACGACCCATGGCCGCCACACTCAAGCTGGAAGTCACCACCCCTACCGGCCAAGTCTATTCCAAGGATGTGGACATGGTCACCCTGCCCGGGCAGGAGGGCGAGATGGGCATCCTGCCCATGCACGTGCCGCTCATCGCGCTGCTGGGCGACGGCGAGATCATCGCCCGCCGCGGCCCGGAGCAGGACCGGCTGCTGGTCACCGGCGGCTGCGCCGAGATCACGCAGAACCGGGTGGCGATCCTGACGGTCTTCGCGACGGACGCGAGCAAGATAGACGAGAACAAGGCCGAGGAAGCCCGCGCCCGCGCCGAGGCCCGCCTGAAGGAGAAGATTTCGCCCGAAGAAACGGCGCTGGTGCAAGCCTCCCTGAGCCACGCGCTGGCCCAGTTGAGGGTCAAGCGCCGCCACCACACGCACCATCATTAATACAGCGGCTTTCTGTGGGCTCGCCTCAAGTAAGTCCGAAGGCCGAAATCCGAAGTCCGAAAGAAATCCGAAGGCCGAAGCCCGAAGGCCGAAACAGCCAGCCTGCGAGCCTGCGGGCCACTTCACAGGTCGAAGCTCGGCCTTCTTTCGGCCTTCGGCCTTCGCACTACGGGTCCAGCCCGTCGTGCCCGTATCCGCAGAGAAAGTCGGGAGGCGCCTTGTGGTTCTAAGCGCAATCCTCGCCGCGCTCGCCCTGCTGAGCCTGGGCCTGACGCTGTGGCAATGGGTGGTCGCGCGACGGTTCCCCATCGGAGGGCAGCGCGTCGCGCCTGACCTCGAGGGCTCGGCTTTGCCTGGAGAGCGTGCAGGCGAGACGCGCCGCCCTGCCGCGCCCACTGCCATCACGCTCCTCAAGCCGCTCAAGGGGTGCGACGCCTTCACCGAAGAATGCCTGCGAAGCTGGTTTGCGCAGAAGTATGCCGCGCCGGTCCAGGTCCTTTTAGGTGTCGCTGGCCGTGACGACCCCGTCGTGGAGATCGTGCATAAGGTCCAGCGGGAGTTCCCGGGTGCCGATGCCCGGCTGGTCATCTGCGAGCCCTTGCTCGGCGCCAATGCCAAGGTATCCCAGCTCGCCGTGTTGGAGCCGATGATCAAGCATGAGGTGGTCGTGATCAGTGACGCGGACGTGCGCGTGCCGCCCGATTTGCTGACGCAGCTCGCCGCGGCTCTCTCTCCACCCTCGGCCGCCTCGCCGGGGCTCGCCTGCTGCTTTTACCGGCTGGCGAACCCGAGCACGCTGGCCATGCGCTGGGAGGCCATCGCGATCAATGCCGACTTCTGGAGCCAGGTGCTGCAGGCGCAGAGCCTCAAGCCCATAGACTTCGCCCTGGGCGCGGTCATGGCCCTGCCTCGCCGCCGGCTGGAGGAGATCGGGGGCTTCAAGGCGCTGATGGACTGCCTGGCGGACGATTACCAGCTCGGAAACCGGCTGGCCCGGCTGGGCCATCGCATCGTCCTCTGCCCGGTGGTGGTGGAGTGCTGGTCCGCGCCCATGAGCTGGGCCGACGTGTGGAAGCACCAGCTTCGCTGGGCGCACACGATCCGTGTCTGCCAGCCCGCGCCTTACTTCTTCAGCATTCTCAGCAATGCCACCCTGTGGCCCCTGATTTGGGCGGTGACAAACCCCAGCCCGCCCGTGGTGGCTGCCGCCCTGTTCTGCTGGCTGACCCGCGTGTGGACGGCCCTGGACCTCCAACGCCGGCTCAACCGGGCAGCCGATCCCGCAAGCCTCAGCGCCCCTGCTGCCGCGCGCTACGCCTGGCTCGTGCCGGCGAAGGACTTGCTCCAGGCGGCCATTTGGCTGATGGCCTTCCTGGGAAACCAGGTCGAATGGCGCGGCCAGAAGATGCGTCTCCGCTCCGACGGCACACTCGAACGCGCAAAAACCCTTGAACAATAGAGGACCAATAGAGAACCAATAGAGGTCGAATCGAGGGCCGATACAGGGACTCACCAGGCTCCTTCCCCCTCGCCGGCCAGGCAGGGCCAACCTCAACCCGCCCACAGCGCTTTGCGCGGAAGCCGGCGCGGCACAAAAGCACTGGCCCGGAACATGCCCAGCTCATTCTCCCAGCCGTTGACCTGTTGCCATACCCGCACGAAGATCCGCGCGCCCGCCAGGGGCACGTGATACCGCCGGTGCTTCAGCATCCGCCAGAGGCGGAGCTTGCGCAGGTAAAGGTCGCTGATATCGGACTCGCCCGGCTCGGGCGGGGGCAGCAGGCCGAGAAAGGCATACGACGTGTTCGTGGCTGCCCCCGGGTTGTACGGCGCCCATGAGAAGACCATAATATCCTCCCCCTCGGGCGTCTCACGTTTGGCGCCCGGGGCGAGCTTCAAAGCAAAGACCAGCAATCCGTCGTCCAGGCGGATCTCGAATCCCCGCACCGGGTTAGGGCGGAACCGCGGCGGCGGCGGCGGGTCCAGGGCTGGCTCCCGCCAGCACGTCGCCAGCGTGCGGTTGATTTTGAGGAAGAGGAGCCGGCCGTCGAGGCTGCCGTATTGGCCGAGGTTGGGGCGGCTGTGGACCTGCCCGGCGCGCCGCCGCCAGGCCTCACGGCGTTCCTCTTCCAGCTCGTTCCAGACCCGGGAAAGCATTGCCATGCTGCGCCAGGCCTCCATCTGGGCCTCCGTGCCGGGCTGCTTGCGCGGCCCGCGCTCGCAGATATATTGGCCGAAGCGGTTCCAACTGGCCACCACGTTGCCCCGCTTCCCGCGCTGCGGAACATCAATGACTTTCATGGCATCGTCTTGCTTTGCAGGGTGACCGCTCGCGGCTCTGACGGCCCATGCCGCGGGCTTGCCACCCCATCTCGCCGTGCGCCCGCACGACCGACTCGGGTTACCACAGCCCACCCCTGGCCGGCCAGCAGAAACCCACCCGGCGCCAGCCCTGGGCAGGAGAAAACGAGCATTTACCGTTCCGGGCAGACGCTGCGCCCACGGCAGGGGCGATGCTGCGCCAGGCGCCCCCGCAAGGACAGCGTCAAGTACCTGTCAGGCAAAGCCTTACATCGAATTCACATTTTTCATCGGAAACCACCACTTTTCTACAGTTTCTTCTTGCGAGGGTCACATGGATATGTGATACACACTGTGCTGTTGAGCCAAATGCGTAATGACCCCCATTTGCCTGAGTAAGACCTAACGCTACGTCAAGGAACCAAACCCAGCTCTGCCAGACCATTTGTCCCCTACTCCGAATAATGAGAACATCCGACATCCTTATGAAGAAACTCAACCTGAAGAGAATCAAACTCATTCCTGTCAGCCTCGGCTTCCTGCTCTGCGCGCAGGCGCACCACGCCAAGGCGGCGAATCTGTATTTCTGCCCCAGCGGCAGCCCGCCTGTTAATGGCGGCAGCTATTCCTGGGATGATCCCAACTGGAGCACCTCGACTTCCTGCTCCTCTCCCGGCGCATGGCAACAGGGGTCCTTCCCCGAGTTCCACGGCGGCAGTATCAGTTACACCGTCACCGTCAATAACACGGAGCAATACGTCGGCCTGTACAACAGCTATGACGCCGGGAGCACCGCTACCCTGATCATCACCAACGCCGGCTCAGGGAACCTGCAGCTTCAGCCCAATGCCTCGCTCACTGACGGCTTTCCTACGCAAGGCCATTTCGGGAGCAGCTCAGGCTCTACCACCAAAATCTATGCTCCCATCACCGGCACGGGTGGTGTGAACGTACCCGCCAGCAGCGGCAACCTTTATCTCCTGGGCAACAATACCTACAGCGGTGGCACGACGTTCAGCTCCACCGCCACGCTATGCTACTTCAACAACAACAACTCCTTCGGCAGCGGCTACTGCTGCAGTTCCGTCGGCGCAGGCAGCTTTGCCAACATCCTCTCTACCGGCGGATCGTCCGGAAGCCCTCTGACGATCACGCTACCCAATAACTGGACCAACGGCCACGGTGGCTACATCAACTTTGCCAGCACAGCTTACACCCCGGTGGTTTGCACTGGCAATTGGCAGTTGGGGAACTTTGCCATGAACATCAGGAACAACGGTGATACCACCGCCTCGCTCACCCTTTCCGGCGTTATCAGCGGCCCCGGTTCGACGATGACCTTCAGCGGCCAGAACGGGGGCAAAATCACCCTGAGCGGCGCGAACACCTATAGCGGAGCGACAACCATTGCCGCATCGGGCGGGACCTCCCCGATTGTCGTCAGTGTGGCTTCGATCAACAGCGTCACCACTCCAGCGCAGAGCGCCAGCAGCAGCTTGGGCAAGCCTTCGGCGGGCAATGGCACCATATCCCTCGGAAGCGCCGCCTCCAGCGGCCTGGGGGGGACTTTAATCTACACCGGCAGCGGCGAAACGAGCGACCGCGCCATCAATCTGGCCGGCACCACGGGTGGAGCTACCATTGAAATGGACGGCGCCGGACCGCTCGTGTTGACCAGTGCTTTCACCGCTTCCGGCGCCGGCTCCAAGACGCTGACGCTGCAAGGCAGCAGCACAGCCGCCAACACCATCGGCGGAGCCATCGTGGACAACAGCTCCGTAAATAAGACCACCGTCGTTAAGGCTCAGGCCGGCACGTGGAAGCTCTCAGGCGCAAGCACCTATACCGGCGGCACGACCGTCAGCAACGGCACGCTCGAAGTGGCCGGCTCCATCGCGGGCAACGTCACCGTCCAGGGCGGCGTGCTCCAGCTCGACAGCCCTACCGCCCTCAGCTCCGGCACCAGCGCTACCGTCACCCTCGCCGGCTCTCTGCCTAACCACTCGGTTAACCTGAATTTCTCCGGCACCCAGCCCATCAACGCCCTCATCATTGGCGGCGTGAGTCAGCCTGTAGGTACCTACGGCGCCTCCGGTGCCGACCACAACCTCGCCGTCTTCACCGGCAGCGGCCTGCTCAACGTAGCCGGCGCGCCGACGGTCACCACGCAGCCCCAGTCGGTGGCCGTCTGGGCCGGCGGCTCAGCAACCTTCACGGTTGCAGCCACTGGCGCCCCTACCTACCAGTGGAAGCGCAATGGCGCCAATGTGGGCGCGAACTCCTCCGCTCTCACGATCAACCCGGTTGGGACAGGCAATGCCGGCACCTATGTTTGTTGGCTGACCAACGCCTACGGCTGGACTGTTACCTCTAACGCCTACTTGACGGTTCGCTCGGAGAACGCCTATACGGCGGCCATCACCAACGAGCCCGGCCTGATCTCCTATTACCGGCTCGATGAAACCGGTGGCACGACCGCCTACGATTGCTTCGGCAACAACAACGGCACGTACAATAACGCCATTCAGGGCGTGACTCCGGGCGCCATCGCGATTGATCCCAACGACGCCTGCGTCAATCTGGCCACGAACAAAATCAACAACAACAAGTCCTACGTCTCCATCCCCGGCGGCGCCACGGCGTTTAACTTCTTTGCGCCCAGCGGCCTCAGCGCCAACTTCACCCTGGAATGCT
>Ga0335069_10005315_pt1 | contig 18966 bp, 16 predicted proteins | sample Lox_Sample_11_FD_206714 | JGI IMG/M metagenome (GOLD analysis project Ga0335069, IMG submission 206714) | Soil microbial communities from Loxahatchee National Wildlife Refuge, Florida, United States - Lox_Sample_1.1 | ecosystem: Environmental > Terrestrial > Soil > Wetlands | place: USA... | reverse complement strand
GTGCAGTTAGCCTTGATCGCCCTTGACCAACCACTCCATCGCTTCCTCCCGCGTCTTGAACAAGGGGAATTCACGCTGAGAGAAGGTCTTAAAGTTTTCATAAAAAACCTTCGGCAAGCCTGCAGTTCCTACCCATGCGGACCGCTTCACATAAGGACGATCCATGGCCAGCGCTTCTTTAATGCGCATGGCGGCGGGCTTATCGATTTGGGCATCCGTAAAGTCCGCCAGGGTCAGGACCGAATCGCGGGGATGCTCTTCGATTTCGGCCTGCACCTCATCCACAATTTGCGTCACCTGCTTGGCATCACAGTGGCTGAAATCGATCAGCATGATCTGCTGGCCGTGGTGGTCGAGGAAGGTGACACGGTCGGACATATGTGGAGATTGTACTCGAGTCGCATCACCAAATAATTTTAAGCCCCTTATACAGCGCGAACGTCTCGTCGGGAGTCACGATCGGAATTTCTTCGCACATTGCCTGAGCAATCAGCTGTCGGTCAAACGGATCTCGATGATGTCGGGGAAGTCCGAACAACTGGAACGCGTGTGCCCCTCCGTAGGGCAGAATCCGAATACCGAGATCGTCCACGGCGCGGTGTACGTCCCGCTCGGTGAAATCGAGCTTGTGCACAGCCGATTTAATCGCGATCTCGGCGAGCGAAATCGAACTTAATTCCAGGATATTGTCCGAATTTTCTAAGCTTGACATCGCGCGCCGGCTGATGCGATCCGGGGACTCGACCGCGAAAATTAGCACCGCGGTGTCGAGAAGGATGCGCACTTAAGATCGGCCTGCCAGGAAGTCATCGACTTCCTTGTCCGTCATCGGCTTCCACCAATTCGGGTCGTGAATGTTGATTTTGCCCTTCAGGCTACCGAACACACGTTTGGTAGCCGCGGATTTTTGGGTCGGCACAATATCTACTACCGGCACGCCCCGCCGACAGATGGTGACAGATTCTCCCTCTTCGACAGCCCGGATCAACTCGGGGAGTTTGTTCTTCGCATCGGCAACGCTGAATTCCATAGCCTGATGATAGCTATGTCAGATAGCCATGTCAATCGGTGATTAGCCACGCAAAATCTCGAGATTTGTTACCCCAGAAAAGGCTTGTCATCTTGAGCATTGCGAGGAATATGCTTTTCTGGATGGAGAGTACAGCAGATTCCTGGCTACGCTCGGAATGACAAATCGGATGGAATTAGCTGCGCAGCAGGCCTTCTACCACCCCATACGCCTCGTTCAGCGCGGCATCGAGCGCTCCGGGATCTTTGCCGCCGGCTTCGGCAAGATCGGGACGGCCGCCGCCTTTGCCACCGACTTTCTGGGCAACGGGGGCGATCACCTTGCCGGCCTGCACGCGACTGGTTAGATCCTTCGTGACACCCACAATGAGAGAAACGTTGCCGTTTGTGGTCGAGCCCAGGACGACGACTCCAGAGCCGATCTTGTCGCGAAGTTGGTCAACCAGCGTGCGCATCTGGGCGCGTTCGAGATTGTCGACCCGGTGGGCCAGGACTTTGATGCCCTGAACTTCTTTGATCATGTCAGAGATGTTGGCCGTGCTCGAAGACGCAGACTTCATGCGCGCCTGATCAAGTTCGCGAGTCAGACGCTTGATCTCAGCGTCTCTCTTTTCTAGTTCGGCTTTCAAAGCGTCTGCGGGAGATCTGTCGGACTCACGAGTAGAGAGACTCGCGACAACGTTTTCGAGCTGATGATCTTTGCGGAAATGCTGTAACGATCCTTCACCAGTGACGGCCTCCACGCGGCGAACGCCCGAGGACACGCTACCTTCTTTGAGAATCTTGATCAGGCCGATCTCGCCTGTCTGCAGCGTGTGCGTGCCGCCGCACAACTCGGTCGAGAAGTCGCCGATCTTAATTACGCGGACCCGGTCACCGTACTTCTCGCCGAATAGCGCCATCGCGTGATATTCATTGACCGCAACGTCGATGGGTACGTTCTCAATGACTTCGACCTTCTGGTTGTGCAGGACTTCTTTGTTGATGATGTCCTCGATGTCCTGCAGTTCCTCGTCTTCGACTGCGGTAAAGTGCGAGAAATCGAACCGCAAATGATTGGGTGAAACCAGCGATCCGGCCTGCTTGACGTGCTTGCCAAGCACTTCGCGCAATCCGGCATGAAGCAGGTGCGTGGCCGTGTGATTGCGCATGGTGGATTCGCGAATGTCGGTATTGACCACGGCATCGACCTTGTCGCCGACGCGAATCGATTGTTTCGCGGTGACTTGGTGTGCCCGAACGCCCTGAATCGGGTAGTAACAACCTTTGACATCGGCGACGATTGTGTTGTGGTCGTCGCTGTAGAGCCAGCCGCGATCGCCAACCTGGCCACCGGATTCCGCATAGAACGGCGTGTGGTCAAGAATGATTTCGCCTTCTTCCCCAGCCTTCAGCTCCTGCACGCCCTGGCCGTTTTTGATGATGGCCAGCACTGCGCAACTGTCGGAGCGGGTCTGGCGATATCCTTCGAACTCAGATTTTGGAAGTTGCTGATAAGCGGGATTCGCCGTCTGCTTGGCTCCACCTTTCCAGGAGGCGCGTGCGCGGGACTTTTGTTCTTCCATCGCGCGGTCGAAGCCCGCTTGATCGAAGGCTATGCCTTGGTCGCGGGCTGCGTCCTGCATGAAATCGAGCGGCATGCCGAAAGTGTCGTAAAGCTTGAAAGCTTCCACACCTGCAAGTTGCTCCTTCGAGTCTTTGAGCAGTTCTTCGAGCCGCTGCAAGCCTACATCGAGGGTGTGCGAGAAGCGCGACTCTTCCACTTGAACTGTTTTCGATACGCGATCGCATGTTTCCGTAAGTTCCGGATACGCGTCCTGCATCAGATCTCGTACAGCAAACACCATCTGATAAAGAAACGGCTTTGTTTGTCCGAGCAATCTGCCGTGCGTAATGGCGCGCCGCATGATCTTGCGCAGCACGTAGCCGCGACCTTCGTTGGAAGGCAGCACACCATCTGAGATAAGAAACGTGGCGGCGCGGGAATGATCGGCAATAACACGAAGGGAAGCCGCCGATTTGCTGTGTGCTTCCTTCTCTGACTCTTTCTTAAGCGATACGCCCGTCAATTCCGCCGCACGTTTTATCAACGGAGTGAAAAGATCCGTGTCGTAGTTTGAGATCTTGCCTTGAAGAACGGTTGCCATGCGCTCCAGGCCGGCGCCGGTATCAATCGAAGGCTTCGGCAGAGGATTCAGTTTGCCGCTGGAGTCGCGGTCGAACTGCATGAAGACTAGGTTCCAGATCTCCATGTAGCGCCCGCACTCGCAGCCAAACTTGCAGTCAGTGTGGCCCTGCTCAGAGGCGACCGCTCCCATGTCGTAGTGAATCTCGCTGCAGGGGCCGCAGGGACCGGTATCGCCCATCTGCCAGAAGTTGTCCTTCAATCCCATCTCAAAGATGCGATCCTTCGGGACGCCTTGTGCCGCCCAAAGTTCATACGCCTCGGCATCGCGTGGTACTCCGCCTTCGCCGTTAAAAATCGTCGCGTACAGCTTGTCCTTGGGAAGCCCGAACCAGTCTGGCGACGTGATCAGTTCCCAGGCGTAGGCGATCGCATCTTTCTTGAAATAGTCGCCGAATGAAAAGTTGCCCAGCATCTCGAAGAAGGTGTGATGGCGATTGGTGAAGCCGACGTTCTCCAAATCGTTATGCTTGCCGCCGGCGCGCACGCATTTTTGCGAAGTCGTAGCGCGGTTGTAATCGCGTTTCTCCAGGCCAAGAAAGACGTCTTTGAATTGATTCATCCCCGCGTTGGTGAACAGCAGCGTGGGGTCGTTGGCAGGAACGAGCGAGGACGAATGCACCTCGCGGTGTCCTTTTTGGGCAAAGAAATCCAGGAATTTACGACGTATTTCCGGTCCGGTGAGCATGAAATTTAATTCTAAATTAAAAACACTATCCAACGAGACTGGCATGGTTGGGGGATCAAGGATTGGCTATTGGTATCGGAAGCGTAACCCTGAGAGCATGTCGCTTGCATGCCAGACATCCCGTACGGATAATGGCCTGATGCCGAGCAGCCCGTGGCAGAAGCGTATTGATCGCGCGGAAAAACTGGCGGAGAAGAACCGGTTCGCCGGGGAAATTCTTGGATTTTACGTCGCGATCAGTCGATTTCAGGAAGACCTATGGCTCAGGCTGCAAGACGCCTCGATATCCCGCGAGGGTCTGGGTTTCCAAGTGTCGCCTTGGCCGGGTTTGGTGCATCATTTTCCGGCGTTTCTTTCTGTAGCCGAAGGATACGGCCCGAGCGCCACCATGTCTGCAGCCCGTGAATTACAAAGCAAATCGGAGGATGAAGTCTCTGCCAGACTTAAGGACTTTTGGAGCAACCGTGACGGGCATGCAGTTGCGGAGGACTTCTTCTGGCGTGCCTTTCTGCAGCCTTATGCTGAGTTCGTCCGCTCACGCACGCGCCTTGAGAGACCACCGCACACCCCTTGCACGTGTCCTTATTGCCAGCGCGCACCGGGTGCTGGCGTGCTGCGACCGCTGGGCGACGGCGGGCAACGCTACTTGCTTTGTTCGTTCTGTCTGGCGGAGTGGGAATTTCGCAGGATTGTGTGCCCATCCTGCGGCGAAGAGGATCATGCCAAGCTGCCGGTTTATCGCGCGGAGGCCTTCGCTCATGTTCGCGTTGAGTGCTGCGACAAATGTAAGACGTATTTGAAAACCGTGGATTTGACGAAAGACGGATTAGCAGAACCGATAGTGGATGAGATCGCGTCGGTGCCCCTCGATTTGTGGGCGCAGGAGCGAGGATATTCGAAACTCCAGACAAACGTCATGCAGTTGTGAGTTGTGGGGACGGCAAAATTCGCGTCTGGAATAAGCTTGCCCGCATCAGTTGTAGTGGAGATCCCCTGTGAAAATTCTCGGCATGATTGGCGGCGTGGGGCCGGAGTCCACGGTCGATTACTACAAGCTGATTATCGAAAAGTATCGTGAGCGCAAGCCGGACGACAGCTATCCGCCGATTCTCATCAACAGTATCAATCTCACGGAAATGATTGGTTATCTGGAGCGGGGTGAGTTGCCGCGCATGACCGAGCGCCTGGCAGAGGAGGTTGATCGCCTGGTTCGTGGTGGCGCCGACTTCGGGTTGTTGTCCTCGAATACTCCTCATCTCGTATTTGACGACCTGAAGCGGCAGTGCCCGATTCCGCTGTTGAGCATTGTCGAAGAAACATGCAAGACGGCGAAAGCTGGAGGGTTGCATAAGTTGGGATTGTTCGGCTCGAAGTTCACGATGTCGGCTCATTTCTACCAGGAGGTGTTTGAGCGGGAAGGGATGACACTGGCGGTACCCACTACAGAAGAACAATTGAGCATTCACGAAAAATATATGGGCGAGCTGGTGAAAGGAATCTTTCGGCCGGAAACTCGGGACTATATGCTGTCGATCGCGAACCGCCTGAAAAAGGACGAAGGCATCGAGGCGCTGATCCTGGGTGGGACGGAGTTGCCGCTCCTGTTGCGCGACGTTTCCACGGGCATGCCGATGCTCGATACCACGCAAATCCACGTAAAGGCGGCGGTGGAGCAGATACTCTCTTAACGCACATGGCTAATTTGAAGATTGCAGTGTTTGGGGCCGGTGGGATCGGCGGATATTTTGCAGGGACGCTCACGCGTGCCGGGTATCCGGTTGCTCTTATCGCGCGGGGGAAGCAGCTTGAGGCGATTCGTCGGGCCGGGTTGCGCGTCGAAGGGCCGAAAGAGACGTTCACGGTCCAGCTTACGCAAGTTACCGATAAGCCGGAGGAACTCGGGCGGGTAGACGCAATCATCCTTGCAGTGAAAGCGTGGCAGGTGACGGAGGCGGCTGAAAGTCTTCGTCCCATGCTGGCCGCGCAGACGAAAGTTCTGCCATTCGAAAACGGAGTCGAGGCTCCTGAGCAATTAGAGGAGGCGCTTGGACGGGAGCACGTTTTGGTCGGACTGTGTCGCATTATCAGCGCTGTAGCTGGGCCAGGACACATTCGGCACGCTGGGATGCAACCGATGATTGCTATCGGCGAAATGGACAATGCTCCATTGTCGCGCGTTGCTCAGGGTCTCGTGGAAGCTTTCCGCGCGTCGGGATCAAGTGTGGACACGCCGAAAGACATCCAAGCGGCGTTGTGGGAGAAACTGATATTCATCGCGGGGATGAGCGGCGTGGGCGGCGTGACCCGCGCGACCATCGGCGAGATCAGGCAATGCTCTCCTACGCGCGAGATCTTGGAAAAGATGTTCACAGAAGTTGCTGCAGTCGCAAGGGCGCGGGGCATCAACGTCTCGTCCGATTATGTGACGCGAACCATGGCGTTTGTCGATACGTTGCCTGCAAGCGGTACGGCTTCTATGCAACGCGACATCGCTGATGGCAAGCCATCGGAACTCGAGGCGATCATCGGATCGGTGGTTCGCTTCGGACGCGAGGCGGGGGTCGCCACTGAGGTCACGGATTATATCTACGCCAGCCTGTTGCCGCAGGAGCGGCGAGCGCGCGGCGGAAAATGAAACGCCCTCCGTTGCCGGAGGGGCGGGTGCTCAAACGCGAAGGCCAGTTAACGACGGTAATATCGGTAGCCGCGCGGTCCAACGTAGACGCGATAGCCATACACGCGCGGATGCCAATACGGTCCCCAATAACGCGCCGGATAAACTGGTCCGCAGGCCCACGGGTAATACGGTCGCGGATAAACGTAGGCGTGATACACCGGGTGCGGGACCACGGCGACGGGGCCGACCGCGACTCCGACTATCACTCGCGCATTCGCCTGAGTTGGGCTTGCCAGAGTCAACATCGCGGCCAGCCCGAGCATCGCGAAAATCAATGTCTTTTTCATGTGCTGCCAGCCTCCATCCTCACTTCCTACAAACCCGGAAGGCCCGTGAAAGTTCTAAGGCCCGCTACTGCTTAGTGGAGCTCCACGTAAGTAATCGCAGTGCGTTACTCAAGTGCAGATGACTGACCGGGAAGTGCCATTGAGATTGAACGCGGTGAGGAGCAAGCTATTGCACAGGCGCAAAATGGAGGATGCGCAACGAGGATGGCGACCATGAGAGAGATCCTTTGCAATCTTTGGTTACAAGACGACGGTCAGGACGTGGCTGAGTATGCGGTCATGCTTGCGGTTGTACTAGTGATTGTAGTTGGGACAGTGCGGCTCATCGGATCGAACGCCAATAATGTGTTTTCCAGCGTTGCCAGTTCGATCGTACCTTAAAGCGGTTTTTCACTTCTGTTTGTAGACAATCCCCTCTTTCATCACAAAATCCACATGCTCGAGCGCGGAGACGTCTGCTAGCGGATCTCGGCTCACGGCGATTAAATCGGCGTATTTGCCGGGCTTGATGGATCCGAGCAGGTCACGCTTGCCCAGCAAATCCGCGGCATTGATCGTGGCGGATTGAATTGCCTGCATCGACGTCATCCCGTACTTAACCATGAAAGCAAACTGCTTGGCATCGGTTCCGTAAGGACAGACGCCCGCATCGGTGCCGAATGACATCTTCGCTCCCGCGTGCACAGCTTTGCGGAAGTTGTCCCGCTGAATTTGGCCCAGCTCAGCATCGTGCTCCAGAAAATCTTTCGGAGTATTTTTGTTCGCTTGGATGCACTCATCATCATAGATATCCATGTCGAGATAAGTGCCGTGCTGTTTTGCGAGCGCGATACCCTCGTCGTCGATCATGGTGGCGTGTTCGATGGATGCTACGCCGGCAATGATCGCGTTCTTGATGCCCTGCGGCGAGTGGGCGTGCGACTCGACACGAAGTCCGAAATGGCTGGCTTCATCAACCGCGGCCTGTAGTTCCTCCAAGGTGAATTCCTGTGAGTTGGGATTGCTGCCGTGGGTGAGAACGGCTCCGCTGGACAGGATCTTAATGTGGTCGACGCCATCGTGCGCCAGTTTGCGAATTACCTTTCGGACCTCCCAGGGGCCGTCGGCTTCGCCGTAATGCATATTCCAGGGAAGATTGAGATCGGGCGACAAGCCACTATCGGAACCGGCGCCGCCGGTGATGGTGACGTATGCGCCGGCAACAAACATTCGCGGGCCCACGATATAGCCCTTGTTGATGGCATCGCGAAGAGCGACATCGTTGAGCGCGCGATAGGTACCTACGTCGCGGACGGTGGTGAATCCGGACTCCAGCGTGACTTTCGCGTTCGGGACGGATTCCAGCGCGAACTGTGCAGATGTCTTTTTAAAGATGTTCACCGGGTCGGCATAGTCGTCGTGGTTGCCATCGGCGAGATGCGTGTGGCAATTGATCAGGCCGGGAAGAACGGTTTCGTGAGATAGGTCGATGACCTTAGCGTCGGCGGGGATCGTGAGGTTAACCCCGACCGCGTCGACTTTGCCGTTGCGAATGAGGATGGTCTGGTTCTGGAGAGCCTTGCCAGCTTCCGGATCGATTAAAGTCCCAGCTTTGACAGCGACGACTTGGGCGGGGAGAGAGACGGAGAAAGAACAGGCAAGAAGAATAGCGAGAAATTTCTTCATGCGGGTACTTTATGCGAAAGGGAAGTTCTCGGGTAGAAAAAACAACAGCAGATTCCTCGTCGCGTAGCTCCTCGGAATGACAAGACTTCTAATTGTCATCCCGAGTGGAGCGAGGGATCTGCAGTTGAATGTTAATCCGCGGCCATGCTTTGCGCTTCTTCCATCTCTGGCGCCGCCTGACCACGCAACTCGGCTTCCAAAGCGGCAAGCTGGGCGTCGATGTCTTCATTCGCCTTGCGCTTGCGGATGACTTCGTCGCGATAGCGCCGCAGGAAGTAATCGATGGTTTCCACGCGAATCCTGATCGAGCCTGACGGCTTGTTCTCGTCAAGATCCTTGAAGCAGAAGTAGGGCGTGCCGGACTGCTCGATGATGCCTTCGATCACGCCGTAAATCGGCGCGTCGTGGCCGCATTTGAAGCTGGAAATTTCGAGCGCAACCAGGTTCGGGTGGCGAGCGGTAAACTTCGCAGCCCATACTTTGTGGTTGGTGCTGCAGGAATAGGAATTCTTCCAGGCATCGCCGATATCCAGGGGATGGCTGATCACGCCAGCGCGGACTTCGTCTCCAAACAGGCGTTCCAGCAGGTCTTCGTCAATCGGCAGAGTGTTCTGCGAGAAGATGGGATAACCCAGCTTCTGGAACTCTTCCATGATCTCGTGATTCAGACCTGGGTCATGGTGATACGGACGGCCCAGCATGACGATGCCGATGCGGTCTTCGCGTTCCAGTTGGTCCATCACTTGGCGCGCGCGGGATCGAATGCTCTTCTCGTAGGCTTCAAGAGCTTTGTAGCCGGCTTCGATGGCCCGGTCGTTTTCTTCGAGCGAAAGGCCGAGGATTGGCTGCCATGCCTGCAGCATCTGGTGCGCGAACAGCTTCCGATCCATGAAGTTCAGCACGGGATCGACGTATTTGACGTTGTTCTCGCCGAAGACGTCGTTTTCCTTGGTGAACGCGGCTTTCACGGTCTCGGGAGTCGCAGTTACGGTCGGGCAAGCATTCGCGCCAACAATATTCTTCAACGGCGAGGTCAGCACGTCATACATCGGGAAGAAGATGACGTCGAGTGGCTTCTTGCGATGCTTTTCCTGGATCAGGTTGTAGACGTGCGAAATCCCGATCTTCGCCGGGAAACAGGGGTCGATCGCGCCACGGCTCGCGCCCGCGCGATAAAGGTCGGAACTGGTGTAGTCGGAGTAAATAATGTTTTCCGGCTGTACGCCCAGGCTCTCGAGATACGCATTAAACAACGGCGCGTAGCTGTAGATGTTCAGGACACGCGGAATGCCGACGCGCAGCTTCTTCCGTTTCTCCATCAGCGGAACGCGCTCTTTGGCGGCCTTGTTCCAGAATTTAGCTACAGGCACCGCGTCCGCCACACTGGGCGGATTCACTGGCCGGAAGACTTCGTGCGCAGCGTAATCCACGAAGTTGGGATATTGATCCTTGATGGCATCGATTCCGGCCTTGATGTCCTTCATGTCGTTGATATCTTCGACCAAGCCTTTTTCGCAGGTAGCGATGATCAGCCGCTGCTCACCGTGCATGAGCGGAACTTTCGTGACCTTCTCGATAGCCACAAAACTCTTCTCGTCTTTGGGAGCAGTGCGAATGTCAATGAAGGTGCGCAGGCAATTGTTCTTGCAGAAATTGCAGCGCGTGGATTCGTTGCGGGTAGTGCGGTATTCGATCTTGCGGACGGCTTCCAGGCCGACGAAGGTAGTTTGCTGTCCCCTGCGCCATAGGCGCAGTGACTCGACCGCAGCGCCGATCGCGCCAGACTCGCCGCAATGCTCGTGGACGATGACTTCGGGCCTCTTGCCGGCGGCGCGGAAACTCGCGTTGATGAAATCTACTTCGGCCTTCACGACTGCCAGGTTGTTCTGTGTTCCGCCTTGCAGCACGAAGCGTGAGCCAAGAGCTGCCAAATTTGGAATGCTGGCGACGTACAGGAAAACATTTTTCGGAAGAACATTCGCCAGGCCAGCCAGAATTTCTTCTGCGCGCCAGCCTTGGCGCTGGAAGTTGACGATGTCCGACTGCATGAACACTGCGCAGCCGTAGCCGAAAATTGGCATTGACTGCGCGGAGAAGGCCAAGTCGGCATATTGCTCGACGCCCATGCCAAAGCCTTCAGCGGTCGATTGCAGGAAATATCCGTTGCCGGCTGAGCACTGCGTGTTCAGCTTGAAGTCTTTCACGCGGCCGTTGTGCAGGATGATGATCTTGATGTCCTGACCGCCGACGTCGACGATCACGTGCGGATCTTCGTAAAACTTAAGAGCCGATTCGGTATGGGCGACGGTCTCAACCAGCGCTACATCGGCGTGGAGCACGTCTTTCAGGATGTCTTTGGCGTAACCGGTGGTCGCGACGCCCAGGACTTCCAGCTTGGCCTTTTGAGCCTCCACCTGCTTGCGCAGGTTCTCGAACATCTCGATCGTGTCCTGAATCGGATTGCCGTTCGAGAGCTGATACGACTTGCAAAGGATGTCACCGTTCTCATCAAGCAATACGGCCTTAGTCGAAGTCGAGCCGCCATCGATGCCGATGAAGCCCGCGACAGTCTGGTTGGTATTGAATGTCGCCGGAATAAATTTCTTGCGGCGATAAGCTTCTTTGAAGCCGGCAAGCTCGTCGTCACCGGTGGTAAGGCCTTTCGCTCCGGACTTGGCTTTCTCTTCCTGGCGTCCGAACTCGATGTAGTGAACCAGTTTCTCGTAACCGTGATAGCAGCCGACACAATCTTCTTCGCTCTTGCCGAACTCGATCGCGCCCATGGCGGCAAAATACTGGGCATTCTGCGGAACTTTGATCATGTCTTCCGGCTTGGAACCTGCCGGAACTTCGACCTTACGTTCCTGCCACATGCGTGGAATATTGGCCTGCCACGCTTCGCGCATACCCTTGATGAAGCTGTTGGGACCGCCAAGCAACAGAACGTGCGGACGCAGTGTGTGCCCGCGGGTGAGGACGCTCAAATTCTGCAGGACGATGGCTTCAAACAGCGACGCCATTAACTCGTCTGGAGGCGTGCCGACCTTCTGCAAGCTGTTGATATCGGTTTCAGCGAAGACGCCGCACTTGCCGGCAACTTTGTGCAGCTTAATGCCGTGATATCCCTGCAGGGCGAGCTCTGCGGTTGGAATTTTCAGCTTGGCATTGATCTTGTCGATGACAGCGCCCGTACCGCCGGCGCACTTGTCGTTCATCGACGGAATCTTCTTCTTGCGGCCGGTCTCGTCATCGTCTTTAAAGACGATGATCTTGGCATCTTGTCCGCCGAGTTCAATGACGGAGTAGACCTCGGGATGCATCTTTTCGACCGCGAGCGACACAGCGGTGACTTCCTGCACGAACTTCGCGCCGATCTGATCGGCAATCGATCCGCCACCGGATCCCGTCATAAACATGCGGGTGTTGTGACGATTGATGCCGACTTCCTTTTCCATGCGCTTCAGGAATTCCAGCGACTTTTCGGGCTGCTTGGTTTCGTGACGCTGATAGTCCTGCCACAGAATCTCGTCGGTGGCAGCCCTCACCACGGTTGCCTTCACCGTGGTGGAACCAACATCGAGTCCGACCAGAAATTCCGTGTGATGGTCGTGGGGCTTTTGCATCGGAGCCGGAGCTATCTGCAATAGCGGGGGCTTCTGCGTTTGTCCCGAATGATCGTGCATGGTCTCCTCGTGGTGTTGCGTCGAATACGTGTGTAGAGACGTAGCCAGCTACGCCTCTAGGTTTCGATTATTTAGTCGCCGCCGGCAGTCGCTTGAACCGCTACCGGAACGCGGGAACGCTTCCAGAGTTTCGTGTCTTTGTTGATGCGATCGCTGACATGCAGAATGAATTGGGCTGCGGTTCCAGCCACGCCCTCGCGGTGCGGGACGTGATAGAACGGTTTGCGCAGTTCGGGATGCTCCGCGATGTACTCGCGAATCTCGCTCATGCTCTTGCCCGTCTGCTTCAGGCATTGCTCGAATTCGGTCTTGGCCTTGACCTTGGCTTCGCCGAGCGCCATCTGCACGCGGCTGTGGGCGTTCACTTCGCCTTCGCCGGAGGTTTCGATCGGGAGGAAGATCATGTCCTTGAATTTGTTCACCACGGCTGACTGAACACCGTCTGATTGCGATGACGGCATGCAACCGAAGGGTTTCAGTGCCAGCACCATGTGCGTCATGTGGTGCACGGTGTAGTAAACGTTCTTGCCAACTTCGAGGTGACCTTCACCGCCGCGAGCGAACTGGTTGTAGAACGGGTGCGCCAGTTCCGCGAGCTCCTTTTGTGGCACGAGATGGTGCGTGATGCCGCCCATGTTCTTAATGGTGCGGTGATAGAAGAAATTCCACGCCTTCTGCCCGAAGCCAATGCCCCACAATTTCTTGCGCAGGCCGATGTAGTTGGCAAAATGTTTCTTGACTTCAAACCACTCGGGCGTGCGATGCGGGCGATTGACCGGCCACTTCGCCGTCGCGTGAGCCTTTGCCTGGTACATAAGGTAAGCGACCCAGGTGGCGATGGGCTCCACCATCACCTGTGCGCCTTCGCGCTCCAGGAATTCGAACATGTGGAAGTTGCCGTCGCCTTCGGTGGTCTGGGCCCAGAACTCGCCGGTGATCTTGACCATCGGCTTTACCTTGGTGCGATCGATTTCGATCGCGTTCATGCGGTCGGTGGCAGTTTTCAGGGCGTTGAGATAATCCTTCCCCCACATGTGCTCGTGCCATTTGCCGAAAACGTTGAAGGTATTGCGCAGGACCTTATTGCTCTTGACCTTAGGCTTCAGCCAATTTGGGGCGCTCTGCTCGATCTCAAAACTCTTGCGATTGCGCATGTTGTCGCACAATTCATCCACCATGTCGTGGAAGACGCGATCAGTCTCGCCCTTGTTCACCTCGTAGGGACGGATCTGGTAGATCAGGTCGTTGATCACGTCGCCGAGGTGGAGGGCGTTCAACATGCCGAAGCCGAAGTCGATGGTGAACTTCAGGCCCGGTTCGCCAGATGCGGCCTTAATGCCGTCGCTGTCCTTGAAGAGGAGGACGCGGAAGCCGTCGAAACCAGCGTTCTTCAGAGCGAAGCGATACTCGGCCTCGTACATGCCGAAGCGGCAGGGGCCGCAAGAGCCGGCAGTGAAGAAGACGTAATTGTCGAGAATCTGTTGCCGCGGAACGCCTTCCTTCTCCAGGAACTGCAGATACTGCACCAGGTTGCCGACGGTGAAGTAAGTCGGATTGCACTGGCCGTTGTTGCCGTATTCTTTGCCAATCTGGAAGGCGGGCACGTCGGGCACCGGAAGCTTCTCGCAGCGGTAGCCGCAGCCCTGGAAGACGGCGCGGATCAGGTCCTCGTGCTTCCAGGTGAAGCCGCCGAAAAGAATCGTGACCTTGCTGCGCTCTTCGGCAGTGAAGGCGCGTTCGACCGGGCGGTGGAAGTGGTCGGGCGTATCCAGGCCCGCGATCTTGCGCAGGCGAATCCGTTCCGTCGCCAAGCGCTCTTTAATCTCAGTGTCGTTTTCGATTCGAACCAGATTGGTCGCCATTATCTTCCTCCAGCGAATAGGCAATGTTGGATGAGTTTTTCAGAACTTGTGGCAGGAAAGCCATCGGCTAAAGACATTAGCCGGGCGGACGTGACCCGTCGTCTGCAAACGCTCGCCAAGGATGGCGAGACCACAACGAGTTTGCAAGCTCGATACATCTGAAACTCCTACAGCGGGGAACTAGGAGGTTCGATGTTTACACTTTTCGAGATCCGCACATCTACGAATCCCAAGTGCAAGTCGTTTAGCAACAAAAACTAACAGGTTTCAGGAATTGTAACCCGAAACCTGCCTGTGATGAAAATTTTGTCCCAGCGAAATTTAGACGAAGCTGCCGTCGACTCCCTGGAAGCCATGTGAAGCTTGTTTCAGCACCCACTTTACGACCCGGGAATCGTTGTAGCAGAAGCCCAGGTTGTGATTCAAGGTCGAGAAACAATGGGTCTGGCATGACTTCTTCATCTCGTTCAGTTGCGGCACTTCAAACTTGTGATTTTCGATGGTTCCCCAGTCGTGAGTTGCCGAGTACATCGGGAAACACGGCGCCAGAGTGCCATCTACACGGATAATGATCGAATTCTGGCCGGCACGGCAATTCCAGGGTTCCACCTTGCCGCGCAGGAATTCCTTCATGTCCTGCAGGCGCTTTACCGAATTGACCATCTTGTAGCCGGACCTGTTCTTTTCAATCAGCCAATCGATCAAGCCGTCTACCTTCGGCCAGTCTTCCTGGTAAATGAAGGTGTCGTTTTCTTCGTAGTGCTTAAAGTGGTTCTGCTCAATCATCGGGGATTCGTTGATGTGGTAGTCGGTCGCGATGCCGTGCTCGCGAGCGATTTCGGTCAACTGCATCACATCTTCAAGATTGTTGCGGCAGATATTGATATTGAAGAACACCGCGTAGCCGTACTTGTACTGCTTGTGCACGAGGTAATCGAAGTATTTGCGGACCGGCGTGAGAGCCTTCGCCAAGCCGGGCTTCTCGTCAACCACATCGACAGCGAAGTTAAAGATCGCGACGCCCGAGTCGGCGAGCCGATCGATCACGTCCGGTCTGAGCAGCCGGGCATTGGTGGGCATGTAAATCCAGAAACCCTTCTTGGCAGCGTAGTAACAAGCTTTGTGTACTAATTGAGGACGCAGCAGCGGCTCACCGCCCATGAACGCCAGTACTCGGCAAGTCGTCGATTCCAGCCAATCGATTGAGCGTTTCGCCACTTCTTCGGTCATGCCTTTCACGCTGTTATCGAAGGCCCAGCAGTAGTGGCAATCCAGGTTGCATTTCCACTCAGTAAAGAGGTAGGCGATGATCGGATGGAAAGGCCCTGGCAGCACACGCGACTTCATGTAAGGGAACAGCCAGCCGTTCATGGCGCGGTATACGAGGGGCGCCGTCCACTTGCGCTTTCCAGCCTTGGCACGGGCTAGATTCTCTACATAGTTGTCATCTTGAGCCATGATCTCCGGATGCTGCGGGAAGACCGGCTCGGGAAACTTTTCGCCTTCGCCCTTGGGCAAAAGCACCGGCCCCGGTGCTGGAGACTTGGTCAGCAGGTCGTGAAGCTGAACATCGAGACGGAAAGTCGGGGCTGTTTCGTGTTGTTCTTCGTACCGCTGCGGGACAGCAGACATTGCCTCTATCCTCCTGGGCAGAATGAAACTGTAGATGACAACCCGTTCAATTGGTTGCGAACAAATTTACAATTGGTTCGGTATTTTTATCAGAAACCCTGTACGAACCGCCAGTCATATCGAAAAAAATTCCTTGACTGCGTTAGTTACAACCGAAGAAGAAACGAACCATGCCATGCTTTCTGACGACTTGCGCCAATCTACCGTAAGTATAGGACTGTTTGCGGCTTATTTCTTGGGGACAGGCGGCTGAGGCAGGTCCGGAATGCCAGCAATTATGGCTGGCGCAATGGGCTGCAAAGACAGCTGTTCGATTAGGAATGCGACGCGGTCACGCCGTGCCTCAGCATTGAGAGCATGGGGAGCGTCGTACAGTTTGAAACGTTTCGGCTCGCTCACGACGGCTGCATAAGCGCGATCGCGTTCCGGTGTTAGAAAGTCCTCTTGCGACCCATATTGCAAGAACACGTACGCGGGCGCGGCGTGGGATATATATTTGCCCTGGTCCAACCATGAGTATCTGTTCATGAAGTCATCGAATTTCTGCTCCCCGACCTTTAGACGGTAGGCTTGCATTTCCTTGGCCTTCATCGTGACGACATCCGACATGGTTCCCGCCATCAGTACAAAACATTTAAAACGTCGATCGATTCCGCTGAGGAATGCGCCAGTTTCGGCGTTGTAGCTATGTCCTACGTATGCGACACGCCTGGGATCGACGTCACTTCTTGCAAGAAGCAGATCCACCCCTCGACGCATGTCGACAATCGATTGCACACGATCAGTGACCTGTTGTTCGTTTAAGGGACTTTGATCTTGAACATGTCCGGGACGTGCAATCGGCCCATCGATCAGCAATGACACCGCGCCCGCAGGCGCAATGGCTGCAGCCTCAGCCAGGAACTCTTTGCGGTTAAGAAATTCTGAACCGGGCATGTACCAATGTCCCCATACTACCGCTGCGAATGGTCCTTTGCCTGCCGGGACGACGACATAGGCCGGGACGCGTCCGCCTTTCGGGCTGTCATAGGAAATGTCGTGAACGGTGACTGTGCCTCGATGCTCAACTCCCGCTTCTTGCACGTTCAGTGGAGCGTTCTTGTCATAGGCGAAGTGTTGCAAAAGAGCGGCATCCTGAGCGACGGACGGGAGCGCTGTCATTAGTACAGCAATGGCAAACCGAAAACGAAGAGGGCTGACCCGCATGATTTTTTGACTAGTCGATTCTGGACGCGGTTAGCATGCCCATCCAAAACACGCTGCTATTCTAACTTCGAGGCGAATGCCGTGGCTAAAACAAATTTCTTTGACATCAACGAGCTTGATCAATCCCGATCGCAACAGGGCAAGCGCTATTTCGAGTTTCTGCGCATTCCGGCAATGAGCGCGGGAGTTTATGCTTTGCCCAGAGGAGGCGTCGATCCGCAAAGTCCTCATCGCGAAGACGAACTGTATTACGTGGTGCGGGGCCGCGCTCGCATGAAGGCCGGCGAAGAAGACAGGGCTGTCAGCGCGGGGACGGTGATTTTCGTTGCCGCAAATGTGGAACACCGGTTCTATGACATCACGGAGGAATTGCTGGTGCTGGTGTTCTTCGCTCCAGCTGAGAGCAGCTAATTGATGGATTTGCACAGTTAGACGGAATCTGGAGAGATGTAATTCTCCTGGAACGGAGAAGCCAACTCGTCGGAGTTTAAGGTTGGGGCGGATCGCCTGACACGCTGGTGGAAGGCTGTACTTGTTTCAGCTTTGCCAACTTTTCCTGGGTCTGACGCCAGTCTTTCTGATCTTTTTCTGATTTTGGGTTTTCGGGCGTCTGGTAAAAACTCAGAATGTCACCTTGCAACTCTGGGCTCACGTCCTGGAAGTTTTCTTTTTCCAGATCATCCACCAATCGCGCGTAGGTTTTATCCGCCAGGCTATACTCGCCCTCCTTGCTCGGTCGTCCCGTGTCGAAGTCGAGATTCGCCAGTTGTAAATGCCGATTACTTTCATCCCTCAAAAGCCGGCGGTAGTCATCCACCGTTTGGTTAATGCTGCGGATGTACATATCTTCGGTCTGCGTCGTCGGCACCTGGAAGTCGAGCGTCTTGAAAGGGCCAAACTTGGGGAAGATCTTCAGAATGGTGGCCAATATGCGTGCGCCAATGCCAGGCCTGCGATATCCCTTGCCCCATTGCTTGTCGTACTGCGTCCGCGAAAGGCGATAGAGAAACTCTTTCTTGTTCAGGTTCGGGGTGTCTCGAACCACTTCGGCGTTGCGATTCAGCAAGGCGACTCGCGTCATCTCCGGGATCACTTTGCTGACTGCGCGGCGAAAAGTTCCAAATGCCAGATCTTCGTCGTGGATCACATCGCTCAAAGGTATGTCATACGTCTGCTGAAATGCGCGTTCCAACAGTGGCTTGGCAATTTCGAATCCGATGAAGTCATGATACCGGTCCGAGGAGTAACGATTCTTTGCCACCTGCACCATGTCGAAACCAAACTCAGTGCGAATGTGGGCGCTGTGATCGTCGTCGTAAGTCACGAACGGCCCGTACTTCTTGCGCAACTTGGGGAAACTGATGGCCACCACCTGGTTGATGGTCGGATGTCCGGTGTTGTCGGAGGCGTAATGAGCGAGGGCCCCAAGCGCGAATGAATATTCGTTGATGTCAGTGGATTGATCGAGCAGCTCGCTCACGAAATCGCCAGTACGAACGTAGTGAGTCAGATCGCTGAAATATTTGTTGCCGAAGGGATAGTAGCCCATGTCCTGGATGAGGCTTCCGCCATAGGCGAAAGCGTGCGCACGGCGCAGGTCATCCGGGGTCGCGGCGGGGAATCGGCGCAGAAGCAGTGGCTGCAACTGATCCTGCCAGACTAGATCGACGATTTCCTCGTGCGTGAGCACGGAGTAGGCACTGCTGAAACAGCAGCAGCCGCAAATCAAAATTAAAATTGAGATCACACGCCGGCAGGCGCGTAGCGTTTTCATCGCGCCTCTTGGATGCTGAAAACCGCTTTCGCGTCAGCTAAGGGCCAAGTACTAGAAGCACAAAAGAATCGGGCAGAATAGTGCGCCGCGGGCGCGGGTTGTCGGCGGTGGGCGGAGGCGGCGGGCCGAAGTTTGCGGTCACGGTGTAAACCCGGTGAGTCTTCTCATCGAGGGCCATGGTGCGGGCTCCCTTCTGGGTTGGAACATTTGCGACCACGCTGTACTTCTCCGGCGAGTCTTCGTGTACGACAGTCAACACTCCTTCGCCGCAAGAAGCC
>Ga0335069_10005313_pt1 | contig 18975 bp, 13 predicted proteins | sample Lox_Sample_11_FD_206714 | JGI IMG/M metagenome (GOLD analysis project Ga0335069, IMG submission 206714) | Soil microbial communities from Loxahatchee National Wildlife Refuge, Florida, United States - Lox_Sample_1.1 | ecosystem: Environmental > Terrestrial > Soil > Wetlands | place: USA... | reverse complement strand
GCGACAATTCCAACTTGCGAACACTTCAAGATCAGGACTCCTGGTGCGCCGGCTGTGCTCTGGCCGAGGAGACTCCGCCGTTTAGCCTTTACCCAGTCGCCTCTTGGCGCGGCGATCACGTCGCCGGCCGGCACCTCCGCCGTGAGCATATGACCGTGATCTGCTGCAAACACAAACGTGTCGAATCCGAGATTGCGCAGTCGATCAGCCACGGTACGAAGGTCTCCGATGACGTCACTGATAAGCCGCCGGGCATAAACGACGCTCAAGTTCTCACCCAGGGCATCAATTTCCTGGGTGCGCACGGCGAACAGATCAGCCGAGCCCAGAAAAGCCTTCAGTTGCGCCTGCGATTTCGACAGTACGTCACCGAGCGCCAATTGCCGGAATCGATCTCCGTAACGATCCTGCAACAGCGCCATTCGCTCGGCGGAGTTGTGCAAGATTCGGTCTCCAACTGAAGGAAAAAGATCCGTTCCCTCGGGGACGAGCCGGAAATCCGCATCTGCGCCAGGCATAAGCGCGGCCATGCCATACACGGTTGCAGCCGGCAGCACGCCCGCAGCCGGAGTAACTGCCACAGAGCCCAACGACTCAAGCACGGTTCCCAAGTCGCGACCCATCTCATAGCGCAAGGCGTCTACCAGGAAGTATGCGACGCGGCGGCGTTCAGCGAGCGCGGGAGCCACGTACCGGTCGAAGATCTGTGTCTGTCGCAGGATACCTTCCGGCGGCCATCCATCCCTCTTGACCGCAGCCAGGAAGTTCCTCTGGACCCTGCCGGCCAGTGCGGCATAGCTGTCACGGGCGAGATGGACGATCTCCTCAACGTCCTGCGAGTCTTCGGCCTTCGCGGCCCCCTGCTCCACGAGTCGTTGCGCGCGGTCCAACTGCCACAAACAGTCAGGCATCGCCTGCACAAAGGTGCGGACAGACGCCTCGGGATTGGGGAGATTCGGAGCAATGGACTGCGCCACCCGCAGAAGATCCACGCATCGCTCTGCCAACTTCCAGAGCAGAGCCCGTTCAGGAAGATAGTTTCGCCAGACTGATTGGCGATGACGTTCGAGTATGTCAGTAGCCTGATCGAGCTGCCCTTCTTGTGCGCGTTTCTGCAGTTCCGCTAAGTAGTAATGTTCCTGGAATGGGAACGTATCGCGAACCCCAAGCGCTCTTGCGCCCGCCAGTACATCTCGCAGTCGGAGCGCATTTTCGGCGGCTTGCGCGATTCGGAGGTAGCTGTCTCGCATGTCGTCGGAACCGCGCATTCGCTCGCAGACGGAGTAGATCGTGGAGCGTAAGCTTTCATCGGCATGGGGCACGGTCGCCAGCGCAGAAGGCAGTGCCGCAGAGCTTCCGGGAAGATCAAGCACGAACTCGGAGAACAAAACGTAACGCCCCAATGCATCGACAACAGAATCGAGTTTGCCGGCAGAACCGGGATGACTGAATCCCAGTTCAGAACGCAGCAAACGCAAGGCTTCGCCGGCCGAACCGGCAATGGAGCTCAGCTTGGCCGTTGTGTCAGCGCGACAGAGCAGGTCTGCCGCCACTTCGACCGCAGAATCCGTTCCCAACGCCTCCACTAACAACGGATACCGAACCGATTCGACGAGGCCGTCGATCATGGCCACCGTCGGTCGGCTCTCGCTAAAGAGGCGGTCAATTTCAGCCGCACGTGCCGGCAGCGCCATGCGGGCAAGCGATTGGAACTTATCTCCGTCCTTATCGCCAAACGCTGCGCCGATCACCGCAAAAGATTCAAATGGGTCTTCGCAGCGTTGATGGTCGTCGCTCTCTCGCTCCCATGGTGCATAAATGAGAAGGTTGCCGTCTCTTGCTGCTGGACCCGCGGTTGGGTTGTTGATCGACGAGAGGATCTCGTCGGCACGTTTGCGGGCCACCAGACGAGAGGAAGCGGCAGACACGATCAGGCAGTTCCGCGCTTTCAAGTTGGTTGCCACCTCTTCGAATACGTGCTCGCCGTCGTACCACACCACGACGCGCTTCTCATCCAGCAATTCGGCTAACCGCTTATGCATGTAACCTGAGAAGCTCATTCGATTCCTATGTGAACGCTATGCCTCGCTGGCCGCTTCGCCTTCGGTTGAGCTGATTGTTCGTACAAGTTCTCCAGATCGTGGGCGATTGCGATAGAGCGATCCTTACGGCACTTCTCTCGCACTCGATCAGGCCAGATATTCATTGCCATGTGCGCCCAATCGAATTCCCCGGCCTGCAACTGCTTCCAGCATTCTTCCAGGTCCTTGCGCCACTTGGGCAAGCGGAACAGCTTCCAGAGTGGCGCGGCGGTGATAAGCACACCATCGTTCAGGTTCGGTTTGTAGGGCAGTGCGGCTACCCGCAGCAGTTCGGCCTCAAAATCGCCGAGTTCCGAGAGGAGGGCAGTGGCCGCTTCCAACCCTGCGCGCAACTTGGAAGCTTCCCTGCCCATTGCTTTCGTCAGTTCAGACTCAAGCTGCCGAATCTCTCGCTCCGTGTCTTGGATTTTGGGTTTGACATACCTGTTTACCGCACCGAAGACAGTGTCATTGTTCAAGCGGTGGTAGTAAAGCCAGAGCGTGTACGAACCAGAAGCAGTTGAGAGCGGCCAGTAAATTGGGGCCTGGCGTCGGCTCTTGGAGTAGCGCTTAAGGTGATCGAAGAAAAAGAGCGCAGGCTTGCGGAAGTACTCACGCAGGTCCTTTGCCTGCAGAAGTTCACACGCTTCGTGTTCGACGGCCTCCGCCTGCTCTTTCCAGATGATGTTCAGGACTTCGCGTACTCGGCTGACAAGGTCATTCACATTTTCATCGTCGTCCACCAAGAGGCCGTCCCAAGCTATTTCAATCGGGTAGTGCCATTTGCCAGCAGTGCGGAGCCGATGCTCGTCGGACTCCGTAATAGGCAATCCCAGCTCGTTTCGCAATAGGCCCGGTGCACATACTGCGAGGGGCTCGAACGGGCCTGGCGGCGCTGGAACCGAGACGTCACCTGTCGAGCAGCGCACATCCCAACGCCCGAACGCGACACCCGCAATATAGCTGACCAAACCACCAGCTAAGCCCTTTGCGTCGCTTGCAGACTTCTGTTCCTCAATTTCCACTGAATCAGGCAGCTCTTGAACAGCGGCACTGCTCGTTAAGGCACTCACGTCAACATCGGTGAGGCCATAAAGCCGAGTCGCAATTTGGTTGATCTCGCTCTCGCGCGAAGTAATGCTCTTTTCTGCCAAATCCACAGCCTCAGCCCAAGCACGTGAACGCGCGAAGAGTGTTTCCCCCGGCATTGCTATGAGTGACGGCAGCCAGAAGGCGTGAGAATTCTCTTCAGCGGTATCGAGCGCACATCTTGCAAGCCAAGCACCATAAGACGATTTTGCAAGGAGTTCCACGTCACCATCGTTCATCGTGGGCAAAGGAGTACGTTGTATCAGCCCAACTTCATACGAACGAGCCGCGGAATCAGCCGCTGCAAGTTGCAGACTTACGAGCCCTTCGAAGATTCGACTATTCGTGATAGCTAAGAGAGACAGTAGCGATTTCGGGTCATCGTCAGGGACAATGGCCACTGGTCCTTTATCGGCGAAAAGGCACCCTGCCGGCAGCGCCCTAACTGATAACCCGCTAGTGGTTCGCCGAGGCCACGTAAGGGCTGGTCTGAAGAACACGTCGAGTGAAGCTGGCTTGCGAAGAGGGCGATGGATTGTACCTAGGAATCCACGATAGCATTCGTTGGCGGGATCCCAATCGGCCAACAAATGCACATCGGAGTAGAAGCGGCTGAATGCGCCTCCCTTCGTGATGGGGACCCATCTAATCTGTCGTCCAATTAGCGCCGGAGGCACTTCCCAGGAAGCACGAAAGTATCTCGTATCATCCCCAGCGGGATTGGTCATGCAAGCGTTGCGCCCGGAACCATCTTTAAAAGGCGGAAAGGTGGAGAACACTCGCCGAATTGAAGCGCCCACCCAGTACGCGAAAGTACTTCCAGGTAGATCACCAAAACCAGCAGGGTCACAAACAAAAGTGCAATGCCGTGACGGCGTATTGATTTCATTTTCCAGTGCAGTGCCCTTATCTTCATTTTGCAGCATTCGAATACACACGAACTTCGGGAAGACGACGGCAGGTACTGGTGTTACTTCGTCAACGGCTCCCCAGACAGGCACGTACCGCAGAGTCTCTCCTTTGCTTCGACGAACGAATCCAGCTGACTCAAGCTGACCGAGTTCGGCAATCGCTTGGTGCCGCTTGATCTCAGAACGAACGACCTGCCACTTTGGAATGGTGAACCGACCTTGGCTATCCAAATCGACAACTCTAAGTGTTGGCACAATTGAGTGTGTCAGATCACGGGCTTCTTTGAACGAGAGACTCCGCAAGACATAGGCGGCGACCTCAACCATAGCGTCGAGAACATCGCTGCCAAGATCAACCAGGGTAATGGGTCGAAACAGGCGTAGCACGACCCGGGTCCGCCAATCCTCGCTCAGCCCGAGGAAGAATCCTGTTCGAGAGCTAATTATCCCAAGATAGCCCGCCGAGACCATGCGCGACTGTGCGCATTCAACGAAAGCCTTGTACACATCACCCTTGGTGTCGCTGTAGACTTCGTCAACGTATGGCTTCGAAGGGAGACTCGTATCGCCAAAAGGCGGATTCATGACCACAACTTCATATCGCTGTTTGCACAGATCGATGAATGCGAATCCCCTGGCTGCATCGCTCGTAAACAGTCGCCGCTGATATCCCTGTCCGTTGGCTGCCTGTTCGGCATAGTGCTTCAATTCCAAGTAGATCCTGTCTTCGACCCTGTCCCAGAATGTTTCGTCCGTAATGCCAGACAGATCCAAGTCGAGTTCGGCTTGCTCGGGACGGTTATCTTCCAAAAATAGCCGCCCCTGTTCCGCCTGCGGGCCAGCAAGCCACAGCTTCTTCGCCTCCGCGACAACACCGGCGATTTCATCTTCGATCCTCAGCAGTGAGCCAGCCTCGCCGGCCAGCTTCATCTTCTCGAATACGGCCTGTATAAGTTGACCGAGCACCTTGGGCTGAAGATCCACCACAAACTGGTCGAGTAACTCTCGCTCGCCTGGCATCGGCTCAGCGCAAACGATGTTGCTGCGTTCGATGATGGGGCGATCGGCAGGCTTTAGTCGTAGGCGCTGGTAGCTACGCTGAGCGCGAAGCCAAAGAGCGAGGGCCGCAATCTGACACGCACGAAGGTCGATATCGATACCGTGCACGTTGTAGGTGAGAATGAGCGCAGGCAAAACCCTTTTCAGGGATGCTACGTCGGGATAGATCTCTTGAAGGGGCTTATGTTTGGATTCCGATGCCACTTGCCGCTCATCAGACCACGCTTCTTCATAGATCGTTTCGAGCAAATCGAACGCGTAAAGCAGAAAGTGCCCACTGCCACAGGCGGGGTCGAGGACCTTCAGGTCTCGCGGATCTTTCTTGGGTCGATGGGGAATGTACGCCGGCTGTTTGAGCAGCTCTCCCTGACTCAGATTCTCGGTGTTGTCGGGATACGCCGGCGCCTCCTCGCCCTCGTTGAGAAATATCTCCGTCGGCCGCCGCACCAGATATCGACAGGTTTCCTTGAGGGCCGTGTCGCCCTTGCGCATCTCATACCAGATGCGTCCAAGAGTGTTGTCCACCAGAAACTCGACAACGTAACGGGGCGTAAAGAACTGATTGCGGACTGCAAGCTCCCGGCTGTTGCGCGGCGCCGCCGAGGCCTCCCGCATGGCCTCCCGCTCTTCCTTCGAATTGAAATACTGATAGACCCATCCGATGGTCTCGTCTTCTTTCCACAAGTGGGCCAGGGACGGGGCGTTCAATTCCGCCAACACTTGCTCCAAACAGAGTTCGGAGGGAAAGACGAGAGACTGCGGAATGTCGAGCGCGAAGAGCACGCCGAGATCAACGGCGAGTTCGTCGAACATGCGCTCCAGAAACACGCGGTAAGTGGCCGGCCGAGTGCCGAGCGCGCCATTGAGCAGCCGTTCGTAAAGTTGGAATCCGTCGGACTCCATACCCCGGCGCACACATTCAACGACGTGCTCCCTCTCCTCGCACATTCGCAAGGCGGCCAGCCGATTCAGCACAGTGAAGGCTGTTTCGCCGGCCATGCGGGTGAAAGCATTTGCGTTTCGGTCCGCTTCCGTACCGATTTCGGTCGAGGCCAGGTGCTGCTGCCATTCACGCAGCTCGCGAGCAACTTCGCAGCCGGGTTCATCCAAATGGCCTAGCCGGGAAACGGGTAGTGCCGAGCCGTCTGGCTGTAGTCCGTAAACTGCCTGGAGTTGCCCGCGTATGTCATCGGTGAGCAGCCGACGACATTCGCCGACCATCTTGGCGAGCGCGTTTCGAGTTGCTTTGTCGAAAGCCATTGGGGATTCCCTATTGTGCGCTCTTTGTACTCCGTTGCTCGGGCTTACGGAAACGAATGATCTTCTTCTGCCGCAGAATCTCGGCCAGTTGCGAACCCAGTGACGCCAACCAGGAGTCAAGATCGGCCCTGGTGCGAATCAATTCCGGGACGGGAAACTCGGCCGGATCGACCAACTGCTCAACTGGGGGCTCCTCAGGGGGCGCACCAACGGGTCCGGGCTCTTCGCCAGGTTTGGGTCCCGGCTCGATCAGTGGCTCGGAAACAATCACCGGCACTCTACGTCGAACCTCGCCTTGCAACTGCGCAGAGAGCGTGCCCAGTGCCGCGTCCCGTGCCAGCAAAATGCGAAGCTGTGACAGCTCCAGTCCTGCGGCTGGCCTCTCTGGCAAAGTTGATCCGTCGATTCGCGCGCCGATCTCAGTACGATCATCTGGCGATATCACCAGCCATTCCGGCATTGACTCAAGCGAATTCCGTACTTCCTTCGCGCCTTTCGTGAAGTCAGCGTGCTTTTCAGCGTAACGAGTGCGAACGGCCTCGGTAATGCTACGTACGGATGTCCGCAATGCCGGCAGTCGCGTGTGGAAATCATCGCAGGCCAGGGTTTCACGAATTGTGGTTGAGTCTTTTTCCTCGGCAATGCTTGTGCCACCCGCCGGAAATAGTGCGGCCAGATCATTAAGCTCGCGTTCAAGGGAGCAGGCCCGAGTTAGCTCCTCTTCCGCACCATTATTGAGGGCGCTCGTCACATCGCGTGCCCATCGAGCATCCGCAACAATTGAGCTACCCGGGGTGCCGAGAATGGACGCCGCTCCGCCAGCATCTTGCTTAATCAGGTCGCCGCAGGTTGCAATTAGAGTTGTGGCCCGCTGACTACCGGGAACGCTAAGAAGCCGCAAACGGTCGGGCAGCGAGGCAATTGTCTCGATTAGATCAGGCACTCGCTCGCGCGCAGTGCGGCTGATGTTGTCTTCGATGGGAAGAACGTCGATGCCGAACATCTCCTGCAGGCGGTTTGAAGCTCGTTCAAGGGTCTCCAGCGGGATCTTCGTGTCACGTCTGGATACTCCGAGGCGATTGAACGCGACGTTAGACTTGAACGCCTCCACCGCAAGCGGTCCCGAGGTTGTAACCTTTCCTGCTGCGGTGAAGATTTCGATCTCGCCGGCAATGAGAAGCGCCGCAAAAAGATATCTCGTCGCGTCCTTTGACCACCCGTACGGTGGCGCGTTGAACAAGTCCAGGATGAAGCTTCCCTGGAGGCGGCCGCCGGAGTCGTTCAATTTCTCTTGGAAGACTCGGACTGTTTCGGCGAGAGCTTGATTGTTTACGTCGACGCGAGGCCGGCCTCCTCGACTGACCACAAAGCCGAGCGGGTCTAGCTCCCTTGGCATTCTGTCGAGGCGTTCCACCGCTAAGAACTTGGCCGGGAGATCAATCGGGGGGCGGACTGGAACAAGCCGCAAGTACGGGAAGATTGCCTTTGCTGCGGATTCCAAAACCTTGCGAGCAGCAGCATCAAGGGTTTCCCCCGCCTCTTTAACAGGCGTGGGTTGCCCGCGAAAGACTAATGTCCCATCAAGCAGAGCCGTGCTGAGCAGCTTGCCGGCGTCCTCACGATTTCTCTGCTTCGCACGACGTTCCGCCCGCAAGAACTGAGCAACATCTTTGTCGGCTTCGCGCTCAGGTGTCCTCAGAATCCAATCGGACTTGCACGACTCCGCAATCAGGTCCTCAGCTTCCTCGGATGAACGTACTAACCACACGATCGAATTCTTGAGTTCCGTATTGGTGTTCGTGTCAGACAGAAGGACCGTGCGGCGCTCTTCGAAAATGCCGGGGTCTACTGCTTCGATCCGAAATTGAATATCGTGGTCTTCCCCGACAACGCTATTCTTCCCGAGTCGAACGCCAGCCTTAACTTCCTTGCTGTTCTCGATCTTCACTGAAGGAGCAGATTCAAAAAGCTCCTGCAATAGTTCCACTTTTGTCTGATTTATCTCCAGCGAGGTGGGCACGTGGCTGTTGCGCTTGTCGCGCAGGGGCTTTACGCCCTCGCTCAGGAAAAGATATCCGCCTGTCTGCGGATCTTCGATAACGCCGCACTCCCGGCTAGCGACGAGCTTACGCAACACTTCGCGAACAGAGTCGGTAAGGGAAGGACTACCAAGCGCTGGGTAAAGCAGTGCCGCGATGTTCTCCGCCGTACGCGGAAACGATTCCAGCGGCTGCAACGCCCCGATGGCCTTTGCAATGCGCAATGCAAGCGGTTCGTCGGAAAATACTTTGGCGACTCGATCAACGCCGCGCACTACATGAGGCAAAACCTTGCCGATATCTGCGCGTAGCGTGTCATAGAAATCGTCTGCACAGGCTAAATCACCAACAGGTCGATCAGCTAATTTCGTCACGCCTGGAGGCAAGACCTTACTCGCATCAACCAGAAGGTCCTGAATTACGCGGATGGCCGAGCGCAAGCCGAGTCCGCCACGCGACGTGGCAAGGGCGCGAATTAGCTCAAGAAGTAAATCAAAATGTTGCGGGAGAAACGGATAGAGCTTTGCGAACACTTCCGCATCTGGGTCACCTTTGAATAGTGCGGTGCCGGACAAGCGGGTGAAGTTCAGCAGTGCCTGCCCTTGGCGCGAGAAATCACCGATGAGTCGGGCGGAGCCTTCATTCGATTTTGAGAGCAAGCGGCGGTAGGTGATTTCGCGAATGTCACTCGGCTCCAAGTTGATAGCGATGGGGAACCGGTCACGAAGCTTGTTTAGCTCTGTGGAGTTGTATGCGGCCCTTTCGACGATTTCTGCGAGCGTTTGCTGGCCAGTTGCGACGATCCAAACTCTCCCCTGCCCAAGCTCTTTGAAATTCCGAGCCAGACCGTCCAAGTTGAGAATCAGCTCACCGCGAGGCGCGACGTACTGGCCCGCCTCATCGATAAGGAACAAGACGTTCTGTTTCCCCGACTTGCGCCGAACGAGTTCAATAATGCGCCGAGCACGGTCTCGAAGGTCCTCGGCTCGGTCAGTTTTCATCTGTAAGAAACTCGCGTCGGTAGGGTAGTCCTTGGGAAGGAGAGCGGGAACGAGCTGCGCGGCGCGTCCAACTCCACTCAGTGAATCGTTATGAATTGCTTCCCAATCGTCTCCGAACTTCTCGCGGTAAACCTGCCTAAACTTGTCGTATAGTCCCAGGTCTTGCAGCTTAAGCTCGAGCTCCGCTAGCTTTTTATCCTTGGAGAATCCTGCGTACTGCAGCACTTTCCAATAGAGCACGCTCGAAACGGACGCCAGAGTATTGTCCGCGAGTTGCTCGCTGCCGAGATCGAGGAGAACTACGGCGGTGCCGTAATTCTTGGCTGCCGCGCGAATTGATGCAGCTAGGGAAACAGAGGTGATTCGCTCGCAAAGGAAATCAAGGAATGGCCGATCGCCGATTTTTCGGTCAGTGTCGAGCGCAAAACCGAGATACTTAGTGAAAGAGCTCTTGCCGGCGCCGTAGAAACCAGCCACCCAGACGCCAATCTCGGTGACCTGTCCAGTCCGAACACCAGAATCGTAAACGTCCAGAAACCGCGTGAAGCACCTATCGACATTGTCCGTGACTTCATACTCTTCAATCTCGGATTCCAGACGGACGTCATCAGCCGCGTAATAATCAATGACTTTCTCGATAGGGCGATCGATTGGCCGGCGAGTGGAAAACAGGGCGCGAATGGTCATTCCAGACCCCCGATTAATGTGGAGCGGTAATTTCCGTCGAATGGATAGAAACTCAGAAAATGAAGCCCATATTGTCCCGACCTTCGCCCTGGGTAGAAGAGCACTGTGGGCACCTTGATGTTGTCGTGGAGGCCTGCTTCCAGAGCCCGAGCGCGGAAATAAGGGTGAAGCACGGCGGCGTCAGTGAGGAAAACAACCGTTTGCGGACGGGCCACCGAAACCCGCTTACTGACGGCGTGGACCAGCGAATTGCCCGATCGAAGTACGTCCGTGATGGCATCGTTGACATCTTGCTGATCAGCGGTCGGTTCCAGGTTCAGCCATTCTTCCCAACGCCCGGATTCCTTGATGATTTCCCACACCAGGTCGCCGAGAGACACGTGTTGTACTTCCCATCCGTCGTTGCGAAGAAATGAAGACCACACTGAAAGCTTCTGCTTCACTTGCAAAGTTTCCGATGGGGGATGCACAAAATAGAAGAATGGGTCGCTCCGCGCAGGGTTAAGAATGTCTGGCTGCCGAAGGTGCTCCAAAAAAGCGTCGAAGGTCTCATCTAGCGAGGGCATCGATTACGTCCTCCATCGCGTTGTAATTCCAGTTGATTCGTACGACCGATCCCGCAGCCTGTATGACGCCCCATCCACTCGGCATGGTACTGTCTAGGGCGTTTCGGACATCCGATTCATTGAAGCCAAAAATCTGCCAGTCGCGATCTGCAACTACCGCCGAGTCCGTCAAGCCTTGGAAGTGGAGATCGAAAGCTAGATAGATAACGGCTCCGTCGGTCGGATGAAATCCTAGGGTCTCCCGCCGTCCGCGGGCTACTTCTCGCATCATTCCAAAACCGACGAGAGCTCCAAGTAGGCCCCGGGCCACCTTCAAGCGAACCTGTTCCGACCACGGCTCTGCCATGTATCCATTCGCCTCGGCATGCCGGAGAAAGCCGACTAGCTGGCTTGGCGTAACGCTGAGTTGCCCTTCGCGCACGGCTGGCCAATAGACATCAACGATCACATCGCGCAAGGCGTCATCTTGGCGTGCCGAATAGAGCAGCAACAGGTCTGAAACAATCCTTGTCTTGCCGGCCATCAGAAGGCTCTTGAGATTCAATGCCGGTCGATTGTCGGGAGCTAACAACCTTCGTGCGAAGACCCTTCGAACAATGTCCTTGACCCGATATGCTGTAGCTCGACCCAGTAAGTCTTCTCTTTGAACGCGACTCTGAAAGTCGGCAATGCTTTCCTCCGGCCGCCACGCCCGGAGCAGAGTCTTGGTCTCCTCGACCAGCGCACTGCCCTTGCAGATGGCGATTGTGTAGCGAGACCCCGATTGGATTCCCTGGGTCAACGGCTTGGCTCCGGGCGCCCGAAGTACGGATAGCATCGCACACCAGTCTCGACAGAGGCGAGATACTGAGCAGCGCAGAACGGTATCCATTCACCGTTGTTGAGATCGTTCACGGTTCCGATTTTCACTGGGCCCTCAGTTGCGATGGTTTCCTTGAGAGCGGCAATCCCTTTCAAACTGGTGATCAAGGCCGTGAGGTCAGCGCTGATTGGAACTTCAATGTATCTGATATCGAGGCTGTCAGCTGGCGGTGGGAAAAGGTTTCGCTCGATTTCGGGTGGCAGCCTGAAAAGGTGATAGCGATCCCAACCGACGCGCTGGTCGTGGTCATGCTGGGCGACAACCGAGACCGATTTTAAGGCCGCTTGTACGGCGGTACGAGGGAACACGCGGCCTGCGACCCTTAATCCCAGGTCTGTCAGCATATTCGTATGCCACCAAGGGGGGTCTGTACGTTCACCGATGGCAGCGACTACAGCACGCAAGTCTCTGATACGGACATAGTTAGGCATGGATTTTGAGTAACAGGAGACCTTAAGCGACAGTGCGCCCCATGTCAATCAGTTGTAGCGAGAAAACCGCGCCGCCGCGAAGGAAAGAAATTGACGAAGAAGAAGAATCCGTAAACAACGCCAAAGGGCAAACATGGCGAATATCAGAAGGAATTTAGAGAGCGGCTGGAAGCGAGAGGAGGGATGTACCTATTCGGATCGCTCTCTCGACGATGTGATCGATGGATTACCTCGTCCCTGATCATCATCCGCAAAAAGACTGCGACCAGGACCACATGCACCATGCTGAGGCTCACTGCCCGTCATTGTTCAAATTTTGCCCGCTATCACACACTGACGAGACTCCATGTTCACTGAGCTGATTCCCCTCTGCGCAAGAGCCGGCTACCGTTCACCGTCCCCGGGTCGAGGCGATACGATCAGGGCGATTGTCTTGCCCCCAAAAAGCGAAGGCGTTCGATCATCACCAAAGCACCTAGGACTAGGACTCAATCCGCCGACCACCCCCGAATTGAGTGCATCGGCGCAAAAAGGTCGTTTTTCTCAATTCACCGACATTTAACAAGACCTTCGTATGATGCTGATGCCCTTGCGACTTCTCCCAGTTTCTCGAGAAGCAACCGCAAGATTTCTCGTCTGGGGGCAAGGAATATGCAACGGCTAATCCCGAAGCAACAGCCGTTTCAAGCAATGTGCAGCGGCAATTCCCCCCAACTCGAATGTGTCAGTTCTTTCAAAGAGATCGGCACGATATGAGATCCGTCCGAGAGCGCACTCCTGAAACGGTAACGGGACCTATTCGAGCAGCGCAGTACGTCCGAATGTCCACGGAACATCAGCAGTATTCGACCGAGAATCAGATGGACGCCCTTCGGCGCTACGCCGAAGCACGCAACATGCAGATCGTCCAAACGTATTCAGACGAGGCGAGGAGCGGGCTCAACATTGAGGGCAGGATCGGTCTGCGCGACCTCTTGTCCGACGTTGAAAGCGGCCGCGCGGAGTACACGGACGTGTTGGTTTACGACGTCAGCCGGTGGGGCCGATTTCAGGATGCTGATGAGAGTGCTTATTACGAATACATCTGCAAGCGAGGCAATGTTCGCGTGCACTATTGCGCTGAGCAGTTCGAGAACGATGGAAGCCTCTCGTCTTCACTGCTAAAGACCATCAAGCGCACAATGGCGGGCGAGTACAGCCGAGAGCTATCGGTCAAGGTGTTTGCCGGCCAGTGCCGATTGATCGAATTAGGGTTCCGTCAGGGCGGTTCCGCAGGCTACGGCTTGCGCCGACAATTGATCGACCAGGATCGAAATCCGAAAGGAATATTGACACGAGGTAAACACAAAAGCATTCAGACAGACCGCGTAATCCTAGTGCCCGGTCCCGAATCGGAGACTCAAGTGGTACGAGAAATTTACGAACGCTTCACACAAAGACGATCGACCGAGAAAGAGATCGCGGCATGGCTCAACGCCCGAGGCTTAGTGTCCGACCTCGGCCGGCCTTGGACTGCAACCGTTGTGCGTCAAATCCTTACGAATCCCAAGTATGTCGGTTCAAATGTATATAACCGGAGATCGTTCAAGCTGAAGCGAAAACGAGTGGCCAACCCACCCGAAATGTGGATCAGGTGCGACAACGCTTTCCCCGCGATCATTCCTCTTGAACAGTTCACACAGGCACTTGCGATTATCGAGAGCCGCCACATGGATCTCACCGACGATCAGCTCCTTGAGCGTTTACGGAACCTGCTCGCTCGAATCGGGGAACTCTCTGGCGTTCTCGTCGATGAAGCTGAAGACATGCCGTCAAGTGCGGTTTACCAACGCCGATTTGGAGGCCTTACCCGAGCATACGCCCTCATTGGCTATACCCCGCTGCGAGACCTCCGGTACGTAGAGATCAATCGCGCGATGCGCGAGTACCACAGGAATCATTGCTCTCAGGTCTTAAAGGATCTCAAAGATCAGGGTGCAGAGGTTCGAGAAGGCAATAGCGGACTTTTGGAGATCAATCAAGAGTTTACGGTGTCTCTCGTAATCTCGAGATGCCGCGAAACCTTAACCGGCAAATATCGCTGGCTTATCAGGCTTGAGAATGCCCTCGATCCGGACATAACGATTGGCGCGCGGCTGAAGCCAGGGAATGAAGAGATCCTTGACTATTACTTGTTCCCGAAGATCGAAACTCTAGCCGCGCAGCTCAGGCTTGCTGGCGATAACGGCATACTGCTGGACACGTATCGCTTTGAAAACCTGGACTTCTTCTTCAGCATGGCGCGGCGCGCGCGAATTGAGGAGATATCGTGAACAAAACTAGAATCGAGACCATTCCGATCACTGAAATTCGGGTGGTCAATCCTCGAACCCGGAACAAGACGAAGTTTCAAGAGATCGTCGCCAGCATCGCTGAGGTCGGACTCAAAAAGCCAATCACGGTATCTCGTCGCGAGCTCGACTCTGATGGCACTCGATACGATCTCGTCTGCGGACAGGGACGAATGGAGGCCTGCCGCGCCCTGGGTGAGACCACAATTCCAGCGGTGGTGAGCGATGCCTCTCGGGAAGAACAGCTCTTAATGAGCCTAGTTGAGAATATTGCTAGGCGACCGCCTTCAAATCGGGATCTACTCAAGGAGGTTCGGAACCTTCGCGAACGGAATTACGGAGTCGATGAAATCGCACGAAAACTAGGCCTTGACCGCAGCTACATCCACGGAATTATTCATCTCGTGGAGCACAGCGAGGAGGGACTGGCCCACGCGGTTGAAGCTGGTCGTCTGCCCATCAGTGTTGCGATGAGGATTGCAACGGGCAACGACCGCGAAGTACAACATGCTCTCTCCGAAGCGTACGAAAAGGGCGACCTTAGGGGAGAGAGGTTCCGAGCTGCTAGGCGCATTATTGCCCAGCGTATAGCGCGCCAAGAGAAGGCTGGGAGAATCGCTCAGACTCGTCGCAAACTTACCGGCGAGGCATTGGTCCGCGAATACAAAGATCGAATTCGCGAGCAGCGCCAGCTCATAAAGAAAGCGAACTTCACGAAAGAGCGCCTGCTTCTTCTCACCACAGCCATACGGCGACTGATGTCGGACGAACATTTCGTGACGCTTCTAAGAGCAGAGAATCTCGTCAATATGCCGGAGGAGCTCGCAACTCGCCTCCAATAATCCTCAAATCAAAAGGACTACAAATATGAGCCCCAAGGTGAAAGCTGCATTCAATGAGCACGTCGTCGTACTTCCCGTTGATGCGATCGTTCCGCAAAAAGAAGTACCTGCCGAACTCCGAAAGACCACCACGTACAGACGGATCAGATCTTCGGTCGAACATATTGGATTGATCGAGCCGCTCGTGGTCTATCCGCGCGGACCGAGGGATTACCTGTTACTCGATGGGCACGTGAGGTTGGACATCCTCAAACAAAGAGGATCGACGGAGGCGCGTGCGATCTTTGCGATGGACGATGAGGCGTACACATACAACAAGCGGGTCAACCACGCACCACCTGTGGCAGAGCATTTCATGATCCTGAAAGCGCTCTCTAACGGTGTGAGCGAGGAACGAATTGCCCAAGTACTGAATGTTGACGTTACAGCGATTAGGCAACGACGACACATGCTCGACGGAATATGTCCCGAAGCAGTCGACATCCTTCGTAACAGCGATGTCACCGGCGGCGCCTTCGCTGCACTCAAGAAAATGAAACCTGTACGACAGATTGAGGCAGCGGAACACATGCACGCCACCGGCACATATTCCGTCCGGTTCGCGCAGGCGCTTCTCGAAGTGACTCGTCCCGAATTCCTTGTTGAAACCCCATTGAAACGGAAGCCCCAAATCGAGGCTACGTCCAGTGCAGCTCAGGAGATGCTCGAACAAGAGACTGATTTATTACTTCGCGAGCTTAAGGCTGTGGAGCAGTCTTACGGGACGGATATGTTGACGCTTTCGATTGCCTGCGCTTACGTTGAGCGTGTGCTCTCGAACTCCCGAGTTGAGAAACATCTTGATAAGCATCATCCCGACATTCTGGGTCAGCTCCGCGCAGTGATCTCTGAAGTAAAGCCACAGAAAGCAAGGGGCGCTGACGGGACAGCATGAGGATGCGCAAACGGATTAGCCGCTTGACTAGAACCGGACGCAGGACGCGAGGAATCCTCAGTCGGATTTGCGAAGGAACACTTCCACGCGATCCGTCGTCCAAGTCGAAATTCCTGTGCCAAAGAAATCCTGGTCTTCCGTCCAGATCGGTAAATCAAGAAGTAAGGCCAGGGCCGCAATCGGCCAGTCCTCGGGATCGCGCGTGCCCAAGCGCTCTCGGGCCGCCAGCTCGTGTTCCTCATAAAGGGATGCATCCACGGACTCAACAATCTCGCAGATTTGATCCAGCACAGACAGCGTTAGGTCAGCATTCAGATTCTTTCGCGAGGCGATATCGGGAATGTAGCGGCGAGCGTCCTGAAAACAAACTTCCGGAGAGTAGAAGTTAACGTGCTGTTCGTATTCCTCCAGAATGCGGCGGACCTTCGCGCCGAACACGGCGCGCAAAAGGATGTTGGCATCAACAACAGACCTTTGCGCACAATCATTTCTTTCCGCTGCGACGCCAACGTTTGAAATCCGCGAGAATTTCTTCCTCCGAAATGCCTTCTGCAGCAAGCGCTTGCTGGAGACGAGACGCAGCCTCCCTAAGAGCCGCGCGGTCGCTCTCTTCACGCTTTCGGCGGACAGGAATGTAGTAGCCGACCGTATCGCCATGACGTGTGATGGCGACCGCAGCATCGCTCTCCAAGAGAAAGCTGGCTAGCTTCTCTCGAAACTCCCGGATCCCAACTTTTACGGCTTCCACGTTCGGCCTCCCTCGTTGTGTACACACTTGTACACATATTGTAGCACACACTTTTGGCGCCAAATGACCTCAACAGACGGGCACTTGTATGACGCGCTCATAACTTCCTGAAATCCTAGGTGCAGCCTTCGGCTGATCTTTCAGCTCCACATTCGTTTCATAGCGAATTTTCGAGCTCCGTTCGGCTCCTTCTGTCAATCCCGCTTGTGCAGCTCCGCGCGGCGCAAAAAACAAAAGCGCGCCGTGCTCGCTTCCGCGCCCGTTCCGGCTCCGCTTCGCTCCGGGGATTGACAGCGCCTCTCTTCGCTCAACCTTCGCCTCCGTGAAACGAATGTTTTTTCTTGGCCGCATAGGCCAAGCACCTCAACACCTAGAAAAGGAGACACATCCCAATGCTTGACACCGTAAACAACTTACTCGTTAACACAAAAATTCCGGCAATTGATGCTGTACAAATGTCGGATCTACTGCAGTACCTGTTCAGCACTGCGGAAAAGATGCTCCGCATTCAGGTTGCGGAAATCGTTTACCGCAACGATCATCACCACCCGAACGCGCAAGATATATTTCTTGCCTGTACGCTGCCCATAGCTGAGAAGGCGGCCAGTCGCAAAGCGCACAAGCTGTTTATCTGCCCGTCCGATTGGCAGGTTGAACTGATGTACGACGGCGCAGTCAAGGCAATGATCGTGATGTTCCAATGCAACTATGCTGTGAGGCCGGGCACGGACGCCTTTCGGCGTTACGTTCTTCGTGCGCTAGCACTAGGAATGGTGCGGTCTTATTTTATGCGCGAGGAATACGACAGTGTTCGGGCAGTCGCCAATGTCTCCACTGTTTCGACCGGCAATAGACCATTCCGGAATAAGGTCGAGCAGGATGTAATCACCCGAGAACTGCTTAGGCAGGTGACAAATTTCCCGCACTTGCGTGCTCCTCTGGTCGAGACTCTGCAATGCATTTCGGCCCTTGGTCCAGATGGCGCCCTGAAAGAGCAGGCATACCCAAACCTTAAGCGCGACAGGGGGAGGAGACCGATCCTTGATCCCGATGCCATCGCGGAAGCGATGGGGTCGGACCGAGCAGCTGTGCATCGGAATCTCCGGGAAGCACGACTCATCCTGCGGGAAGTCTTCAATGCAGACGGGAAGTTGTTTCTCACCCACTGAGGAGCAGCAGGGGCACGCACGGAACGTGCCCCTTTTCTACTCGCGGCGCCAGCCATCGTTCCGATGGCTGGCGCTTTGTTATCCGACCAACCCTTTGAAGGAGAAAAACAGGATGAATCGCGAATTTCAACAGTATCGCTTCGCACGGATCGAGGCCCACAACGTCGCACAAGCGCGGCTCGAATCACAATTCATGACGGGAACGATCGATTTCGAGAAACTCGAAAGAGCGATTGAACGGGAGCTTGCGGAACCGGCAATATGTGCGCCATGGCGCAGATCCGAAATCGAACAAATGGGCTGGCGCGACGGGGCACGGATGGCAGCCCTCGAGTTTTTCTGGGCGCATCGTCAGGCATTGTAACGTGAAAGCTTCGCTACCGGCGCTGAACCTTCCTCACTTTGGCGGCGACGTTGACAATCAGTGTAGAATACAAAAACTCTACTGAGCCCTATGTTGTCGCAGTTCCAGGTCGTGCCGCCACTCGTCAATAATCCCATTCCGGAGGCGAACGACCGATGTTCCCAGTACCATCTCGTGTTTTCCGCGCGGCGTCGAACTTAGCGTGGAGGCTTTCCACAAACGTCAACGCGATCTTCCCAGAAGGAGAATTGCCGAGCCCCTCTTGGGCGCCCCGCCGGCTGCCCAAGAGCCGCGAAAGAATGCAAATGGTCACCGGCATTCCGAGGAACACCCTGTCACTGTGCCCGAAGTGCAACATTCAGGTGACCGACGCGGTAATCCGAGGTCAGGCCACTATCGATGACTTCAGGGAACGGCCTGGAGTGATTGAAGCTGAGATAGTGGAGGAGGCCGGGCGGATTCTGATGCGCAAGGCCTGCCCAAAGCACGGCCCATTCGAAGACGTACTTTCAAATCACCCTGCCTTCTTCAGCAGGATGGAGAGCCTTGCTTTCGGTAGAGATTTCGAGTGCGTCGATGACCGAAATGTACACGACCACGGC
>Ga0335069_10005312_pt1 | contig 18978 bp, 16 predicted proteins | sample Lox_Sample_11_FD_206714 | JGI IMG/M metagenome (GOLD analysis project Ga0335069, IMG submission 206714) | Soil microbial communities from Loxahatchee National Wildlife Refuge, Florida, United States - Lox_Sample_1.1 | ecosystem: Environmental > Terrestrial > Soil > Wetlands | place: USA... | reverse complement strand
AACAAATGACGCCCCCCCCCCCGCCCCCCCCGCCCCGCCCCGCCCCCCCCCCCGACTGCGTCCGCAGAGCTGACCTCTTCCACTTTTCCATTTTGAGTTTCGCCCGCCGCCGCGCTACCATTTCGCACCGTTTCACCCGATCGAGGTTCCAACCATGTCCCACCCCCCAGCCGTCCCCCACTCTCCCCCCGCCCCCCGCACCGTCGGCCAGCTCAAATCCACCGGTTATCGTCCGCTGTCCGTCAAAGATGAACTTCGCAAAAACACGATTGCCAGAATCCGAGCGGGGGGAGGCGAGGAACTCTTCCCCGGCATTGTCGGCTACCGCGAGACCGTCATCCCACAGATCATCAACGCCCTGCTCTCGAAGCACGACATCCTCTTCCTTGGACTCCGCGGCCAGGCCAAGACCCGCATTCTCCGCATGCTGCCCGAGCTCCTCGACGAATGGATCCCGACGCTGAGCGGCACGGAAATCAACGACGATCCGCTCGCCCCGATCACCACCACGGGGAAGCGACTCCTCGCCGAGCAGGGCGACGATACGCCGATCGAATGGATCCACCGCTCCACGCGTTACCACGAAAAGCTTGCGACGCCGGATGTCACGATTGCCGACCTCATCGGGGAGATTGATCTCGTCAAACACGCCCAGGGCCGGTATCTCTCGGACGAATCGACCATGCACTTCGGGCTCATCCCGCGGACCAACCGCGGCATCTTCGCCATCAACGAACTTCCCGACCTGGCCCCGAAAATTCAGGTCGGGCTGTTCAACGTCCTCGAAGAACGGGACATCCAGATCCGCGGCTACCCCATCCGCCTGAACCTCGACGTGTGCATGGTTTTCTCGGCGAACCCCGAGGACTACACGAATCGCGGCCGCATTGTGACGCCGTTGAAGGATCGCATCGGCTCGGTGATCCGGACGCATTATCCGGCGAGCGTGCAGGAGGGCATTGAAATCGTCAAACAGAATGCGTGGATCGATCGCGACGGCGACGGGGTGGAGAGCGGCACGTCGGTGCTCATCCCAGCCTACATTCACGAAATCATCGAGGAATTTGTGCGTCAGGCCCGCAGCAGCCCGCACATCAATCAGTCTTCGGGCGTCTCGGTCCGCTGCTCGATCGCCAACGCCGAAAACGTCGTGTCTTCGGCCGAGCGCCGCGGCATTTTGCTCAACGAGAGGAAAGTCATCGTCCGTGTCGATGACCTTGCCTTCATCACCGCCAGTTCGAGAGTCAAACTCGAACTGATGCTTGCCGAGGGCGACAATGCCGAAGACAAGCTCATTCACGCGATCCTCGGTGAAGCGATCAAAACCGTCTTCGCCAAGCACACGGATCTGAACCTCTACGACGAAATCGCGATGCAATTCAAAGGGGGCATCACGCTGCAGGTCGGCGATGAGGTTCCCACGCAGACCATGCTCGAGAACTACTCGCACATCAAAGGCCTGAAGCAGGCCGCGACCGATCTCGCGAAAGATCTCGAACTCGATCCCAAGGATCCGGCCGCGCTTGTGAGTGCCGGCGAATTCATCCTGGAATCGTTGTACGTGAACAATCGACTGAGCAAGGCGAGCATCCGCGGGAAGACGTTCTTCCGAAAGTAATCCACCGCTTTGATAGCAAACTGACGCCCGTCGCCCGCAGGCGACGTGGGCACGCGGCATCGACAAAAGAACCACACCATCATTCACTCTCTTTAATGACCTTGCCCACGTCGCCTGCGGGCGACGGGCGTCAAATCCTCCTCTCAATCACGGCACAGCCCGATGCGACCACACCCACGCTCCCTCCTTCTTATGGTCGAGAATATACTGAAACGCCTCGCGCCCATGCCTTTCGTCGCGAATTGGTTTCGGCAATGACCCCGCACCCCAAATCGGCCTTCGAATCTCCCCCCGACCTTCCACATGCCTTCCCCAACACACAGTGACATCGCCCTTCACCCGCCCCAGCATGACCTTGCAGTTCAACCCCGCATAACAAATCAACGCATGAAAATTGGTCTTCGCCACCGCGAGTGCCGCGATCGGCACACCCCGATAACGAAACCCATCCAGCAACCACGACCCGAACCGCTCGCGGTCGGCTTCCTCGATATAGAAAGGATCGAATCGCATAATGTCTCTCGAATGCCGCCACCGCCCGCGTGAGAGATTTGTCGGCTTGGGAGGATTCTTGTAATCACCTTCAACGTGTTCATGGTGATTGCGTTCATGCCACCCCCGATCATCGCCCGGTAACCACGTGCCGTAAGTGGAAGCCATACAGTGGTACCAATTTCGCCACGCTCGCATTCTTTCTCCTTCAGCAATCCCCGCGGACTCCCGCCGCCTGCAGGCGACGCGGGCACCACCCAATCGTGCCGAATCACTCCTCCACCAACTCCCGCTTCCACCGTTCACTCAACTCCGGCAACCCCGCCAGCTCCCGCGCCGGCCCCACGTCTTTCTTCCGCGCGTACATCGTCTGCACCGCCCGCGCCACTGTCCACTCCGGATGCACCCGCTCCATCAACTCAATCTTCATCCCGCGCTCAGCAAACCCCTCGTGCAAAACCCGCAGATACCAACCGCCCCAGCTCGTTTCCTTCACGCGCTTCACGATCTCCGGCTGTCGCAGCCGCCGCGCGAGCTTGAAGCAGGGCTGCCGTGCCTGGGTCACCTGCAGCATCAACTCCGGACCGACGCGCCACACATCGCCGATGCAGACCGCATGATCCGAAAATCCGCGCACCGTAAAATTCTCTCCAAACCCGCCGAACGCCAGCTCCGGCATCGCCAGCTCCTCCCGCCACACCGGATAGTGATCGGCATCGCAGGCGAGCACCACATTGTCCGGCCCGCCGTGATTTTCCGGATCCGCCTGCTCATCCCCCGCCACCGCCAACCTGGTCACGCGCACCTTTCCCTCCACCGCGGACTTGAAAATCCCGCTCGTCCAGAAAGGGTGCCGAGAATCGATCCGCGCGTTCTCCGGCATCACCAGGCGCTGCACCTTTCCCACCTGCACGCTGAGCAATTCGCCCTTCATTGGTCACCTCAATCGTCTCGGGAGCCAAGCCCGCATACAATACCAGCTTTCGGGCTCCCCCCACCCCCTCCGCAGGAGTTTTCACCACGCAATGACGACCCCTGATCCCGATCCAACCTTGCCCTACCAGGTGCTTCCCCTCGAACCCGCGCCGGAACCTCCCCCCGAACCCAGGCGGCACGACCCCTACGCGTCGCTGCGAAACGTCAACTACCGCCGCTACTTCACCGGCAATGCCTGCGCCACCTTCGGCATCCAGATGGCCGGCGTCACCGTCGCCTGGGAACTTTACGCCAAGACCAACTCCGCCTTCGCCCTGGGCCTGGTCGGGTTTGTGCAGATCGTCCCGATCGTCGGCTTCGCCCTCATCGCCGGGCACATCGTCGACCGCTTCAATCGCCGCAATCTGATACTGCTCTGCACCTTCCTGCTGATGGTCTCCTATTTCCTCCTCGGCCTTTCCTCGCACTTCGCGGGCAGCCTGCCGACGACCGGCATCATCGGCGTCCTCAACACGGGCCTCACCGGCTTTGCCCGCCTGCTCGGCGATCACCACCCGAATTTCACCAATGCCCACGTCCCCATCATGCTCCTCCTCCTCTTCTTCAACGGCTGCGTGCGCGCGGTGAATCAGCCGGCGAAATATTCGATCGTTCCGATGCTTGTGAACGCCGACGAGCTCCCCAACGCGATCACGTGGAACTCGAGCATGTTCGAGACCTGCAACATGGTTGGCCCCGCCGTCGCCGGCGGCGCGATGGCGATCCTCCTGGGAAAGTCCTTCGATTCCCCGTGGGCCTACGCCGGCATCTACTGGTTCACGGCCTTCTGCCAGCTCGTGCAGTTCGTCAACGTCGCCCGCATTCACATCACCCACCCGGAGCGCAAGCGCGAACCCGCAACGCTCAAAACCATGCTGGTCGGCGTGCGCTTCGTCTACCAGAACAAGATCATTCTCTCGACGATCACGCTCGATCTCTTCGCCGTGCTCCTCGGCGGCGCCACGGCCCTGCTCCCCGTCTTCGCCAAGGACATCCTTCACGTCGGTCCGCTGGGCCTGGGCATCCTCCGCGCCGCCCCGTCCGTCGGCGCCATCACCATGAGCGTCATGCTCGCCCACGCCCCGCCGATGAAGAACGCCGGCCGCAACATGCTCGTCGGCGTCGCGGGCTTTGGCATCGCGACGATCGTCTTTGGCCTGTCGAGGAACTTTACCCTTTCGGTCGTCGCCCTTGCCCTCACCGGCGCGTTCGACGCCATCTCCGTCATCGTCCGGCACTCGCTGGTGCAGATCCTCACGCCCGACGAAATGCGCGGCCGCGTCTCCGCCGTGAACTCCGTCTTCATCTCCACTTCGAACGAACTGGGCGAATTCGAATCCGGCCTCACCGCGCAATGGGGCAAGAACCTTCTCGGTCCGATCCTTGGACCCATGGTCGCGGTGGCAGCGGGCGGGGTCGGCACGGTCGTTGTTGTCGGAATCGTCTGCGTGTTATGGCCGCAGGTGCGCAAGGTGAAAGAGCTAAGCAATCCACACGGTTAAATCGGGAAATTCGGGCGCCACTCACTTCGCCGCGGGCGCCGTCGAAGGACCCATCTTGGGCGCTGCAAGCTCCTCGGCACTCGCCGTTGTCGCCGGCTGCGACTCCGGCAGGTTCGCCGCCTTGCCCGTCACGCTGAGCAACTCGATTTCAAAGATCAGGTCCTGGTTGGGATAAATCGTCGGCAGGTTCCCGCGAGCACCGTACGCCAGGTCCGCCGGCACGTAGATCTTCCGCTTGCCCCCCACGGTCATCGTCGATAGCGCCAGGTTCCATCCCTTGATGATGTGCCGCGTTCCCAGAACGAAGTCGAACGGCTTATCCATCGACTCGTCGAAGACCTTCCCATCGGGGAACGTCCCCTTGTAGTGGACGTGAACGGTCATGCCGACCTGAGGGCGCATCCCCGAGCCGGGGCGGATGTCGAAGATCATCAGACCGCTGGGATACTTGTACCAGATCTCGTGGCCCGGCCGTTCAACCGCCGCGGGCGAGCCGAGTTGCGGAATGGGGTCCAGGTCCTTCGTCGCCGGCTCATTCTCGGCCAGCGCCTCCTGCGTGCTGGGAGGCGGCGCCGTGGACGGCGTGCGCGGCGCCACCACGGTCTGATTGCCCGAGCGGTCGCACCCGATGAGTCCGATGATCCCCCCGCCCACACCCAGAGCCAACGCGGCAGCGCCGATCACCAGAGGCCGCATTGCCGCACCACGTCTACCCATTGTTCTTCCTCTTCTCGCTGGTCAGTTCAAACAACACGACGCGATCCGCGCCTTCGCCTGCATTATAAAACGTCTGCACCTTCACGAGGTTCGGATTGCGCCTGCGAAAATATGTGTCCGCATCGACCGGGCCGCCGGCGGTGTACACCGGATCGTTGTTCATATACAGCACCACCGTCTGCTGCCGGTCGATATGCACCGGCACCTCCGGCGTGTAAAGCCACTTGTCCTTCTTCACCATGCAGGTGTCTGCAGGAGCGTTCGGCGCGGGCATCAGCAGCGGGTAATTCGCCTTGTGATTGGTGTAGTAAAGCGTCACCTTCGGCACATTGGCAAGATAGACCCACTCCGCATCCGCAGGAGTTCCCCAGCCGTCGTTCGTCAGGACCACCACCCCGCCCGCCGGCGCCCGCGGAACAAAGTGACGCACAAAATCGATAGCCTTCATCGTCGCAAGGCCGGCGGTCCATCCCGTGATGTGTTGAAAGCGGTCTTCTTGCGTCAGCGTCTGCGTCCACCAGGTCGTCCCCTGTTTGGCGATCTGTCGGATCGGCAGAATCAGCAGCCCCGCGAACAGGAGGCCGGTCAGCAACCATCCAATCGCGGTCCGGCGCAACGACAGCGCCAGCCCCAGCATCTCCGCCACGAAAAAACTCGCCGCGAGCAGCAGCGGCGGCACCCCGGCCACGATATAGCGCGACCGCAGCACCGTCCCCAGAACCGTCGGCGCCCCCAGCATCAACCCGATCCATACCAGCAGCAGCGCCAGAATCTTCCATTGCCGCCGCACGCCCAGCCAGATCAGGCCTGCCACGCCGGCGGCATACACCGGCGGGGTCAGGTACAGGTAGAGCCACCCCGTCACCGGCTCGCCATCTTTCCATGTGGGAATGAACACGGATTGGGCGTTGTGGAGGATCACCGACACGCGGCTGTCGTCGCCGCTGGTGAATTGATCCTGGTAGAGAATGCGCGTCTTGAGTTCCCTGGCGGCACCGCCGCGCTCGGCAGCGAAGCGGTCGAACTGGGCAACGAGGTAAGGCGCCCAGAGCGCCCCGGCGATCACTGCGGCGACCAGCAGTTGCAGAATGGCCCTGAGGAGAGGGCGCCATTTTTTCGCCCCGCCATGAAGCAGAAAGGTCACGACCGGCATGGCCCAGAGCAGGTAGCTCAACCCCTGCCGGGTCATCATTCCCGCGCCCATCGCCACGCCGAGCCCGATCGCGGCCGCCCATCCTTTGCCGCCCGCCGCGAGCCGGCCCCACAAGAGCGCAAGCCAAACGGAGTACAGCATTTCCATCATAAAGAGTGCATCAGCGGTCCCCAGCCGCTGGTAGAACGCCACGAACGGGCAGAAGATCATCAGCACGATGGTCAAAAGCCCGAGGATGCGTCCGCTTGGCCCCGCGCCGCGCAGGAGAAGCCTCACCTCCTCACACACGAGCGCCAGCGCCGGAACGCTCGCCACCCCGCAGAATACGCTGATGAACCGCGATGCGAGCAACGGATCGCGGGTCCAGCCAAACACACCCGCGATCAGCCAGAAGTGCAGCGGCGGCTTGGGATCGACCAGGCTCACCCACCAATGCCCCGCCCGAATCAGTTGGGCCCACCGCAGGTAAATCGCTTCGTCACCGAAGATTGGAAGCGCCCCGATTTCCTTCCCCAGCCCCAGCATTCGCACCATCAGGCAGAGCAACGCCAGCACTCCCACGAGCACCCAGCGCGATCCAGCCTCCCCCGAAACGTCAGTGCGCATCATCTTGTCGTTCTCTGGATCACGCATTCCGGCATCATACGCGAGGCGGCGGCCGCTGACCCGCCTTGTGATCTTTCTTTCCCTGAAAAAACATTTCATAAACTTCGGTGAGGCGTTCCCCCGAATCGCGGTGTAATATGGGGGTGGTTGAGGAGCGCGGCATATCGGCAATCCTATGGGAGTCCATCTTCATGGACGCTGGATCGCTTCTCGTGTTCATGTTTTTAAGTGCGGGTATCGCGCTGATCGTTTATCTGATCGCTGCGGATCGGAAGCGCTTTCTCGCCCGTTTCGACCTCTCCTCCTGGCGCGACCACCACTATCTCCGGCGGCTCCCCAATTTTCTCCAGTCCATGCACGACAACCACTTCCGATCCGCCTGGCCGCGGCGGCATAACGCCGTCTCGAGCTTTATTTTCTGCAATCGCGCCCGCCGCCTGCTCCGCGCTTCCTCCCCTGCCTCGCGGCATCTGTTCCTCCGGCAGCACATCGCGCTCTTCGCCCTGCTCGAACTGCTGAAGCCGTACATCGACGACTTTCTCCTTCACGAGCGGCAACGCATCGTCTCGGCCCGCATCGTCGAAATGTCCGACACCGTCGATCGCGACCGCCTCGCCGCCTACCTCGATTCCATCCGCCTCCACCGCGCCAAGTTCTACAGCAGCATCAGCATTTACGACCGCAAGCTCATTGCGGCGATGGTGAACCGCAAGTTTCTTCCCACGCTGAGAATTGCGCATGCGGTCTTCCAGGAGCACGGCTTTTCGCTGCTCCCGGAATTCGACACGCTGCGGCGATGGGAGTCTCTCGAAGGTCCGGATCTCGCCCAGGAACTGCCGCGGAACCTCGTGGAGATCAAACGCCTCCCCGCCGCCGCGCGCCTCAAAACCTTCAACTACGGCGCGATCACCCCCAGTGACGACTTCCCCGCCGGTTAGAGCGGCGAACGGGGCACGCCTTTACTGCGTTGCGTAGCGTGTCACCGCCACGTCGACGGCCACATCGGTCATCGTGTCCACCGCCTCCACTGCCGCCCCCACTGCGAGCTTCTGCATGTATTCATCCGCGAGCTGCTTGTACTGCTTGTTCGAGAGGGTCGCGTAAATGTCCTTCTGCGCTTCGGAGAACGGAATGGTGCGTGCTTCCTTCTTCTGGCCCACTTTCAGGATCACGACCGCTTCCTTCCGGAAATCGGAATCCTTGATCAGCAGCGGCTCTCCCACGGTGTTTGCCGGAAGAGCAAAGGCCGCATCTTCAATCGCCGGATAGAGCGAGCCGCGCTTCACGTTCGGAATGCGTCCGCCGTAGTTCGCGCGGTTGTCCTGCGAGTAGTCTTCGACGAGACGTGAGAAGTCCGCCCCTTTGCGCAACTGCTCGACGATGTCCTGTCCCTGCTTGAGCGCCACCTGCTCGGCGTGCTGGATCTGCGCATCGGTCGGGTGACTGATCACCGGCCCGAGCTTCCCATCCGTCGCCGGCTCATGAAGCCAGCGCGTTACGCGCATGGTGATCATGAACAGCTCGATCTCCGCATCCTGCTGGTGCTTGGTGCGTTCGTACTCATCCATCACCATCTGGCGGGTGACGACAATCTTCGGATAGAGCTCGCGGTGGAGGTAGATGCGGACGATCATTTCCGTGCGGAGATCCTCGAGTTTCTTTTCGAAAGTCGTGCCTTCGGCCTTGAAGGCTTCATCGGCGAAGGCCTGCGAGCCGCCATGCTCGGAGAGGAGCTTGCTGCGCTGGGTGGCCATGTAGACGTCCAGGCCCCTTCTTTCTTCTTCGGTGAGACTCGCCCTGGCGGCGGAGATGACGAGCTTGTCGCGCACGTAGGTCTGCATCTGCCGCTGGATCGCGGCGCGGGCCTGGCTGCGGAAGTCGGCCAGATCCCGGGAAGTCGCGGCCAGGGAGCGGAGCTGGCCGTCGATCGGCCGGAACAGGTCCTGCGCGAAGACCGGCTCCGAATTCACGAAGCCCAGCAGCGCATTGGTCGTCAGCGACACATTGGCCCGGACAGGGGAGATGACGTTGGCCGAATTGGCGGCATCGCTCGATGCCGACGGGGGCGGAACCACCATGCCCAGTTGTGATGGGGCTTCCGCACCCCCGGTTTCAGCGGTGGCAACACTCGAAATGGCCAGTAACGTCGCAAAGGACAACAGGCGCGTGTTCATTCGCACTCCCGATTAGAGAATCAGAAGCTCTATTGAAGCGAAAACGGTCGGCGAATGCAAAGGAATGTCGGGAAATAGCGACTACTGCGTTGCTGCGGGCTGGCTGGCCGTGGCGCCGCCTGGCTTCGGGTTGCCGCCGATCAGCATGACCACGACAACGGCCAGATTGGCGAAAAAGAAAAAGATGGCGATGAGAATCCAGATCAGCCGCTTCTTATCGATCGCGTTCATTGTGTACCTCGATGAACCGTTCAACAAGGGTAAGCGAATCGGCTTCGGGCGCGAAGGGATGGGGCGTTGCAGGATGGGGCGTTGCGGCTGCCGCCGAGGAAGCGCCACGCTGCAAAACCAAGTCGCCCATGCATCCTTTCGCCACTTCCCTTACTTCTGCGTTGCCGCCCCCGCCGTCCCCGCCACCGCCCCATGCTTCACCGCCCACTCCACAAACCCCGCCGGCGCATCCCTCACTCCGCTCACATCCGCCCCCTTCACCGATCCAATGCGCTCCCACCCCACCACCCCGCGCAACTCCGCACGCGTCAAATCCGCATCGGCAAAACTCGCCTTATCCACATTCGCCCCGCTCAAATCCGCCTCGCGCAGATTCGCCCGCTCAAACTCCGCCTCGCTTACATTTGCCCCCTTCAGATCCGCCCCGCGCATGTCCGCCCCGCTGAAATCCGCGCGCGCCAGCTCCGCCTTCTCCAGCCGCACATTCCGCAGAAACGCACCCGACACATCGACCCCTGTCAGCGAGACGCCATCGGCCGTGAGTTGTTCCATCGCATCAATCCGCCCCCCGTTGCCGCCCTTTCCCTGCGCCGTGTTGATCACCTGCCACGCCTGGTAATGCCGCTGCTGCGTCCGCTCCCCCGCCTCGCTCACCCAGAAAATCACCGCCACCAGTACCGACAGGCTCCCCACGTATTCGAGCACCTCCAGAAACGCCCACCGGCTCAGCCAAAACGCCATGTACGCACACGCCCACTCCGTAAACACCAGCGGCACCCACACCGCCTTCGTCCCCTGCCGATGCTCCACCCATCGTTTTGGCCGCGGCCGACGTTCAAGCGTGCGCACACACTCCCCCTTTAATCGATCACCAGCATGTCCATGAACGCCTCCACGCGCATCCCCTCCAGCCGCTGCTGATCCAGGCAGACCGCCATGATCTTCTCGCACTGCCCGTCGGGAAACCGCGTCCGCAGATTCGAAAGAAACTTCTGCTCCAGCACCGGAATCCCCTCCGCCCGCCGCCGCCGATGCCCGATCGGATACTCCACCTCAATCCTGTCCGTCATCGTCCCATCCGCAAACACAATCTGCAGCGCGTTGGCGATCGACCGCTTCTCCGGATCGAGGTACTCCTTCGAATACCGCGGCTCCTCCTCCACGACCATCTTCTCCCGCAGCACGTCGATGCGCGCGTCGGCCGCATGAAACGCATCCTCGTAGAATTCCGCCTTCAGCTCCCCATGCAGCAGGCCCATCGCGATCATGTACTGCAGGCAATGATCCCGGTCCGCCGGATTATTCAGCGGCCCGCTCTTGGAAATAATCCGAATCGCCGATTCGTGCGTCCACACCCGAATGGTTTTAATCTCCTCCAACCGCTTCACCGCCACCGGATGCAGGATGACCGCCGCCTCCACCGCCGTCTGCGCATGGAACTCCGCCGGAAACGAAATCTTGAACAGCACGTTCTCCATCACATAGGACCCGAACGCCCGCTCGCCCCCCTCCAGCTCAAACGCCTTCCCGCGGAACAGCACATCGTAGAAGCCCCATTTCGGCGCCGTCAGCACCGAGGGCAACCCCATCTCCCCCGTCATCGTGATCAGCGCCAGGCGCACCGCTCGCGAAGTCGCATCCCCCGCCGCCCATGATTTCCGCGACCCCGTATTCGGCGCATGCCGGTATGTCCGCAGCGCCTGCCCATCCACCCACGCCTGCGAGAGCGCATCGATAATCTGCTCCCTGGTCCCCCCGAGCATCCGCGTCGCCACCGCCGTGGATGCCACTTTGACCAGCACCACATGATCCAGCCCCACCTTGTTAAACGAATTCTTCAGCGCCAGCACCCCCTGGATCTCATGGGCCTGAATCATCGCCGCGAGCACATCGCGCATCGTGAACTGCGCTTTGCCGCTGCGATTCAAATAATCCGCCACCGCCAGGATCGCACCGAGATTATCCGACGGATGCCCCCATTCCGCCGCCAGCCAGGTGTCATTGAAATCCAGCCACCGGATCATGCACCCGATATTGAACGCCGCATGCACCGGATCCAGCTCATACGAAGTCCCCGGCACCCGCGCCCCACCCTTGAGCACCGCCCCCGGCACGACCGGCCCCAGATGCTTCACACACTCCGGAAACCGCAGCGCCAAAAGCCCGCATCCAATCGTATCGATCAAACAATTCCGCGCGGTGTCATATGCCTCTGAACCAAACGCAGTCCCCCTCAACACATACTCCGCAATGCGCACCAGCACTTCATCCGCCGCCGGCCGATAATTCACATTCACCGCACTACCCATTCAAAACTCCTATCAGCAAAAACTCTGTGCGTCTCTGTGTCCTCTGTGACTCTGTGGTTCCCAACCGCTCCCCACACTCAGGCGCGCAAATCCAAATCCACCCACTCCGCATGCATCGGCCCCACATAATCCGCACTCGGCCGAATAATCCGATTATTCACCCGCTGCTCCATCACATGCGCACACCACCCCGTCACGCGCGAACACACAAATATCGGCGTGAACAAAGGCGTCGGTATCCCCAGGAACCGATACGCCGGCGCATGAAAAAAGTCCGCATTCGGAAACAGTTTCTTCTCCCGCCACATCACCTGCGCCACCCGCTCCGCCATCGCATACAAATTCGCATCCCCCACCCGCTCGCTCAACTTCTTCGCCCACCCCTGAATGATCGCCGACCGCGGATCGCTCGTCCGATACACCGCATGCCCGAACCCCATGATCTTCTCCTTCGCCGCCAGCGCCCGCAGAATCCCCGCCTCGGCCTCCTCCGGCGACTTCCATTTCTCCAGCATCGCCATCGCCGCCTCGTTCGCTCCGCCATGCAGCGGACCCTTCAACGTGCCGATCGCGCCCACCACGCAGGAAAAAATATCCGACAGCGTCGAGGCGCACACCCGCGCGGTAAACGTCGACGCATTGAACTCGTGCTCCGCATACAGAATCAGCGACGCATGCATCACTCTTATTTCCTCCGCGCCCGGCTCCTTCCCGCGGAGCAGATGCAGAAAATGCCCGCCCACCGATTCATCCCCCGTCTCCGTTTCGATGCGTACCCCCTCCCGCGCGTAACGCCACCAGTACAGAAGAATCGACGGCATCGCCGCCAGCATCCGCACGCTCGCCTTCTGCTGATTTTCGAATGACCCCTCCGGCTCCAAATCCCCCAGCACCGAAACCCCCGTCCGCAACACATCCATCGGCTCCGTCTCCGCCGGCAGCAGCTCCAACACGCCCTTCAACCGCGCCGGCAAGCCCCGGTTCGCCTTGATCTCCCCGATAAACCCGCTCAACTCCGCCCGGTTCGGCAGCTTCCCCCGCAACAACAAATATGCCACCTCCTCAAACGTCCCCTTCTCCGCCAGCACATCGATGCCATACCCCCGATACGTCAGCCCCGCCCCGGTCTTCCCCACCGTGCACAGCGCCGTCTCCCCTGCCGATGTCCCCCGCAGCCCCGCTCCCCCAATTGCCTTCGCATCCGCCGCACTCATCACGTCTCCTCCGCCTTCTTCGCATTCAACCGATCGACCATCTCTTCGTACCGGTGATAATCCAGCACGCTGTACAACTCCTCGCGCGTCTGCATCAACCCCACCACATCCTTCTGCGTCCCCGCCCTCCCGATCGCTTCGTACACCGCCAGCGCCGCCTTGCTCATCGCTCGAAAGGCGCTCAGCGGATAAAGCACCATCGCCACTCCCGCACCCGCCAGCTCCTCCTTCGTCAGCAGCGGCGTCTTCCCAAACTCCGTCATATTCGCCAGCACCGGCACTTTCACGCGCCCGCAAAACTCCCGAAACTCCTCCAGACTCCGCAGCGCCTCGGCAAAAATCATGTCCGCCCCCGCCTCCACATACGCCAGGCTCCTCTCCACCGCCCCACGCACTCCCTCCGAAGCCGCCGCATCCGTCCGCGCCATGATTACAAACGAATCATCCCGCCGCCCATCCACCGCCGCCTTCACCCGATCGCACATCTCCCCTTTACTCACAATCGCCTTGTTCGGCCGATGCCCGCATCTTTTCGCCCCCCCCCCGCCCTCCTGATCCTCCAGATGCACCGCCGCCACCCCCGCCCGCTCCATCTCCCGCACCGCCCGCGCAATGTTCAACGCATTCCCCCATCCCGTATCAATATCCACCAACAGCGGAAGTTCGCACGCCCCCACCACCCGCCGCGCATCCTCCAGCACATTCTCCAGCGACGTCATCCCCAAATCCGGCAACCCATACGACGCATTCGCCACGCCCGCCCCGCTCAAATAAATCGCCTTGTGCCCCGCCTCCCGCGCCAGCATGGCACAATACGCATTCACCGCCCCCACAATCTGCAACGGCCTCTCGCTCGCCGCCAGCGCACGAAACCGCCCCCCAGGACTCTCCGTACCTGCTCCACTCACAATGCAATCCTTTTTGTATCAGTCAATCAATCCACGAAAGGTGCGGCCAGTATATCACATCCGGTCGCACCACCGCCGCCACAATTCGCGATAAACTTGGCCCAATTGTGGGAACAGCGCAGGCGGCGTCGCACCGCTCGAGTTTTGATGCGCCGAGCCATCGGCGTTAGGCTGGGCGCCACTTCAATCGATGACCAGGGGGCCTTGGCGATCGGATCGTATCCGTCAGGCCATCGACTTTACGGAAACGGTTCAGCGCCATGAGAGACAATACTCCGCCGGAGATCACGCGCATCACGCTGCAGGTATTGAGCATCGGCCTGCTCATCGGGGGGGCATTCTGGATCCTGCAGTTTTTCATCCCGTCGATCCTGTGGGCGACGATCATCGTCATCACGACCTGGCCGCTCTTCCAGTTGATTCAGCGGCGCCTTTGGAACAAGCGGGCATTGGCGATCCTGGTGATGGTCGGGGCCCTCCTCCTCATCGTGATCCTTCCCTGCGCCGTGGCGATCGGGTCCATCATCATGAACACCGAGAAGATCACGGCCTGGGGGGATTCGTTGCGGCAGATGGAGATGCCTCCGCCACCCGGTTTTCTCGCGAACATCCCCATGATCGGGCCGCGATTGATTGGCGCCTGGCAGAAGGGCGGGTCGCTGACGGCGGAGGGATTATCGAAACACCTTGCGCCCTACACTGGCACTCTGGTTTCGTGGTTCATTTCGAAGGCGGGGAGCGTGGGGCTTCTGCTGGTGCATTTTCTGTTCACGCTGATCTTTGCGATTGTCCTTTACGCAAACGGTGAAGCGGCGGGAGAGGCGGTTCGCGCGTTTTGCCGCCGGCTGGCCGGGCAGCGCGGTGACGAGATCGCCACGCTGTCGGCAAAGGCGATCCGAAGCGTTGCGTTGGGAGTCATCGTGACGGCACTGGTGCAGGCGGTACTCAGCGGAATCGGACTGGCGGTATCCGGGGTTCCCTCGCCGGGTCTGCTCACGGCGATCATCTTCGTCTCCTGTCTCTGCCAGATCGGTCCGGGGATCATCCTGATCCCCGCCATCGTGTGGCTCTATTGGCGCGGCGGGCTGGTTTCGGGGAGCGTCCTGCTTGTTTTCGCAGTGATCATCCTTCCCCTGGACAACTTCCTGCGGCCGATCCTGATTCGAAAGGGCGCGGACATGCCGCTGATACTGGTCTTCATCGGCGTGATCGGCGGGCTGATCGCGATGGGGGTCATCGGGTTGTTCATCGGGCCGGTGATTCTGGCGGTGGCGAATACGCTGCTCAAGTCGTGGATCAGGGATGTACCCGCGGGCGAGCAGAATCCATGACGACCCAAGCGCTAAATGGGTACCACGAAAACAGCGGTACGCTCCGCATCGGTTGTTGCCAGGGACAAAAAGCCTTGGTCAAACGTCGCAACGCGCCCGCCCTTCGCAAGGCACAGCGAAAGCAAGTAGGCGTCCGTTACCTGCTGATAGCCCTGAATGGCATTGTGTCGCAAGCGGATGTTGCAGATGGAAATGCTGTCCTCCCAGAAGACGTGTCGCGCATCGGTCTTAAGCCCATTCAATAAGGCGATGGCCGCCGCAGGGGTTGTTCCGGATGGAAGAGCTCGCTTGTTGGAACTGATACGCACGAAACCGCATTCAGTGACGGGGCACGTGGCCCACCGATCGGTTCCTATCGCATTCATCCAGCGATGCGCCGCGTGATTATGCGGATGACTCGGCCACCCCAAGGCGATCAATACGTTCGTATCCAAAAGAAAAATCGACATGCTCAGTCATCGTCCAACGCTCGACGCACGTCTTCCAGGTTGATCGGAGGTGCGTCCGCTGGAAGATCAAATTCCGGCAAGCCGCTCACTTTGTTGATTCGAATTCCAAGCGGCCGCAACTCGCCAACCTCACGCACTTGAATTTCCAAAGTGCGCCCCATCGGCAAATCCACCGGCTCGTCAGGTACGATAACGTGACCGTCAAAATGTGCCTTTAGCGTAGTCATGATCACTACTATACCAAACTATTAGCGGCCTTGGCCTCGAAAAACCGACATCACAACCGCCGCCGTATCCCCCCCGGCTTCACCACCGGCTGCGGCTTCACCGGCTCCGGCTTCTTCGGCGCTTCCTTCGGGGCATTCGGATTCAACAAATTCCGCAACACATTGATCAACGTCTCCGGCTCCAGATAACTCGCCGGCAACCGCAGATGCACCGTCTTCTCATCCGCAATCCGCACGCTCCCCGCGCCGCCGCCCACACCCTTCCCCATCAACGGCCCAAGCTTGCTCAAATCCTCGATCGTAAACACCACGTCCGGCGTCTTCGTAATGATCGACACGATCGACCACTGCTGTGCCAATACCTTGATCTCCGCCAAACCAAACATCACCGACACCGCCTTCGGCATCGTCCCAAACGCATCCACTACATCCTTCGCCAGCGCTTCGAGCATCTCCAGCGAATGCGCCCGCGACAAACGCCGATACAAATCCATCCGCTGCCGCTCCGAATCCACATACGTCTTCGGCAACACCCCGCTCACCCCGATCTCCACGTTCACTTCCTTCGGCTTCACCACCGGCTCGTTCTTCACCTTCTTCACGGCCTCTTCGAGGAGCTGGCAATACATCTCGTAACCAACTGCGGCGATGTGGCCGGATTGTTCGGGGCCGAGGATGTTGCCGGAGCCGCGGATTTCCAGATCGCGCAGCGCAATCTTGAATCCCGCCCCCAGCGATGCATACTCCTCCATCGCCTTGAGCCGCTTCGCCGCCGTCGAAGAAATCGTCTTGTCCGGCGAGAGCATCAAATAGCAATACGCCCGATGCTTGTAGCGCCCCACGCGGCCGCGCAACTGGTGCAGATCCGAAAGCCCGAAATTCTCCGCCTCATTGATGAACATCGTGTTGGCGTTTGGAATATCGATGCCCGACTCAATGATCGTGGTCGAGACGAGAATGTCCGCCTCGTGCTTGATGAACTTGTGCATCACCTCTTCAAGCTGATGCTCATGCTCCATTTGGCCATGCCCGATCACGATGCGCGCGTCCGGCACCATCTGCCGAATCTCATCCGCCACGCTCTGGATGTTGTAGACCTTGTTGTGCACAAAATAGATCTGCCCGTTGCGCGCCAATTCCCGCTGCAACGCCTGCTTGATCCGCATCTTGTCATGCGGAATCACCTCGGTCACCACGCTCCGCCGATCCGACGGCGGTGTCGCGAGATTGGAAATATCCCGGATCCCCAGCATCGACATGTGCAGCGTGCGCGGTATCGGCGTCGCCGTCATTGTCAGAATATCCACCGTCAGCCGCAGCTTCTTCAACTTCTCCTTGTGCTCCACTCCGAACCGCTGCTCCTCATCGATGATCACCAGCCCCAGATCCGCAAACACTACATCCTTCGACAGCAGCCGATGCGTCCCCACCAATATGTCCACCTGCCCCGCCCGCGTCCGCTCCAGAATCTTCTTGACCTGCCCCGCCGTCTTGAACCGCGAGATCGATTCCACAACGAACGGATATCCCGCCACACGCTGTCGGATCGTCTCCTCATGCTGCTCCGCCAGCACCGTCGTCGGCACCAGCACCGCCACCTGCTTCCCAAACTCCGCCACCTTGAACGCGGCCCGCATCGCCACTTCCGTTTTGCCGTACCCCACATCCCCGCATAACAACCGATCCATCGGCCGCGACCGCCCCAAGTCCAGCTTGATCTCATCCGCCGACCGCACCTGATCCTCGGTAGGGGGGTACGGAAACGCATTCTCAAATTCCTTCTGCCACACCGTATCCCCCGGATACGCCACCCCCGGCGTTCCCTCGCGCGCCGCCTGCACCTCCAGCAATTCCCCCGCCAGCTTCTCCACCGCCTCCGCCACTTTGTCTTTCTGCTTCGACCACGTCGCGCCCCCCAGCACCGACAGCGGCGGCCGCCCATGCGCCCCGCCCACATACTTCTGCACCAGATGAATCTGTGTCACCGGCACATGCAGCGTCGCATCCCCCGCAAACTTCAGCGTCAAAAACTCGCTCTGCCGCCCCTCCCGCGTAATCGAATTCATCGCCTCAAACTTCGCAATCCCATGATGCACGTGCACCACGAAATCCCCTGGCTGCAAATCCAGAAACGAATCAATCGGCCGCGCCCCCTGCACCGCCCGCAACCGCCGCCGCTGGCTGTAACGGTGGAAGATTTCGTGGTGGCCGAGCAATACCAGCGGCCTCGCCGCGGCATCGCCGTCCGTGGCATCGGCGTCCCGCCGATGATCGCCCGCAGGCGATTCATGCCGCGCATCCCCACGAGTTGCCCCCCAATCGGACTCATTCCACTCAAATCCGAGTTGCAGAATCCCTGTCGGCATTTCGATGTGTTCGCGAACCCCTGGATGCTTCACATCCAGCAAATCACTCAGCCGCGTGCATTCGCTCTTGGAATCACAAACCACCACAACCTTCGCCCGCTCCGTCAGCTCCGCGAGTTCCTTGATGGCTTCTTCGGCTTTGGTGTCGAAGCGCTGCACGCTCTTGCACGGCAGCCGAATCGTCTTCTCATCCTCCGCCCCAAACTGATGAATCTCCGCCCACGCCAAATTCTGAATATTCTTCAGCACCGCATTCGGCGGATAAATCCCGCGCGCATCCGACAGCCGGTCGAAATAACTCTTCGCCTGCTCCTGAATTTCCGCCGGCTCGACCAGCCACACAACCGTCTCTTCCGGCAAATAGCTCAGCAAGCTTCGCGTCTGATCGATCGGCCACGTCGACCGATCCCCCAGCGCAATAAGCCGCGCCTCCGAAACATCCCCCGTCGGCCCCAGCGTCTCAATATCAAAATGATGCAGCGTCTCCACCTGGTCCCCGAAGAAGCTGATCCGCGTCGGATAACTCCCCCCATCCCCACCGCCGGGCGACCACACATCCACAATGTCCCCACGCACCGCATAATCCCCCGCATCCTCCACCGAATCCAAACGTGTATATCCGTGGTCCGCCAGCCACTGTACCAACTTGTCCCGATCCAGCATCATCCCCGGCCGAATCGACTGCACCAGTTCCTTCAACAGCTCC
>Ga0335069_10005311_pt1 | contig 18979 bp, 14 predicted proteins | sample Lox_Sample_11_FD_206714 | JGI IMG/M metagenome (GOLD analysis project Ga0335069, IMG submission 206714) | Soil microbial communities from Loxahatchee National Wildlife Refuge, Florida, United States - Lox_Sample_1.1 | ecosystem: Environmental > Terrestrial > Soil > Wetlands | place: USA... | reverse complement strand
AACCTCAACGGGCATGGCTCGGGGAAGGAGACCCGCCACGTCGAGCTGTCCCTGGAAGGATCCGGGCTCGTCTTCGAGCCGGGGGATTCGATCGGCGTCTATCCGCAGAACGACCCCCGACTGGTGGACCTCCTGCTTGGCGAGATGGGTTGGAAGGCCGAGGAACCGGTGCCCGTGTCGAAGACAGACGAGCGGCCCCTGCGGGATGCGCTCCTGCGTGACTACGAGATCACCGTGCTGACCCGGCCGCTCCTGCAGTCTGTGGCCGAGCTCAGCCGGGATGGCCTGAAGGAGCTGGTCGCGCGGGACAGGGACGCGGAGCTCCAGGGCTACGTGCACGGGCGCGACCTGGTCGACCTGGCCCGGGATTTCCGCCTGAAGGGACTGCCGGCCCGGCAGTTCGTGCGGGCGCTGCGAAGGATGCCGCCGCGGCTGTATTCCATCGCGTCCAGCCGCGAATTGAACCCGGGCGAGGTGCACCTGGTGATCGTCGCGGTCCGCTACGAGCAGCGCGGGAGAAGACGAAGCGGGGTGTTCTCCGTCCAGTGCGCCGAGCGCCTGCAGCCCGGCGACCAGGTCCCGGTCTACGTGAACTCCAACCCGGCATTCCGCATGCCCCCGGATCCCGGGACGCCGATCATCATGATCGGGCCGGGCACGGGGGTTGCGCCATTCCGTGCGTTCCTGCAGGAGCGCCAGGCGAAAGGAATGCGCGGCAAGACCTGGTTGTTCTATGGCGACCGCCGGTTCAAGACGGACTTCCTCTACCAGGTGGACTGGCAGCAGTGGCTGAAGAGCGGTGCCCTGACGCGAATGGACGTGGCGTTTTCCCGGGACGGCAGGGACCACTGCTACGTGCAGCATCGCATGCAGGAGCAGGGGCGGGACCTCTTCCAGTGGCTCGAGGAAGGTGCGGCCGTGTATGTCTGTGGAGATGAGAAGGGCATGGCGCCGGACGTGAACCGCGCCCTCGAATGCATCGTGGCTGACCAGGGAGGCATGGGCGCCGAGAAGGCGAAAGAGTACGTGACCCGGCTGCGGGAGACCAACCGCTACCAGCGGGACGTGTATTGAATGAGACGCGAGCGGGGCGGGACCGGTGGGGCGGAGAGGGAACGGGATGAGTGACCAGGCACGTGGGGAGGCACGGCTGACGGACGCCGAGCGGACAAAGGCGGGGAGCCGCTACCTCCGCGGGACCATCGCGGAGGGCTTCAAGGACCGCATCACGGGAGGCATCTCCGAGTCGGACAACTACCTCCTGAAGTTTCACGGAATGTACCAGCAGGACGACCGCGACCTGCGCAACGAGCGCATGCGCCAGAAGCTGGAACCGGCATACGGCTTCATGATCCGCGTGCGCATTCCCGGTGGCGTGGTGAGCACCGGGCAGTGGCTGTTGCTGGACCGCCTCGGCCGCGAATACGGCGGGGATACCATGCGCCTCACGACCCGGCAGACGGTCCAGCTCCACGGCCTGGTCAAGTGGGACGTGCGTTCGGTGGTCCGAGCGCTCCACGGGGAGCTCCTGACGAGCATTGCCGCATGCGGAGACGTCAACCGCAACATCATCTGCACCCCGAACCCTCACCTGTCCCCGGTGCACCAGGAGGTCCACCAGACCGTGCTCGCCCTGGACCGCCACCTGCTTCCCGGTACGACCGCTTACCACGAGATCTGGATCGACGACCAGAAGGTCGCCGACAGCCGCGGGGAGGACCGAAAGGACGAAGAGCCGCTGTACGGCCCCACCTACATGCCTCGGAAGTTCAAGATCGCCGTGGCGGTGCCGCCGTCCAACGACGTGGACGTGTTCGCGCACGACCTGGGTCTCATCGCCATCGTGGACCAGGGGAAGCTGGACGGTTTCAACGTGGTGGTGGGCGGGGGAATGGGCGCAACCTACGGTGAGCCCGAGACCTATCCCCAGCTCGGAAGCGAGATCGGGTTCTGCCGACCGGGGGAAGCGGTGGATGTCGCGGAGAAGGTGCTGGGCATCCAGCGGGACTTTGGAGACCGCACCAACCGGAAGCACGCACGGTTGAAGTACACCATCGACGATCGCGGGATGATCTGGTTCGTGGAAGAGCTGGCAAAACGCAGAGGGAAGCGGCTGGAACGGCCCCGCGCCTTCGAGTTTACCAGCTCGGGGGACCGGCTGGGCTGGGTGGAGGGCTCGCACGGGACGTGGCATTTCACGCTCTTCATCGAGAACGGCCGCATCCGTGACTGGGACGACTACCGGCTCATGACCGCCCTGAGAAAGGTCGCGGAGGCGCACCGGGGCGACTTCCGGCTCACGCCGAACCAGAACCTCATCATCGCCAACGTGGCCGTCTCCGAGAAGCCCGCGATCCAGGCCATCGTGGACGAGTTCAGCCTGGCCACCGGTCCTCGCCACTCCGCGCTGCGCAGAAGCGCCATGGCATGCGTGGCCCTGCCGACCTGCGGCCTGGCCATGGCGGAGGCGGAACGCTATCTGCCCCGGCTCCTGGACAAGATCGAGGTGCTGATGGAGGAAGTCGGCCTGCGGGACGAGGAGATCACCATCCGCATGTCGGGGTGTCCCAACGGGTGCTCGCGGCCCTACGTGGCCGAGATCGCGTTCACCGGCAAAGCACCCGGCCACTACAACCTCTATCTTGGCGCGGCGTTCAACGGCACGCGGCTGAACCGGCTGTACCGGGAAAACATCGCAGAGGAGGAGATCCTCTCGGTCTTGAAACCGATGTTCGGCCGGTTTGCCCGCGAGCGGCTCGACGGCGAGCGTTTCGGGGAGTTCGTGATCCGCGCTGGCTACGTGCGGGCCGTGGCTTCCGGCCGCGACTTCCATCGAGATGACCACCTGGCGAACGCGCACGACGCGGCAAGCCAATTGCAGGTGGCGGAAGCTTCCTCGGAAGCTTCCAAGGAGAAAGACAGTGATCACGCGGCTGAATAGGCTGCTGGTGACGGCCATCCTGGCGGTCTCCGCTGTGCCGGGCGCGGCGCCCATGGTGGCGGCGCAGGCCGGCACCGGGGCGGTCTCCCTTCTCAACGTGAGCTGTGACCCCACGCGGGAGCTCTACGCCGCGTACAACAAGGCCTTCTCGGCCTACTGGCAGCAGAAGACGGGCCAGGTCGTCACCCTCCGGCAGTCACACGGCGGATCCGGGGCCCAGGCCAACGCCGTTATCCAGGGGCTGGAGGCGGACGTCGTCACCCTGGCGCTGGCATCCGACATCGACCTCGTCGCGGCAAGGTCGGGGCTGCTCGATGCGGCCTGGCAGAAGAGGCTCCCCGAGAATTCGACTCCCTTCACTTCGACGATCGTCTTCGTGGTGCGAAAGGGAAATCCCAAGAACATCAGGACGTGGGACGACGTGATCCGAAGCGGCGTCAGCGTGATCGTGCCCAACCCCAAGACGTCCGGCGGAGCGCGGTGGGCATATCTCGCAGCCTACGGCCAGGCGTTGAGAAGGCCCGGGGGCTCGGATGCAACGGCGAGGGCGTTCGTGACCGCGCTCTACCGCAACGTACCGGTGCTGGACACGGGCGCGCGCGGCTCGACCGTGACGTTCGCACAGAAAGGCGTAGGAGACGTGTACCTTGCCTGGGAAAGCGAGGCTGACCTGGTGAAGAAGCAGTTCGGCGAGGCGAACTTCCAGACCGTCGTTCCCGCGGTGAGCATTCTCGCGGAGCCGCCCGTGGCCATGGTGGACAGGAACGTGGACAAGCACGGCACCCGGGCGGTGGCGCAGGCCTACCTGGAGTACCTGTATTCGCCGGCGGGCCAGGAGATCGCGGCGCAGAACTTCTACCGGCCGCGGGACCAGGCGGTCGCCCGAAAATACGCGGCCAATTTCCCCGCCGTGACCCTTTTCACCGTGGAGGAGGTCTTCGGCGGGTGGGCCAGGGCACAGAAGATCCACTTCGACGACGGCGGCGTCTTTGACCAGGTCTATGCGCCCTGAGGTGACGACTGCCGTGCAGCCCCTGGCCGTGAAGAAACAACGCCGGCGCGTACTGGGTGGCCTGGGATTGTCCCTGGGCTACTCCGTTTCCTGGCTGTCCCTCCTGGTGCTGCTGCCACTGTCCATGGTGTTTGTGACCATGGCCGGGCTGCCCCTGGACGGCATCTGGAAGGTCGTCGCGTCCCGCCAGGTGCTGAGCGCCGTCCGCCTGAGCTTCTGGACCGCCGCGGCAAGCGGCGTGGTCTCCACGGTGTCCGGCGCGTTGTTGGCATGGGTCCTCGTGCGGTATCGCTTCCCGTTGAAGCGCCTGGTGGACGCGCTGGTTGACCTACCGTTTGCCCTGCCCACGGCCGTGGCGGGTGTCACGCTGTCCGTGCTGGCGGGGCCGAGCGGCTGGATCGGGAAGCCGCTGGCCGCGGCCGGGGTGGCCCTGGTCAACGCGCCGGCCGGTATCATCGTTGCGATGGTCTTCATTGGCGTGCCCTTCGTCGTTCGTACCCTGCAGCCAGTCCTGCAGGACCTCGAGCCCGAGACGGAGGACGCGGCCGAGAGCCTGGGAGCAGGCCGCGTGCAGGTCATCCGCCGCATCCTTCTGCCCGCCACGGGGCCGGCACTCGTCACGGGCTTCACGCTGGCGTTCTCCCGCGCGCTGGGCGAGTATGGCTCGGTCGTCTTCATGACCGGGAACCTTCCGTTCCGCACGGAGATCGCGCCCGTCATCATCAAGGCAAAGATGGACAACGGGGCTTACGCGGGAGCGGCTACCGTCGCAGCGATGATGCTCCTGGCCGCCTTCCTGCTCCTGGTGGCGCTGAGCGGCCTGCAGAACTGGCAGCGCCGGCGTACGGAATGAGGGGCGCCGTGAACGAGCGTCGAACCGAGCCGCCCTGGGTACGGCGGGCCCTGACCACGGTAGCCCTGGCCTTCTTTGTCCTTCTCCTGGCGATGCCGCTGATCTTCGTGGTGTGGTCCAGCCTGGCAAGGGGAGCAGCGGCGTGGGCGGCAGCGGTCTCCCGCCCGGACACCGCGAGCGCCATCCGGCAGACGTTGACCGTGGTGGCCTGGGTGGTGCCGCTCAACACGCTGTTCGGTGTGCTGGCAGCGTACGCCATCACCAAGTTCCAGTTTCGCGGCAAGGCGGTCCTCACGGCGCTGATCGACCTGCCGTTTGCCATCTCGCCGGTAATCGCCGGGTCGATCTTCGTCTTCCTGCTTGGAAAGTTCACGCCGCTGGGAGGATGGCTGGAGTCCCACGGCATCAAGGTCATCTTTTCCACGCCTGGGATGGTGCTCGCCACGACGTTCGTGACGTTCCCGTTCGTGGCGCGGGAGCTCATCCCGACGATGCAGGCCCAGGGCATCGAGGATGAGCTGGCCGCGCGGTCCCTTGGCGCCTCCGGGTGGCAGAGCTTCTGGCGCGTCACCGTGCCGAACATCCGCTGGAGCCTGCTCTTCGGCGTGGTGCTGTGCGCTGCCCGTGCCATGGGCGAGTTCGGTGCCGTCTCGGTGGTCTCGGCGCACGTCAGCGGGGAGACCAACACGCTTCCGCTCCAGGTGGAGGCCCTCTACTCGGGACTGGACGTCACCTCGGCGTTCGCCGTCTCGTCACTCCTCGTGCTGATGGCCCTGCTGACGCTGGCCGTCAAGGCGGGCGTGGAGTGGCGCTACCGGCGACAGGAGGCCAGGGAGCGGGCATGAGCATCAAGCTGACCGGCATTCACAAGCGGTTCGGCGAGTACGAGGCGCTCCGCGGGATCGACCTCGAGGTGGCCCACGGCGAGCTCGTCGCGCTCCTGGGGCCGTCCGGGTGCGGAAAGACCACGCTGCTGCGGATCATCGCGGGGCTGGAAGTCCCCGACCGCGGCCGCGTGGAGCTGGGCGGGGAAGACGCCACGCTGACGGATGCCCGCCATCGCGAAGTAGGGTTCGTCTTCCAGCACTACGCCCTGTTTCGCCACCTGAGCGTCTTCGAGAACGTCGCGTTCGGCCTGCGCGTTCGCTCCCGGGCCACCCGGCCGTCCCGGGCGGATGTGGCGCGCCGCGTGCATGACCTCCTGCGGCTGGTGCAGATGGAATGGGCGGCGCGCCGCTTCCCCGCGCAGCTGTCCGGCGGCCAGCGGCAGCGGATCGCCCTGGCGCGCGCGCTCGCGGTCGAGCCCCGCGTGCTGCTGCTGGACGAGCCGTTCTCCGCGCTGGACGCCAAGGTGCGGCTCGAGCTGCGCCGATGGTTGAGACGCCTTCACGACGAGATCCAGGTCACCTCGGTATTCGTGACGCATGACCAGGAAGAGGCCCTGGAGCTCGCGGACCGTATCGTCATCATCAACCAGGGCGAGGTGGTCCAGGCCGGCAGACCGGAGGAGGTCTACGATCATCCCGCCAACGCGTTCGTGTGGAACTTCCTGGGCAACGTCAACGTCTTCCACGGGCGCCTGCACGGCTCCGAGGCCAGGTTCGGCCCGCTGCGGCTTCCGCTGGTGGCGCGCGCCGGGGGTGGCCAGCGCGAGGCCCGCGGCTTTGCGCGGCCGCACGACCTGCGGCTCTCGCCGCGGCCAGAGACCCTGGATGACCTGCCGGCCACCCTTGTGGCCAGCCGCATGAGCGGCAAGATGCAGATCGTGGAGATCACCGTGGACGGAGTAGACCAGGTGCTGGAGGCGCTGGTGGAGCGGAGGCAGTTCCAGTCCTGGAACGTGGCGCCGGGCGGACGCCTCTGGGTCCGCCTGGAGCGGATATCGGTACATTCCGCGGGGACGGACGGGGTATCGCCGCCCGACGAGTCGTTCGACTGGGTGATCTAGGGGCGCCCGTCACGGGCGGCGGGACCGGCGTCCCGTATTCCCGAGATGTACACGTAGTGGTCCTGCATGAACCCGATGTACTCCCGGCGATACACCAGGCACAGGTCGATGACGTACCGCCTGCCCTCCCTCAGGATCGCGTAATCGCCCCCGACGATCCCCGCGAGGTGATAGAAGGGTCCGGAGCGCGTTCCACCGGCTGCCGTGAGAAGAGACCCTTCGCCGAGCGGTCGGTCCACCGCCGATTCGACTCGACGTGTCACCGGGGGCAGCAGGAGCCCGAACGGTGTCTGCTCGTCGAACACCGTTGCGCTACCCGGCTTCTCGGGGACGGGGGAGGGGTACTGCGCAGGCTGCGTCTGCAGGAAGGACTCCCGGCCCTGGCGCGCCTGCCGGAGCTTCTCGCGGAACGCCGCGATGTTCTCCCGGGATCCCGTCCCCGATTCTGCCGCGGCCACCCGTTCCTGGTACCCCCGGACCTCCATGTCGAAGGCTCGCCGGCAGGCCTGGAAGAGCTCGTGCTGGAGAGCGTGTCCGCCCGCGAGGACCTGGTTGGCCACGGACACCGCGCGCCAATCACGGATCCCAAGGTCTGCCGCCAGGTCGACATCGACCAGGACGCCGTCCGGTATGAACGCCTTGCACTCGTCCGGCCGGAGCCGAATGATGGTAAGTCGCCACGCGGCCGGCGCAGCGGGTGCAGCGGGTGCAGCGGGTGCGCTGCCGGCGCTGCTCTCCCGGGCAACGTCGAAGCGGAAGCTGTCCCGGTCCGTGCAGCCGTTGGAGTCCACCCGGAAATGCAGCCTGCCGTCCCGGATCGCGATCTCTCGAAGGAGCGCGGGCCCGGTCTCCCTCGGGCCCGCCGGCGGTTGCGCGGACTGCGCACCGAGGGACAGGGCGATGCCCATGGCGATGATCGTGACGGCGGGAGCTTTCATCGTGGGTCCTCCGGGATTGCAGAGACTGTACCGGAGTGGACGCGCCGCGTCGAGACCCCGCGGTGTCGGGACGCCGACGGGCCCGGTGTCACCGCGCAGTGCGACCGCGGGCCGCGTGGTTGACCGCTTCCACGATCCAGCCGACAAGCGCGATGCTGACGCTCGCCGCGCCGGCGATGCACACCGCGGTCCATCCTCCGGCTCGCCATGCTGCTACCGATATCGCGGAGCCGATTGCCCCGCCCAGGAAGAAGGGCGTCATGTAGGCGGCCGTGAGCCGGCTGCGCTCCTCGGCCCCCAGGCGGTAGATCTGGCTCTGGTTGAGGATCTGGGTCCCCTGCACCCCGAGGTCGAGCAGGAGGGCCCCCGCGACCACGCCGACCAGGCTGACCGCGCCCCAGGCACTCAGCGCGAACGACACCAATGCCGCGGCGAGAAACGAGCCGGTCCCCCCAAGTGTCCACCCCCGGTCGGAGAGCCTGCCGGCAAACGAGGCGGCAGATGCGCCCGCGACGCCGCAGAGCCCCAGGAGTCCGATCACGGCGTCGCTGTAGCGGTACGGCTCGCCGGAGAGCAGGAAGGTTACGCAGGTCCAGAAGATGCTGAAGGATCCGAAGGCGCACGCACCGTAGAGGATGCGCCGCCGCAGCACCGGCTGCGTGCGGAGCAGGGCCGCCACGGAGGCGAGCAGGTGCCCGTAAGAGCGGACCGCGCCGGAGACCGGCTGGGACGGCAGCGCGCGCCACATGACGGCCGTCAGGACCAGCATCAGCGCTGCCCCTGCGATGTAGACGGCTCGCCATCCCGCCGCGTGGCTGATGAGACCGGAGAGCGTGCGCGCGCAGAGGATGCCCAGCAGGAGCCCGGTCATCACGGTGCCCACCGTGGCACCGCGCCGGTCTTCTGCAGCCGCGTGCGCCGCGTACGGAATGATGATCTGGGCGCTCACCGAGAGCACCCCGATGGCCACGGACGCGGCCCCGAACATCCACGCGGCCTGGCTGAGCGCCGCAGCCACCAGGGCCGCAGCCTGGAGACCGAAGAACGCGAGGACCAGCGCGCGACGGTCCACGAGGTCGCCGACGGGCACCAGGAAGAAGAGCCCCGCGGCGTACCCCAGTTGAGTCAGCGTCACGAAGATGCCGGTGCCGTTCCCTTCGACGTGGAAGGCCCGACCCAGCGTGGCCAGGAGCGGCTGCGCGTAGTAGAGGTTGGCTACGGCGGATGCGCTTGCCACGGCGAGCAGGAGTATGGTCCCGCGTGAGAGCGGCGAAGAGCCGGCGGAAGAAGGCAGGGTTCCCGGGTCCATATGCTCGTGCAGGTTCTACCGGAATCGGGCCGACTGTCCACCGGCTGGAAGCTGGTTTCCGCCCACCTCAAGGAGGAGATCGACCGCGGTCGACGGACCGGGAACACCTTCTGCAGCAGCCGGCGGCTTTGGATCCATACCTCGAACCCCCACGGTGGGGCTCTGTCGCGCGGTGTGCGTATTCGCGGGTCGCGACGGCAGCCAGCGCATCCGCCGCGCCCGCGGGAGAGCCGGGCGCTACAACGTGCTCACGATCGCTTCGCGCGTGAACCGCGGCAGCACCCGCAGGATCAGCACGGCGGCTGCCGCGAAGAGCGCGAGGCTGGCCAGGACGACGTACAGGGCATTCAGGATGACCGCGCCCGTCACCTGGGCAAGGACCACCGCGACCAGCGGGACCACCACCAGGGCTGCCACCTGCTGGGCGGACTGGAACGTGCGGGCCTTCAATGACACCAGGAGCGTGAGCGAAAGGGCCATCATTGAGACCGACGGGGAAAGCAGCAGCAGGGACGGCAGCCAGATCCACGATCGCACGATCCACTGGTGGATCATCGCGAGTGATACCCCGTTGGTCACCAGGAAGAACGCCCCGAAGACCGCCCAGGACAATGTCACCGCCGGCAGGAACGAGACCAGCAGCTTGGAGACGATGAGCTCGCGGTTGGTGAGCGGAGTGCACAGCAGCGTCTCCAGCGTCCGCCGCTCCTTCTCCCCGACGATGGCGTTGGCCGAGATGAGGCTGGCCATCATCAGCGGCACGATCATGAACATCGGCAGAAACGTGTAGTTCAGGATGACGTACAGCATCCGGTGCAGGGGTTCCGTCAGCGCCGCGGGCACCGGGTAGACCACGATCAGCTTCTCCACCTGCTCCAGGCCGTGCACCCCGCGGGCGGCCCCGGCGCCCAGGGCGACCACCAGGATGACGGTGGGAATGACCACGCAGATCACGGCCGGCACCAGCGTCATCGGGATGACCACCATGGGGTTGGCCCCGATCTCGCGCAGATCCTTGGCCATGACGGCCCGGACTCTCTGCCCGTTCATCTCGACGCCTTCCCCAGGTAATGGAAGTACAGCGCCTCCAGGTCCGGGCGCATCACCCGCACGTCCCGCACCCGCTCCCCCGCGTCCATGATCGAGCGCACCAGGCCGTTGATCTCTTCCTCGCCGCGGATCACGCTTTCGTGCACGCCCTCGAAGGTTGTCACGCGCACCCGCAGCGGTTCGGATACCCCGCGCACCAGGTCCTCCGTGGTGCCGGAGGCGACCAGGCTTCCCTGGTGCAGGAAGCCGTACGCGTCACAGATGCGTTCCGCGAGGGGAAGGTTGTGCGTGCAGAGGAAGACCGTGGTCCCGCGCTCCCGCGCGAGCGCGCGGATGAGCTCGGTGACCTGCAGGGCCGACTCGGGGTCCAGGCCCGAAGTCGGCTCGTCCAGGAAGGCCACCTCGGGATCGTTCAGGAGCGTGCGCGCGAGGTACACCCGTTTCTGGAGGCCCGTGGAAAGGGTGCCCAGCTTCTGCTCGAGCCTCCCGTCCAGCTCCAGGGCGGCCAGCAGGCCGCCGATCTTGCGGTCCGCCGCGGCCCGATCCATCCCGTAAAGCCGCGCGAAGAACCGCAGGTTGGCAGCCACGGTGAGGTGGTCGTACATCCGCGCCAGCTCGGCCAGCGTGGCCGTCTTCAGGCGCACCGCCTCCGAATCCGGCGCAAGCCCGAGCACCTGCGCGGTGCCGCGGGTGGGAGACAGCGTCCCGTTCAGCAGCCGCACCGTGGTGGTCTTGCCCGAACCGTTCGGGCCCAGGAATCCGAAGATCGTGCCCGGCTCTACCTCGAGTGTCAGTCCCACGAGCGCGCGCACGCCGTTCGCGTAGGTCTTGGTGAGGTCCTGGGTAACTACAGCCTTCATGGGAACCCGCACGTCCTTTATGACACGCCCGCCACGCGTGTGCAATCCGTCAGTATCTTTGAGCTGTCGCCTCCCGCGGGCCGTATCGGATCGGATCGACATCGGCGAGAGGCCGCGGAGGTGAACCATGCACACCAGCCAACGGAGGGCCCTGGCGGCAATGGTGGGGACCCTGCTCCTGGCCTCCGGGCCCGGGCTTTCCACGGTGGCGGCGCAGGACAAGGTCCCAGGTCCGGGCAGCGCCGGCCAGGACGCGAATCCCGGCACGGCGCCTTCGGACCAGGCCCGCATGGACGCCCAGGACCCGGACGGCGTTCTCGAGTCCCTGGTGCACGTGATGGCCACCGTTCCAGAGGACGCCACGACGGCGGATTCCCTGGGCACGGTGCGCCAGGGCAGCGGAATCGTCATCGACTCCTCCGGGCTCATCCTCACGATCGGATACCTGGTCGTGGAAGCCGACCGAATCATGGTACAGACCGCGTCCGGGACCGTCCCCGCGGATTTCGTCGGCTACGACGGGGACACCGGCTTCGGCCTCGTGCGCGCCCGTTCCCCTGCAGGCCTGAAACCAATGCTCCTCGGGGAATCTTCGTCCCTTTCGACCGGCGACCACCTGGTGGTGAGGAGCGCAGACGGAGATGCCGCCCAGGTCCAGGTCATCTCCCGCGGCGAGTTCGTCGGCTCGTGGGAGTACCTTCTGGACAGCGCAGTATTCACGGCACCGGCGTTCCACGACTTTGGAGGCGCGGCGTTGATCCTTGACGGAAAGCTGGTGGGTGTGGGGTCCGTGGTGACCGCCTTCGAGGTGCCGGGCGCGGGGCGGTTCCCCGCGAACATGTTCGTGCCGATCGATCTCCTGAAGCCCATCCTCCGCGCCCTGGTCAGCTCCGGGCGGTCTGGACTTCCGGCCCGGCCGTGGCTGGGGGTGGATACGGCGGAGACGCAGCAGCGGGTCGTGGTGGACTCGGTCACACCGGGCGGCCCCGCGGAGAAGGCGGGCCTGAAACCAGGCGACATCATCCTGGACGTGGGACGGTCGCCGGTATCCGGGATCGCCGATTTCTACCGGCGGGTGTGGTCCATCGGGAAGGCGGGCGTCTCCGTGACCCTCCGCGTCCTGCAGGGGGACGCCATACGGACGCTCACGGTGAAGTCCGTGGACCGAAGCCAGAGGCTGAAGCTGTTCCCGGACATGCCGGGGGATACGCCGGCGGGGCCGGCGGTCTGGCTGCGTCCGTAGGCGCCCCCAGGTCCAGGGTCGACAGGTCCACGGTCGACAGGTCCAGGGTCGACAGGTCCACGGTCGACAGGTCCACGGTCGACAAGGTTCAGGGTCGATACGAGGGTCAGTCGTCCTTCTCCTGGATGAAGTTGTTGAAGTAATACTCCACCCCGTCGATCAGCGCCTGCCACGAGGCCTCGATGATGTTTTCGTCCACGCCCACCGTGTCCCAGGACTGCTCGCCGTCCGACGTGGTGATGAACACGCGGACCCGCGCCGCCGTGGCCCTCTCCGGGTTGAGCACCCGCACGCGGTAGTCGGTGAGCTTCAGCTTCTCCAGGAACGGGTGAAGCGGCAGAAGCGCATCCCGCAGGGCGCCGTTGAGGGTATCCACGGGACCGTCACCTACCGCGGCGCCCATCAGGGTGTCCCCGTTCACGCGCACGAAAATCCGGCCGACGGTCTTCGTCGGCGTGGCTCCTGCCCGGTAGTTCTCCAGGTGGTAGTTGCTGAGCTCCAGCAGGGGCCGGTACAGGCCCAGCGCGCGGCGGATCAGGAGGTCGAAGGAGCCCTCTGCGGCCTCGTACTCGAAGCCCTTCTCCTCCAGTTGCTTGAGCTGCTCCAGCAGCGCGGAGACGACCTCGGAAGACTTGGAGAAATCCCCGTAGCGTTCCATCTTGCGCACCACGGTTGCCTTGCCGGCCAGCTCGGAGAGAAGGATACGCCGCTCGTTTCCGACCTTCGCCCCGTCGATATGCTCCATGAGATGGGCGGCCTTGCTCACCACGTCGGCATGCTGGCCGGCCTTGTGGCTGAACGCCGTTTCCCCGACGTATGGCCAGCGCTTGTCCGGGATGATGTTGGCCTTCTCCGCGACGAACCGGGAAAGCGCGGTGAGGGACGTGAGGTTGGCGCAGCAGGAGGCGCCGTCCCCCATCTTCAGGCACAACGTGGGAATGAGCGTGCACAGGTTGAGGTTGCCGCAGCGCTCACCCCAGCCGTTGATGGTGCCCTGCACGTGCACCGCGCCGTGCTCCAGCGCGACCAGCGCGTTGGCCACGGCGTTGCCCGTGTCGTCGTGGGTGTGCACGCCCACGGATCCCAGCTCCGCCAGGGGCAGCTCCGAAAGGATGCGGGCCACCTCGAAGGGGAGGGTGCCGCCGTTGGTGTCACACAGCACCACGCAGTCCGCCCCGGCCCGCCGGGCCGCGCGCAGCGTGGCCACGGCATAAGCCGGATCGTCCTTGTAGCCGTCGAAGAAGTGCTCCGCGTCGTAGAATACCTCGCGGCCGGCGGCCTTGAGCACCGCCAGCGAGTCCTCGATCATGGCGAGGTTTTCATCCTCGGTGGTCTGCAGCACCTCGCGGACGTGCGCCTTCCAGGTCTTGCCCACCACGATGACCGCGGGGGTCTCCGCGGTCAGAAGCGCGGTGACCTGCGGGTCCGAGGCCGCTTTCCCCTTCGGCTTGCGCGTGGACCCGAACGCCACCACCCGGGCGTGGCGGAGCTTCTCCGACCTCATCCTCTGGAAGAACTCGGCTTCCTTGCGGTTGGAAAGGGGAAAGCCGCCCTCGATGTAGTCGATGCCGAACTCGTCCATGGCCAGGGCGATCTGGACCTTGTCCTCCAGGGTGTAGTTGATCCCCTGTCCCTGCATCCCGTCGCGCAGCGTCGTATCGTAGATCACGGTCCTGCGTTCAGACCGACTCATCCGTGCCTCCCGTTCTCATGGACAGGAACGCCTTCCAGCGGTTGAGCGCGTTGACGTACGCCTTGGCGCTTGCTTCCAGGATGTCGGTGGAAGCGCCCCTGCCCACGATCTTGCGGTCCCCGATCTCCAGGGAGACGCTCACCTCACCGATGGCCGCCCGGCCGGGCGTCACGGCCTGCACCACGTATTCCAGCAGCCGCGCCTGCACGCCCAGGGCGCGGTCAATGGCGTTGAAGATGGCGTCCACGGGCCCGTCCCCGGTGGCCGCCTCCTCGTGGATCTCGGTGCCCTCCTTGATGCGGACGGTGGCGGTGGGCACCGCCGTGTTGCCGGACAGGATGTTGAAGTATTCCAGCCCGTAGGTCTCCATCTCCCTGCCCAGCTGCTCGGAGACGATGACGTACAGGTCATCGTCGTAGACCTCCTTCTTGCGGTCCGCGATCACGAGGAACCGCTCGTAGGCCGTCCGGGTCTCCTCCTCGCTCAGGGAGAGGCCCAGCTGGGCCAGGCGGCTCTTGAAGCCGTGCATCCCCGAGTGCCGCCCCAGGACCAGCACGCTCCCGTCCCGGCCCACCGCCTCGGGCGTCATGATCTCGTAGGTCTCCCGCTTCTTCAGCACACCGTCCTGGTGGATGCCGGACTCGTGCGCGAAGGCATTCTCCCCGGTGATGGGCTTGTTCCGGGGGATGGGAAACCCGATGGTGTTGGAGAGCATGCGCGCGGTGTTCCAGATCTGCTTGGTGTTGATGCCGGTGGTGTACGGATGCAGGTCGGAGCGCACGGTCAACGCCATGACGAACTCCTCCAGGCACGCGTTGCCGGCCCGCTCGCCGATGCCGCCCACGGTGACCTCCACCTGGCGCGCGCCCACCCGCACGGCGGCCAGCGAGTTGGCTACCGCCACGCCCAGGTCGTCGTGGCAATGCACGGAGAGCTCCGCCTTGTCCATGTTGGGAGTGCCTTCCATGATGGCCTTGAGGAACTCCGAGTACTCCCATGGCATGGTGTAGCCCACGGTATCCGGGATGTTGATGATCCTTGCCCCGGCGTCGATCACCTTCTCTATGATGCGGCAGAGGAACGGGATCTCGCTGCGGGTCCCGTCCTCGGGGGAGAACTCCACCTCGGCTACCTTGCCGCGCGCGTAGCGCACCGCCTGCACGGCCATCTCCACTACCTCGTCGGGAGTCTTTTTCAGCTTGTAGTGCATGTGGATGGGGGAGGTGGCCAGGAACGTGTGGATGCGCGGGTGCTCGGCGTCCTTCAGGGACTCCGCCGCGCAGTCGATGTCCTTCTCCACCGCGCGAGCCAGGGCCGCGATCACGGGCCCCCGGACCTGCCGCGAGATGAGCTTGCAGCCTTCCAGCTGGTGCGGAGAAGAAATGGGAAACCCCGCCTCGATGACGTCCACGCCCAGCCGCGCCAGCTGCGTGGCGACCTCCAGCTTCTGCTCCACGCTCATGGAGGCTCCCGGGGACTGCTCCCCGTCCCGTAGCGTCGTGTCGAATATGTGGATGCGGTCCATGACTCAAGCTCCTTTCAATTGGCCAGGCTCTTTCTACTTCGCTCCATGGCCACGACGCCGCTCCTGGCCACTTCCGTGATGCCGTACGGTCCGAGCAGCGCGAGCAGGTCGTCGATCTTCTCCGGCGACCCCACGAGCTCCACGGTCATGCTGTCGTGACCCACGTCCATGATCTGGGCCTTGAACACGTCTGCCACCTGGAAGATCTCGCCCCGCTGGGGCCCGAGGGCGCTCACCTTCACCAGCATGAGCTCGCGGTTGAGGCTCGGGCAGTCGGTGAGCTCCTCCACGTGGATCACGTCGATGAGCCGGTTGAGCTGCTTCTTGATCTGGTCCACCACCGAGTCGTCCCCGGTGCACGCCAGGGTGATGCGGCTGACCGTGGGGTCGGTGGTGACCCCCGCCGTGATGCTCTCCAGGTTGTAGCCCCTCCCGGAGAACAACCCCGCGATCCGTGCCAGCACGCCCTGGCGGTTCTCCACCTGCAGCGTGATGATGTGCGTCATACCGGGTGTCTCCTCACGCGTTCATCATCTCGTGGATGCCGGCGCCCGCCGGCACCATGGGCCACACGTTGGCTTCCCGGTCCACCTGGAAATCCAGGAACACCGGGCGCGCGGTGACCGAGCGGGCCTCCGCCAGCGCGGGCTCGATCTCTTCCTGCCGCGAGACGCGGATGCCCACCGCGCCGTACGCGCGGGCCAGCGCGACGAAATCCGGCGAGTACGGCGGACAGTGCTGGTGGGGCTCGGCGCAGTCCGGTGGGCAGGCCGCGGTGCGCTCCAGGCACACGCCGTAGTAGCGGCGCTGGTAGAACACCTCCTGCCACTGCCGGACCATGCCGAGGTAGCCGTTGTTGAGGATGGCCACGATGACCGGAAGGCCCTCGCCCACCGCGGTGGCGAGCTCCTGGATGTTCATCTGGATGGAGCCGTCTCCCGCGATGTCGATCACCCGTCGATCCGGGTTGCCAAGCTGCGCGCCGATGGCCGCGGGAAAGCCGTACCCCATGGTGCCCAGCCCGCCCGAGGTGAGCAGGGACCGTGGCCGCGTGAAGCGGTAGTACAGCGCGGTCCACATCTGGTTCTGGCCCACCTCCGTGGCGATGATGGCGTCCGGAAACGCCTCCGCGATGGCCCGGATCACGCGCGTGGGGGAGAGCCTGCCGTTGCCGCCGATCTCCGACAGCGGCCGCGACCTCACCCACTCCACGGTCTCCGCGACCCATGCGTCGTGGGACGGCCGTGCGACGAGCGGGACCAGCTCCTCCAGCACCAGCCGGGCATCCCCGACCACGGGAATCTCCACCGCGACGTTGCGGGAAATCGAAGAGGGGTCGATGTCCACGTGAATCACCGAGGCGTGCGGGGCGAACTTGCCGATGTCTCCCGTGGCGCGGTCGTCGAAGCGCGTCCCGATGGCAAACAGCAGGTCGCAGTTCTGCACCGCGGTGTTGGCGGCGAACGTGCCGTGCATGCCCACCATGCCCAGGTACCGCGGGTGGCTGCTGGGAAGGATCCCGATGCCCATCAGGGATGAGACCGCCGGCACGTCCACGATCTCCTGGACTTTCCGGAATGCGTCGGCGGCGTCCGCGATGTGCAGGCCCCCACCCAGGTAGAACAGCGGCCGCCGGGCCTCCGCCAGGGCCGCGGCAGCCTTGCGGATCTGCGCCGGGTCTCCACGGGTCACGGGATTGTAGCCGCGGATGGAAACCGACTCGGGCAGCGGGTCGTCCAGCTTCTCCACCAATACGTCCTTGGGCATGTCCACGAGGACGGGGCCCGGGCGGCCGCTGCGCGCGATGTAGAACGCCTCCCGGATGATCCTCCCGAGGTCCCCGCGGTCGGTCACCAGGTAGTTGTGCTTGGTCACCGAGCGGCTGATGCCCACGATGTCCGCTTCCTGGAACGCGTCGTTTCCGATCATGTCCCGGGTGACCTGCCCGGTAAGCACGACCAGCGGCACCGAGTCGAAGTTGGCCGTGGCCAGGCCCGTCACCGTGTTGGTGGCTCCGGGACCGCTCGTGACCAGGCAGACTCCGACCTTCCCCGTGGACCGCGCGTAACCGTCCGCCGCGTGCACGGCGCCCTGTTCGTGGCGCGTGAGCACCAGGCGGATGGAGGGCTCGTCGTGCAGGGCGTCGAACACCGGGATGACCACCCCGCCCGGGAACCCGAACAGGATGTCCACCTTCTCGGCTTTCAGCGCCTGGATGAGCTGCTGGGCGCCCGACCGGCTCACGGCGCGCTCCTGCGCTCGGCTACCGCTCCGCGGGAAGCGGGACCCACGCGGGCCGCGTAGGATTCCAGCAGCGCGCTGCCGGTCTCGGTGCGCCGCGGCCGGAACGCGGCCAGGCGGCCCTGGAGCTCCGAGTCACTCACGAGCAGGTCCAGCCGCTTGCCGGGAATGTCCACGCGAATCCGGTCTCCCTCCCGCACCACGCCGAGGGGGCCTCCCGCGGCGGCCTCGGGGGTGATGTGGCCAATCGACGCCCCGCGGCTTGCCCCGGAGAACCGCCCGTCCGTGATGAGGGCCACCTCCTTGTCCAGCCCGATGCCCGCCAGCGTGGCGGTAGGGGAGAGCATTTCCCGCATCCCGGGCCCGCCTCGCGGCCCCTCGTAGCGGATCACCACGACGTCTCCGGGGCGGATCCGCCGCCCGATGATGGCTTCCTGCGCGGCCTCCTCGGAGTCGAAAACCCGCGCCGGCCCTTCGTGTACCAGCATGCCGGGGTCCACGGCGGCCTTCTTCACGATGCTGCCCTCCGGCGCCAGGTTTCCCTTCAGCACGGCCAGCCCGCCCTCCGGGTGGTAGGGCGAGCCGGGGAGCGAAATGAACGTCCCGTCCGGCTCCGGGGCCGCGGCGTAGGATTCGCGAAGGGGGGCGCCGCTTGCCGTCATCGCGGAGCCATCCACCTTTCCCAGGCCGTCCAGCACCTTCAGCACGGCGGGCACGCCGCCGGCGGCGTGCAGGTCCTGCATGTGGTACGGGCCGGAAGGGGCGAGCGAGCACAGGTGGGGAACCTGTGCGCTCAGGGCGTCGAAATCGTCCAGCGAGAGCGGGACCCCCGCGGAGGCCGCGATCGCCGGGAGGTGCAGCGCCGTGTTCGTGGATCCGCCGAGGGCCATGTCCAGCGCCACGGCGTTGAGGAACGCCGCGCGGGTCATGATCTTGCGCGGCGACAGGGAGGTGCGAACCGCCTGCACCGCGGCCCGGCCGGCCGCCCGCGCCAGGATGATGCGGTCTGCGCTCACGGCCGGGATGGTGCCGTTGCCCGGCAACGCGAGGCCCAGGGCCTCCGCGAGGCAGTTCATGGTGTTGGCCGTGAAGAGGCCCGCGCAGGAGCCCGGGCCCGGGCACGCGCCGCACTCCATGCGGGCAAGATCCGCGTCTGACATTCGCCCGCTGGCATGCCGGCCCACCGCCTCGAACACGGCGTCCAGGCCAATGGCCCTTCCGTCGAAGGTGCCCGCCAGCATGGGGCCGCCGGAGACCAGCACGGAGGGGATGTCCAGGCGGGCCGCCGCCATGAGCATCCCCGGCACGATTTTGTCGCAGTTCACCACCAGGACCAGCCCGTCCAGCCCGTGCGCCTGCGCCACGA
>Ga0335069_10005310_pt1 | contig 18979 bp, 16 predicted proteins | sample Lox_Sample_11_FD_206714 | JGI IMG/M metagenome (GOLD analysis project Ga0335069, IMG submission 206714) | Soil microbial communities from Loxahatchee National Wildlife Refuge, Florida, United States - Lox_Sample_1.1 | ecosystem: Environmental > Terrestrial > Soil > Wetlands | place: USA... | reverse complement strand
CCACGTGACCCGCGAGCGCGTCCGTCAGATCGAGAACGGCGCCATCACCCTCGTGAAGGCGAGCATGTCCCGCGACCCCGAGACCGGGGCGATGATCGAGCGCCTGAAGAAGTTCATCGCGCAGAAAGGCGGCGTCGCGAAGAAGGACGACGTGGCCCGCTATGCCGCGACGCTCGCGACCGGCGTCCGCGAGGCCCATCTCGACTTCCTCGCCGAGGCGAGCGGCGCGTTCCACGTCTACCGCGAGGACGATTCCTATCACCCGTTCTATTACGTGAGCGACAAGGACCTGAGGACCGCGCAGAACTTCGTCGACCAGTGGGTCGGGTTCCTCAAGAACCGCAAGGACAAGGTCTTCGCCGAATCCTATGCCGCCCAGCTCGCGTCGTTCCTCAAGGCGAAGTCGCACGACCAGGCCGTCGCCGAGAACTATCTCGCGCTCTCGAAGCAGATCCACACGAATCCGTACGGCGACCGCGGCCTCCGCGAGTGGCCCGAGATCAGCCCGGCGACCGTGCGCGACAAGATCTATCTCGTGCTGAAGAAGAAAAAGGAGCCGCTCCACTTCGAGGACATCGCGAAGCACATCAACGGCGTCGGATTCGACGACCAGAAGGCGCTTGCGCCGACGGTCCACAACGAGCTCATCAAGGACGAGCGCTTCGTGCTCGTCGGACGCGGCATGTACGGCCTGCGGGAGCACGGCTATGAGCCGGGCACCGCGCGGCAGGTGATCGCGAAGGTCCTCAAGCGCCGCGGACCGCTGCGCCCGGGCGAAGTCGTCGAGCACGTGAACCACGAGCGCTTCTTCAAGCCGAACACGATCCTCATCAATTTGCAGAACAAGAACTATTTCGAACGCATGTCCGACGGCCGCTACCGCGTCCGCGAATCGTAAGCCGCCGTCGTTCGTTGTTGGTCCCGCGCTGCGGGGCTATACTTGAAAGGTATGGATATCGCTCTTCAGATCCTGCAGAACGCCGGAACCGTCCTCTGGTATACGTGGTGGTTCTGGGCGTTCATCATCCTCTGGCCCCTCTTCAGGGGGGTCTGGCTTTTCTGGCGCCAGGAGGCTTTCAAGCACGACATCGACTGGGTGCTCCTCGAGCTCCGCATGCCCCGCGAGGTGCGCAAGAGCCCGATGGCCATGGAGCAGGTCTTCGCCGCGGTCCATTCCCTGCGCAACGCGCCGAGCGACTTCGAGGAAAAGTGGATCAACGGCGAGGTGACCCGGTGGTATTCATTCGAAATCGTGAGCATCGGCGGGGCCGTCCATTTCTATATCAGGGCGCCGCGCGGCCAGAAAAACCTCATCGAGGCCGCGATTTTCTCTTATTATAACGACGTCGAAATCGTCGAGGTCGACGATTATGTCGCCACGATGCCCGCCAACTATTCCGAGGTTCAGGAAACGGGATACGAGCTGTGGGGGACCGAATTCATCCTTGCAAAGGATTCCGCCTATCCCATCAAGAGCTATCTCGATTTCGAATCGCCCGACGAGGACAAGCAGTATGATCCGATCTCGCATCTGCTCGAGGTCCTCGGCAAGGTCCGGCGCGAGGAGATCATCGGCATCCAGCTCCTCATCGAACCCGAAGGGGACGACTGGCGCAAGCACGGCGAGCATCTCGTCGACGAGCTGCGGACCAGGAAGGGCGGCAGCCATGGCGGATCCGGATATTCGATCAAGACCGAGTTCCCGCACATCCTCCCCGCATTTCCGGTGCACACCCATTCCGACAAGGAAGAGAGCGAGTTCACGCGGACGTTCATGAGGACGCCGGGGGAGACCGACGTTCTGAAGGCCGTCGAAGAGAACATCTCGAAGCCCGGGTTCAAGACGATCATCCGGTTCATATACCTCTCGCCGCGGGAGCTTTTCTTCGATACCTTTGCGCGGCGCGGCGTCATCGGTGCGTTCAACCAGTACGCGTCGTCCGACCTCAATGCCTTCCGGCAGAACTTCGATGTTGCCACGAGCACGAAGGTCTGGGCGTGGCCGCACATCTTCCCCAAGATCCGCAACCGGGCGCGCAAGGAGCGGTTGCTGTTCAACTTCAAGCACCGCGATTTTCCGACCCCCAATCCGATAGCCAAACTGCTGCTCATGAAGTTCTGGAACGGCGAGAATTCCAAAGAGGTGACGCTCACCACCCGCTCGCTCGCGACCATCTATCATCCGCCCACGTTCCTCGTGCTCACGGCCCCGCATGTGCAGCGCGTCGAAAGCCGCAAGGGGAGCCCGCCCGCCGGCCTGCCGATCTATGGCGGCGAGGAGGAAATCGAGAAATACCAGTAGGGATTCATGGCCATCTTCACCCAGGCATACGATACCGCTGCGGCCGTGTTCATCATCGTGGACGCGCTCGTCCTTTTCGGCATCATCTATTCCCTGATCAGCTCATGGCATTACCGCCCGAACTACAAGGGCCATGCCCACGGCCCTGCCGTCCATCATGAGACGCTGAAGGACGCCGTGATGAAGGAGCGGTGGGGCGCGATCATGACCAAGTTCGGTGTCGGGACGCCCGAGGCGATGCGACTCGCCATCATCGAGGCCGACGCGTTCGTCGACACGGCGCTCAAGGGCCGCCGGATTCCCGGCGAGCACCTCGCCGACCGGCTCTCGAACCTCGAGACGCAGGACATCGCCTCGATGAACCGCATGTGGCGCGCCCATCGCATGCGCAACGACCTGGTCCACACGACCGGCTTCACGATTACCCCGCCGGACGCTGCCCGGACCATGTCGGATTACGAAGCCTTCCTCCGCGAGATCGAGGTCATCGAATAGGACCATGGCGAAACCCGGCAGGATCCAGATCGTCAAATACGCCCCGCCGCCGCCGGAACTGCCGGCGTTCGGCCAAGCCGATCCCTCGCAGGTTTCGTTCATCGGCCGGACGAATTACGTCGCCGCCCTCGAAGAGAAAAAGTTCGTCTTCGGCATCAAGCGCGTCGACCGCCGGCGGCACCTGTACCTTATCGGCAAGAGCGGCGTCGGGAAGTCCAAGGCGATCGAGCTTCTGGCCCGCCAGGATATCGCCTATGGCCAGGGGCTGTGCCTCATCGACCCGCACGGCGATCTCATCGAATCCCTGCTCGATTTCATCCCCGAGGAGCGCATCGACGACGTGGTCATCATCGACCCCACGGACATGCGCCACGCCGCCTGCTTCAACCCGTTCCGCGGCAATCCGCCCGAATTCCGCCATGAGCTTGCGCAGGGGCTTCTCGACGTCATGCAGCGCCAGTTCGGCTCGAGCTGGACGCCCAAGATCGAGCACCTTCTCAGGTTCACCTTCCTCGCCCTGCTTGATTATCCCGATGCGACGTTCTATGGGGCCATGTCCATGCTGACCGACGGCGCATATCGCACGGCGGTCCTGAGCCACGTGAACGACGACATGGTCCGGCGGTTCTGGTCGGCGGAATTTCCGGCGTGGGCGGAGCGCTTTGACGCCGACACGATCATCCCGCTTGTCAATAAGCTCGGCCAGTTCTTCTCGAACCCCGTGCTGCGCGGCATCTTTTCGCAGAAAGAAAACAAGGTGGACATTCCCGACGTCATCCGGACGAGGCGCATCGTCCTCGTCAACCTTTCCCGCGGGGGACTCGGCGAGACGAACGCCGCCTTCCTCGGCGGCATCGTCATGGCGAAAATGAAGCAGGCCGGGATGATGCGCGCCGCCCTGCGGCAAGAGGAGCGTCACGACTTCTATGTCTATATCGACGAGTTCCACGCCCTCGCTTCGGAAACGCTCGGAGGCATCCTGGCCGACGCGCGGAAGTATGGCTTCTGCCTCACGATTGCGCACCAGTATCTTGGCCAGCTTCCGGCGAAGCTGCAGATGGCCATCCTGGGCAACGTCGGAAGCCTCGTGGTATTCCGCGTCGGCGGCGACGATGCGGCCCATCTCAAGTCCGAGATGGCGCCGGTCTTCGACGTGAAGGACATGATCAATCTCGGCGTCCAGGAGTTCTATGCGAAGATGGTGATCGACGGCGAGAACTACGATCCGTTTTCAGCCGAAACGCTCAAGGTGCTGCCGGCCCCGCATCCTTCGTTCCGCGACCGCATCATCGAGGCCTCGGGCCGCAAATATGGCCCTTCCGGAGGGGATTGACGACATAGCAATATCTTTGTATCGTAAAGGCGTAGGAAACCTTAACGTCATGTTCATACCCTGGTGGGGCATCGCGGTCATCCTGCTTGCGATGGCGATCCTGGCCACAGCGAGCATCCAGCTCTATCGACGCGCAAAGCGCCTGAAGGGACTCGTCCTGCGTCTCGAAGGGCTCACCGAATCGGAGCTTCACCGGCAGCTCAAGGAGCAGATGCTTCAGTATCACGACGGCGGCTGACGCCGTTTTTTTGTTTCGATTTCAGTGCTGCCGCTTTTGATTTTCGCGGTTTCGTGATATAATAGGGGCAGGATGCAGACCACCGTTGAAAACAACGTCGTCTATTTCGCCCGCACCGATTTCCGCAATGGGAATCGGCTTTTTGGCATAAAGCGGAGCGACCGCCGCCAGCACGCGTACGTCGTCGGAAAGACCGGCACGGGCAAAAGCTCCCTGCTCAACAACATGATCGTCCAGGATATCGCGAACGGGGAGGGCGTCTGCGTCGTCGATCCGCACGGCGAACTCGTCGAGGGCATCCTCGACAAGATCCCCGAGGAGCGGATGAAGGACGTCGTCTATTTCAATCCCGCCGACATCGACTATCACATCGGCTTCAACATCCTCGAGCTGCCCGACCCGAAGTACAAGCACCTCGTGGCATCGGGCCTCATGGGCATCTTCACGAAGATCTGGTCCGGCGTCTGGTCGCCGCGCATGGAATACATTCTGAACAACTGCGTGCTCGCGCTCCTCGACACGCCCGGATCGACGCTTCTCGGCATCCCGCGGCTCCTGACCGACAAGGACTACCGTCAGAAGATCATCGCGAACGTGAAGGACCCGGTCGTGAAGGCGTTCTGGATCCACGAGTTCGAAAGCTGGCAGGACCGGTTCAGGAACGAAGCCATCGCGCCGATCCAGAACAAGGTGGGCCAGTTTCTGTCGACTGCCCTCGTGCGCAACATCGTCGGCCAGTCGAAGAGCACGATCGACATCTTCGAGATCATGAACCAGGGGAAGATCTTCCTCGTGAACGTGTCGAAGGGCCGCATCGGCGAGGACAACTCCGCGCTGCTCGGGGCGATGCTCATCACGAAGATCCAGCTTGCCTCGATGGAGCGCGTCCGCATTCCCGAAGAGGACCGCGTCGACTTCTATCTCTATGTCGACGAGTTCCAGAACTTCGCCACCGACTCGTTCGCCGGCATCCTGTCCGAAGCCCGCAAGTACCGGCTGAACCTCATCCTCGCGCACCAGTACATCGGGCAGCTCGTGACCGACACGTCGACGCGCGTCCGCGACGCGATCTTCGGCAACGTGGGCACGATGATCGTCTTCAGGGTCGGCGCGGCCGACGCGGAATTCCTCGAGAACGAGTTCAGTCCCGAATTCATGATTCCGGACATCGTAAACCTGCCGAACTACCACATCTATATCAAGCTCATGGTCGACGGCGTCACCGCGCGGCCGTTCTCGGCGTGCACCCTGCCGACGTTCAAGCTGCGCAGCTCGCCGATCGCGCGCGAGGATATCATCCGCATGTCGCAGCGGCATTACGCCCGCCCGCGCCAGGCGATTGAGGCGGAGATCAACCGGTGGAGCGGCATCATGGGGATCGACGAGCCCGGAGCGGGCCAGCAGGCCCTGCCGGCCGTCGGTAGCCCTTCGACCCGGTCGCTGGCCTCGCCAGGGACGGGCGGGACGGGCGTGCGCTATCAGGCCGTCTGCTCCTCGTGCGGCAACGCGACGACGCTGCCCTTCGAGCCCGCGCCCGGACGTCCCGTCTATTGCCGCGACTGCATGAAGAAGATCGAATCGGGGGAGCTGAAGCCGATCCGGTTTTCCCGCGCCAAGGCTCCGGCGAAATCGCAGGACCGCTCCGCGAACGCCGCCCTGAGCTCCCTCGGCATCGAATTCGAAGGAGGCGCGGGCCAGCAGCAGGCCCCGCAGCTCGCCAAGCCGCAGCCGGTTCAGCCGCTGCCGGCCCCCCAGCCGCGCGATGCGGCGGCCATTCAGCCGCGGCCGATCGCAAAAGAGCCCGGGCAGCCCGCGCCGCCGCCGCGCCGCGAACGGACGCCCGTCCTTCAGCCGGTCGACGAGCCGGAAGGCGGAAAGACGCCGGCGCAGACGATCTCGCTCATCGAGCTCACGAAGCAGCGCGAGAGGCAGCCGAAGAACAAGCATGCTCCGCGGCAGGAAGTTGACATCGCGGCGCTCCGCGACGCAATCAAGGCATCGCTCAACGCCGACCTCGAGCAGGCGAACCAGGACGACGATGACGATTATGAAAAGGACGGCTCCCACCGCGGCCGCTAGCCGGCGCCTGCGCTTCCACGCGCTCACCATCTTTCCCGGCATGTTCCGTTCGTACCTCGACGAATCGCTGTTTCGTCGTGCCCGCGCGTCGGGGCTCGTCGATGTCACGACCTATGACATGCGGGATTTCACCGATGACCGGCACCGCAAAGTCGATGACCGGCCTTTCGGCGGTGGTCCCGGCATGGTCATGAAGGTGCAGCCGGTCCACGCGGCGGTGGGACACGTGAAGAAGCTCATCGCACGGCGCAAGGCGACGGGCGGGGCAAAGCGCCGCGCGCCGCGCGTGCGGACCATCCTGTTTTCGACGCGCGGCCGGCGGCTTGATGGTGCGGCCGCACGGCGTCTTGCGCGCTATGACGACCTCATTTTGATCTGCGGCCGCTATGAGGGCGTCGACGAGCGCGTGGCGCAGCACGTCGCCGACGAGGAGGTCTCGATCGGGGATTACGTTTTGTCCGGCGGTGAGCTGCCGGCACTCGTACTTATGGAGGCCGTGAGCCGCCAGATTCCGGGCTTTTTGGGAAAGGAAGAATCGCTTGAAGAGGTCAACGGGTCGTTCCCGACCTATACCCGGCCAGAAAGCTACCATCCTAAAAGGAAGGGGACCGCCTGGAAGGTGCCTTCGGTGCTCCTCTCGGGCGATCACAAGAAGATTGCCGATTGGCGTGCCGAAAAGGGCCAGCGCTCGGATTTTTAATATTTCCTTAATGATGCGCGGCGTATGCTCTTTGCATGGAGCACGCCCCGTCTCCCGCTGATTTTGCATTCGTCGTCGGTGCGGCATTCATGCTCGGCATTCTCGCCGCGAGCTTTTCGCTTGCCGTTCCGTTAAGCGCTCTGGCGGTCGTTGCCATCCTGGGAATCGCTTGGCGTTTTGCAAATTTGAAAGCCGTCGTCGTTTTTACGCTGGCCGCGTTCTTCGCGGGTGCCGGCTATTTTTTGTGGTATGCGATCCGTGACGGAGCCTCGTTGCAGAAGCCGTTGAATCGCGAAGCATCGCTTTCTGGCATCATCGCGACCGAGCCGACCGAATCGGCAAAGCACGAGGCGTTCGTGATCGACGTGCCCAGGCAGCATGCAATCGAAATTCTGGCGCCGCCGCTCGCCGGTTTTCGCTATGGCGACGCAATCGCGGTGCGCGGCATCATCCGGCCGCCCGACCATCCGGGCGGTGACCCGGCTATCGTGACGGCGCAGATCTCCCTCATCGCGCACGGGAGGGGATCGTGGCTCAGGCAGCGGCTGCTCGATGCCAAGCACGACCTTGCGGTGCGGTTCAAGACGGCGCTTCCCGACGACGAAGCGGCGCTGCTGTTCGGCGTGACCTTCGGGGGAAGCGCCGGCCTGAGCACCGATCTCGCGGCCGCCATGGCGACGTCGGGGTCGTCCTATGTGCTCGCGATGTACGGGTTCAAGATGACGGCCGTCATATCGACGATCGCGGCAATCGTGAAGGGCCGCGTCCCGCGGTTTGCGCTCGCGGCCGTCTCGGGGCTCGCACTAACCCTCATGGTTCTTGCGTCGGGGATCGAGCCGGCCGTGGTTCGGGCGGCGATCGCGGTCACGGTCGCGCTTGTCGCCACCCTTTCGGGCCGCCGCCTCGAGCGGAGGAATGCCATCACGCTCGCAGCCGCGGGCATGCTCGTCTGGAACCCGACCCTCCTTGTCTTCGACGCGGCGTTCAGGTTCTCATTCCTGTCGGTCGTCGGCATGGCCTATCTTGACGCGCCCGTGAGGCGCGCGTGGGGATACGCCGAGTCGGGGTTCCTCGCGTGGCGGGATGCGCTCGCATCGACGATCGCGGTCCTTGCGCCGATCGTCCCGCTGTCGGTTGCAAGCGACGGATCGTTCCCGCTTTCGGCACTGCTGTCGAATACAATCCTCTTTATCTGCATGCCCCTAACGATGGCCTTAGGCGGCGTCTTGTCGTTCGCCGTCGAAGCATGGTCCGGCGCGGCATTTCTCATCGCGCGGATCGCCTCGCCGCTCATGCAGTTCGAGATCGCGCTGATTCGCCTGTGCGCCGCGATGCCGCTCGCCGTCGTTCTGCCGTTCGGCTGGTTCGCGGTTTCGGCCCTCTATTATCTTGCCCTTGGGGCATTCGCTTGGCACCATGCCGCAGACATCGCATAACGCCAACATCGTTTGGCCGCTCAAGCCGCTCAGCCTGTTCGTCATCGCCGCATTCCTGATCGTCGACGCAAGCGCGTGGGTTCCGATCGTGAAAACAGCCGCAACGGGCGCGCCGAGGAAACCGTTCGTCTGGAACGGGAGCCACGGCGACGCGGTGTTCGTCATGCTTCCGTTCCGTGTCGGCATCCTCGTCGACGGCGGAAAGGATAGGTCGATCATCGACGACCTCGCGAAAACGCCGGCGGCCGAAACGCACCACATCGACCTCGTAGTCATTTCCGATCCCGAGATCGCGCGCTTCGGCGGCCTTGCAAGCGTCCTCGAGGAATATTCGATAGGAGCGATCGCCTATGACGGACGGAACGCGCTCGGGACCGACGTGCCGGCATGGAAGGCGTTGATGCAGGCGGTGGCAATAAAAGGCATTCCCCTGATAACGCTTGGAGCAGGGGACCGCATCCTGATCAACGGTCATGAAGCGGCCGCGGTGCTCGCGCCCGACCGGGAGTTCGCCTCGAGCGCCGACGTGCGGGACGGGCAGATCGTGCTTTATGCGAACGCCAACGGAAAAGAAACCGTCATCGCCTCGCACGCGCAGCCGAACGTGCTGAGGACGGTTCGCGCGAGATATCCCGAGCTCCGCCCCGATGCTGTGATACAATGATTGCATGTCACACAAAGCCGCATTTTTCAGGATGGCCCGCTGGGGAGAGGCGGGCAAGAACCATCTGCTCGCGAGCGAGAAGCTGAAGGGTGCCGACGTCGAGCCGTTGTTTTTCGACGAGATCCTTTCGGCCGAGACGATGCCGCCCGACCGCGGGTTTGAGATCGCGGGCGTGTTCATGGACTCGCCGGTCAGCGCCGCCGTGATCGACGGCCTGCCGGACCTCAAGTTCATCACGACGCTTTCGACCGGGTTCGACCACATCGACCTGCAGGCCGCGGCCGCGAAGGGCATCCCCGTCTCGTCCGTTCCCGCCTATGGCGAGGTCACGGTCGCCGAGTTCGCATTCGCGCTGATCCTCGCGCTTTCGCGCAAGATCCCCGCATCGCGCGACCGGGTGCGCGTTGAGAAAAAGTTCACGACCGACGGGCTCACGGGGTTCGACCTTGCCGGCAAGACGCTCGGCGTCGTCGGCGCGGGCCGCATCGGCAAGCATGCGGTCACGATGGGCCGGGGGTTCGGCATGAACGTGATCGCATTCGACGTGATCCACGACGACGCGTTCGCGGCGCAGACGGGAATGAGCTATGTGTCACTCGAGGAGCTTCTTGCGAAAAGCGACGTGATCACGATTCACTGTCCCTACATGCCATCCACCCACCACCTTATCAATGCGAACAACATAGGCCTCGTGAAGAAAGGAGCCTATCTCGTGAACACCGCCCGCGGTGCTGTCGTCGAGACGCCTGCGCTGCTTGGCGCCCTGAAGAGCGGCCAGCTCGCCGGTGCAGGCCTCGACGTGATCGAGGGCGAAGAGGACATGAAGAAGGGCAACCTGGGGGCACTCGAGGAATTCCTTGCGATGCCGAACGTCATCGTGACGCCGCACAACGCCTTCAACACGAACGAGGCGTTCGTCCGCATCCTTGATACGACGATCGACAACATCGTTGCCTATCTTCAGGGATCGCCGATCAACGTGGTGAAATAGCGCCGCACGCGCGCCGATCCGCAATCCTGCGCGATGCGGATGTTATAATGGAAGGTAATGACGCTTCTTATCAAGAATGTGCGCATTGTTGGCGGCTCGCGGCCGTTTCCGGAGCCGTGCGACGTCTTCGTAAGCGGCGAAAAGATCTCGGCCATCGGCCATTTCCCCAACAAGCCGGCCGATCGCGTGCTGGACGGCCTGGGCGCATACCTGAGTCCCGGCTTCATCGACGTGAATGCGTCGTCCGACCATTATCTCACCCTGCTTGAATATCCCGGACAGGAGGATTTCCTGCGCCAGGGGGTGACGACCGTCTTCGGCGGCATGTGCGGCGCATCGCTCGCGCCGCTCATCTATGGCGGGCTGGAGTCCTTCAGGAAGTGGGGGAGCACCGACCGCGTGAATGTGGACTGGCACTCGATGGCGGAGTTCCTCGCTTCGATCGACCGCCGCCCGCTCGGCGTCAACTTCGGCACCATGGTCGGGCACGGAACGATCCGACGGGCGATCACGGGCGACGCCGTGCGCGACCTCACGAAGAACGAACTCGCCGTGTTCAAGAACACCCTCGAGGCGGCGCTCCGGGAGGGCGGATTCGGTCTGTCGACCGGGCTTGAGTACATTCACGCGCGCCCGGCGTCCTATGGCGAGCTCAAGGCGCTGCTCGAGGTCGTGAAGCGCTACGACGGCGTGCATGCGACCCACGTGCGGGACACGAAGGCGATGATCGACGAGGCCGTCGACGAGGCCGTGAAGCTTGCGCGCGAGACGGGCGTCCCTACGCTCATCAGCCATTTCGTTCCGCTTGCCGGCTTCGAGCAGCCCTACGAGAAGGCGTTCGAGATGATCGAGGCGCTGCCTCCCGACGTGGCGCTCCGGTTCGACCTGCATCCGTCGCTCTACACGATGGCCCCGATCTATACCTTTTTGCCGTCGTGGGCGCAGGCCGACGGTTTCAAGAAGATGCGCGAGGAGCTGAACGACGAATGGATGCTCCGCAAGATCGAGCGGGACATGCCGCCGATCAGCGAGGACGACTTCATGGTCGCGCAGGCGCCCGGTCACGAGTTCTGGATCGGCAAGACGCTCCGCGAGCTGAAGCAGGTCTATGGGGTGCCCGACGGGCGCACGGCGCTGCTCATGCTCATGAAGGCCCTCGACATGCGCGGCGCGGCGCTCTATAAGAACATCCGCGAGCCGCTGCTCCTCAAGGCCATGGAACATTGGCGCAGCTTCATCGGCTCGAACGCGCCGAGCTTCGCGTTCGCCAAGGACCGGCGGCTGAAGCCCGAGCATGCGACGTCCACGTTCACGTCGTTTCTCGGCCTCGTCGAACGGACGGGCATCATGCCGATCGAGGACGCCGTGCGCAAGATCACGGCCGAGCCGGCGGCGATGTTCGGCCTCGCGGGGCGCGGCGTCATTCAGGAGGGCTATTTCGCGGACCTCGCGTGCTTCAAGGACGGCGACGTGAAGTTCACCGTCGTAAACGGCGGCGTGGCCGCCGAGCGGGACGGACACAAAGGTGCGCTTCGCGGAAAGGCGCTGCGCCGCCGCTCCCTGCCGAAATCACGCTGATGGCCACGCGCGCGCCGCGGCGGGTTGCCCGCAATCCCGACTATCTGCTCCTTGCGGTCGTCTTCCTGCTCATCGTCTTCGGGCTCGCGATGCTCGCGTCGGCCTCGTCCGACCTCGGCAAGTCCCAGTTCAACGACACCTATTATTATCTGAAGCACCAGATCCTTTACGGCCTGTCGCTCGGCGTCGTCGGGTTCCTGGTGACCTATTTCGTCCCGTTCTATACCTGGAAGAAGCCCGCGTTCGTCTTCCTGCTCATCGGCGTATTCGCGCTTCTCGCCGTATTCACGCCGCTCGGGACGTCCGCAGGCGGAGCGAGCCGATGGCTCAAGCTCGGCCCCTTCAGCTTTCAGCCGGCGGAGCTCATGAAGCTGCTCTTCGTGGTCTATCTCGCGGCGTGGTTTTCGAATACCAAATTCAAGCGCGCGACCGATTTTCAGGCGGGCTTCGTGCCGTTCCTGCTCGTGATCGGACTCGTCATGGCGCTGCTCCTGCTGCAGCCGGCGACGAGCACGGTTCTTATTCTTGCCATTTCGGGGCTGGCCATCTATTACGTGAGCGGCGCGCCGTACCGCTATATCGTCGGTACGCTCGCGATCGGGCTCGTGGTGATCGCCGCCGTCATCTATGTGACGCCCTACCGCCGCGCGCGCATCATGGGCTATCTCGACAAGACCGCCGACACGCAGGGCCTCAACTATCAGGTGAACCAGGCGCTCATCGCGATCGGTTCGGGCGGCCTGAAGGGCGTCGGATACGGCCAGTCCGCGACCAAGGCGAGCTATCTGCCCACGCCGATCGACGATTCCATCTTCGCCGTGACGGCCGAGGAGCTCGGCTTCATCGGGGCCTCGCTTCTTGCGATGCTCTTCGCGATCCTGTCCGTCCGCATGTTCTGGCTTGCGAAGCGGATGGGGGACCAGTTCGGCCGGCTGCTCCTCGTCGGGTTCGGGTCGGTCATCTCCCTGCAGGCCTTCGTCAACATGGCCTCGATCTCGGGACTCGTCCCGCTCACCGGCGTCCCGCTGCCCTTCGTGAGCTATGGCGGCACGGCGCTCGCGATCTTTCTCACCATGATGGGGATTTCGGCCAATGTCACCAAATACCGTTAGAATATAAGCATGGCACGCACGACGTTCATCATGGTGCTGACGGGCGGCGGGAGCGGGGGACACGTCTATCCGCTCATTGCCGTCGCCGACGCGATCGAGAAAAAAGTCGCGGAGCTCGGCGGCGAGACGGCCCTTACCTATATCGGGCCGCGCGACGCCTATAGCAAGCTTTTTGAAAGCCGCGGCGTCGCGGTTCGGGCGATTGCCGCCGGGAAGATCCGGCGATACGTCTCGTTCGAAAACCTGATCGACATCCCGAAATTCTTCATCGGCTTCGTGCAGGCGCTCTGGCACCTTTACTGGATCATGCCCGACGCCGTTTTTTCGAAAGGCGGCACGGGAGCCTTTCCCGTCGTGCTCGCCGCATGGTTCTATCGCATCCCGATCGCGATCCACGAGTCGGACGCGCAGCCGGGGCTCACGAACGTCGCATCGGCGAGGTTCGCGTCGAAGATCTTCACGAGCTTCACGAGGGCCGCGCAGTTTTTCGATTTCGCCCGCACGGTCGTGAGCGGCGCCCCGATCCGTCCCGAGCTTCTCGACGTCCGTCCGTCGAAGGAATCAGCGAAGGAAACCCTGGGCATGAAGCCCGACGAGCCGCTCACGCTCGTGATCGGCGGTTCGCAGGGGTCCGTGCGCATCAACGAATTCATCATCGCGAACCTACCGGGCATCCTGCAGCTCACCCAGGTCATGCACCAGACGGGCATCGCGAACTTCGCCGACGCGAAGCGCCTCTCGGACGCCGCGCTCGCCGCGCGTCCGGCGCGCGAAGTGGTGCGGTATAAGCCGATCAGCTATTTCGCGGCAACGGATCCCTCGGGGGCGGACGATCTCAAAGTCGCCTTGGCCGCCGCCGACCTCGTCATCATGCGTCCCGGCGGAACCATCTTCGAAGTCGCCTCGTTCGGCGACCCCGCGATCCTCATCCCGATCGCCGAATCGGCGAACGACCACCAGCGGGTGAACGCCTATGAGTTCGCCAACGCGGGCGCCGGTGTCGTGATCGAAGAGGTGAACCTGCTGCCCGGCATCTTCATGGCGGAACTCAAGCGCCTGATCGGGAATGCCGAGCTTCGCAAGACGATGGGCGTAGCTTCGGCGCGTTTCTTCATCCACGGCGCAGCGAAGACGATCGCCGACGGAATCGTCGCCATGGCGTCCGGCCGCTAGGTTTTGCTGGAAAAACGGGCCGTTTTGGCGTAAGATGAAGGGAATCATGCCTTCGACGCCAACACGCCCCATCCGCGTGCGCATTGCGCCGAGCCCGACCGGCCTGCTGCATTTTGGCACCGCGCGGACGGCCCTGTTCAACTGGCTGTTCGCCCGAAAGAACGGCGGGATGTTCGTCGTGCGCATCGAGGACACGGACAAGGAACGTTCCGAAAAGCGCTACGAGCGCGAGCTGCTCGAAGGGTTCGCGTGGCTCGGCCTCGACTGGGACGAAGGTCCCGATCCGGCAGGGGAGGGATCCCGCGGCGGCTTCGGTCCCTATCGCCAAAGCGAGCGGACGGAAATCTATAAGAAGTATTTGGCGAAGCTCCTTGAGGACGGGCACGCCTATTATTGCTATTGCACGAAAGAGGACCTCGAGGCGCAGCGGCAGTCGATGCTCGCCGCCGGGCTTCCGCCAAAATACAACGGGCACTGCCGGACGTTGACGGCCGCGCCGGAGGGTCGGCGGCCGGAGGTGATCCGCTTCAAGGTTCCCGAGACGACCGTGAAGTTCCATGACCTGATCCGCGGCACGGTATCGTTCGACGCGTCGCTGCTCGGCGACCAGGTGATTGCGAAGGACCTCGACACCCCGCTCTATAATTTCGCCGTGGTCGTCGACGACGAGCTCATGCAGATCAGCCACGTGATCCGGGGTGAGGACCACCTTTCGAACACGCCGAAACAAATCCTTGTTCAGCGCGCCCTCGGATTCGCCGAGCCCGTCTATGCGCACATCCCGCTCATCCTGAATCCCGACCGCAGCAAGATGTCCAAACGCTTCGCCGACACGGCGCTCCTCGAGTACCGAAAGAAGGGATACCTGCCCCAGGGCATGGTGAACTTCATGGCGCTGCTCGGATGGCATCCTTCGGATGACCGCGAAATCTTCTCAATCCAGGAACTGCGTTCCGCGTTCGACATCGGGCGCGTGCAGCCCTCCGGAGCCGTCTTCAACGAGGAGAAACTTGCCTGGATCAACCGCGAACACCTGAAACAGCTCGATGACGATGAGATCGTCGAACTGCTCATGCCGCTGATCCGCGAGCGGTCCCAGGCCGAGCCGCCGCGGGCGCTGCTTGCGAAGATCGTCGCCGTGGAACGCGAGCGCGCAAGCACGCTGAACGACGTGATCGACGGGGGACAGTTCTTCTTTCACCTGCCGGATTATGAGCCGAAACTCCTCATATGGAAGAACGTTACCCCTAAGGACGTCGAAGCGCCGCTTGCCGACGCCCGCACGGCCCTCGAGGCCGTCGCCGAAGGTGACTTCGTCAAGGATCGCCTGAGCGAAGCCGTCACCCAGGTCACGGCCCGCTATCCGAACCGCGGCACGGTCCTGTGGCCCCTTCGCGTGGCACTGTCGGGACAGGCCGCCTCGCCGGACCCGATCGACATCATGGACGTGCTCGGCAAGAGCGAATCGCTGAGGCGCATCGACGCCGGCATCGCGAAAGCCAAGCTGCTCTAAGCGTTCACGTCAGCTCATTTTATGGATCAACGATTCAAGAAAATTGCCATCGCATTCCTCCTTGCCGCGGCTTTCGGCGTGGCATGCGTGAGCTATGGCCCACAGGTCGTGGCGCAGGTTTCAAATGCGACGACGACCGCCGGCAGCGACGCGGCATCCACCGATATCGCGTCGCAGATCGCCGCCAAGCAGCAGCAGCTCAATGCGATCAACGCGCAGATCCAGTCGACCCAGGCGAGCCTCAATTCGACGCAGGCTCAGAAGCAGACGCTTCAGGGGCAGCTCGCCAAGCTCAACGGCAACATCTCGACGCTCACGCTGAACATCAAGGCGGACCAGATCATGAGCGACCAGCTGCAGCTCGAGATCCAGGGACTGCAGGGGGACATGTCGGACATCCAGTCGTCGATCGCCGTCAAGGAAACCGCCGTCGAAAGCATCCTGAAGCAGCTGCAGAAGGACGATACGACGAACGGCAACCTGCTGCTCGTGTTTCTGAAGGGAAAGAGCCTTGCCGACGGCGTCTTCGAGGCGCAGAGCCTGGTGACGCTTCAGGGGCAGCTCAGCGAGGATATCGGGACGCTGACGGACCTGCACGGCCAATACAACGACAACATTCAGGCGAGCCAGTCCAAGCAGGCGCAGATCGCCATCGAGCAGCAGAACATGCAGAACCAGCAGGCCATCCTGCAGGACCAGCAGGCGCAGAAGCAGGCGCTCCTCGCAAGCACGAAAGGCCAGGAGAGCACCTATCAGAAGCAGATCGCGAGCCTGCAGGCGCAGCAGCAGCAGATCGCGAACGACATCGAGGCGCTCGACGCGATCCAGCGGGCGAAAGTGAATACGAGCGCGATCCCGCAGCCGCAGGCCGGAATCCTGCTTATCCCGATCCAGGGAGCGACGACCGCCAACATCTCGCAGGGGTACGGGGCGACGAGCTTCGCAAAGAACGGCTATAAGGGCAAGTGGCACAACGGGCTTGACCTCGCGACGCCGATCGGCACGCCGATCCTTGCCGCCGACGACGGCGTCATATCGGGCGTGGCCAACGAGGACCTTTACTGCCCGAAGGGCGCGTATGGCAAGTTCATCACGATCAACCATTTCAACGGACTCACGACCCTCTATGGCCATCTCTCGCGCCAACTCGTAAAGATAGGGGACACGGTGAAGCGCGGACAGATCATCGGCTATTCCGGCGAGACCGGCTATGCCACCGGACCGCACCTTCACTTCACGGTTTTCGCGCAGTCGACGTTCAGCGTCGAAAATTCCAAATATTGCGGACCGCTGCCCGTCGGCGGCGACCTCGATCCGTACGGCTATCTTTTTTAAAAAAACGGGAGGGGATTGGAGTGATATACTGAAAGGGTGAAGCATTCCCGTGCCGCCGTCGTAATCCTTCTTGTCGCAATCGCCGCCTCGCTCGGCGCTTTGCGGACCGCTTATGCGTATCCCGAAGGGCAGGCCGCGCCGCCGATGGCCCTGCCGCCGACCGGCGGCTCGGTTGACGGATCGCTCGAAAATCTCTTATCGCCATTCACGCGATTTCTGAACAGCATGTCGAATTCGATCGGTAGCGGGCCGATCGTGGGGCCCGGTTCGTCAGCCGGACCGACGCCCGCACCGCCGGTACCGGCGTTCAAGGCCTCGAATGTCGACTGGCAGGACATCCCGCACGAGCTCGATCAATGGTTCGGCGGATTGTCCGGCGGCAACGTCGCGCAGATCCTGAAGGACCTCCTGAACATCATCACGTGGGGACTTGCGCTCATCAGCCAGTTCGTTCAATGGGTCGCTAGTTTGATCCATTAAAGAGAAGGAAGCTGGGTCTGGCTCAGGAGTTCAATATAAAGGAGGGCCGTTTTCAATCGTTATAGTGTCGTAAAATATATCTTGTGCGACAGATAAGGTTTTTCGAAAAGGCCGTGTTCTCCGGTTGCCTTGGATAGCATTTCCTCGTAGTATGTTCCGCATGCTCCGCCGCCTCGGCATCATCATCGTCATCATCCTCGTTTTAGGATTTTTTAATTTTCTTGGAACGCAGATTTCGAAGGCTTTTCCATCGAGCGGATTTCGGACCGCGAACCTCGCAGCGATCACGGCGTCGCAGTCCGGCGAATTGTCATCCATCAATTTCGATTTGTTTGCCAAGGACGGCTCCGGGTGGAGTCATGTGACTCAAGGATACGGGCATACCCCCTATTCGGCCTGGTACATCGGCGGCTGGCACAACGGGATCGACATCGCCGCCGCCTATGGCGCACCCATCTATTCGCCTGCCGCCGGCACGGTGCTCGGTGCCGGCAATCAGGATTCGTTCTGTCCCGGGCGCGGTTTCGGTCGCTTCGTCGCGGTAAGCGATCCGCGCGACGACGTGGTGCTGTTCTATGCGCACCTCGGTTCGGTCCTCGTTGCGAGCGGCACGCGCATCGCAACCGGCACCGAGATCGCGACCGTCGGAACGACGGGTTTTGAAACGGGAACGCACCTGCACTTCTCGGTCTTCGACGAGGCGGGCTTCGCGCTGCTGCCGAAGAACGGCTGTGGGCCCGATCCGACCGGCCGGGACCTCGATCCCGTTCCCTATCTCGAACGTTTCTGATGCCGGCCATCATTTCGAATCGGCGTTATACTAAGGGCATGGCATCGTCCTCCCGTCGTACATTCCACGCCGTCCACTTCGTCGGGATCGGCGGCATCGGCATGAGCGCGCTCGCCCGCTACTTCCTGAAGCTCGGCACCCATCCTTCGATCAGGAGGTCGTGGATCATCTCGGGCTCCGACGCCGAACGCAGCGCGATCACCGACGCGCTGAGGCGCGAAGGCGTGACCGTGAAGATCGGCCACAAGGCTTCGAACATAAGCCCGAAAACGGGACTCGTGATCTATAACCGGGCGATTCCGGCCGACAACCCCGAAGTTAAAGAAGCCCGCCGCCGCGGCATTCCGGCCGTCCCCTATGCCGACGTGCTTGGCGAGATCACGAAAGGCCACATGACCATTGCGATCACGGGGTCGCACGGCAAGACGACGACGACCGCGCTCACGGGCGTGGTTCTTATGAACGCAAAGCTCGATCCGACGATCCTTGTCGGATCGATGCTCAAGGAGCTCGGCGGCAGGAACGTGCGCGTCGGCCGGTCGCCGTGCCTCGTCCTCGAGGCCGACGATTTCGGGGCCGCATTCCTCGCCTACACGCCGTCGATCGCCGTGGTGACGAATGTCGACCGCGAGCACCTCGATTTCTATAAGACCTTCGGCGCCGTGAAAAAGGCCTTCGTTTCGTTCCTTGCCAGGACCATTCCGCGGGGCGTCATGATCCTGAACGCCGACGATCCCCCGCTCGCCGGACTGCGTCCGAA
>Ga0335069_10005309_pt1 | contig 18979 bp, 12 predicted proteins | sample Lox_Sample_11_FD_206714 | JGI IMG/M metagenome (GOLD analysis project Ga0335069, IMG submission 206714) | Soil microbial communities from Loxahatchee National Wildlife Refuge, Florida, United States - Lox_Sample_1.1 | ecosystem: Environmental > Terrestrial > Soil > Wetlands | place: USA... | reverse complement strand
GCATGCTCAGCATCGGCGTCACGGGCAACGGCAAATTCAAGTTCGTTATCGCCGAAGGCGAGAGCGTGCATGGACCCATCCCGCCCACGGGCAACACTACGACGCGCGGTTTCTTCCCACCCGACGTGCGCACGTTTTTGAAGAGCTGGGTTGCGGAAGGTCCCACCCACCACTTTGCGCTGGGCACGGGGCACAACGGCCGCCTGATTCGCGAGGTCGGCAAGATACTGAACCTCGAGACCGCGTTCGTCACGGAGAAATCCGCCTGAGCGTCCGGATATCCGTGGCCAAAATCCCTTATTTCCGCTGGTGGATCGCTTCACTCCTTTTTGTCGCGACGGGGCTTAGTTTTCTTGACCGGCAGACGCTTTCGACTCTTGCGCCCACCATTACGCGCGATCTTCGTTTGGACAACGTTGCGTACTCGCACGTAGTCTCGGCCTTCATCCTGAGCTACACGGTGATGTTCACGGTGGGCGGGCGGGTGATCGACCGGCTGGGGCTGCGCGTGGGGTTTGCCATCTCGGCGGGGATTTGGGGACTTGCGAGCCTGCTGCACAGCGTGGCCTACAGCGCGCTCTCGCTGGGCTTTTTCCGTTTTCTGCTGGGAGTGGGGGAAGGCGGATGCTTTCCTGGCGCCACCAAGGCTGCGCTCGAGTGGTTCCCGCGCCGCGAGCGGGCCTTGGCCGTGGGCCTCGCCAACGGAGGCTCGGCGTTTGGCGCGGTGGTGGCTCCGCCACTGGCGGTCTGCGTAAGCTTGCACTTCGGCTGGCGCGCGGCGTTTCTCGCGACGGGCGGGCTGGACCTTCTGTGGCTCGCGGCGTGGCTCTTCTTCTTCCGGCTTCCCAGGGAATCGCGGTTTGTCAGCGCGGAGGAACTACAGTACATCACCGAAAGCGGCGACGGTGCGGCCGGCGAAGCGATGAAGGCCCCGGGGGCGCCCGCCGAACCGCTGATCTCCTGGGCGAAACTGCTGCGCTTGAAAGAGGTTTGGGGATTTGCGCTCGCCCGTTTCTTGCTCGACCCGGTCTTTTACTTCTACATGTTCTGGATTCCGCAATATCTCAGCCAGACCCGCCACATTCCGATTGCGGCCATCGGTAAGCTGATGTGGATTCCTTTCCTGACGCTGGGCGTCTCGAACTTCATCGCGGGCTGGACTTCTGATCGGCTGGTCAGGGCAGGCTGGTCCGTGAACGCGGCGCGCAAAACCCTGCTGGGCTTCGGAGCATTTCTGACGCCCTTCTCCATCCTGTGCATCTTCGCCCCCAGCGCCCAGGCGGCGATTGCCCTGATGAGCGTCTTGATGTTCGCGCACGGCTTCTGGATCACGAACTACATGACGCTGATCGGCGACCTGTTTCCCGTCAAAGTGGTGGGAAGCGTCGTGGGGCTGAGCGGCTCGGCGGGCGGCGTGGGCGGAATTCTCTCCAGCCTGATCATCGGCGTGGTGGTTCTGCACGGTTCGTACTCGCCGCTATTCGTGGCCTGCGGCCTCCTCTACCCGCTCGGATTTGCGGTTATCCTGCTGGCCATTCGCAGCGTTCGCCAGATTGACTTCAGCACAACCCCTTCTTCGTAGGGGCAGACCCACGTGTCTGCCCCCCGTCCCGCGGTGCGGGACTCCGTGTGACAGCCGGACTGTAGCGGCGCTCTATGAGCGCCGAGATCGCCGTTGCACAGAAACCGGCGGTCATAGACCGCCGCTACAATGTGCAAGCGGCGCTCGCCGCAAACCTAGGGTTTGCTCGGAAGCACGTCCGCAATCGGCTTTCCGGCTTTGGTGACGTCGCCCGCGTAGTCCTCGCCCAGCAGCGCGGCGAGCGTTGCCGCAATCTGGTTCTGTGTTACCGCGGGAATATTGGAGCGTTCACCTAGCGCAGGCGTGTCGGGTCCAAGGAAGGCCATCCAGATATATTTTGACTCGGGCATCTTCTCGCCGTGGCTCTTCCACCCTGTAGGCGCGTCTCCGCGGCCATGGTCGGGCGAGAAGATCAGCGTGGTCTTGCCGTGATATTGCGGCATGGACTGCACGGTTTCCCAAAGGATGCGGAGATAAGCGTCGGCGCGGTGCGCGGCGTCCAGATAGTCGGGGTAGCGTCCGGCATGCGCCCACTCATCCGTTTCTCCCAGGGAGATGTACAGGACCCGGGGCTTCGCCCGTTTCAGGTATTCGAGCGCGGTACGAAAAGTGAAGCAGTCAAACGGCTCCTCTCCCAAAATCTTAGGAGTCTCGTTCTTCAGCACATTGAGCATTTCGAGGCGCGGCGTACTGGGCAGCGACGTGAACGGATCGAATCCGCCGTTGACCGGAAAGCCCGCGCGCTCGGCATTGATGATGTAAGGAATTGCGTCCCAGGCGCCAAAACCGGCGACCTTTCCGTGGAACTTCTTCTTGCCGTTCAGCCATTCCAGCACCGTGACATTGGGATTCGGGGTTTTATGATTGCTGTTGATCCGCGGGTCGGCAAAGCCGCAGAGCGTCTCGCTATAACCCGGGTAGGAGAAGTTGAGGTTGTTGGTGACGTAGGCGTCGGAGCTTTTGGTGCGATTGCCGTAGACCTGGCCGTTCTTGGCCATCACGCTCCACAGGAAAGGCATCAGCACGGCGCGGCGATCATCCACGCTATCCCGCCAATAGGTTTTGGAGAGCGCGGCTGTGTCCTCCACGCCGCCGTTCTCCTTGTTCATCAGAGCGGAGTCCGCGCCCTGGAAGACTTCCTGCCAGCGCAGGCCGTCGGTCATTACGAAGATTACGTTTTGGGTCTTGGGCCCCTTGCCCGCTGCGGCCGCGAACACTGCGGCGCAGAGGACCGAGACCGCCAAAGTCACAGCACAACGCAGTCGATTCTTCATGAAACGTTCTCCCGGTAAGGCAAAGGTTGGCGCGGAGTCGCGAGACGCTAGGGTGCCGTAATCGAAGCGCGTTTACCGTAGCGCCGTCCTTCAGAGCCTGTCCTGAACGCAGTGAAGGAGCGGCATGTGCCGTGCTAAAGAGGCTGCGAAAAAACTCCATCAGCATGCTATCCTGAGGAGCCACAGGCGACGAAGGACCCCTGTAGTTCGTTGAAAACTTGAATACCGAGGTCCTTCGCTGCGCTCAGGATGACATCGTAATCGCACTTTTTCCGCAGCCTCTAAAGCCCGGCGCTGCTGGCCACGCACCGAACCCGTGTTAACTATAGCAAAACCAAGCGGCTTGTTTGCTAAGAACAGGTTACAACAAGATTGCGAATTTGAGATGCGGGGCGCACCGCCCTGCGCCCACGGCGCTTCATCAGAGCTGTTTTTTCGCTCCCTTGGGGGACAAGCGGGTAGCCCGGAGATTGGGTAGCGCAAAGGCAGCCGCAGTCTGGCTTCCTTTGCGGTTCTTCAGGTGAAATGGAAGTACTTGAAGTTGTGGTTATGCAGGGCAGATACCAGAACGCCGAATTGAGGACCCGCTGAGGAGCGCAAAGTACGCGCACCTCATCGCTAGCTCAACGCAACCTCTGTGGCACCCGGTTTCGACCGTGGATTCGTCCTTGCTCGCCAAGCACCGTGGTGCTAACCTGCGCGAGTTTCCGACGCCGCGGAAGCGATTCTTGACACCGTTTTTCACCGCGACGGCAACGCCAGGAACTGGCGCTGGCGAGTGTTGAGACGTTGCAGTTGTCCCGCCAAGTTACGATAATGTGAGGTTCGCGCTATGATACAGCTTTCCAACAAAAGGAAGGAACTATGGGCCGCTCTGCTTTCAGAACGACGCATTTACGGGCAACCAGTTCCCCGGGGTGAATACGATAGATCTGAATTTCAGCGTGATTATGACCGGGTGATATTCTCTGCCGCTTTTCGTAGGCTTCAAGACAAAACTCAGGTTTTCCCGCTATCCTCCAGCGACTACGTCCGTAACCGTCTCACACACTCGCTCGAAGCATCTTCTGTGGGGCGTACTTTGGGTACTCTCGCGGGCAAGTACCTCGTCCGGCTTGGTGTTGCCTGCGAGCCCGATGACGTCGCAACTATAGTGGCTACGGCAGCCCTCGCCCACGATATCGGAAACCCACCATTCGGGCACTCAGGGGAGGCAGCCATTCAGTCTTGGGCGAAACGCACCCTTCCTAGCCCAACGACCGCAGAACCGAGAGGACCAGCCGGTGTGGTTTTCTATAACCGCAGGAAGGCTCGGCGACCCGATCCGATGACCAGGGAGGAATTGGCGGATTTTTATGCGTTCGAGGGTAACGCGCAGAGTTTCCGGACCCTTGTCCGCACGGCTGCGCATACGAGAACGGGCGGGTTGAGGCCGACAGTTGCCACTTTGGGTGCGATGGCCAAATATCCGAGACCCGCATCGATGCCAAATCAGCCGATCTCCACTCCTATCAGCCATAAGAAACCCGGATACTTTCAAAACGATCGGAGCATCGCTTGCAGAGCTTTCCGAATGTTGGGCATGGTGGAGCAGTCAGAAGGTATATTCTCACGTCATCCGCTCGCGTTTCTGACGGAAGCAGCGGATGATGCCTGCTACACGATTGCTGACGTTGAAGACGCGTTCAAGTTAGGTATTCTGCAGTTTAAGGCTGTTCAAGATGTGCTGCTACCCGTAGCAGTGAAGGACCCGGGGTTTAAGGACATGCCCTATCTGCACGACGCTGCGAGACTTGCTCGAATGAGAGCTTCAGCCCTCGCCGTGTTTGTTAGGGAGTGCAGTGAGGCGTTCTCAAATAGTCTTGACGAAATGGAGAATGGAACGCTAGGGGAGTCGCTGATTCGCCGAACAAGGGTTGCGGAGGAGCATTCTCAGATCAGACTTCTGGCCAAGAACAGGGTGTATCAGAATGACAGAGTCCTACAAATTGAATACGCGGGCTTTTCGACAATTGGCGCGCTATTGGACATGTTTTATGCCGCCCTTTGCGAATCAAAAGACGAAGCTCGGGAGAAAAAACTCCGAGGACTGCTTCCAGTCGGCCTCGTGTGGCGGCCGAAGGTTGGTTACTCTTTAAAATCCCCCCAAGACCCTTTCGGATTCTACCTGAATTTGATGACTTCCTACGAGCGACTGCTAGCCGTCACGGACTACGTCTCGGGGATGACTGACGGATTTGCCATACAACTGTACCAACGCCTTTCAGGGATAAGGCTCCCAGACTAGATGATCCTCGGGTCTGGCGCATCTGGGAAAAGCGAAACTGGCACCATGTCTTTGATTTGCCGACGTTTAGCTCCCGCCGTCCGCCCAGACACCCTGTGGCGCGGAGAATCCTCTGGTTTTCCTTTGTGCCTCCGTGGTGAAAACCTTTAATCCCCAGATGAACGCAGATAACACAGATTATTTCCTGCTGCCTGTCCTGCGCGGGCTTTCTACTGACTCCTGACTTCTGGCTCCTGGCCTCTAACTTCTAGCTCCTTCTCTATACCTGAAGGTAGCTAAATCACAGAGCACGTATATGACTTGACAATAACGCATAGATATGATATACGTGCATGGCCATGCCCGGATCGCACCGGCTGGCACTGGAACCTCGTCGTGGTCATCCTTGGCTTACTCCCGAAAGCACTTCTTACTTGTGCGGTATCTACAACTTACGACTAACCAGAGGGGGTTCCTATGTCATTGGTCAAGAGTCCACGCCTTACGGCGAAGAAGTTGACGGCTTTCAGGCGCAACGCCGCGCTCTCGCATGGTCCGGCCACGCGGGAGGGTCTCGGACGCATCCGAGCCAGCCAGTTACGCCACGGGCTCTACTCACAATCGGAAGAGGCTGTGCTGCACGTTCTGGGCGAAGACGCCCGTGAGTTTCGTGCGCTCAAGGAAGGTTTGCGGCGGCAATGGCGTCCCGCCGACATCGTGCAGGAAAAGCTGGTGGGGCGGCTGGCCAGAGCCTTGTGGCGAACGGAGCGCAGCGACCGCATGCAGGAAGCGCGGATCATGCAGCGTGCCAGGGAAGTGGATCACGATCGCGAAGACCGCCTGCACGCGCGGCTGATGCGCCTGCGGCTGGCTTCCGGCACGCTGCAGTCGCTGGCGCGGTCGGTGGCGCGCCGGCGCTACGTGGCCACCACCAACGATATTAACTTGATGCTGAGCCTTCACCAGGAGGGCATGGTGAAGGAGATGGGCGAAATCGCCTTGGGCTTCTTCTACGAGCTGCGCCCGCCCGACACGCCCGAGCTGGCCGCTGCCACGGAAGCCGCGGAATACGAGGCTCTGGCGGAAAGAGTGGTGAACCGTGCCCGCAGAATCTTCGGCCTGGGTCCGCGCAAACGCCGGCCAAGGGTTGCCGCCGCGGTCGAGAGTGGTGCTACGCCGCAAGCGGGCCAGGCGGTCGCAGCCGCGCCCGCGGGCGCTCCCTCGCCAGACGGGCCGCCCGTTGGCGCGGAGCCGGCTGCTGCTGGTCCGCAAGAAGGCCAGCCCGCCGCGTTGGCTCCCTCGGACGCCACCCCGCGGGAGGGAGAGGCGGTGGCAGCGGTTCCCACGGTTGCTCCGCCGCAAGAGGATGAGCCCGCCGCAGCGGCACCCTCTTCTGCTCCTCCCCAAGAGAGCCAGCCGGTGGTGGCGAGCTCCAAGCCCGCGCGCGAGGAAGACCGCTACCGGGAAGTCACCGAGGCCACGTGGGAAAAGCGCCAGCCCGTGCGCCGCCTTCTGAAGAGTATGCTCGACCGCTTTGTCCAAGCGTGCGAGGCAGATCGCGACGCCGTGCTGAAGGAATACCTGCAAGGGCCTACACCTTACGACCGAGCCGCGGAAGTTGCGCTGGTCGAACCGAACCAGGTGCTCATGCACCGGATCGAAAACGCCGACCTGCGGCAAGTCTCGACCATCGTTAGCCTGCTGAAAAGCGCTCCGAAACCGGCCCCGGCGAGCAAGAAAACGGGGAGCTGCGGCACTGCGAAAAAGGCTCACCGCTCCAACGATGTTAAAGAAAACAAAAGGGGTTAGCGGAAATGCGAGGCTCGCGCCGAAAAAGTTATCTCATTGAAAATAAGCTACTTATTCGAGATGGCTGCGGCGCGGGCCTCGCTGAAAATGCAGGATAGTCCAACGATGTGTATGAAAACAAACCACTTAAAAACGACATTTTGACAAGTCCAACGATGTTGATGAAAACACACCACTTAACTCTTCGCTATCCAACGATGTTTATGAAAACAAACGACATAAGCCGGTTTTGAGCGGTGTGATTTCAGCGTCTGCCGTGGCGTTTGGAAGCGCGATTCGCGGTGGCGCTGCCCCTTCGGCTGGGTGGCTCTTGACCTGTTTGCGCCATGGAGAACGGGCAGAGGTTCACACAGAGACCACGGAGTTGCCGCACAGAGAACGCGGAGACGTTTTCGAGACTCGCTCGACGCACCCTCTCGATAAACGTCCCCTTCCCAGTCGTTCCCGCGAACCCCATTTGCCTTTGAAACTGGACCCCCGCCTGAGCGCGGTCAACCCTGCTGTTTGCTCAGCAAGGATATGATCTTGTCACTGTCGTAGACGCAGCCTCCCCAAATGCCTCCGCTGGCCTGCACCAGAGCCGCCCAGAGGCGCGTGTCTTCGGGAAGGGAAGGGTGCGGCCTGAGATCAGAACGCGACTTGCGCTGCGCGAGACGCCGCGCGCCTTCTTCCGCGCCGAACGTTTCGTGCGCATCCCCCACGAGATGGACTGATCCCGCCAGGCGCTCGCGGTCGATGACGATCTCGATCCGGTCGCCTTCCTGAATCTTCCCGATGGGTCCCGCGGCCAGCGCTTCCGGCGAGATGTGGCCGATGCAGGCTCCCGTCGACACGCCGCTGAAGCGGCCGTCGGTGAGCACCGCGACGTGCTTGCAATGCGGCAGTTGCTTGAGCGCGGAAGTGATCTGGAAAATCTCCTGCATGCCCGCGCCGGCAGGGCCGCTGCACACGAGCACCATCACGTCGCCCGCCGCCACCGCTCCGTTTTTGATGGCCTCGATCGCCGCGGCTTCCGTGGTGAAGACGCGCGCCGGGCCCGTGTGCCGATAGACGTTGTTTGGGTCGATCAGCGAGGGATCAATGGCGGTGCATTTGATGACGGAACCTTCGGGCGCGAGATTCCCCACGGGAAAACAGACGGTGGAACTGAGCCCTCGGGAGCGGGCGCGGTCGGGCGGCATGATCACGTCGTCGGGATCGATGCCGTCCTGCTCGTGCAGCGCGCGGCGCAACTCGCGGCGGCGAGCGCTTGCTTCCCACCAGTCAAGGCACGCGCCGAGCGTTTTGCCCGAGATCGTTTTGGCGCTTGTATCGAGCAGTCCCGCGCGCCGCAAATGCAGCATCACTTCGGGCGCGCCACCCGCAAGAAACACCTGGACGGTGGCGAAGTTGCGCGGTCCGTTCGGAAGCGCGTCTACCAGTCGCGGCACCTGGCGATTTACCTCGGCCCAATCGGCAGCGCGCGGCCGCTCGATCTTTGCGGCAAACGCAATCGCCGGGAGATGCAGCAGCAGGTTGGTCGAACCGCCAAAGGCGGCGTGGACCACCATGGCGTTGTGCAGGGCCGCCGGGGTTAGGATATCGGACGTACCCATTCGCAACTGTTCGAGCCGCAGGATAGCGCGGGCCGAGCGGCGTGCGCCGTCAAGCCAGATGGGCTGCCCGGAAGGCGCCAGCGCCGTGTGCGGCAGCGCGAGTCCCAGCGCCTCGGCAACCACCTGGGCCGTGGCCGCGGTGCCGAGGAACTGGCACCCGCCGCCCGGAGTGGCGCAGGCGCGGCACCCGACTTCCGCGGCATATTCGACGCTGATCTGGCCCTGCGCAAAGCGCGCGCCGAGCGTCTGCACCTTGGCTGTGTCCTCGCCGGATTCAGGCAAGAGCGTGACACCTCCGGGAACGAGAACGGTGGGAAGTTTCCCGGACGCGGCCAAGGCCATCATCATGGCGGGCAGGCCCTTGTCGCAGGTCGCGATGCCGATGACGCCTTTGCCGGTCGGAAGGGAACGGATGAGGCGGCGCAAGACGATGGCGGCATCGTTGCGGAAGGGGAGCGAATCCAGCATGCCCGTGGTGCCTTGCGTGCGGCCGTCACAGGGATCGGTACAGGCGCCCGCGAAGGGAATGGCATGGAGCGCCTTCAGTTCGCGCGCCGCTTCGGCCACGAGCAAGCCCACTTCCCAATGTCCCGTGTGCAGCCCCAGCGCGATGGGCTCGCCATTCTCAGCGCGGAGGCCGCCGTGCGTGCTGAGGATCAAGAACTCGGGGTCGAGCAGGCTTGCCGGGTCCCATCCCATGCCGGCGCTCTGGGTGAGCCCGAAGAGGTTCCCGGAAGGCTCGGTCAACAGCATCTCGCGCGAGAGAGGCAGCGCTCCGGCAGGGCCCGGAGCGTGCGTCGGCACGTGCGCGAGATCGGCATGGGGTGTTTCCAAAACGGACGCAAGTGAGATGGTTGTGATGGGCATTCTCGCTTTCATTCAGATTGTTGGAACGGCGGGCGGTGTCCTAGTCAGTCTCGGGGAATAGAGTGACGCGGGCATCCCCTCTCCCGCCCTCCTACGTCAGGCACCCTCCCCCGCGAGGGGGGAGGGCTGGTGTCCATCGTTACGAATGTTCGTTCCAGTAACGGGAATCTCCGTTTTTGACTTCTAGCCCTCCCCCCTTGCGGGGGAGGGTGGATCGCCGCCGGCGCTTTCACCAGCCGGGCGAGACGGGTGAGGGGGTTCCCCGTATGCCACCTCGCGACCGTTTCCCGCAGCCTCTGAAGCCCGGCGCTACATCAGGACAGCACCCGCCGGCGTTAGTATCGCCAGGACGTAAGGTCAGCGCCCGGCGGCGCGGTCTTCTCCATGCGCTCAACGATCTTCGGCAGGTACATTGTGTGATAGTGCAGCCGCGAGAGGTAGTTGGGCAAATTGGGGTCGCCGTTCCAGCAATGCTCGGCGCGGTCGCCGTACTTCACTTCGCCCTGGTAAGGCGGATTCGTGGCCTTCAGAAAGTCCTCGAGGTAATAGACCGCGTCATTCAGGAAGTACGTGTCGGCGCTGCCCACGTAAATGTGGAGCTTGCCCTGAAGTTTCGGCGCGAGCGCCGGCCAGTCGCGCTGCAAGATGGCGCTGAGATCGTAGTGCTCCTTCCAGTAAGCGGCCACGGTGGGATCGATGGCGCCGGTCTGCTTATCGAAGATCGGTTCAGGGTATCCATCCTTGCCGACGGGCCCAAAGACCGCTTGCCAGATGTCGAACTGCTCGCCGGACCGCGCGTGCGATCCCAGGGTCAATTCGTATTGGTTCATGCTCTGGACCGTGGCGAGCGTGTGGCCGAGATAGTCGCGCATGGCGGGCTGTGGAATCTCCGTGTGCGCGCCCTGGAGATAGAAAGCGTTCTTATCGTCGTAGAGATTGATGGTGGTGTAGGCGCGGAAATCCACGGGATCAGGGCACGCGACAAAGGCGCCGTTGTAATGGTCGGGATAGAACATCTGGACGGCCATCGCTTCCCACCCGCCCGTCGAGCCTCCGTAAGCGAATCGCGCCCAACCCTGGCCGAGGCCGCGGAACTGCTTCTCAATCGCCGGGATCAATTCCGTTTCAATCGCGTCGCCGTAAGGGCCGAGGTTTGCGGAATTCACGGCGTAGGAATCGTCGTAATAAGGATTCGCGTGGTTGATCTCGGCAATCAGGACGCGCGGGAAGCCCGGCGAAATCCATTGCTGGTAGAGCTTATAGGCCTCTTGCTGCTGGATGCGGTTGTAGCCGGAAATGTGGAAGCGCTCGCTGTAATCAGGCTTCAGATTGGGGTCGGGAGGCTCGGTGCGGAAGCCCTCGAAATCCGCGTTGAAGTGGTCTTCCGCGATGATGAGCGGGTAATGCGCCGCCGGGTGTGTGTCGAAACCCTCCGGCACCAGCACGTTCGCGCTGAGATACATCGGGCGGCCCCAGAACTTCGTGAGCAGGCTGCTCTGGATCTTGAGGTGGCGGATGTAGAGCGTGTCCTTCGGAGTCGGGATCGGCGGAATCTCCTGGTCAAGATCGATGGCGATGACCCCGGCCGACGGCCCGAACGTGATCTTGCGCGGCGTCGAATAGAGGTTGCCCGGCGCGAGGTTCCAGTGCTGGCCTTCGCCGCGGTCCATGGGCAACTTCACAGTATGCCCGTCCGCGCGGTGGAAGGTCTCGTAACGGTGCAGGACGACCTGCACGAAGTATTCGCCGGGACGCACATCGCGCAGGCTCGGGACCGGATACCCCACGGCCGACGCATCGAACATTACGGCCTGGCCTGGCCGCATGGCGTCCACGTCCATCCCGAAGATCATCTGCGTGCGCGGGGAATCGTCGATCTGGAGGCGCGGCTCGGCGGAGGGTTCGGAAGAGAGAACCAACAGCAGGCGGCCGTCAATCGGCTGCGCGGCGCGAGCCTGGTTGAAGCTGATGGCGAAGCGCGGACTGCCCTGCGCGGCCAGGAAGCTCGGGAACAACAGAGCGAGCCACGTCAGGGCGAGGAGTGGATTGTAGGACCGCAACCGTGAAGGTATCAGCATGGGGCCTCCTTGGGATGCAGCCTAACTTATCACAGGTTGGGGGTCACGCTTTCGCTTGTGAGGTTGATCCCAGCCGTGTCGGGCGCACGGCCGTGCGTCCCTACAGCAGTAGACGCCGGGCTGCATCCATGACCGCGCGCTTCCCGCGGCTTGCGGCATGGCTTACAATGCATGGCGGTTTTTGGCGATAGTTCATCTTGGAGGAACAGAATGAAAAGACGTGGATTCCTGGTTTCATCGCTGGCTGCTTCGGCGCTGGCGGGCGTGACATCCTCGGCGGGCTCTGCTGCTGAGAGCGCGCCCGCGGCCGGCCGCGAATACTACGAACTGCGCAGGTACCTGTTGCGGCGCGGCCCACAGCAACAGAGCATCGACGCTTACTTCCACGACGCCGCCATCCCGGCGCTGAATCGCATGGGCATCAAGCCGGTGGGCGTTTTCAATACGGTGATCGGGCCGGGCAGTCCCACGCTCTATGTGCTGATCCCGCACGCCTCCGTTGAGTCCGTTGTTTCCATTCACGATCGCCTGGCAGCCGACGCGGAATACGTAAAGTCCGGTGCCGCTTTCATTAATGCACCTGCGACCGAGCCACCCTATGTGCGTATGGAGTCCTTCCTTCTCGGGGCTTTCGCGGGTCTGCCCAAACTCGAATTGCCGTCTGGCACTGCGGAGAACAAGCCGCGCATCTTCGAGCTGCGCACCTATGAGAGTCACAGCAAGAAGGCCAACCTCACCAAGATCGGTATGTTCGACAGCGCTGAAATTGCGATCTTCCGGCGCGCGGGTCTGCGGCCGGTTTTCTTCGGCGAGACCTTGTTGGGATCGGGCATGCCCAGCCTGACCTACATGCTCACCTTTGCGGACCTGGCGGAGCGTGCCCGCAACTGGGCCGCCTTCGTTGCGGACCCCGAGTGGAAGAAGCTGAGTTCCACGCCGGGCCTGACGGACCCCGAGATTGTCTCGAACATCACGAACGTGATTCTGTCGCCCGCGCCCTACTCTCAGATCTGAAGACCTGCGGGCGCGGTGAGAAGCGTTTTGATGGACTTGATCTCGCGGGGCTTCGCGGTGGGCGAGACGGCCGCGGCCAGAGCGGGATGCGGTCCGACAACCAGAATTCCGTGTTATCAGAACCTGCTGCAAGGCGTGGTCTAAGCTGCCGTCAGGGCACGGTTTCAACCGTGCCGAGGCAGCGTCTCGAGGACAGCGGCTTCGGCCGCTGAGGGTCAATGCCGCGCCTCAGGAGCTGAAATTTACTTTCTTCCTTATCGCGACCGGCACGACTGAAGTCGTGCCCTGACGCGGGCTAGATCAGGTTTTGCGGCAGCTTCAAAACCAAGGGGGCACATGAAAACGAATCGACGTCGATTCTTGGAAGGATCACTGGTAGCGCTCGGTAGTTTGGCTGCGAACTTCGATGCACGCGGTGGTGCGATGGGTGCAACAGAAGCTGGGGTGAAAGTGGCGACGTTTGTTGCGGACGTGACGCCGCCTCTCGGTGAACCTCTGGGCTTTACCTACACGGCGACGCGTGTTGTGGAGCATCCGTTGCTCGCCAAGGGCATTGTTCTACGCGACGGGGGCGGAACCTATGTCCTCTGCGCGCTGGATTGGTGCGAGATCCACAACGGTTCCTACGAACTGTTCCGGCAGAAGATTGCCAAGGCCGCGGGGACGTCTCCTTCGCGCGTGGCGGTCCAGACGCTGCACCAGCACACGGCGCCGGCTTACGACACTGAGACGCAGCAGATTCTCAATGCGGCCCGGGGCATTCCGTCGCAGAAGGGGTTGGAGTTCCTTGAGGAGGCTGCCACGCGGACTGCCGCGGCGGTCGCGAAGGCCATGACGCAAGGGAGGACCGTGACCCACGTGGGCACCAGTTGGGCGTCGGTTGACCAGGTGGCGTCCTCGCGGCGTATCGTGCAGCCCGACGGAACCATCCTGGGACGCATGAGCAGCGCTACGGACCCCGAACAGCAGAAAGCGCCGGAGGGCGTTATTGATGCGTATCTGCGCACGCTGACGTTCCTCGACGGCAGCACGCCCGTGGTCCGCGTGCACTACTACGCGACGCACCCTCAAACGTACTATCGGGATGGCCGCGTCACTTACGACGTTCCGGGAATCGCCCGCGAAAGGTTGGAGAAGGAATCGGGCGTATTCCAGGTGTACTTCACCGGCTGTGGAGGAGACATCGGCATGGGAAAGTACAACGATGGCACTCCCGCGCGCCGGCCGGTGCTGGTGGACCGCTTGTACGACGGCATGGTCCGGTCGATCAAGAACGTGCACGTCGAACCCGTCACCGGAGTGCAGTGGAAGACAGCCGATATGCAACTTCCCGCGCGAAGTGACGAGGCCTTTTCGGAAGCGACCGGCCGTAAGATGCTCGCGGAGGGCAAGGCGGAGGGGTTTGATGCTCTCAACGCTGCCTGGATGGTGGCACAAGCGGCGCGAGCGAGAGCGCAACAACCGTTTCAAGTGAGTTGCCTCGCGATCAACTCGATTCGAATCCTGCACCTTCCCGGTGAGCCCTTCGTGGAATTTCAACTTTATGCGCAGAGCTTGCGTCCCGAACTCTTCATAGCGGTGGCGGGCTACGGCGACTGCGGAACAGGCTACTTCTGCACCGACCGAGCCTACTCCGACAAAGGCGGCTACGAGCAGAACGAGGCGTTCATTGCGCCGAGCGAAAAGGTTCTGAAGGAGGCGATTGCCGGGCTGGTGGGCTCGAAAGGGTGAAGTGACAAACCCTGAGGTCCCTTTAGAATCTGTGTGAAGACCTCTCCGCGCTGGCTGCAGCGGCAAACTGTAGCGGCGCTCTATGAGCGCCGAAGACGGCGGTCATAGACCGCCGCGACAAACCGCGGTCTTCACCCGAGACCCTTCAGGGTTGTTATAACCAGCGGCGAAACCGGAAACCCGGCGTGTCGAGGTGAGGCTAATTTGCGGAAGCTTCCGGCCCGCCCGACCCGGCGAGAAGCGCCTTCATGCGTTCGAGCCCGTGGGGTCCGGCGGCGACGAGGCAGGCGGCGGCCAGAACCGGGCACAGGCCCGCGACCAGAATTGCCGGTCCGAACTGCTTTTGCGGCCCGAGGATGTATCCCGTGATAATGGGCGCGGCGCCGCCGCCCACCTGGGAAAGCGTATTCAGATATCCGGCCGTTCTCCCCACCATGTGCTTGGGGGGCAGATGTTGCGCGATGGCCCAGAAGGTGGAATTGCCGATGCCCGTCGCGCACATCGAAAGCGTCAGGATGGGCAGGGCCCACGAGCGGCCCGGCACCACGAGCAGAAGCAGGACGGCTGCGGTCCCCGCGTATCCCACAATCCCGAACCACAGACGCGCCCGGAACACTCCGATGCGCGCCGCGACCTTATCGGCCACCGATCCGGCGAGGACGTTCACGCCGGCCATCGCGAGGAGCGCCGTCGAAACCACCCGCCCCATGCCGAGATTCGAAAACCCGCGTGAAAGGACCAGATAGCTCGGCACCCAGGTGAGGACGAAGTACCAGTAGTACGACGAGAGCACGATGCACAGCGACATCGCCCAGAAGGTGCCGTTGGTGAGGAGCATGCGCCAAGTCCATGCGCGGGGGCCTTGGGCGTCTGCCGCGGCTGGCTCGGCCGGGCTCTCCACGCGTTTGCTATTTGAGGGAGCAGCCGCGAGCCAGCCGGGCAGCCAGACGAGCGCTCCTAGTCCGGTAATGGCGAACATCAAGCGCCATCCGAAGCGGTCGAGCAGCAGAGCGCCCACGAGCGCTCCCAGCGCGGGCCCGACGTTCTGGCCGGCGATATAGATGGACGTCGGCAGCCCTTGGTCTTTTCCGGCAAAATTGCTGCGGATGAAGGACAGGCTGGCCACGGGAGCGATCGCTTCGGCAAGCCCCAGGACTACACGCAGACTGATGATGTCACCCGTGCCGCGGCTGAGGGCGATCGCCGCGGAGGACAACGACCAGATCAGGAAAGCGCCCGCGTAGGCCCCGCGGATGCCGAACCGGTCGACCAGTGCACCGGCGGGAATCTGAAACAGGCCATAGGTCCAGAAAAAGGCGGAGAGCAGCACGCCCATCGTAGCGGGTGAAATGTGGAAGTCCCGCATGATTGAGGGCGCCGCGACGCTCAGGTTGCCGCGGTCGATGTAGTTGATCACGATGGCGAGGAAGATAAGGGCAAGGACGATCCAGCGGCGATTCATGCGGCAGCTCACCTTCTAAAACAGTTCCCGGGCGCCGCGGTTCGCAATCAGCCTGCATCGGCTCTGCGGATGAGGTGGGCTCCGGTGTTCCAGACAGCCCCAACATAGTACCATTGGAAGGTGGGGCCAATGGAAAGGGCTGTGCGCATCCTCACAACGGTCGGAGTGATTCTGCCCGCAGTGGCGCTGCTGGCGGTCGCGCTCACGGATCTCTCTGCTTATTTCGCGCGGCTGGATGTTCTCGGCTCGGTGATGGATTGCTCCAGGCTGCTCAGCGTTCCTTGGGAGCTTGTCGCCACGGTCTTCGTCGTCTTGCGCTGGCGGGATCTGCCGCAGCGTTTCTGGATTGTTTACTGTATCAACGCCTTCCTTGCCTACAAGACTCTCCCCCTCTATCTGTTTCACTTCGGGATCTATTGGTGAGGTTTGCGGCTCAAACGTGCACGACCAGGACGGGGCAGGGCCCCAACTGCACCACCCGATGCGTCGTTGAACCAAACACGGCGAGGTCGAGCGCACCACGGCCACGCACAGCCATGATCACAAGGTCAGTTTGTGCTTCCAAGGTGACGCCGATGATCTGCTCGTAAGGCTTGCCGGCGCATACGCGAGTTCGAATCTTCCCGGGCCCGTGCCCTGCCGCAGGAATCAGCCGTTCAAGTTGGGCGGTTGCCTTGGCTAGAGCCTCGGGTTGGGCCGCTTGCGAAGCGCCCTCCAGCACGTGCAGCAGAGTGAGTTCGGCGTCGTACTCGCTGGCGAGTGACGTGGCGTAGTCGAGCGCCCGCCGCGAGTTCTCCGAGAAGTCTGTGCAGAAGAGAATGCGGTTAAGGTGTAAAGGGTCATGCTTGCGGCCGGAAGCAATAAGATCGGGCGTGGGCCGGTGCACGACCAGCACGGGGCACGATGCCTTGCGTATCACCCGTTCGGTCACTGAACCAAGCGTCAGGCGGTCGAACCCGCGCCGCCCGTGAGTTCCCATGACGATGATGTCGGCCCCCTGGTTTTCGGCGAGTGCCAGGATAGAATCCGACGCAATCCCGTGGTCCACCACACGGACCATCTCGATAGTGTCGTGCGTATTGTCGCGCAGAAATTCCTGCAACTGCTTTTCGCGCTTGTCATGAAGGACCCCGCAGAACTCCTTGAAACTGTCCGCGGAGGTTGCGAAATCCGCCGAAGGATGCCGCCACAGTTCGATGACGTGCTGAACGAACAGGAGGGCGTGGTAGTGCCAGGCTAACGACAGCGCGTGGCGATACGCGCGGACTGAGAACTCCGAGAAATCAATGGGACAAAGAATACGTCGAAATTCCGGCATGTCTCCTCGCTGTGGGTTCGGTGGGTTCGGATCACTGCCAGCCACCTCCGAGTGCTTTGTAAAGTTGCACCAGGCTTTGATACTCGCTGTTTCGCGCTTGTGCAAGTGTCAATTCGGAACTGAAGAGCGACCGCTGGCTGTCGAGCACGTCCAGGTACGTGGCCGTGCCGCCGCGGTAGCGCATCAGCGCCAGGCTGACTGACTCTTCGAGGTCCTTCACGGACTCTTCCTGGCGCTCGCGGACCTGGTGAGTCTTCTGATAACCAATCAGCGCATCCGAAACATCGCCGAAGGCCTGCTGAATGGTCTGCTTGTAGCCGATGAGCGCCTGCCGGTATTGCGACTTGGCGTAGCGCAGGTTGGAGCGCAAGGCGCCGCCCTCAAAGAGCGGTTGCGCGAGGCTCGCCTCGTAGCTATCGACGCCGAGGTGCGCGGGTACGTCCTGGCCAAAAAACTCCGTGTGTCCCCAGGCGCCGCCGCCCGAGCCCAATAAGGAGACCTGGGGGAAGAACATGGCCTTGGCCACGCCAATGTCGGCGTTCGCGGCAATCAGGTTCTGCTCGGACTGGCGGATGTCCGGGCGGCGCTCGAGCAGGGCTGAGGGCAACCCGGCCGGCAATTGCGGCGGCAGAGATTCGCTCCACACCCAGCCTTCTGCGGTCTCAGTCCCCAGGACCTTGCCGCGCGGCACACTCTGCGGGTAGTTGCCCAGCAGGATGTTGATGGCGTCCTCGGTTTGGCCGATCTGCCGCTCCAAGTCCGGAATCTGTGCGTTGGCCGTGTCGAGGACCTGCCGCGCTTGGACGACGTCGAGCTTTGTCGCCACGCCGTGCTGCAGGCGCATCTTGGTCAGCTTGACGGAGTTCTCCTGGTTGCGGACGGTCTCCTGTGTGATCTGGAGCTCAAGGTCGAGATCGCGGAGCAGGAAGTAATCACTGGCCACGTCGCTCACAAGCGTCAGGATCACGGTCTTCTGAGCCTCCTCCGAGCCGACCAGTTGGGCGCGCGCAGCTTCCGTGGCGCGACGGTAACGGCCGAAGAAGTCGAGTTGAAAGGTGACGTCAGCAGCGAGCGTGAAGATGTTGTACTTGATCGTCTCGTTGTTCTTGCCGCCGCTGAAGTCGGGATTCGCTGACACGTGCGGGAACTGGTCGGAGCGCGCCATGCCAAGCTGCGCGCGCGCGGTGCTGATCCGCTCGGCCGCCAGTTGCACGTTGTAGTTATTCTTGAGCGCGGTCCGGATCAACTCTTGCAGTTGGGGATCCTGAAATACCTTCCACCAGGGCAGGTCGGCAAACGACGACCCTTGCAGCTGCTCGCTTTCTGCCGGCCCGTGGAACGCTTCGGGAACCTGCACCTTGGGCTTCTGGTACTTCGGCCCCACCGTGCATCCGCAGAGGAAGATTACGGCCGCGATGGCCGCGACCGCCGCCACCTTGGCGCCGCGCGTGCGCACGAACCGTCGCGTGTCGGGGCTCATGGCCAGCGCGTCTGCGTCTTGACCGGCATTGCGGATGGTAGAAGGCGAGACCCCCTCACCCGGCGGCACATGGCCGCCACCCTCTCCCCCAAGGGGGCGAGGGCAGAGAAATTCAGTTCTCTCCTCGCCCGCTTGCGGGCGAGGGCAGGTGGATTCATCTTGCCTATCTCTCCCTTCGAGTCCGCGTGCAGACGGCGAATTGTAGCGGCGGTCTATGACCGCCGGCCTTGGCAAGTAACGGTTTCGGCGCTTACCGAGCGCCGCTAGAGCCCGCCCCGGGAAGTTCTCACCCCGGTTCCCTTGTGGAAGAGGGGGTTGGATCCCAGGGGTCTCCGGCAGATCATTCGTGGAACGCCACATTAGTTGCTCTCCTCCGCGGGTTCAGGCGTCCGGCGAAGTTCTCCGACGGCGCGCTGCTTTGCGGCGCTCGTCCATTTCTCCACCAGATAGAAGATCGCCGGAATGAAAAAGATGCCGATGGCACTGGCCGCGAGCATACCGCC
>Ga0335069_10005308_pt1 | contig 18980 bp, 15 predicted proteins | sample Lox_Sample_11_FD_206714 | JGI IMG/M metagenome (GOLD analysis project Ga0335069, IMG submission 206714) | Soil microbial communities from Loxahatchee National Wildlife Refuge, Florida, United States - Lox_Sample_1.1 | ecosystem: Environmental > Terrestrial > Soil > Wetlands | place: USA... | reverse complement strand
CCTGGCTAATCTGAAGAATGTGGTAGCCATCAAGTTGACGCAGCCAATGAATCTCGTTACCGCATTTCAGGTTTGCGAACGTCTGAGTGATCGGCTGCTCGTGGGACCCGTCAACCTGGACTTCGTTCCCGTCCTTGCAAAATATTATGGGGTGCAGTGGAGCGGCCAGTGGTGCGTTGAGGCTGTGCAATCGCCCGACAACCCTTACGCCGTTGAGTTCATGAATCTTCTGAATGATCATCGCTACGAAGACGCCATAAAGGTCTATTGGTGCCTTGAGCCTGCCCTCAAGGCTTTCTATACTCTACAGGCTCCCCTCATTCTTAAAGGAGGCCACCCGTGGTGCCATATGAAATACTATCAATGGTGCGGCGGCGGCAATGGCGGCCTTATCCGGGATTTGCATGAACCGGTCGAACGGGTTCCCGTGCTTACTGAAAACGACCGGAAGAAGATCAAGGACGCCTACAGAAGAGCGGGAATAGTACCAACCGGTTCACCGGAGGAAGAATTTATCGTGGGCAGGGCTGCTTTTTCCCGAGGCACAAGGCGTAATGATCTGGATCGAACACCTCTTTACGCGTAACGTTTTGCGCATGGTCAGGTACGGCTGAGTCAGTCGGAAACGTTCAATGCGCTGGGATAGCATACTAGAATACGGAGGTTAACTATGGGAAGGCAAGTGCATGGCTTTATCGCAATTGCAGTGTTTGTTCTCGCAGTTTTCTGTTCTGTAAGCCACCTGCCGGCCGCAGGCGCTGAGAGCGGACCAGCAGTACTCCGCTTTGCTGGTTGGCATCCAATCGAGCATCATTGCACCAGAGGTCAAGAGCTTTACGCGAAGCTCGTTATGGAAAAAACGAAGAAGGTAACAATTGAGGTGTATCCATCAAGCCAGCTGTTCAGCGACAAGGACATGGTGAGGGCCGTCCAGACCGGGGCGGTCGAAATAGGCGTCATCCCGACGGGGCTTGTGACAGGCCAGATACCTCTCCTGCTGGTTTTCGATATACCCTTTCTTTTTCGAGGCCGTGAACACTATCACCGGTGGCTTGATGACCCGGAAGTGAGCCAGGCTATCAACGTGGAGTTTGAGAAAAGAGGGTACCATATTCTCTATTGGATGGATTTTGGCTCTTTTGGCATCGCTTCAACGAAGCCGCTGAAGACAATCGAGGATTTCAAGGGCAAGAGAATCAGGGCGCCGGGCGAGATGATGGTGGAAGGCGTACGGGCGCTGGGGGCAGCGCCAACGATGATTGGGAGCGGTGAGGTCTACATGGCTCTGCAGCGAAATACCATAGACGCCGCCATTTCAGGCTGGACATCTCTGCTCGAAAGGAAGTACTACGAGGTCAGTAAACACCTCATTGATGCGAACTATGGCATGGGGTTCTTCCCCATTACTATAAACAAGAAGACGTGGGAGAGCTTGCCGAAGGATGTGCAGAGCATCATGACTCAGGCCGCCGTCGAAGCTCAAAGCTGGGGACGGAAGGAGTGCCAGAAATCGGACCTCCAGGACCTCGAGCAGCTCAAGAAGAAGGGTATGCAGTACTACCTGGTTCCCGAAAAAGAACGGGAACGGTGGGTCGCGGCAACAAAACCCTGCGTGGAACTTTTCCTGAAGCGTGTCGGCGATCAGGATAAAGGAAAGAAGTTACTGGAAAAGGCGCAGCAGATGAAATGAAAGCGAATGCGGACATGGGCGGTATGAGCAGCAACACCGGCGCACCGGCCAAGCGTGCAGGCTTGAGCAGCTACCTGGACAAAGTCAGCCGGGGGTTTGGTCTCCTGAGTGGCGCCCTGCTTATTGTGATGGCCGCATTGGGCAGCTTCGAAGTAATCATGAGGTATTTTTTCAACTCGCCTACCGTCTGGGTCTTCGAAACCTCAATCTATCTTGTCATAGCCAGCAGCTTCCTCGCCCTTGGGTACGTTATGGTCGAGAACGCCCACGTGAGGGTCGATTCTTTAGTAAACCATCTTTCGGGCCGTACCGCTCTGGCACTGGAGCTGTGCACGTCCCTTGTCGCGTTGCTCTATCTGCTTGTCCTTGTCTGGCAGAGTGCCCGTATCACTTCTACTCTCTATGAAACATGGGAGGTATCCCCGACCGTTATGAAGATACCTCTCGTTATTCCAAACGCAGTGATTGTCTTCGGCAGTTTCTTGCTCACCTCACAGTTCATTCGGCACATGATCACATTGTTTGTAAAACTGACCGGGCTCTCCGGAGCCGGGAGTGCTACCGACAATCCACCTTCCGGACGAAGGCACGTTCCGGCGAGCCCCTTGCTCGTTCCAACGGTCTTCCTCGTCCTCCTCGCTGGATCGCTTGTCCTTCTCAAGACAAATGTCTACGCGGGTCTCCTGATTTTGTTTGTTGTGCTCCTTTTCAGCGGCATGCCTGTTTCATTTGCCCTGGGGCTCTTCGGCGTTTTCGGGCTCTATCTTCTTTTTGGCGGGGCCCGTATGCTGGTCCAGGTGCCCGTTGTTGCCTACTCGACCGTTGATTCACCCATTATCGCAGCGCTTCCCCTTTTCGCCGTCACAAGCAACATACTGCGAAACGGAAAGATTGGCAGCAGGATCTACGAGTTTGCAAATGTGCTTGTACGCCACCTGCCCGGAGGGTTGGCTATCGCCTCCATCATCTTCTGTTGTCTCTTTGCTGCAATGACGGGGTCGAGCGTGGCGGTTGCGGCAACGGTGACCTTGATAGCGCTCCCTGAGATGCAGGCGAGGGGGTATAGCCGGAGATTTACCGTCGGTCTTCTCGCCGGTGGTGGAACCCTTGGTATTCTTTTTCCACCCAGCTTACCCCTGATGCTCTACGGTGCGATGACAGGCGAATCGTTGGGCTCCCTTTTTCTGGGGACGTTGATCCCGGGTCTGATACTGGCCGCCATGTTTTGCGCGTATGTAGCAATAGTGGCCGGCCGAGACCGGAACATCGCCAGAGAGCCCAGGGCTTCCTTCGGGGAGATCGCACGAGCTACAAGACGGGCGGCAGGGGGGCTTGTCACCATTATAGTGATCATCGGCGGGATTTATTCCGGGATCTTTACCCCCACAGAATCCGGAAGCATAGCCGTAATATACACCGCACTGCTGTGCCTCTTTATTTACCGTACTCTTGACATCAGGGGGCTGAAGGAATCGATTCTCGAATCAGCGAGAATCAACGCGATGATTGTCTTCATTATCATAGGTGCCAATGTTACGGGTCAGGTAGTGCTCATGTCGCGTATCCCGAACAACCTCCTTTTTCTCATCACCAACGCAGATGTCCCTTCATGGCTCGTGATCGCGCTCATCAATGTCTTTCTGATTGTATTGGGCGGACCCTTGGAGGCCCTTACTATTCTTGTCATTACGCTGCCGATCCTGTATCCCCTCGTAACGGGGCTCGGTTTCAGCGGACTTTGGTTTGCGGTCATTATGATGATCAATATGGAACTCGCGCTCATTTCGCCACCGGAGGGGCTGAATCTTTTCATCATGCAGGATCTGTCAAAAGCCACGGCAGGGGAGGTTTCGCGCGGCGTCGTGCCGTACCTCATTATCATAGCGCTCTTCTTGGTTTTGATTTCACTCTTTCCTGTACTGACAACCTGGCTTCCGGGGCTGTTTGTTTCTTGAGGTGAATGATTTTATTTGGGCTTAGTCGTTTGATACGCTTGTAAACTAACCGGTTATGAGGTCTTGAACATATGAAAGAGCGAAAACACGTAGCGAGTACAACAACCTCAAAATATGGAAGTGTCACAAGTCCCATCAAATACCAGACGCTTAACGATATCGCATACGAGAACATCAGAGAGCGGATTACAAATTTAACGATTCGACCGGGAGAACAACTGGTAGAACAAAGACTGGCTGAAGATCTGGGCATCAGCAAATCGCCGATACGCGAAGCCTTCAGGCAACTCGAGAAGACGGGACTTGTCTATCTTGTTCCTCATAAAGGGTGCTTCGTTTCCCCTTTGAGTCTTAACGAGTTCAAGGAGGCACTTCAGTTCAGAGAGATTCTTGAGGTGCACTCCCTTTCTGTCGGCCTGCCACACTATTCCGACCAGGATGTGCTGGATATCCAGAAAGCGGAACGAGCGGCGGAAAGGAAACTTGCCCAGGGGAATAAAGAGGCAGCCTCGGAGTTTCATCTAAAAGTGCATACGTTGATCGTCGAGAAAGCGGGCAATTCATTAGTTGAGAAGGCTTACAAGGAATTGCTCGAGTTCACCCTCAGGCGGTATGTTGTCCTTGCCCTGAGGCAGTCCTCATCCATAGCTGAAACCTGGGCTGACGAACATCACCGGGCACTGTTTCATGCGATTGAGAAACGAGACGTGGGTCTTGCAGCTAAGGCACTGCAGAAACACCTACGGAGTATCGGCGAACAGCGAACTATGCTCGATACGATTAAGCGCTATAGCGCTCACAGGTAACTAAGACCAAGGTAAGGATCGGAATATCGCGTGCCTGACCACGATGAAAAGCTTATTGCAACTCCACGGCGCCCCGTAATCCGGCCCTCTGGACGGCGGCTTTTACCAGACCCTCGGCCTTTGCATCTGCGACAAACGTGCGTAAGAAACCTATACCGGCATCACGTCCTTTCGGGATCGCAATGGATTGACGCTCAAGGCCCCAGCTGCCATCTAGCACTCTGCTGCCTGGCAAAGCATCGGCCATTTCGAACAGTGTGGGTTTGTTGGTGGCGTAAGCATCAATCTGATACTGCGCGAGCATTTCAATGCCGCTCTTCACGGTGCTTGATCGGACCACGGTGGCATTCTTCAGGTCGCGAGAGAGTGCGGCGTCCGACGAGCTGTGCTCAGTGACACCCACGCGAATCCCTGGCTGATCAATATCAGCCATACGTGTCACCCTGGACCCTTTTGACACGAGGTAGCCAAGTTCGATATCAAGATACGGCGGTGTAAAGTCCATATCTTTCGCACGCGCGGCTGTGGCGTTGGTAAAGGCAACATCTACCTTGCCCGCCTTCACGGCCTCGAGCACCTCAGCATTTTTTGAAAACACAACCGGCTCGTAAGGCACTCCAAGGCGTTTGGCCAGTTCCTTGCCGAGTTCATACCCTACCCCCTTGGGTTCGACGGCTGGATTATCGCGGATATAGGAAGTGGGCGTACCAGGATAGAGTCCGGCGCGCAGCTTCCCGGTCGGAGCCAGAACCTGACGCAGCTCTGCGCTTGGCATTGCGGTGGTACTCGCGTAGCCGGCTGAAAGCGCCGTGACGACGGCTATCAGCAGGACGATCGGTCTCAAGATTATTCTCATGACTTAATCTGCCTTGATATTGGCTTTCTTGATGACTGTTGACCATTTTACGGTTTCAGACTTAATGAACACACCAAATTCATCCGCGCTGCTCGGCGTGACCGTCGCGCCCATTTCGCCCATTTTTGCGACAACCGCGGGGTCTGCAAGGGCGGATCGAAGCGCACTATTCAATTTGGCAATGATCTCCGGGGACATGCCCTTCGGGCCAACCAGACCCCACCACACCGATGCAGAACTTCCTGGCAAGCGCAAAGAAGTTACGGTCGGTACAGATGGAAACAGAGATATCGTCTGCTTGTCCATTGCTGCGATAGGTCGCAATTTCTTAGCCTTGATATGCGAAACAACTTCAAGAGGATTTATGCACATGAAGGAGATTCGCTCGCCAAGAAGATCGTTAATTGCGGGGGCACCACCTTTATAGGGAATATGCAGGGCATCAAAACCTGCCTCTGATTTTAGTAATTCACTGGCGAGATGGCCCGAGCTTCCGTTGCCGGCTGATCCGTAAGTCAGTTTGTCGGGATTCGCCTTTCCGAAGGCAATCATGTCCTGCAAGGTTCTGAATTGGGAGTTCTCAGGCACCACAACGACCAGGGGAGCGTATGCGATTTTGCCGATAGGTATCAAATCACGTGCCGGGTCAAAAGTCATATTGCTAAACAGCGCCGGATTGCACGCCAAGGTGTTGGATGCGGTCAACAACGTGTACCCGTCCGATTTCGATCGAGCCACTATATCCATGCCTATATTAGTGGCGGCACCCGGACGGTTATCTACGATGATAGGTTGTTTAAGTTTCTCGCCCATTTTGTGACTTACAAGTCGAGTGACAATATCGACTCCACCGCCGGGCGCATAGGGAACAACAACATAAATCGGTTTACCTGGAAAGGTTTCCTGTGCGTGAATTGCAGAAATAGGGAACACCGTGAGCGCTATTGCCAGTGCGATACTCTTCCACAAAACGGGATACGCTCTACAAAAATCTTTCATATATGTTTTCTTGATTTAATCTATCCCTGGGGTCCACGTTTTCCGCTATCTTACTCCCTGATGACCCATGAGGCAAGACAAAAAGCGCCTGATAGTGATGCATGGTACATACTTACCGGGTAATCGAGAAACAACTCGTCCCAGCCAGGGAAATTGAAAGTCTGAACGGGGGGTTGACCTCACAAAGGAGCGTCATCTCCTGCCTCTCCCACGAATGGTTGAGCCCTTGGAGGGGCAGGTTTGAGGTCTATGCTGACGCGTTCGGGGACAAGACGGCCCTCGGCTCCGGAGATGTGGTCAATCGCCCAGCAGATCAGGCCCCCGGGCATCAATATATTTCCTGCCGTGGCCCCGGACACAACGGACCGGACCGGCAGGTTGACCGTTTCGTAGCCCTCTTTTTCGATAGTGAGGAGATCATCTTTCTTGCGTTTGAGCGTGAGTGCGCACGGGGTAGTGCACTCGGTGCCGTCCGCCGCCCTGACTCGCGCCCCAGCCGGGCTGGTCGCGCAGGCTATGTTCTGGGAGGTCCCGTGCGTTATCATCCCGCAGGCTGCCAGGGTAGCCAGCGCCAAAAGCAAAAACAAAACTTTCATCTCAGTCCCCTTTTAGGCCGGATACGATACCAACATGTGAGGGTTAAGGTAATACACGGGCGATGCCGTGTCAATGCAAAGCAGAAAGCGACTGCGGGCCCTTTTGGCGTCGGTGCCAATCGGCATGTTATGCGCGGTCGGAAGAGAGCGCCGGACGCATGTCCGTCCGTACGGACGTTTCATATGTACGGATTCTTTCAAGCTGCCGTTTGTATCCGTTCTCCCTTCCCGCTGGGCATAAGAAACACAAGAGGCAGCGACGACAGAAGGAGGAGGCCAAAGGCGATGAAGGTGATTCTGAACCCGGTAACAGGATTCAGGCTCAGATGAAGAATAAAGGTGATGAGCGAGATGCCGAGCGCCTGGCCGACTATCCTGAACGTGCCCCTGAGCCCCACAATCGTGGCTACTTTTTCGGGCATCAATTCAATGCAGGCGTTGTTTACCGCGGGAGTCGTAATGCCGGAGCCGATGCCTGCAATCAGGACTACGAACGAAAGTGCGCCTGCGCTGTCAAGGCGAAGTCCCCCGAGGGGGAGTCCCGGCGTCAAAAGGATCGTTGCGCCGGAGACGATGCTCAGTCCCCACACCATGGGCCAGCGGTACCCCCAGCGTCTGAGCAGAAAACTCGTCGTGGCTGACGCTGCAATGGTCCCGAGCGACCGGGGCGTCAGTATGATGCCGCTCATCAGTGTCGAGAGCCCATGCACGGAGGTGGCGTACAGGGGTATGAAGGCGAAGAGTGCGAGAATGGCGGCACCGGTGACGAGATTCATGAGGTTTGCCGCCACGAAGGGCCTCGATTGCAGGAGGGTGAGATCGAGGATGGGTCTGGCGGCGTTCTTCTCGTGACTCAGGAAGAGCTTACCCAGGACAAGGCTAATGAGTATGAGAACTGCGGCGCTGAGAAGAAAAGGAGCGGAAAAGCTCTCGCCAATGAGATTCAGCCCGAACATAAGAAAGAGTATCGCACCGCTCATTGTGACTGCACCACGTACATCTACGTAAGGTCGGGAACGGATCTTTGCATCCTTAAGGAGGAGCATTGTCAATCCCATCAACCCTATACCGATAGGCACGTTGATGTAGAAGATGTAGCGCCAGGAGTATCGACTCACAATCCATCCGCCCAGATTCGGTCCGATGATGCTCCCCACATTGAAGACGCTGCTGAAAAGGCCGATGACTGTTTGCCGGCTTTCGGGAAAATGGTCACTTGCCATCCCTGATGCGGTGGGAAGGAAACTCGCTCCTCCAATGCCCTGCAGGAGCCTGAACGCGATCAACGCATGGATGTTAGGTGCAAGACCGCAGGCGAGAGAACTGGCGGTGAAAAGAATAAGGGAAACGAGAAACACTTTTTTGCGGCCAAAGCTGTCACTCAAATTTCCTGCAAGCGGCATGGCCATGCATATGCCTACAGAAAACATGGACATGGTCCAGCCTGCCCACAGCACATCGGTATGCAGGTCGCGTATGAAGCTGGGGAAGGCAACCGCCACTGCAGTGCCGTCGATGGTGTACATGAGCAGCCCCAGGGACGCGGTAACAAAGACGAGGTAGCGACGCATCAACGTGGAGTCTACCCGATCGGGCGCAATGGGTCAACAAAAGGGGTGATCGAGCCCCTGGTTGTTATTGACAACGCTCTTTTGCTCATACTATTCTTGACTGAACCGTCCAGCCGGTATAGTAACCCAGTGCCAGGTCGTGTGTCATCTCCTCAAGCGCAGGCCCGGCTGCTCCTGAGGTAAGAAAACAGGCGGTGCGCAGATTTGCCAAAGGGGGACAGGACCGGGCTTCAGCGGGTGAAAGATTCTTACTGGCGGATAAGGAGGATCGATGCGGATTGAGTCAGACAGGGCGAGTAAACGTTGCATAAATGTTTTTTTCGCCGTTTTTGCAGTTCTGGTACTTGTCCTTGCCGCTGGCTGCAGCAGGCAGCGGGCCGGTAGTGCCGCTGTGCCTCCATTGGTGGATGTGATGGAGGTTATCATGCGCGATGTTCCGGTGTATACCGAGTGGACCGCAAGCACCGACGGCCTCGTGAATACCACCATACGGGCTCAGGTCCAGGGCTACCTCATCTCCCGGGATTACCAGGAAGGCGATTTCGTAAGCAAGGGACAGGTCCTCTTCCAGATCGACCCCCGCCCCTTTCAAACTGCGCTTGAACAGGCGAAGGGAAACCTGGGCGAGCAACGAGCGCGCTGGCGAAATGCGAAGGCAAACCTCGACCGCCTGCAATCACTAATCGACGATGAGGCGATTAGCAAGAAGGACCTCGACGATGCAACAGGCGCTGAAGAGTCAACCCGCTCCGCCATGGTGGCGGCCCAGGCAGCAGTCGATAAGGCCACTATTGATCTGGGTTTCGCCAGGATAACCTCACCCATCTCAGGCATAGCCGGCATCGCCAGAGCTCAAGTCGGGAACCTCGTCGGACCGGGCTCCATAGAGGAACTTACCACCGTTTCCACCGTCGACCCCATAAAAGTCTACATATCCATGGCCGAATACCAGTACCTGAAATACATGCACGAAGGCGGCTTGCACCAGGAAGCCGTATCTCTCCAACTCATTCTCTCTGACGGGAGCGTTCATCCACACAAAGGGAGGTTTGCTTTTGCCGATCGACAGGTTGACATGAGCACAGGCACAATCAAGGTGGCCGCTCTTTTTCCCAATCCAGGCAACATCCTGCGTCCCGGGCAATTCGCGAGGGTGCGGGCAGAGACACAGGTGAAGAAGTCTGCATTCCTCGTTCCGCAGCGCGCGGTCACTGAACTGCAGGGGAGCTATCAGGTGGCTGTGGTGGGCTCAGACAACAAAGTGGACATCAGGCGCGTCAAAGTAGCCGAACGGATTGATAACTTCTGGGTAATCGACGAAGGTGTGCATAAGGGCGATCGCATAATAGTGGAGGGGCTCCAGAAAGCGCGGCAGGGAGCGCTTGTGACGGTGAGGCCTTTTACAGCGCGGCAGGTGTCCGCCGATGGTGGGGCAACTGCCGGACGTGAAGACAAGGCAGCAGGTAAGTGAGGGGGCGCTCGTGTCAAGATTTTTCATAAACCGTCCCATAGTCGCCATGGTGATCTCCGTCATGTTCATCATCCTCGGACTTGTCGCCATGGCACAGTTGCCTGTAGCTCAGTTTCCGGACATCGTGCCTCCCGAAGTGCAGATCCTCACGACGTACACCGGTGCAGACGCGGAGACAGTGGAACAATCGGTGGCAACACCTATCGAACAGCAGATCAGCGGCGTTGACAACATGAACTACATGTATTCGGTTAACGCGAGTAACGGCTCCATGCGCATCTTCGTCAATTTCGATGTGAAGACTGACTCAAATGTTGACCTGATGCTGACCCAGATCCGCCAGGGACTTGCACAGCCTCAGCTTCCGGCCGACGTAAGAAACTACGGCATCACCATGCAGAAATCCCGGGCCTCGCCGCTCATGCTCATAGGGCTCTATTCGCCCAAGGGCACGTACGATTCGACGTTTCTCGCCAATTACGCAAACATCAACCTGATCGATCCACTTCTGCGGGTACCCGGTATTGCCATCGTCAACGTTTTCGGCTCGGGTCCCTATGCTATAAGGATCTGGGTAAAACCTGACACGTTGGGTAAACTCGGCATCACTGTTCCGGACATCGTCAGCGCCGTACAGAGGCAGAATACGGTGAATCCCGCCGGGCAGATAGGCAGCGAGCCTGTGCCGCGAGGTCAGGAATTCACCTACACGGTCCGCACGCGGGGCCGTCTGGTTTCCCCCGAACAATTCGAAAATATAGTTGTGCGCGCGAACCCCGACGGTTCACTCGTGCGTCTCAAGGATGTGGCGCGCATCGAACTGGGATCGCAGACCTACAACATGGTAGGAAGAATCGACGGGGAACCTGCGGGAATAATGGCGGTGTATCAGTTGCCGGCCACCAATGCGATCGCCACGGTGGAGGGCGCGAGACGAGTGATGGAAGAGGCGAAGAGGCGTTTTCCAGCGGACGTGGATTACGCAATTGCTCTCGATACTACACGCTCGGTTAGTGAAGGGATACACGAAATCCTCATCACGCTTCTGGAGGCGCTGGCACTGGTGATTATCGTCGTTTTCATATTTCTCCAGGGCTGGAGGGCCACGCTTATCCCGACGGTCGCAGTGCCGGTTTCTCTCATAGGCACATTCGCCGTTTTTCCACTGCTCGGGTTCTCGATCAACACCCTCTCCCTTTTTGGTCTGGTGCTGGCAATAGGTCTTGTCGTGGACGACGCGATCATTGTTGTGGAGGCGGTTGAGCGCCATATGGAAGAAGGACTTTCGCCGAAAGAAGCATCGTTGAAAGCGATGAGCGAGGTCGCCGGCCCTGTTATGGCTATTGCTCTAATCCTCACTGCCGTCTTTGTTCCTACCATCTTCATCCCCGGGATCACGGGGCGGCTCTACCAACAATTCGCGGTGACCATCGCCATCTCGGTGTTGATTTCTGCTTTCAACGCACTTACTCTCAGCCCTGCTTTGTGTGCCCTCATCCTGAAGCCGCGCACACATACACGGAGGCCTCTCAGCCGCTTTTTTGATTCATTCGATCGTCTTTTTAGGCGCGCATCCGAAGGCTACGTGGCACTATGTGCAAGGCTCATCCGGAAAAGCGTCCTGAGTCTTCTCTTTCTCGGTGTGATTGCGTTGCTCGCAGGAGTACTAGGCAAAGGGATACCCCACGGCTTCCTGCCCGAGGAGGACCAGGGCTATATCTTTGTCAACCTCGCCTTGCCTGACGCGGCATCTCTCCAGCGTACCGAGGACGTGTGCAGACAGGTGGAAGGTATCCTCAAAAAAACTCCTGGCGTTGAACACTTCCAGACGGTCGCGGGCATCAGCCTGTTGAGTGTCGCGCAGAACACGTATAGTGCCTTCTTCTTCGTCACCCTCAAGGAATGGAGGGAGCGAAAGAAGCCGGAGGAGCGCTACGACGCCATCATGGCGCATCTGAACCGTGAGCTCTCGAAGCTTCCGCAGGCCACCGCGTTCGCTTTCTCTCCGCCCGCCATACAGGGCATCGGGCTTGCGGGCGGAGCCACCGTGGTGCTGGAGGATCGGGGGGGAAAGAGCATTACCTTTCTTGCAGAGAATCTCAACAAGTTCGTCGAGGCGGTGCGCAAGCGTCCTGAGATAGAGCGGGCAACAACTACGTTTGTCCCGGGTGTCCCTCAGCTCTACCTTGATATCGATGTTGACAGGGTGCTGGCACAGCACGTAGATATTGCCCATGTTTATCAGACGCTTCAGGCCTTCATGGGAGGCTACTTCATCAATTACTTCAACCGGTTCGGGCGTCAATGGCAGGTCTATGTGCAGGCAGAAGGAAAATACCGCACCAAGCCTGAGGACGTGAATCAATTCTACGTGGTCAATGATAAGGGGAACCCGGTCCCGCTTGCTGCACTGACGCGTATCGAATCACGGCCCGGTCCCGAGTTCACCATGCGCTACAACCTCTACCGGTCGGCGCAGATCAATGTCGCAGGAAAGCCGGGCTACAGTTCCGGCCAGGTAATGCAGGCCCTGGAGGAGGTATTCAAACAGACCATGCCACCGGAAATGGGTATCGATTACATCGGCATGAGTTACCAGGAAAAGAAAGCGCAGGAGGGAGTACCCGCCATGGTTATCTTCGGTTTCTCGCTCCTCTGTGTCTTTCTTATCCTTGCCGCACAGTACGAGAGCTGGTCTCTACCGCTCTCCGTGCTCCTCTGCACGCCTGTTGCAGTCTTCGGTGCATTTGCTGCCCTGAGCCTTCGGGGGCTCGAGAACAACGTGTACGCACAGATAGGACTTATTGTGCTCATAGGTCTGGGGGCAAAGAACGCAATCTTGATCGTTGAATTCGCGAAGACGCGCTATGATCGTGGAAAGGCAGTGGAAGAAGCGGCGCTCGAAGGCGCGCGCCTTCGTCTGAGACCCATTCTTATGACCTCCTTTGCCTTCCTGCTTGGAGTGCTTCCCCTCGCCTTTTCCTCCGGATCGGGAGCCATAGCACGACGGGTGATGGGTACTGCGGTCATGGGCGGAACGGCCGCCGCATCGGTCATTGCTGTTTTTCTTATCCCTGTAACTTTTTATGTGGTGCAGAAAATGAGTCGGCGAAGACGGAGACGACAGCATTTCACAGAGGAGGAGGGATCCGATGCATAGGTGCGTCTTCCCTCTTCTGCTCTTGGTTGTCCTCTCCTCATGCATGGTCGGTCCCGATTACCGGAGGCCATCAATCGAGGCCCCGGCGAACTGGCGTTTTGAAGACGCACAGGCGCTCGACAATGTAGTCAACACGCAATGGTGGCGGCAATTCGGTGACCCCGTGCTCGATTCTCTCATCGAAGCTGCTCTCAAAGAAAACAAGGATGTCATGATTGCCGCTGCCCGCGTCGAGGAATTTGCAGGCCGCTACGCTTTTGTCAGGTCTGCGCAATTTCCGCAGGTAGGCGCAGCCGGCAGTTATCAGCGAACAAGGGATTCAAGTTATATGAATCCTCCATTGCCGTCGACAGCGCAGAACCCTTTCGACATGTACCAGACATTGCTTACCGCGAGCTGGGAAATCGACATCTGGGGCAAGCTGCGAAGGGCCACAGAAGCAGCGAAAGCTGATCTTCTCTCTACGGAGGAAGGTCGGCGAACGGTCATACTGACCGTAGTCACGGCTGTGGCTGTTTCTTACACGGACCTGCTGGGTCTTGACAAGCAAATGGATGTGGCCGAGCGGACGCTGGAAAGCCGCGAGCACACCCTGCGCCTATTCAGGTCTCGGTTCGAGAAGGGTCTGGTGTCAAAGCTGGATCTCAGTCAGGTTGAATCGGAATACAATGCAGCATTGGCTACCGTGCCCTTGCTTCGGAAACTCATCGGCCAGCAGGAGAACGCCCTGAGCATACTGCTTGGCCGTAATCCCGGTCCCATTCCCCGAGGAAGATCGCTGGATGCCCTCAACCTTCCGGCAGTGCCTGCAGGACTTCCCTCGCAGCTTCTCGAACGACGGCCGGATATCCGCCAGGCTGAGCAGGACCTCGTAGCCGCGAATGCGCAAATCGGGGTCGCAAAGGCCCAATACTTCCCTTCGATTTCGCTTACCGGATTCTATGGAGTACAAAGCGCGGATCTCTCCCAGTTGTTTACCGGATCGGCCAAAACCTGGTCGTACGCCCTCCCCGCGACCGTTCCCATATTTACTGCAGGCGGCATCGCCGGCACGGTTAAGGCAAGCGAAGCTGTTCAGAAACAAACACTCATCCGGTATGAACAGGTTATCCAGCAGGCATTCAGAGAAGTGGAGGACGGTCTCATCGACCAGGCAGAGTCGAGAGAACAGCTTCGTGCACAGGGAGAGCGGGTCAAGTCACTTCAGGACTACGCGCGTCTCGCGAAGCGGCGTTACAACACCGGCTATACGAGCTACATCGAGGTTCTTGATGCGGAAAGGAGCCTTTTTGTCGCGGAATTGAATTACGCCGAGACGCAGACCACGCTCTTCCGCGCCCTTGTAAACCTCTACAAATCGATGGGCGGAGGATGGGTCACGGAGGCGGAGGTTCAGGCAGCGCAATAGCTGTAACACTAAGCGCAAGACGGAGGTTGTTTTGAGTCGTCATTCACAGAATGCGAGAGAAACAATAATTGACGCTGCCGAGGATGTGGTCCTTGAGTCGGGAGCACGTCATCTCACACTGGATGCTGTCGCGGCAAGGGCGCACGTGAGCAAGGGCGGTCTTCTTTACCATTTCCCGAACAAAGAGGCATTACTTCACGGAATGCTTGATCGGCGCGTAGCTCGACTGGAGGAGAGCAGACAACAGAAACTTGCTCTCTTGCCGCGAGAGGCAAGAAGCGTGATCATCGCGCACGTGCGCTCTCAACTTGAGAGAGACGAGAGAACGAATAAATTAGCTGTCGCTTTTTTGGCCGCGGTTGCTCATGATCCGCAACTCCTTGTTCCATACCAAAAAGAACAAAAAAAAGTAGTCGACCAATTCTGTCAAACAGGCCTGAGTTTCGAGAGGGCCGCAGCGATCATGCTTGCGGTGCAAGGCCTCAAGTTCCTGGAGCTTTTCTCGCTACTTCCCTTTACGGCTCAAGAGCGAAGAAGAATTATAGAGGAAATTATTGGCCTGTCGGAAGGGAAAAAGAAACATACTTTGCTTTGACTAGGCGATAAGGAACATGCGATAGTGAACGGTGCCGGAACGACTGTCGCGCAACGGGCTCTTCCATCTGGGAGTCGTCTACGTTGTCTGGAGCACTACCTACCTTGCTATACGCGTCGGCGTCCACACGGGAAGCGGCTTCCCGCCTTTTCTGTTTGGCATGCTGCGCATGGTTGCCGCAGCCCTGATTCTTCTTGCCATCGCGCGATTGCAAGGATTGCGGATACGTCCTGCCCGCGATGAAATCCTGCCGTTGCTGATTGCCGGAAATCTGCTCTGGTGCGGCGGGAACGGGCTGGTGGCCTGGGCGGAACAATACGCACCTTCCGGTTTCTCGTCACTGATGGTCTCATCTGCCCCGATCTGGGCAACCATCGTTGAGCTTTTGTTATATAGAAAGAGGCCTTCGCCTGCGTTGATTCTCTGCCTGTTGATCGGCTTCGCAGGCGTGGCGATCCTCAGCGCACCCTCTCTGATGAAAAGATCTTCGACGGATTACAGGGTCATAGCGGCTCTGGTGGCGTCGCCGCTCTGTTGGGTGCTGGGCTCGCTCTTTCAGGCGCGGCGACCGGTGAGCCTCTCTCCCCAGACGATGTCGGGCTATCACCACGTATCGGCTATCTTCGGTTTTATTATCGCGTCATTGGCGCTGGGAGAGCCCATGCCCCACCCTTCGCTTTCAGCCTGGGTCGCGTGGGCATACCTGGTGGTTTTTGCATCGGTCGGCGCTTTCACTTCATATGTTTTCGCCCTTCGGTTATTGCCGATCAGCATCGTCATGACCTACGCGTACGTCAACCCGGTGCTCGCGTTACTGCTGGGCTGGTGGGTGCTGGATGAGCCTGTGACCATGAGCACGTTATGTGGGGCCGGCCTGGTGGTGCTCAGCGTGGTTGCTATTTTCCATGTGAGACAGTCAGCAAAAGACTCCCGCCATGCAGTCTCGGAAGCAGGAAGCCGATGAAGAAGAATCCCCCGATTATTCTGATTGAAGTGTCTGCAAAACGAGTTTAATATAGGAAAGAAGATGCGTCCGGGCAGAACCGGATTCAAACTGAGATTACGGTGATAAACTACAAAGGAGGTTACTATGGCCGGCTCAACGATTAAGGAGCTCTTGGATGCAGTTGACAACAGTCTGAAGATCGAAGGCGGAAAAGTACGCGTGACCGATCCCGCCAAGCTCCGGCAGAAGATTTACAGGCTCGCCGAGATATCGGCGCTCGAGTCCGGAGAAAAACAGGGCCTTGCCCGGTATCTCACCCGCGCAGCAGCCCTCGACATGGGAATTATCCCTGCTTCGATTCATGATCTCTACATGGCCCGTGGCCGAGGTGAAGTCCCGCTGACTTTCACCGTGCCCGCGATCAATTTGCGGATGCTCGCGTTTGATTCGGCGCGGGTTGTGTTTCGCGTGGCGAAAGGCGTTGACGCCGGTGCCTTTATTTTTGAACTGGCACGATCGGAGATGGGATATACAAACCAGCGCCCGTCAGAATACACCACGTCCGTGCTTGCGGCGGCCATAGCGGAGGACTTCAGGGGGCCGGTCTTCATTCAGGGCGATCATTTCCAGGTGTCTCTGAAGCGGTATGGTACGGAACCTGACAAGGAAGTGCAGGCAGTAAAAGACCTGATGAAGGAGTCGGTGGCCGCAGGCTTCTTTAATATCGATGTTGATACGTCGACGCTCGTGGACTTAACTAAACCTTCGGTGCCCGAGCAGCAGGTGCTCAATACCGGTCTTTCCGCGAAGTTCACCTCCTACCTTCGCACGCTGCAGCCGGCGGGAGTTACCATCTCTGTGGGTGGTGAAATAGGCGAAGTGGGCGGACGCAATTCAACAGAAGAAGAGTTGCGCGCTTACGTAGAAGGATACAAGAAAGATCTGGCCAAAGAAGGTGCTGGTTTGACGGGCCTGAGCAAGATCAGCATCCAGACGGGAACGTCGCACGGCGGCGTCGCATTACCCGATGGCACCATAGCGAAAGTCAAGGTGGACTTTGACACGCTGAAACGCCTGAGTAAAGTTGCGCGCACCGAGTACGGCATGGCCGGGGCTGTTCAGCACGGCGCATCGACATTACCGGAAGACGCATTCGGCAAGTTCGTGGAAACCGAGACGTGTGAGATTCACCTTGCAACCGGTTTTATGAACATGTTTTTCGACCGCCTGCCGGAGGCTCTGCGCAATGAGATGTACGCGTACCTGCGGGAGAAGCAGGCTTCTGAACGCAAGAGCGACATGACCGATGAACAGTTTTACTACAAGGTACGCAAGAACGCAGTGGGTCCGTTTAAGGCGCAGTCCTGGACGCTGCCCGCATCGGTCAAAGAGCAGATAAGTAAAGATTGGGAAACCCAGTTCGCGAAACTTTTTCATCTGCTGGGTACAAAAGGGACGCGCCAATACGTTGAGAAGTTTGTGAAGCCGGTAGTGATTCAGCCCAATATCAAGGACTATCTGGGGGAGGCGGCGGGCATAGAGAACGTGGCCGACCTGGCGGACTAGCAGTGGGCTGCCATGTGCGCGCATACAGAGCAGGACCGGCGCGCAAAGCCGGTTCTGCCTGGTTTAATGCTGAAGTGAGGGAGTGAATGAGAAACAAGGGATACACAATCCGCAAGAAACCGGCTGACAAAACGGGGCCGACAAGATCAGTTGATGAAATGTTGGCGGAAGTAATGAAGCAGGCCAGCCAAACAGGCGGTTCGGCCGCGTATAGAGAGCAGTCTCTTAAGATCCACGGCCTTATCTGTGCCAAATGCGCACGGGAATTCGACCACACGAACCAGCACCTTCTCACGGTGCACCACAGGGATGGCAATCCGAACAATAATCCCCCTGACGGCTCAAATTGGGAGAACCTCTGCGTGTACTGTCATGATGACGAGCATAGCAGGGGGTTACTAGGCGACTACTTTAATGACAGAAAGTGACTGTGCGGTCGCCCGGTCACTCAGGCAAAAAATAGTAAAGGTTAAGATTGAGAGAAAAGAGATGCCAGGAAGGCTAAGCGATTTTGTCAGCTTTTGTCTTTCTTAACCTTAAACTTCCTTAGTTTTTACTTTACCTGCTTTTATTCTCTCAGCGTGGCAACTATTCTTGCAGGCTGCAGCATAAGGCCCAGCGCGTGAGCTATATCTGTCACTACGATATCGGCTTCTTTCAGCAAGGACGCTGCGGCACCTTCTTCACCTATGATGGCTATTCCCAGCGCGGCTTCGCGAAGCATCATCGCATCGTTTGCCCCGTTGCCTATTGCCACTACGCGTTCGGGTCCGTACTGCCTTACCAGTTCGCCCTTATCAATACCGCTCGAAAGTTTCCCGACTTTAACGACCGTGAAATTTCCGGCGGGTTCTTTGTCGATGCTGTCATACGTGTCTGCGCTCACCACGATGACTTTCAGGTGCTTCGAGACCTCGTCGAAAAGCTCCTTCACGCCTTTCTTCAGCTGCCCGTCAAATGCTGTAGTGCCATTGAAGTCGACCAGTAGATAATCAAGTTCCAACTCACCCCATCCCGGAATCGAAGCCGTGACCATGAACACCCTCCTTTTCGTATCGAGGTAGTTTACCACGGGTCGGCTTGCGAAGCCAGCATTATTAAGCTGTTGTGGCTAATTTTGCCCTTGATTGTTGAGCCGAATCCCATTAGACTTTCAGGGCTATGAAACGGCTACTCGGGCCAGTGACGGCCTTCTTTCCGACACCGTGCGTACTCGTCGTATCGGGCGATATGGAGCTCTCGCACATCAGCATGGTTGCGTGGGCGGGCGTAGTGAACAGCGATCCCCCGATGCTGGGGATTTCCATGAGACCCCAGACACACTCATACGCCCTCATCAAGCGATACGGTGAATTCACGGT
>Ga0335069_10005307_pt1 | contig 18981 bp, 12 predicted proteins | sample Lox_Sample_11_FD_206714 | JGI IMG/M metagenome (GOLD analysis project Ga0335069, IMG submission 206714) | Soil microbial communities from Loxahatchee National Wildlife Refuge, Florida, United States - Lox_Sample_1.1 | ecosystem: Environmental > Terrestrial > Soil > Wetlands | place: USA... | reverse complement strand
AGCCGTAGAGAGGTTCGCCCGCGGGCACCATGGCAGCTACATGCCGTGAGAAGGGGACGAAGCTCTTGTGCTTATCGAGAATGGGCACGATGGCGGTCAATGCAAAGAGGAGCAACAAGACGATGGAAACGGTGATCGAAACCCAGTATGTTTTGAAACTCTTACGAGAAAGGTATGTGATCGACGCCACCGAGGCGGCCGTAACGAGGATGGCGAAGGCAAGTACCGCGATGAAAAAGCCGGCAGAGACGCCCGAGAGAAACATCTTCTTCAAAAAGAAATAGGCAGGGGTCATGGCGAGACCGATCACGAGGAGAAACACGCTAAAGACCCAGTGGAAAAGAGTGCCGAGTTTCTTTTGCGTCGAAGATATTATGGTCCAGTCGATATATGATGCGGTGAGAAGGGCCATGGGTGCGAATATTGGCATGAGGTAGAGAGTTCGTTTGGTTGATGCCACGCTTAAGAAAAGAATTCCAGCGAAGAACCAACATTTGGCTAGCAAGCGGCCCGTACCTGAACGGTGATCGGAGGCGCTCTTTAAGAGAACGGATCTGGAAAAGGCATGGCAGAGGACCGGTATGATCAGGATGCTCCAGGGAAGGAAGCCGCTGGGAAATTCCGTAACATAATAGTAGAACGGGTTGTGGTGGCCCGACGCACTTGTGGAAATCTTACCAGCTAAACTTGCCGGAAGGAATCGCTGGAGATGATTATGTACAAAAAAGACGTTGAGATACTCTGAGCCTGCCGCGCGCCAGAGCGCGATGAACCAGGGCAAAGTCATAGCGATAAAGATGAGAAAACCAAGCCAGAGTCGCATTTTCAGGATCTCTCTCAAATTCTTTTCAAGGACGAGAAAGGCGAGGATGCTTAAACCAGGAATTACAATACCGATAAAACCTTTTGTGTAGAAGGCAAGCGTGCACGCTACGTAGAAGAGGGCATATGAGAGAAGCTTCTTTTTCTGGCTTTGGGCGAGGTAGCCAGCGACGAACAACGCCATGGCGCTCATGACGAAGAACGTGAGAGCGCCATCCACGATGACCCAGTGGGCCACCCGGAAGAACTCGCCCGTTGTTGCCAGGATGATGCCTGAGATGAGGGCAACCCTGGGGCCGTAGAGAAAATTTGCCATGAAGAAGAGAACGAGAACCGATCCAAAGGCAAAGAGCGCCGAAGGGATTCTTACGACCTTGTCAGAGATACCGAAGGCGTTAAAGGTGAGCGCAAGCGCGCCGTAATAGAACGGCGGCTCCTCGAGAAAGGGCTTCTGATTGAGCGTAGGTACAGCCCAGCTACCCGTAAGGGCCATTTCCCTACCTATCTCGCCCACCCTCGGCTCGTCGGCCGACCAGAGACCGTGATTTGAGATACCGAGAGAAAAAAGAGGCACCACCGTGATGAAGAGCAGGATCAGGTACCTATAAACCTGTTTCTTGTGATCGATCATAATATGATTTCTCCTTGAACAAATATTCCCTTACGACAATCTATCATATACCAATCCGCTTAACCAGAACATTGCCGGATTATTACCAATCGGTAATCTTGGGCAAGACGCCGGCGCTACCCGCCCGGGATCATGCTCGCTTGGGCCATGTATTGACTGCGACGGCCCGGTGTGGTAATCGTGTATCAATGTGATTACGCGGGTCGCAGGATGTAGATATGAGACCCAGGTTGCGAGGGGCTGTGGGAACTGTGGCATAAAGGTCATCACAGATATGATACGTATCCGGTAATTTGAAGGTACGTCCCTTGCAAAGAATGACGATTTGAGAAGGAGATCGCTTATGGATAAGAGGTTACTTGGCCCGCAAAAGGTGGAGGTATCTGCGATCGGTCTCGGATGCATGGCCATGTCAGGCCTGTACGGCCCCTCAAGCGATGAGGAAAGTATTGCGACGATCCGGGCCGGTTTCGATGCGGGGATCACCTTGTTCGATACAGGCGATTTTTACGGGATGGGACATAATGAAATGTTGATCCGTGAAGCCCTGAAGAATATGGGGCGGGACCGCGTTCTCATAAGCGTGAAGTTCGGCGCGCTCAGGGATCCCGCGGGCAACTGGAACGGAAACGACTGCAGGCCGCAAGCCATGAAGAACTTTCTGGCATACTCGCTCAAGAGACTCGGCGTAGACTATGTTGATATTTACCGTCCCGCCAGGCTTGACCGGGCCGTGCCCGTAGAGGAGACCATCGGCGCAATCGGGGAAATGGTGAAGGCCGGGTATGTCCGGTATATCGGCCTCTCGGAAGTCGGCGTCGGGACAATCCACCGCGCCGCAGCCGCGCATCCTATCTGCGATCTTCAGATAGAATACTCACTTTTCTCACGAGGCATCGAATCGCGAATTTTGCCTGCCTGTCGGGAGCTGGGCATAGGAATAACCGCATACGGGGTGCTGTCGCGCGGCCTTATCAGTAACCGCTCGCACAGACAGAGGGCTGCTTCCTCCGACCTGAGGGCGAGATACCCGCGGTTCACCTCCCCCAATCTGGAGAAGAACCTCGCCCTTGTTGAGGCGCTTGGTGCTGTGGCACATGAGAAGGGTGTGAGCGTCTCACAGCTTGCCATTGCCTGGGTGGCCACGCAAGGCAAGGATATCGTTCCCCTGATAGGGGCGCGTAAACGGGAAGATCTCTCGGACGCACTTAACGCCTGCGACATGGCGCTGACTCATGAGGATCTTGTGAGAATTGAGGCAGCGGTACCGCTCGGGGCCTCAGCAGGGGAACGATATGCCCCTCCCATGCTCAAGGAACTCGATAGCGAACGGGATGGATAGAAGTGAGGATAGTAAAGACCCGACCCATGCCGCTGACACAAGGTGTGTGGTTAGATTCAATTTGAATCCTCGTGGTCGAGTACCTCTCGAATCTTCTGCAAGAGGGTCTGGGGTAAGATAGGCTTTTTGAGGAAATTGAGTTTTCCATCCTCAATCCCCTTATCCAGAAACACGTCTCTCGTGTGGCCGCTCGTGAAGACCACCTTAATATCCGGCTTGATTTTACGTATCTCCTGATACGCTTCCCATCCGTTCTTTCTTGGCATAACAGAATCCAGGAGGAGAAGATCAACGCTCACGGCGTTCTTGAACTGTTCAACTGCGTCCGCTCCGTCAACGGCTTCAATGGTCTTATATCCGTATTCCATGAGTATCTTGCCAATGAGCGTGCGGAGTGGTTCATTATCTTCTGCGATCAGGATGGTTTCGTTGCCTCCTTTGATCGGGGCGGGGGCGGAAGCGTCATCCTCACCCGCTTTAGCCACGGCAGGCAGATAAATATGGAAGGTCGTTCCCTTGTTTGGCTCGCTGTACACGTTAATATAACCGTTGTGTTGCTTCACGATCCCGTAAACCGTCGAAAGCCCGAGTCCGGTTCCTTTTCCCACCTCCTTGGTGGTAAAAAAGGGATCAAATATATGTTCCTTTGTAGCCTCGTCCATACCCACGCCTGTGTCCGAAACGGCGAGAAGGGCATAGCGGCCCGGTTCGCCGAATCCGTAAAATCGCCGAAAGTCGTTGTCTAACTCCACCGATTTTGTCTCTATGGTCAAGGCTCCGCCCTGCGGCATGGCGTCTCTCGCATTGGTGGCGAGATTAAAGAGTATCTGGTCGATCTGTGTCGCGTCAGCCATGATCGTAATGTCCTCTTCCGATAGCATCGTCCTAACGCGTATATCTTCTGTGAGCAAGCGTTTGAGAAGCTTCTCCGTGCCTCGGATCATACGGTGCAGGCTCACCGGTTCGAGCCTGATTGCCTGTTGTCTGCTGAACGCCAAAAGACTTTGAATCAGATCCGTGGCCTTATGCGAAGCGGAGAGAATCTGATCCACGTACGCTTGCAGGGTTGGGTTATTCAACTTCATTTTGAGCAGTGCTGCATATCCCAAAAGCGAGGTGAGGATATTGTTAAAATCGTGGGCAACGCCTCCGGCCAGTGTACCGATGGCCTCCAGTTTGCTCGCCTGGTGGAGTTGGGATTCGAGACGTCTCTTCTCTTCTTCGGCTTGCTTCCGCTGGCTGATGTCCTCTATCGTGGTAAGAAAATGCGAAAATTGACCGTCCCGGTCACGGATTATGTTCACGGTAATCGATCCCCAAAGAATGGTCTTATTCTTGCGGATATATCGTTTCTCGGTCCGGTACAGAGGTATCTTTCCACTGGTCAGGTCCCCTACGTTACGCACATCGCTATCGAGGTGCTCGGGATGCGTTATGTCCTTGAATGTGAGTGCAGCCAGTTCCTGTTCCGTATACCCGAGCATTCTGCAGAAGGCAGCATTGGTTCTGATAAAGTGGAAACCAGAGTCGACCATCACCATACCCAAAGGGCTTTCTTCGAACATTCTTCTGAATTTTTCTTCGCCTTCCTGCAATGCTTCTTCCATTTTCTTTCGGTCCGTAATGTCCTGATTTGCTCCGTATCTTTTGACGATGCGGCCGGAGTCATCCTTAATCACGCTTGCTCGCCCCACTATATGACGCACCTCACCGTCGCGACGAATGACGCGGTGTTCAATCTGCCCAACGGAATTGAGTTCCGATCGTGATGTATTCTGTTTCACAAATTGATAGAATAGGGGTAAGTCATCGGGGTATATAAACCGTTTTGCGTACTCTTCTCTTGTCATTCTATACCCACCCTCCCGCTCGGCCGTTGTGCCATACAGGGCATAGAAGGGATCATTGAATATATATGTCTGTGCCTCCGGATCGAACTCCCAGTAGACGATATGGGCGAGGTCCATTGCTTCGGTTAAGTGAAGCTGACTTGCTCTTAAGGCTTCTTCAGCTTCTTTGAGCTCCGTGATGTCGTGGAGGTTGAAAACCATTGAAGCCACGTTCGGGTCCTGGAGTAGGTTTCTCACCGTAAACTCAAACCATCGCCAGCTGCCATCTTTGTGGCGGCCCCTTGCTACGAAATGCACAGGTTCACCCGGGTGCGCCAGGGCCCAGGGGCGTGTGGCATCCACCGCTGCGGCTGAATCGGGGTGCACGAAGCCGGCCCGGCTTTCGGCGAGAAACTCATCAACGGTATATCCGAGAACCTTGGTGACGTTCGGGGACACGTATACGCGCTTGCGGTTGGCGTCTCTCAGCATGATGATTTCCGATGATGTTTCTACCAAGGTGCGATAGAGCAGTTCGCTCTTCTTTAAGTCTCTCTCGATTTGTTTGAGCCTCGTTATATCGGTAACGGTGAAGGTGAAGGAATAACTGCCTGTTGTTGAGATATGTACGAAGATATCCCGCAAGGTCCCGTCTTTCCTTACCAGTCTGTGTTCGGCTTCTCCGATGGTATAGAGGGACTCGCCGACCAACCTGAATGATTCATCGCTTTCGTGCAAAATTCTGGTGCTTTTGCCCTTAAGTTCCTTGAGCGTATAGCCGGATAGTTGGCACATGGCCTCGTTTACCCATTGGATGACCCTATCTTTCACCTGGCCGATGCCTATGGGGGAAGCGGCAAGGATTGCCTGGAGAGATCGCTCCGACTCTATGATCTTCTGCTCCGCCCGTTTGCGTTCCGTGATATCCTGGTTTACACCGTATCTTCGCACAATCCGGCCAGAATCATCCGTCACTACCCTTCTGCGCACGAGAACATGGCGTATTTCTCCATCGCGGCGAATGATGCGATGCTCAAAATCGGTCAAGGATTCCTGATCCGTTGCCGCGCCTGTCTGTCCCATGATACCGTTTAAGAGCGGCAAATCGTCAGGATGTATGAACCGTTTCGCGAACTCTTCTGTGGTTAACTCATATCCGCCTTCCATCTCGGCCGTGGTCCTATACAAAGCATAGAAAGGATCGTTCAAAATGAATAGTCCGGCTATGGGATCATGCTCCCAGTAAACGATGTGAGCGAGATCCATCGCCTCCGAGAGCCGGAGCTGACTTATGCGCAAAGCCTCCTCCGATCTCTTGTATTCGGTGATGTCGCTGACATAGATGCGCATGACGCCGAATCGGGCCACAAGATGAATGGTTTCGCCAAAGATCCTGTCCCTGACCGATATCTCCCGAACCAGGGTAAAATCATTTATTCTGTTCCAGTCTCTCAAGATAGCCTGGCAGTCCGGGGGAAGAAACACGTGGGGGTCTCTCTCATTTCCGCCGAGATCTTTCAGTACTCTTTTCGTGGCCGGATTGCAGAATATGATCTCGCCCGACAAGTTTACTTCCAGGATCGGGTTGAGGTTAAGCTCGGGGAACGATGCTAAGTGTTCGGCCTCAGCCTGCGCCAGTTTGCGGTCAGTGATATCATCAAACATGGCATATACCTGAAAGGGCGAGGTCTCTCCTTGATTAAACAGCGGGATCTGGCTCGTCGACAGCCAGGTGAGCGTGTCCTTGACCGGATTAAGGATGCCCAGGACAAAACGCTCAACCGGCTTGCCTGTCCTGAGGACCGTCCTTATCGGATGTTCTTCAGCGGGCAATTCGGAGCCATCCTCTCGGATCAGCTTCCAATTTGCGCGTTCGAATGTTTTTCCGAGCATCTGCTCGAGAGAAAGCCCCAGAATTCGCTGAGCGGCGGGATTCGCCGAAACCATTTCGCCCGTTGCCGAGTAGTAGATAACCCCCTGGGTCATGGTCTCGAACAAACGCTGGTGCTCTTCCTCTGTGCGAAGCGCTTCAGTAAGTCCGCTCGCATCTTTGGCTTGTTCGAGTTCTCGTATCTTTTCCTTTAAAGAAGATATTTCTTGGAGCAAAGCCTGCTTTGCTTTGGATAGGTCCTTCATTCTCCCTCCACGAGCGTATTACTAACCCACAGCACACAACGCCGTTGAGATCATACAAATCATCTCGGGACGTTACCCGCGGTATCCTTGCGTATCTTCCTGTTGTAGGCGCACTCGTGGAATACGCGTATCGTTAATATATCATATTTTTGTCTTTGTGCAAAAAGGGGGGTGCGCCAGGCGCTATCTGAGGTTGTAGTCCGAAACGGGTCGGCCAACGGTGGCGCACCACGGCGTCAGGCTTCACCTTTGGCGTCCAGCACGTCTCTTACCATCTGGGCGAGTTCCTTTCTCACCAGGGGTTTCATGACAAACCCCTTAACCCCTGCCGTCTTCGCCGTCTCGGAATCAACGCCGTCGCCAAAGCCGGTGCAGAGGATGATGGGAAGATCAGGGCGCACGGTGAGTAGCCGCTCGGCCAGACGCAGCCCCGTCAGCTCAGGCATGGTCTGATCGGTGATGACGAGGTCGAAGCTCAAGGGATCCTGGTAAAAGAGTTTCAAAGCTTCTCTACTGCTCGTCGCTGAGGCGACCCTGTACCCTAATCTCTTCAAGATGTCCTCGCCCAATTCTGCCAGCATCTCCTCATCGTCTACAAAGAGTATCTTTTCATGCCCGGTAGGAAGTGCCGTGGAGGTTGAATCCTCGGATGGTTCCTCCATTTCGGCCTTGAGCAAAACAACCCGGAAGGTAGATCCCGCCCCCGGCGTGCTCTCAACGAAGATGTTCCCGTTTAAGCTTTTGACGATCCCGTAGACCACCGCAAGCCCCATGCCTGTACCCTCGCCCGTCTCCTTGGTGGTGAAGAAAGGCTCGAATATCCTGTGCAGAACACTCGCATCTATGCCCACTCCAGTGTCCTCTACGATAAGCTCCAGGTATGCGCCCGGTTTAGACTCTTGATCGGGCGAGACGTATGCGTCGGATAAGGTTATGGTCATCTTTCCGCCATTTTCCCGCATGGCGTGGGCAGCATTGGTGGCAAGGTTCATGATGATCTGCTGTATCCCGGTAGCATTGGCGAGGACTGTATCGGATGTTGCGGGTGTCTTAAGTTCGATTCCGATTGTTGTAGGTATCGAGGCCCGAAGCAATTTGACGGTCTCCTTAAGAAGGGGAGCAAGCGCTATGGGCTTGACATCGTACTCGGTCTTATGACTGAAGGTGAGCATCTGTTTCACCAGGTCGCGTCCTCTCAAAGCACCCTTGAGCACAAGTTGGAGGTGCCTTATTGCCGGGCTGTCCGGAGGAAGATCATCATCTAAAACCATCTCAGTGAAGCCGATGATGCCGGCAAGGATATTATTGAAGTCGTGGGCGATGCCGCCCGTGAGCGTTCCCAACGCTTCCATCTTCTGGGCCTGACGGAGCTCATCTTCAAGACGCTTACGCTCTGCTATCTCTGCCTTCAAGGTATTGTGGGCGCTTTGAAGTTCGGTGGTTCGCTCGGCGACGCGGAGTTCAAGTTCGTCGCGGGCCCTGCGCAGAGCCTCTTCGGCGCGTTTGCGCTCAAAGGATTCCACTAAGGCGGGTGCAAGCGCTTCCAGGGCTTCTTGTCGTCCCTGGTCGTAGCCGCCTGGCCGGTTGGCCACGGCTACGATCCCGATGGCCTTTCCCTGGCTTACGAGCGGAACACCCAAAAAGGCAGTGAGCGCCGGATGGCCATCGGGAAGGCCGATACTACCCGGGTGGTTCGAGGGGTCGTTTGTGAATAATGACTTGCCCTCCGAGAGCACCCATCCATAAAGACCGTGCACGAGGAAATTGCCCGGAGGCCTGCGGTGTCCTGATTTATCGTACATGGTGCAGGCTTCCCAGCCAGGGTCGCTGATTGTAATGTCGTACAAATGGCCGTCTCGGCCGACCTCGCCGATAAAAGCGAATTTGCTCTCTGTGATTTTTTCGGAAACGTCGAGGCAGATGCGGCCAAGTTCTCGTTCGGTTGCACTCGTCAGCGCCGCCCTTAATATTTTGCTTATACCATCCTGAATCGCCAGATGCCTGAGCACGGCCTCTTCTGAGCGCTTATGCTCAGTTATGTCGTGAGATATGCCGATGATGCCGATGATATTGCCTGAGACGTCCCGATAAGGCGCCTTGTTGGAAAGAAACGTTCGATCACCGTCCGGTGTTGGAACTGTTTCTTCCAGGGTCAAAGACTGGCCTGATTCCATCACATAGACATCATGGGTGCGTAATATCTCACCCACGACCGGGTTACCATAGTACTCACTGTCGGTTTTGCCTGTGATCTCGTCAAGAGGTTTACCGACAACCTTCCCCATGGCCGGATTGCACATAAGGATCCGACTTTGAGCGTCCTTGACGTACGCGGGATCGGAAGTATTCTCCATGATCGCGCGCAAAAGGCTCTGGCTCTCACGCAGGGCAGCCTCTCTTTCCGCAAGAGACGTCGACATGCCATCGAACGTTCGTGCCAGGTCTCGAAGTTCTCTGACCCGCACTACCTGAGAAGCCACGACCGTGTGTTCGCCAGTGGCGAGCTCACGCGATGCTTCCTTGAGACGCATGATAGGACTTACTATTACGCGTTTTCCAAGGAACCAGACTATCAAGAATCCTATTCCGAAAAGGAGCACCACAGCACCCAGATTCTTAGACATCGCCGCATTGGCCTTTGAGGTGACGAAGGCGAGTGGTACGCCGGATCGCACGTAGAGGTACGGCTCGGATGCCTGGGGAAGGGTCAACCTCTTGTAGGCAACAAGCCGCAATCGGCCATCGTTGCCCATGGCTTCGAAGGTCCCTTCCTCGGGGCCCTGCTGAGCCCTGGTAAAAAGCTCGCTATTAGTATCACGTTTTCCGATGAGTCTTTCCGAAAGAGAGTCCCTCAAGTCCCTGATAATCATTGTGCCCTGACGGTCGGTTATGCTGAACGACGTCCCGGCGCCGGGGGCGATGCTCTCGAACGTATGCTGGCTGTATCCGAGGTCAACAGAGACCGCTATCACATCGATGATCTTATTCGAGGCGTTCTTTACCGGATAGCCGAAGCCCATCATGCCTCTGCCCGTAATCCTGCCCGCATTATATTCGCCCGACGCGAACGTCCCGGTTTGGATCGCGTCCTGATAATGTTTTCTATCCGCCATGGACCGTTTTCCGGTAAACGGTAGCGCCGACGCCCAGATCGAACCCGATTTGTCAGCTATGACGATGTTGGCGTACTGTGGATTTTGCCGCACAAGACTGGCGAGGAGCACGTTGGTGGCCGCGATATTTCGGGCGTGTACCTCAGGGACGAGGGAGAGCGCGGTCATTAACTGCTCGGCCCCCGCGACCTCGACTGCTTGCTCGGCGGCGATAGTCCGGACGACCGCCAGACAATCTTTCTTTGCATTCTCTACGGCGTTGCCGCGTTGCTCAATGCCCGACCGGACTATAAGAACGATACAGGGGAACGCCAGAATGGAAAGGAGGATAATAAGATGGGTGCGAATAGGCAACGAGAGAAACTTCCTGATCATGGACGCTCCCCTTTCTATAATTCTCAGCCTGATGGTCTTGCTAAATATAAGTTCTCTGCGGGAAATCTACCATGGGGTGAAGGAAAGCGAGTATGGATTGTTGCCGGAGGACGCCTGGGTAACAATACGTAAGCATGGTTAGGGATTTGGGTATCACCATCGCCGGCTTAGACCTCCTGACGCGTGGGCCGGAACAGAATCTCGTTTATATCCACGTCTTGGGGCTGGCTTATGGCGAAGGCGACTGCACGCGCGAAAGACTCAGCCGGAATAGCTATCTCGTAAATCTTGCGTACGTTCTCCCGTATGTCCGCCTCAGTGACGCTTTCGGGCAGTTCTGTGTCTACCGCACCCGGAGATATAACCGTTGTGCGCAGGTTATAGGGCTTTACCTCCTGACGCAGACCTTCGGAAAGCGCGCGCACCGCATGCTTGGTCGCCGCATATACAGTAGTGCCGGGACGGGGGATCTTGTGGCCGGCTATGGAGGAGACATTGATGATATGTCCGGCCATCTGCTTCTTCATATAGGGAAGCGCTGCGGCAATGCCGTACAGCACGCCCTTGATATTCACGTCAATCATCCGGTCCCAATCGTCGATTTTGAGACGCTCGATGGGCGAATTGGGCATGAGCCCGGCGTTGTTGATCATCACATCGATACGCCGGTATGCGTTCACGGCTGTGTCGACCAATCGTTTGACCTCATCGAAGTGCGTGACATCTGTTGTTACGGCGAGCGCCTTGCCGCCCTTGCGCGCCAGTTCATCTGCGATTGACTTGATACGGTCGGCGCGTCTGGCGCCCAACACAACGGTCGCGCCTTGAGCCGAGAGGTATCTCGCTGCTGCCTCACCCAGTCCGCTGCTCGCGCCGGTAATGACCACGATTTTTCCTTCAATGTTATTGTCCATGATTCTGACTCCTTTCCCGCGAATTACAGGGTAATGTTTTCTGAGCCCGTTCGTCTCTTGCCATAGTATACTCATCCGGCAATGCCCAACAAGCTAAACGCAGCAAGCACGCGGGTGTCACGTGTCGCCCCGGGCCCACGCGACAACGTCGAAGGTATCAGGCACATCGATGAAGAGGTTTGTTACCCGCTCGGAAAGACGAGTGACGTGCCCTGTGCCCCGGGTGTCCTCCAGGAAGACAAGCTCGCCCGTGTTAATCTTCCGTCGGATACCGCCTGAGACCTCAACCTCAAGCTCACCCACGATCGTAATGGCGAACCTGCGACACGGTACCAGATGCCAGTCGTTGGAATACTTTGCCCTGTATTCCTTGAGCGTAAGTTCCGCCCCCGCCGTGACGAAAGATTGCCGGGTTTGACCGGGGGATCTCCCTGCGGTGATCGGCAGCTCTTCCAGGCAAGAATTACCCTCCTCATCGGCATAGATTCTCACTACGTGGGTCTGAGCCTCTTCCATATTATCCCCTTGCCAGCGTTTATGGCTCCACCGACCGGATGTCGTGGATCAATCGGCGAATGAGCCCATGTTCCTTCCGTAACCTGTACCCCTCTTTACCATACGTACTTATTCTCTTGCAATACGGGGAGATTTTCAAGAAGAATAACGCGAATCGCAGCCGTGAAATGAGAGAGAACCTGTCTCTATCCAACCAATTGAGTTTGTCAAGAGACATCTCCATATGATATATTTGTTTAGGATCGAGACATCATAGGGAGCATGGATCGAGTAATAAGGATATGAGGAGGTAATTATGGAAGAATCAATTCTGAGTCAGAAGAAGCTGCTTCTCGTTGACGATGAACCGGATATTCTGGCAGTCCTTGAAAAGGAAATACTCGACGCGTGTCCTGACTGCAAAATCGAGAAGGCGATGAATTTTGCAGATGCAGCGGAGCTTCTCGAGGCGAATGAATACGATCTCGTTGTTCTCGATATTATGGGCGTCCGCGGGTTCGATTTGCTCGAAATCGCCGTTGCGAAAAGATGTAAGGTTGCCATGCTCACGGCCCATGCCCTGAATCCTGAGGCGCTGAAGAAATCCCACGATATGGGTGCGATGGCCTATTTGCCGAAGGATAAACTGGGCGAGATAGTTCCTTTTCTTGAAGATGTTCTCCAGTATGACTACCGATCGGGATGGAAAGGGCTCATGGGGAAACTTGGGGATTACTACACCAGAAAGTTTGGATCTTCTGAGTGGAAAGACCAGTTCCAGTGGTGACAATACTAAATATGTTGTGATCAATACCTGTTTTTTGGCTCAATCCGCTCTGTTTTGCCTCTTGAATCCACCTTGCAAACATTCTTGCTGTACTGCGAAGTGAGGTACGTCTCTTGGAAACAGGGAGCTGCGCAGAAGCGGGGTAGAGCGCGGGTGAGGTGCGGGGCTTAAGTTATTTCGAATCATGCCGATAATAAACGTGGGAGATATTTGTGTCGGCGAGTACAGATCCCCATCTTATAGAAGGCACCTCAATCTCCTACCCGTCCGGAGATTGTAAATGCTGGGTCAAACCAATGGGCTGCTATAGCTGTCCATTCACGGTTAGTCCCTAGCTCACTGCCTGGTTCTACACGCAACACGCTTGGATGGACCTATTATCTGGAATTCGTTTGTGGAGGCGAGCGATGAAAGACTGCGAATATCTGCGGGAGTGTTTTTTCTTTCAGGGCAAAATGAAAAAAATGCCGGACCGTCCGGAACTAATCAAGAAGGACTATTGCCACGGCGACCATTCGGCTTGCGCCCGGTATATGGTTCAGAAACGGTTCGGCGCCAAGGGCGTGCCACCTGATCTCTCACCCCGTGACGTGCGGAAGGCACACACCCTTATAGCAGTCTTCAATCTCCGGCCGCCCGGAGATCGCTGAAATTTCCGTAAAGGTGCGAATGAGATAACAGATGAGATTAATAGGGAGTGATATTCGGTAATCTAAGGTTAACCAGTTTCCTGCCGATATGGACTGGCCTAAAAGTCGCGCAAGAGTCTTTTGAATGGCTGGACATAATAATGAGCGGGGCGGGTTAAAGAGACACTAAGTCCTATCTTACAATCTCCTGCAGTGCCTTTTCCACTCCCATACGCTCCAAAGTATGTCCGAATCTCTCCTTCTTGCGTCCCTCTCTCCTGTAATACCCAATCGCCCTTTCGATCATCTCGTAGAGCTTTTCTTTCTGAGAGATGAGTCCGGGTAATCTCGTTGCGAGTCGCGGTAACTTACCCAGCGTGCCTCCCAGCCAGAGAATATAGCCCCTCTCAAGAACAGACCATGCCCCAGTGGGGCACTGCGATGCGCAGATGCCGCAATTAATGCATCGTTTCGATTCTATGACGTAGCCGTCGCCCACCTTGCCCATGGCGCCGGTAGGACAGACGTTCACACAGACCATACAGTCACCGCAGGTAGCCTCATTCCACACCGGTATGATGCCACCCATAACGCCGATGTCGTTCTCGTTTGCCTTGGCGCAATTGTGAGGGCAGCCGGTGACGGCTAATTTGAACTTGTACGGTGTGTCTTGCCGGAAATACGTACTGTCAAGGTACTGAGCAACCTCCTTCGTTTCTATGATACCGAATTTACAGGTCGCTTCTCCGGGACAAGCTGTCACGATCCGGATACGGGGACCGCACGCGCCCATAGTGATACCGGACGATTCGAGTTCTTTGCGGGCTTTCTCCAGGTTGGTGTGATGGACGAAGTGAATCTCGATGCCCTGCCTCGTCGACAGATGGATGCGACCTTTGCCATAGGTTTCCGCCACCTCAATCACTTTCCTCATCTGGTCAGCCGTAAAATCGCCTCCCACCGCATGAAGCCTCAAGGCAAAGTATTCTTTCTGTTTCTGCTGAATCATCCCGACTTTTTTTAACTCTGCAAGGTCAAATTCTGGTTCACTCATGAGTGCTCTCCTTTGGTTTCAATGAGGAGTGGTTCTTTCTCGACTTTGCCTTTCCCGATCTAAAAGGCTTTTGCAATTTGTTCTGCTCGCGCAGGGGAGATAATCATATGGTGATCCGAGGATAGAACACAAATTTTATGTTCTCCGCAGAAGGCTCAGCCCGATTCCGCCGGATGGCTGTGATGTGCGCCGATTGTGCTGAAGCCTCATCTCCCACGCTTTCTTGACTCATCCGCACCTATTATACCACGGAAAATGGTCTGCAAGGTTTTCCACTAAAAAGGCACCTGTGCGCGTATCTGCGTGTAAGTTCCTTCTAATCTTGCCTAAAAGAATGAACAAATAAAGGCAGGGATCGAAAGCGATCCCTGCCTGCAACGTTATCTTTACGGGAGATCTATTTCTTGAATAGCCCCCCTGGCCGGAGACGGTTAAAACATCTTGTCTTCGAAGTGATCGCCGCGTTCCCATTTCTCGTGTTCAGGGTACCCCTGCATAACGGCGAATTCCCCACCCACCTGGTTAGTTACGGCCCAGGCCGTCTTGGTCTTGGGATCGACGCCATAGGTACCGACTGAGTAGTGCGACTCGTACGGACCAACCACGAAGTTATTGCCTGCTTTTACCCAGTGGCCGTGACCATCCCTGGTGGCGAGAAACACATGTTTTACGCCTTCTCGCACCATTCTCGGCTCGAAGGAGACGGACACCGCATACGTATCGGTGGTGGTGGCGCCGAGTTCACCGAGCCCCCACAGAAAGAATATGTCACTGATAGTATCTTCGTTTCTCGGGGCCCATCCGGTATCGACTGCTTTGGTCAGTTCTCGACCCACGCCGCCTGTGGTATTGAGGCTGCCGTCTCTTGCCGTGCTGTTGTTGGTGCCATTGAGGATCTGTGCCTTAGTGCCTACATAGCCACCCTCTCCGTTTAAGAGAGCCTTCAACGTGTCATCGGTCAGGACGTAGCTCCCGCCCTGAGCCACAAGGATCTCTTTGCCGTTCTGGCTGTAACCCCACGTTTCTTTCTTCACGAAGTTGAAGACGGGCGTGACGTTAAGCGGATAATTGACCAGATCGTTCGTACCATCAGGATAATTCGCATCTGAGAGCCAGTTGCCATGGCTGTCGGAATAGTAGTCGACCGTCACACGAGGGCCGTCGACCGTGTAGATGTAGTAGCCGACCGTATACTTCTCCTGGGAAAGGGAGGTCTCACGGGACTTCTGGCCGAACCAGCTGGGATTGTCCAATGTCTTGGGTGTGTAGAACTTGCTGCTGTTTGAGGCGCAGATCTGCTCGTGGACGCTGTGAGTGCTGTCTGGGCTCACGACGAGCGAGCGCTGATGGATGTGGTCATGACCCGAAATGTAGTATGCTACGCCGTTATTTTGCAAGCTGGCATAGAACGCATTCTGCATGGATGGATTGGCGTTGGTGTAACCCTGAAACATGCAATCCTGATGGTTCTCCGCGATGAGCGGCTGGTGAGAGAAAACGAATACATGCTCGGCGCCCCGGGTCATCTTGTTGATGCGGTCGTTAATCCACCCCTGCTGTTGCGCGATGGACCACCCGAAATCATAGCCGGCGGCATTGACATCCACGCTCGGGGTTACCCAGGGGTCGATAATGACAAAGCGGGCGTTGTTTCCTCTACGGCCGTAGTCAAAGCTGTAGCTCAAGCCGAGAAGGTCGGTGGAATTGGGGTTGGGAAGGGTAGGGCTGGTGCAGTCATGCGCGCCAAAAACGTGAGGGCCCACGCACTGCGTCTGCGGGTAACTTGTTTTAAAAATGGGCATGGCATAACTGTTTCCGGAGCCGTAGGTCTCGTGGTTTCCACGCATCGGGAAGAAGCCTATGCCTGCGTTATACAGGGCCTGTGCCGCGTTCGCACGGGTCGTTTCGGAAATGTCGTTTCCATCATCTGTGAGGTCGCCTACCTCGATTACGAACTTCACGCCTGCATTGATGAACTGCTGCTCAACCTGGTCAATAATAGAAACGGGCACGGTGTAGGGATTTGTACCGGCGGGATCGGCAGTTGTCCACTGTGTATCCCCCATAACGCCAAACTTCCATGGTTTCGCTGACGCGCCTGTTACCCAGCCGGTCACCACAATGGCCAGTGCAAGCGCCCAAACGCTCTGCCTATGCACACAAAATAGTTTCTTCATAACTATATCCTCCTGAATTTGGTGTTTATCGGATTTGTCTCCAAGTTTGCGCCCTTGTTCTATCCTGATATTCGCTCCTGCCTCGCTCTTCACCTCCTTGCGCGCCTTTCGAGATCGTGTTCTCGGGATTCTCCGCAAAGCAATGGCCACCTCAAGGACCGCCGCCCACCCGGCTTTATTCCCCGATGCCTCGTGTACGAACAGGGCGTCCTCGCTTCCTCTTCACTGTCTGGGAATCCAACCTGTCCATGGGATAACCTTACGCGTCTATTGTTAATCGGATGGATAGAAGACGTTAATTCTCTGTTAAAAAAGATGCGCTATCGTTTAACCCTCTTTCTCATTCAAGGGTAGTATGTATGATCTGTCCTCGAGAAAGCGACTTTGCATGAGAAGCCTGAAAATGGTTACAGCCCTGAGAGACTCCTGGATTGTTGACAGCCTCTTGAGGAATGTATATAAATACACATGGTTTATTCTTCCAGTGAATCGGGCCGCAAAATATGCCGGGGTTTAGCGCTTTGCCTCGGTGTCCTCGTTATCACCGGTCTTCTTCTTGGGGCGTTCCACCACCACGACAATAACCAATGACCTGCCCCCATTCATTGTACCACCTTCAGAGTGAGTCTTTCCATAAAATATCCGTCATGAGCCATCACTGCTTCAGGCGCTGGGGGCTTGTACCCCAGGGAACTGTGCGGCCTGATGGTGTTATATTCTCTTTTCCATCCTTCTATGAGTATCTTTGCCTCCATGAGGGTGGTGAAGATCTCCCGGTTTAAGAGTTCATCCCTCAACTTCCCGTTGAACGATTCTATATAACCATTTTCCCAGGGGCTTCCCGGCTCTATGAAGAGGGTACCTACTCCGAGACCATTGAGCCAGTTCCGTACCGCCTTAGCGGTGAACTCAGGCCCGTTGTCCGATCTTATGTAGTTTGGGACACCCCTCATGACGAAGAGATGGAAGAGTGCATTGAGTACATCCTGGGAGTTCAATTGTCTTGCTATGGTGATATGGAGGCACTCCCTGGTGTATTCATCGATGACAGCAAGGATCCTGAATGCCCGTCCGTCTGTTGTTCTCTCTGAGATGAAGTCGTAGCTCCATACATGGTCTTTATGTAAAGGGCGTAATCGTACACAGCTACCGTCGTTCAACCAGAGCCTACCCCTCTTGGGTTGCTTCTTCGGTACTTTCAACCCTTCCTGTCTCCAGATCCTCTCCACCTTCTTATGGTTGACCTTGTATCCTTCGCTTCTCAGCATGGCTGTTATCCGTCTGTATCCGTATCGTCCGTAGTAGTAGCATTCTGTATGCGCGATTTCAATATTTCTGCAATTTGCGCAATCATATGGATGTGGTTCCTTCAGATCATTTGAGACAATAATTTTCCTGGTAGCCGGGATAGAGTTGCTTGGATGAATGTAATTGGTTTCTTCCAATGTGGCAATGTGCTCTGAGAGATGGAGCGTATTCCAATAATCCAGTGATCATCTCTTTTCGGAAGTGGGTACTTGGCAACGTCTTGTTCGATGCGTCCCGACTAACTCTCACAACTGGGATTCGGTCGCGTGCGACAGAACAGGTTTAGGCAGGGAAGTCACGCGGAGAACTTAAGAACGTCCCGGATGGATGACCGACGCTCACAAATATCTTCGGTCAAGGACAATACTGAGAAAATACGGCATTTATCGACACGCCTGTCGACTATTGACCCGTTTTTCGACACGCCTGTCGAGCATTCTGATTCAGGTCATTAAAAGATCTAATGATGTCGGTATGTTGTGAACGGCATGGCTGTTGCATTTTCCGTACCGTATGGAAGGAGAACAAACGGCCAGACAGAAAAGAAGCAATAACGATCAGGCACATTGCAGTAAACTGGTCGTCAGGACAATCATAAGCGGGAGGGTTCGAGAAAAGTTATACCTTCCTCTTGATGGTTCCTCTAGCGCTTACTACCGCGCGGCCATCTCTTTATCACTGCCGCTTCAATCGAAGAAGCACAATCTAAACGTTCATGGAGGCACTTATGAAAAGGCTATACGTATTAATGATCACCGTATTTTTTGTCGCCCTGGCAGCTGTCGTTTTCGCTGCCCCCAATGACCAAGCACCTCCGGCCCCTGCCATGCATCCCGGTTATCAAGGGTTTCGGGGACCACACGATGGCGGATCATTTCATCATGGATTCCTCTCCAAAGAACAGATGGGGAAGATGCGTGAACTCAGAATGCGCTACTACAATGAAACCCGCGACATGAGATACGAACTTGCCCAGAAGCGGCTCGAGATGCGCAAACTCTTTACAGACCCCAAGACCGATGACGCAACACTTCTCGCGAAAGAGAAGGAATTGAACGCCCTGAGACTGAGGCTTACGGATAAGATGGCCGAGATGAAGGTTGAGGGAAGAAAGATCCTTACCCCTGAGCAGCTCCAGAGGATTGACATCATGTCTATGGGCGGTCATCATCGTCATCATCACTGGAATTGAGGGTTTGCCGAACGTGCCAAAGAGGAAAGATCGTTCAGGTAGACGAGGACTCATGAACAGATCGTTTTTTGATAAGACCCGGCGCGGAGGCGCAAATGAAAGGCAGACCGGGAGTGGGTGCTTCTGTCAGTTTCAAGTTTTAGATACCAGAATCTGCATCCAGTGCGATGATTTCCT
>Ga0335069_10005306_pt1 | contig 18983 bp, 14 predicted proteins | sample Lox_Sample_11_FD_206714 | JGI IMG/M metagenome (GOLD analysis project Ga0335069, IMG submission 206714) | Soil microbial communities from Loxahatchee National Wildlife Refuge, Florida, United States - Lox_Sample_1.1 | ecosystem: Environmental > Terrestrial > Soil > Wetlands | place: USA... | reverse complement strand
GAATTTGGCACCGCCAAACGCAATCTGCCGCCGGCAAAAATTGTTGGCCTGTGTGTGTTGATTCTCTTGATCGTGGTTGCCATCGCCGCATTTTTACAGCGTCCCAAGCCTCAAGGCGCAGGCGCGATCAATCTCGTGACGGCGGTGGAGATCTCGGGTCAGAGCAGCGTTCTCACGGCTGTGACCCTGACGCTGCACAATTCGGCTGGCCGACCCCTATGGATTCGTTCGCTCAAGGCGAAGATCGAGACCGCCGACGGCCACACCTACGAAGACGAGGCTGCCTCGGCAGTCGACATCGACCGCTACTATCAGCTATTTCCAAGCCTGAAGGAAAGTTCCGAGGCGCCGCTTTCACCGGAGACCAAGCTCCAGCCCGGCGACGAGAAAAGGGGGACCCTTGTCTTCAGTTTCCCGGTTACCAAAGATATCTTTGACCAGCGAAAGTCTCTGGCGGTCGTTATCCAGCCCTACGACCAGCCCCTGCCCATTACGCTGAAATAACGGCCGCGCACCTGAGATTTAGAGCTGGCTTGCCAAGTTCATAAATGGATTTGTATCAGAGCATGGGCTTGGCGGTGTTGCGGAAAGACTCGGAAATGTTTGCGTCACCGTGGAAGAGCGGCGCTTCAGCGCCGCGGAAATCTGGACAAGGCAGTCCATGAAGCCGGCTCTACTCGTTTTCGAGCTGCTGCCGCGCCTCAGCCAGCGCCTTCTTCTCGGCGCCGCTCACTTTTGGATACTTCAGGTCCAACCCATCCAGCAAATGGATTAAAGCCTCCGCCACCACGATTCGCGAGAACCACTTATGGTCGGCGGGAACCACGTACCAGGGTGCATGTTCGCTTGCCGTATTCCGGATCGCCTCTTCGTAGGCATGCTGGTAGTCGTCCCAGAACTCGCGTTCCCGCACGTCCGCTGAGGAGAACTTCCAGTTCTTGTCCGGCGTGTCCAGGCGCTCAAGAAAACGTCGCTTTTGCTCCTTCTTCGATACATGGAGAAAGAACTTCACCACCGCGATTCCGTTCCGCCTGAGATAGCGTTCAAAGCTGCCGATGTCTTCGTAGCGCTCTTCCCAGATTCGCTTGGTCACGAGGCTTCTTGGAAGCTTCTGCCCCTCGAGCACTTGGCGATGAACACGCACGACCAGCACCTCCTCGTAGTAGGAGCGGTTGAAGATTCCAATCTCACCGCGCGCGGGCAGACACCGATTGGACCGCCACAGAAAATCGTGGTCGAGTTCCTGTGACGAAGGCGCCTTGAACGACGACACGTAGACACCCTGCGGATTCACGCCCGACATCACGTGTTTGATTGTTCCGTCCTTGCCCGCAGCATCCATGGCTTGCAGTATGACGAGCACGCCCCAGCGGTCTTGCGCAGCGAGGACCGCCTGCAGTCGGCTTAATTCTTGCACACCGCGCACCAGCATCTCTTTCGCTTCAGCCTCCGACTCCAGTCCGCGAGTGTCCGCTGGATCGTAGTCCTGCAGGCGAAAATGTTTCCCGTTCTCGACGCGAAAACGTTTCAGCACCTTGTCAATTTTCATGTGTAGGATTGTCGCTCCCAGAAGAACCGATTGGCAATGCCACACCCCGGCTTATGGCGCGTTGAGATTTTCCTGAGAGCTGAGAGCTAAGAGCTGAGAGCTGCTTCCTCAATGTTGCTCATAGAGGGTGCTATCCGGCGTGGGTTTATCGTAGTCGCGTCCATACTTGTTCTTGTGAGCAATGCGTTGACCGTTGGCCCTCGGCACACGAATCACGCCCAACGTCGTCGCACCTTCGCTGATGGTGATCTCCCGGTCCAACATCTTGTCATTCTCGGGAGTCATGCCTTCACTCCAGACGTGAAGCAGGTATCGCCCGTAAGGAACGCCCGCGAGAGACAACTGGCCGTCCGGACTCGCGGCTGCATAGATTGGCGTTGTCAGCGTGATGACGACGGCGCTCATCTCCGGATGAATGTTGCAGAAGATATAGCTGATGCCGGGACGATCGAAGCGGACGGTGCGGGTGGTTCCAGCCTCGTAGAGACCCAGGTCAAACCGTTTGCCTTCGAAGAGCGAAAAAACGTTGTGGAAGAACGGATCGTGATTGGGAAACTCGACGGTCGATCCAGCGGAAACCACCAGCACATGCGGCTCAAAGTTCTTGTTCTTTTGCACCAGACGCGACCCCGCGGCTGTCGAGGGAGCGGGTAGTTCAATGCCGCTACCCGGCGCGGGTGTCAGCCAGACGATAGTGGACGGCATCGTCTGGGTCTTCGCGGCGTGCTTCACGGACTCGCGGCCTTTTTCCGCGGAACTACCGGCGTCGACCGTTTCATCCCCAACTTCGACGTGGCCGCGCACCGTCACCGTCTGTGCGCACAAAGAAGTTGCACACAGAATCGAGACCAGAAGTGGCAACAAAAGCGGCGTTTTCATCGGGCGGCGGTTCTGGGACCAGGCATCTCGGCTAGAAGAGCACTCCCATCATCAGATTCAAATGGCCGGCGCTACTTCCACCGTTGCTAATGGTATACGTAGTCAGCCTTCTGTACTCGGCCGAAAACAGCACGTCCGAGCGCGGACGATAGATCACGTTCACGAAGCCCGTCCGGTTGCGAGCCAATTGTGATAAACCGTATGACTGAACGTAAGGGAAATATTCCAGATCGCGGGCGTACGGGTTGTCCAGGCCGAAGGCGCCATTCAATTCAAGCTTGCCAACCGGGCGCACCTTAAGCTGTCCCCAGCCCCCAACGGAATTCAGTCCGATTATGTCGGTATTGGGATCGGCGGGATCGCCACCAAACAGCGCACTCCTTCCGATGCCGCCGTAAAAACCGCCCAGTCCCCTGCCCCGGTAGGCCTTACCGCTCAGCACCACGTGGGTACCCAGCGGCAGTTCAACATCGCTCATGCCGGCCCACGCGTCCACGGTTCGCTGATAACCGTAGTCCTGCCGGCTATAGAAGCCACCCGCTCCCAGGCGCAGAGGCTGGCCAAAGAGGGAGTGTGTCCATGCGACCCGAGTTGCATAGGCTGGTTGCCGTGAGGATTCTCCAGCGTCCGCCTGCCGGTATAAACCCGTCGACGGTACCTGCCCACTCTGAGGGTCGAGTATTCCTCCCTGAAACAAGAGGCTCGAGCGCTCTCCCAGCGCAGTCCTGTGCTCAACGCGAATCTGAGGCACCCATCCCCAGAGATTTCCCGAGTACGAAAAGGCGGGTTCTGCCAAGGTCGCGAACGAGGTCGGGGAGCCGGGCGAAAAGAAGATTCCGTCTTGTCCCGCGACCACCGAGGTATTTTCCCAGTCCATGTGCATGGTGGCGGTACGGAGGCGCATCACGCCCGAAGAGATACCATTCGGCACATCCGCAAAGCCGCCCGCGAAATCCATTTGAAGATCGGCTCGTGTCCTCGCTCCGCCGATCCGCGGCCCGAACACTTCAAATCCCAATTCCGACTGCCGCAGAGTCGCGCCAAAGCTGCCGCCCGAGTTTCCGGCAGGACGGGCATAGGCCACGGTGGGCAAATCGATGGCGTCCACGCTGCCCTGCGTGCTGAACATGTTCATGAGCACGATCCCGGACAGGCGCATCCGGTACTTGGAAGCGCTTTCGACCTTGGTCTGATATTGGTCGTCGACTTTGCCGCTCAGGAGTTCGTACTCTTCATCGAGGCTGGCGGCGCGGGACGACTTGGGTTGCACGCGATCCTCGGTAGTTTCCATCGCTGCCGAGTTGGCGGGAGTTTTGGCCACGGTGCTCAAGAGTCGTGGAATGGACTCCCCGCTCGCTTCCTGCAGAGTGGTCAACTCGGCACGTAGCTGGCGGGTTTCCTCTCGGGAGCGGTCCAGTTCCGCGCGCATCTCCGCCGCATCGCTCCGCAAGCCTCTCATCTCTTCCCGGAGTTCGCGAACGGCATCTCGCAGGGAGGCATCCGCACCCGCGGGAACCGGATTGCCTTGTGCTATTAAGACCGGCGTCCAGACCGCCGCCACCGCCAGTGCGCCAAGCCGCACAACTCCCTGCCAATGCCGTCTGCTCATATGCCCTCCTCCGGCAAAACTGTCCTACTCTGCGATTCCGAGGAATTCGTGTTGCTTGCACCCGCTATTTGGCCTGCCGCGTCGCCAGGGCGCTCTCCGTCGCCTGACTCAATGGGATCGTCATCAAAAATGTCGTGCCCGATTCTGACGTTCTTTCGACCACGACTTCGCCTCCGTGGTCCTGCACGATCTTTTGCACTACCGTCAGTCCCATGCCCGTGCCGTTCTCTTTGCCGTGGCTCACGAACGGGTCGAACAGCTTCTCGCGAACGGCCTCTGCGATTCCGGGTCCGTTGTCGCTGATCCGAAGTTCCAGCTTTTCTCCGGTGCGATGGAGATGAATCCGGATAATCCCGGCCTCAGCCGGTACTGCCTCGCAAGCATTCAATAATAAATTCAGGACCGCCCGTTCCAGCTTCTTGAAGTCAAACCAGCCTTCGGTCAATCCATCGCTTGTTACCTGGATGCGAAGCCGTTGAAATTCGGGATGGACCCGCACGCCGGCAACGGCTCGATCAATGGTCGAGCGAACGTCGCCGTAGGAAGGACGCAACGATTCGCGGGTGCGCGAGAATTCCAGCAGCGACTCGATCAGGTCCGTCATCTGGTTCACGGCGACCCGAATTTCGGCGTAAAGATCCTCACGCTGGGCTGCACTCAAATTGCTTTCGCACAGGAATTCCGCATTCGCCATGACCGCCGCCAGAGAATGGCGCAGGTCGTGCGAAATCGAACTTGCCATCCTGCCGATTGTCGCAAGGCGTTCTGCATCGAGCAACTCGCGGTGAGTCCTCTGCAGGCTGGTGCGCATCCGGTCAAACGAACCCGTCACTTCCGCCACTTCATCGCCGCCCCGCGCTTCCAAAGGATAGGCATAGTCGCCCTGTTCCAGCGCCCTCACGCCGCCGACGAGATTTTCCAGCGGCCGCGTAAATGTGTGCGAGATGAAGAAGACCAGGCCGCTTCCCACCAGAACCGCCGTAAGCCCCAACGCCAGCAACAGCCCGTTCAGCGCACGCAGGAAGGCAGTTGCCTGGTCAAACGACTTCAGCACCCATAAGTGAAGCGCCGGCGTCCTGGCAGACGGCAGGTTGACCGACGTGGCAAGAAACCTCTCCTCGCCCAATTTGATCTGCTCCGCGTCCAGCATGCCGCTGCCGGCGACTCGGGGACGTATGTGCAGCAACTCGGATTCCTGCGCCGGCTTCAATGTGCTGCGCACGATCGAATCGCCATAGCGAAACGCAACCTCACTCGCCGAGATGCGGCTGAGATCCCGCGCCAGCCGGTCGTCAATCTCATACCCAAGCAACAGGTATCCGAAGACGCGCTGCTCACTGACCGGACCAAAGTAGATATCCTGCAAAAAAACCTGGTAAAGATGACCCTTCACGTACCACCAGTGCCGTGTCTCTTCGCGCGAAACAACCTGAGGGAAAAAATCCTGGCCGTCGCGGAGCGTAACCTCGTGTGCGCCGGCTTGAAGAGCCACGACTCGTCCCGACGCGTCGGACAGCAGTAGAAGGTCGCTGCGCGCCGTTCTCCACAGGTCACGGGAAGCATCCTGAATCGTAGCGGAGTCGTGCGTCGTCATTAATGCCCGAACATTCGGCAGGTCGGCAAGAAGCGCCGCCGAGGCTTCCAGCGTATCTTCGCGTTGTTTCTGGAAATTGTTGAATGCCGACACCGAGTTCTGCAGGTCGCGTTCAATGCTGTGCCGCACTTGCTGCCGGACGGTGTATTGGACCACCATCAGAGTCGCGACCGTCAGCGTCGCCGACACGACGATCATCGACAGCAAGAACTTCGTTCGCAGCCGGATCCCATTCATGAAAACAAAGCCATGCGCTGCAAGCCGCGCCCTGCGAGCTGTTGAATTCCTCGCTCGCAAGCTCATAGCTCATAGCGCAAAGCTCATAGCTCCTAAGGTACAAACTTGTAGCCAGCGCTGTGCACGGTGCGGAAATGCATCGGATTGGCGCTGTCTTTCTCCAGCTTTTGCCGCAACCGTAGGATATGGTTGTCGACCGTCCGAGTGCTCGGATAGTTCTTATACCCCCACACCTGGTTCAGGAGCTCTTCGCGCGAGAGAACGCGCTCCGCGTTCTGGATCATGAACTTCAGCACCTTGAATTCCTGCGACGTCATTTGCACCAGCGCACCGCCGCGCGAGAGTTCCATTTTGCTGAAATCTACCTTGACGTCGCCAAACTGGAAGGTCTCTGTCGGAGGCGGAGGAGCAACCGCCCGCCGCCGCATCGCAGTCCGCACCCGGGCCAGGAGTTCGCGGGGACTGAAGGGCTTCGTAACGTAGTCGTGCGCGCCCAGTTCGAGCAGCAGTACCTTGTCCATCACTTCGCTGCGAGCGCTCAGGATAATCACCGGCAGCGATGGAGCGGTCTGCGTGATCTCGCGGCAAACATCTTGCCCCGGCATGCCCGGAAGGCTCAAGTCGAGCACGACCACCGATGGACGTCCGCCGCGGAAGAACTCCAATCCTTCCGTTCCCGTACCGGCAATTTCCACCGAGAATCCTTCGCTCTCAAAAAGGCGCCGAAGCGCCTTTTGCACGGCGCGATCGTCTTCGATGATGAGAATTTTTTCTCCGCTGCCCGGAGCCACTTCCACAACCGTCCCTTGGAGAGAAGTCTTGAACATTAGGAGTCCCCCACCGTCGCCGGGGCCGTCTCCAGCGAAACTCCTTTAGACTCTAGCCTGATTTGCGCTCACACATATCGTCGCGGAAAAGAAAGTAACCGGGATTTTACAATTTGTTGACAGAGCGCAACAATGCTTTACGGGAAGGCCTGTAAACTGTTGAACCAGAGCGGCTTATGGTGCCAGGGCGCCGGCTCACCAACGCTTGACTCTACGTCCTCTGCTTAACCCGATCCAGCAGCGCATAGACGAAAACACCAAGCGCGGCGTTGGCCACGCCCGAACCGATTTCGTGGCCCCAACTCCACGTCATGTGCAATCCAACCAGGCCGCGAGCAATCAGGAAATAAACGATCTCGTGCAGAACGTAGAAAACGATCGTCAGCAGAAAACGTGCACCGGCATTTTCCACGTCGATCTTGATTCCGAGCGACGATGCTCCGAATCCGACCACGGTTTTCGCAATTCCGTAGAGACCCACCGGTCGATGCGTCAAGGCGTCCTGCAATATCCCTATCAGGCTGCCCGTGAACAGGCCCGCTAACGGACTGCGCCGTGCCGTGGAGAAGCCGATCGTCACCAGCAATGGCAAATCAAAAATCGTGAAGAAGGAAAACCGAAGCGGCAGCCAAGCCTGCAGGAACAATGCGGCCAGCGGGATCAGGATCGTCGCCGGGATACTGAAGCGGTAAACTTCAACCTGCTCGCTGGATGTATAGGTGATCGCCACGTTATTGCGGGGAATCCTGCGGTGTGGGTTGAGGTTTCGGCGGAACTGTCGCGTCGATTGGTTTCGTGATCGGCTTCTTGATGGCACCCGCCGTCGGTGCGATCGCTGGAACTTTCCCGGATATCGTTGGGGCCACCGTGGACGCCTTCTTCGGGGATGATGTTGAGTTCAGCGGTGTCGAGCTTGCCGGCTTTGTTACCTCGTTGGGAGCCGCCCCGGTCGACCCTTGCCCTGTGGCCTCTCCCGGAGTCCGGCCGCCGGTTGTCAAGCCCTCCTGCTTCACAGGCACGGAAGGAAGCCGTTCCGCCAGGATGTCAGACGCGCGCACCGGCCCTGTCTGATCCGGCTGCGCCTGCCGTTCATCAATCTTGGTAACGACCAGCACTTCTTCCAAACGGTTGGGATTGGCCGCCGGATGCACCCGAATGTTCAGAAAGAGTTCGCTCCCCGGATTCACTTGAGTGACCGTCCCGATCGGCAGTCCCTTGGGAAAAATACCGTCACCGCCGCTGGTCAGAATCTGCTCGCCCACAGGCACGGTCTCGTCGCTCATGACCTTCTCCAGCATCACCTCTCCCGAGGGCGTTCCGCGAACAATTCCTTGCAGACGCGATTTCTCGAGAATCGCCCCCACTCCGCTGCTCTGGTCATTGATGAGAAGAACCTCGGAAACCGAAGGTTCAAGCGCGCGCGAACCCGAGACCTGGAGCACCTTGCCCACAATGCCGTCTTTGGTGAGCACGGCCATGTCGGGCCGGACGCCTTCGCGCCACCCCTTATCGATGTAAACGACGCGCGATTGATCACTGCCGGCCGATCCGATCACCTGCGCCGGAAGCGTTTGGGAAATGAACTGTTCTTTGAATGCAAACAGCGCCTGCAAACGCTGCGCCTGTTGCGCATCCTGGGTCATGCGCACCTGCGCGATCCGCATCTGCTCGATTTCCTGCCTGAGTTCGCGGTTCTCGGCTCGAACACCGCGCAGATAGAGGTAGTTGTGCCAGATGCCGCTCGTGGAAGTTTGAAGCCAGTGCAACGTTCGCTCCAGAGGGGTGACGGCTCCTACCGCCCACAGGCGAATCAGCCGCGTCGATTCGAGGTCGTTGGTGCGCTTGACCTGAACCGCAAGACCCAGCACCTGAGCGAAAAGAACTCCCACCAGAACAATCAGATTGCGATAGCGGCCAAGGACGGATTCCATAAAACCAGTTCTAAGTTCTCAGTTGTAAGTTCTCAGCGAACCCGTCGTCTGTGCGGACTCAATTATTGCGAGATTGTCATTCCGAGCGAAGCGAGGAATCTGCTCTTGACCCGTCGCTGGAGTCCACAGCTTACTCAATTGAAATCTTCCGCAGCAGCTTGAAGTCCGACAACATCTTGCCCGTACCTAAAACCACGCTGCACAGGGGATCGTCGGCAATGGAGACTGGGAGACCCGTTTCCTCGCGGATGCGCTTGTCGAGATTCTTCAATAACGCGCCGCCGCCCGTCAGCACAATGCCGCGGTCGCTGATGTCAGCCGAAAGCTCGGGCGGTGTACGTTCCAGCGCCACGCGGATCGCGTTCATGATCGTCGAAACACACTCACTTAGTGACTCGCGAATCTCGCTATCGTCGACCGTAATGGTCTTCGGCACGCCTTCGATGAGGTTGCGGCCCTTGATCTCCATGGTCAGCGGCTTTTCCAGCGGATACGCGGAGCCAATCTCCATCTTGATCTGCTCCGCCGTGCGCTCGCCGACCAGCAGGTTATATTTGCGCTTGAGGTAGTTCATGATGGCCTCGTCCATCTGGTTGCCGGCCATGCGCACGGAGCGCGAATATACGATGCCGCTCAGCGAAATGACGGCGATGTCGGTCGTGCCGCCGCCGATATCGACGACCATATTGCCGCTGGGCTCGGTGATGGGCAGGCCGGCGCCGATGGCGGCGACCATGGCTTGCTCGACAAGGTGAACTTCACTGGCCTTCGCGCGATACGCCGAGTCCATCACGGCGCGCTTTTCAACCTGCGTGATTTCCGAAGGCACGCCGATGACGATGCGGGGATGCACGAGCATCTTGCGGTTGTGGGCCTTCTGGATGAAGTAGTTCAGCATTTTCTCGGTGACCTTGAAGTCGGCGATGACGCCATCCTTCATAGGCTTGATGGCGACGATGTTGCCCGGCGTGCGGCCGAGCATTTCCTTGGCCTCTTTGCCGACGGCTTCCACTTCGTTCGTGTTCTTATTCAGGGCGACGATGGAGGGCTCGTTGACAACGATCCCTTTGCCGCGCGCATAGACCAGCGTATTGGCCGTGCCGAGATCGATGGCCAGATCGCTGGAGAACATGCTGAAGAGCGAACGCAAATTGTGGTTGCGCGAGGATCCGTTATGAAAACCGTTGTTTGACATGGCAGTACTTCTTTCTCTCTTTGAAACTCGCCTCACCCCTCGAACCCGGGGCACTTCCTTTTTCCGTGGGAGCGGTATGTTTCTATTCTACTTATATTTGTCGCCGGAGCGGGTTCCCATCTGGGCACCCGTTTGTTCCCGCGCGCATTTGCTGCAAATCTGCTACTGAATGACCACTTTCTGCTGGCGCGTGTTAACGCCCCCTTTGGCGTTCTGCGCCGTCACCGTAATCACGTTTTCGCCATTCGCAAGCGGCGGCGTGAAGTAATGGAAGGTTCCGTCGTCTGCAACCAGCGGCACTTCCTTGCCGTTGACCATGACGCGCGCTCCCACCTCCGTCTTTCCCGTCACCTCGATCACGTGCCCGTGCTGAATGAACGGATCAATGTCCAGCGCAAGTTCCACCGTCTCCTTCGCCTTCGCAATGATCGTGAAACGGTTCTTCTCGCTTTCGACGGATTCGTTCCCTGCACCGTTGTAAGACTGAATGGACCAGTAATACGCGCCCAGAGGCAGGCCCGTCACAACCACGCTCGCCGTATCGACCTTTCGGTCCAGCAGCAGCGATGAAAAATATGGATTGTGCGAGATGCGCAGCCGGTACCCCGCCGCATTCGGCATCGGCGTCCAGGAGAATTCCACTTCCTTCGACTTTTCGCCAGCATTTACAAATACGGGCATCATATTGCCAGGGCTGACCGGCGTGGGAGGCCCGATTTCCGTTCCCCGCTCCATGCTCTTGGAGTCGGCATGGAAGCTGACCTTCTCCCAACTCGCCAACTTCACAACCTCGCCGTTTCGTTCGATGTCGCCGCTGCCCTTCTTGACCAGGATCTCGTGGCGATCTTCCTTGGGATTGTTCTGCACCATGGCCTGCGAGTCAGGAGCCAACGAGGCCTTTGCGCCCGCCACAATCACCTGGGACTTCGAACCCTGCACGTAGGCCGCTGTCGTAAGATCGACCGTGCCGGTCGTCACCGCAACCGCCACGTTCGTCTGCTGCTGATCGTTCGCCGAATTCTCTTCGATCACGATCAGCGAGTCTTGCTTCACCGTGTAGTTCGTGCCGTCATTAAAAACAATCTTCGCCATGCCCTCGGCGGCAGTCTGCACGACATCGCCTTTTTCCAGAGGCACCCCGTAGTCCGCATTGATCCAGCTATTTCCGTTGCCCTTACGCACGCGCACCGTGCCGTCGAGCGCCGTGAAGTGGGCTTGCTGCGAAACCGGAGCGGAACTCGCCTTGATCGGAGGGGTAAAGCCAGCAACCTTCTCCAGCAAGGTCGTCGATATTTTCCCCGCCGCCTTTACCGTCGAGTCCGTAAGCTTGGGAAAGATCACGTGCAGAACCACAACAAGAATCGCAATCGCCGCGAGCACCGACAGCACCACGCTGCGGTACGTGACCGTCTTCCACGCAACGTAGATGCCCGGCTTGGGTTGGTTCGACACGGCTGCGCGCTAACCTCGAACGAATCGAGCGAGAATGTCCTCTACTCTCAAACTACGATCATGATATCGCCGCTGGCAGGGAGAGTAATCTTGCGTGAGCGCAGAAAGGGTTACGAAAGTGACTTCACCCTCTGAGCGGACGCTTATTTCGCGACCGGGCCAAGCGTGTGAGCCCAGGCACTTAGCCAAATGCGAAAGTGGCGCCGATAGAGAGGCACTTGATGGCGTGATCGGCTTCCCAGGCGCCGGCAAAAACGCCTCCGAGCAATACAAAGGCAACCGAGATCGCAAGGGAAAAGGGGTGGAGTGCGCCAGTGTCAGGTCGGATGTCTTGTCGATTCCGACAACTTCAGGAGCAAGGGCGCCCAGCGCTCCATAGACAAATCTCTGCAGGCTCCGCTTGTGTGTGTGCACGCGTCAGCGGAACAGCGCACCAAGATATTGCCGAAGGCCGGGTGGCAATAGCCCTAGCCAGACCACCCATGGATAGACAGCTAGAATCGCCAAGATCGCGTTCAGCACGACGCTTGGGGATCCGTGTCGTTCGTCTGCATTTGCAGTCAGCTGTCTGACAATCGCCCCATTGCCGTTTTACATTCTTGTACCTTCTTCCGTGGCGCGGCGCAGGGGCAGTGGACATCGCCGCCTATCTCCTTCGGAGTTTCTGGCGCGCGGGTCAAGGCCGATAGGCGAGATTGTCAAAACGGAGTTCCAGACCGGGCGGAATTGTGATCTCGGTTCGCCTGCAGTGGCTCGGAAACTTGGTTCTGAGCCTCTTCATCTCGCCGGCGCGAAGTGTGGCTTTAAGCTCTGCGCTTCCGCAATGAATTTCGAAAGGAATTTGTTCGTCCCCCGGATTGTAGACATCCACTCCGGCAAGAGTTCGATGTTCCTTCAATTCGACGGCAGCGGGCGTGGCTCCGCCAGTAAGCCCAAGGGAAAATGTGCCGAACTTTCCGCTGGGCGGAATAATCCGCCATGCAGCTGGCGACCACACCGCGACACCTTTTGGATACTCATCTTGGAGCGTCGTACCTGCGCGCAGGTGCGGATCGTCAAATGTGATCTCTTGCGTGGGTTCGCTGCCGCCCTCTCCGTGAATCAGGACCTTACCCGACGTCTCGTGGCGAACGTGCAGCACGCCACTTTCTTGATCGAACGTATACCCCTCTTCCCTGCCACCCCACTTCCAGTCCGGCAAGCGTCGAAGGTCGCGACCGCCGACTTTTAACTCCGTCGGTTTGAAGGCGACAAGCAAGACGTCTTCCGACTGCGAATCGAAGGTGGAATACGCAACTGAGTTTCTTTGGTAGGTAATCTGCGTCACAACAGAAGTCGATCCCAGCAAGTGAGACTCGTCGGCGGGCGCCCACTCAGGCACGGCCCAGAAAGCATCCATGAGGCGCCGCGGCCCATCCGTGAATTCGTCGGTGAACCACCACTGCTCGGAGAACGGAGCATGGGCCTTCTCAGGGAGTCCCTGGAAATACGTAACCCAGTTGAAGGACCGGAAGGCTTCTTCGCGATAGTGCTCATCCCCGGTACGAGCGTAATAGAGGGCTTCGACGGCCGCGAGGCGCGAGGTATGACTGTCACAACACTGGTTCGGCTGGTTGCAACAGAATTCGATCCCGTTGCCCTGCTCGGTCGTCACCGTGGCCCCATGCACGACATACTTCGGCCAGCGAGCAGTCGTTCTGACCCACTCAATCAGCTGGCGCGCATGTTGCTGCCAATTCTGGTCGGATTCGGGGTGCAACAAAATATAGCGCGCCGTTTCGAGAGGGACTACATTGTTCATGTTTCCCATGCTTGGGGCAACGTCCTCGAAGTAGCCAACCCAGACGTTGTTTTGCAGCGGATATTGTTCCAGCCACTGCCACGCAGCCTTGCGTGTGCGGCTGTACGTTTCGACATTTCCCTGCTTCAGTCGGATGAGTTCGTCGAACAGGGAGATCGGGCCGAGAACATTCGCGGAGTACGGCCCCATGCCTTTTCCTTCGACGCGCCCGTCTCGCGCAAAGCAGCGCACCGGCCACGGCGAATGGTCTGCGTCTCCCGGTTTGTAGTTCCTCACCAGTTCATCCGCGAAATGAATCGCGGCACGAAGGTATTTTTCTTTCCCAGTTTGTTCGTAGAGCCTGACGTAGGCATAGCCATCCTCACCGATCAGGTGGGGTTCGACGTAATCTTCGCCGTGCGGGCTCCACCCACGGTAACGCGCGACACCCGGATCAGCCGAGGGATAGGGCACCCGGGACCAAACGTATCCGTCCGGCGTGAACCCGTTTTCCATCTCGTAGTCCACGAAGTCTTCGAGAAATTCCAGGGTTCGCTTGTCGCCTGTGTAGGGATAAAGTCGCTCAACGAACCCTTGGAGCATAGCGCGCAGGTAAGCTGTCGAATTCGCCCAGTTGCGGTCAGGACTCACCTCACCTGTGGCGCGATCAATCGCAAAGCAGCAATAAAAGTACGGCAATTTCTGTCGCTGGAACTGATCCCAGAGAATCGTCCACTGCGAGAGAACATGCGACGAGTATGAATAGCCAATATTGTCCGGAAAAGGCCATGGCAAGAGTTTTCCCCGAGCGTCGAGTTGCACGGGGCGACCCGCAATTTCCGAAGCAGCAACGGTGGAAACGACCTGAAATCGTTGTTGTGGGTAGGCGGCCGAGGCCAGGAGCGTCGAAAGCGCCAACAGCCCGATGCTGAATCGCAAAGTCATTTAGGTCATCGAGATTGAGGATCGTCCCACGAATCGCTGGTTTTAGCCAGGTTCGTGGCCGGGTCTCCTTGCCCGTCTCTAGCCCGGTTGTTAGCATAGTTGATCTGCAATAATTATTGTCTGCACTGGCTCGCAGATTCCGAGGAGGCATTTATGGCGACCGACACTTTGACTGGCCCCAGCATCTTAGGCTCCACCACAAAAACACGCGTTTTCAAGAATTTTATCGACGGCGAATGGGTTGAATCCGTCACCGGCCAGACCTTCGAAGACCGCAACCCCGCCGACACCCGCGATGTCGTCGCTATCTTCCAGCGGTCGAATAAAGAAGACGTAAATGCCGCCGTCGACGCCGCCAAGCGCGCCTACGCCAAATGGCGCCTCGTTCCCGCCCCGCGCCGCGCCGAAATCGTCTTCCGCGCCGCTGAAATCCTCATGGAGCGCAAGGAAGACTACTCCCGCGACATGACCCGCGAAATGGGCAAGGTCATCAAAGAAACCCGCGGCGACGTGCAGGAAGCGATCGACGCCGCCTACTACAACGCTGGCGAAGGCCGCCGCCTCTTCGGTCCGACCGTTCCCTCCGAGTTGCCCAACAAATTCGCCATGGCGGTCCGTCAGCCCATCGGTGTCTGCGGCATGATCACGCCGTGGAATTTCCCGATGGCTATTTCTTCCTGGAAGCTCCTCCCCGCCATCGTCTGCGGCAATGCCTGCGTCATCAAGCCAGCACAGGACACGCCACTCTCCACCTTCAATCTTGTGCAGGCCCTCACTGACGCCGGCGTGCCGAAAGGTGTTATCAACATCGTCGCCGGATTCGGCTCCGAAGTCGGCACTCCACTCACCGAGCATCCGACCGTCCGTGCCATCTCGCTCACCGGTTCCTCCGCCGTCGGCAAGATCGTCGGCGCCACCGCGGCCAAAAGCTTCAAGCATTGCTCGCTCGAGCTCGGCGGCAAGAATCCCATGATCGTCCTCGATGATGCCAACCTCGATCTCGCCATCGAAGGCGGCCTCTGGGGCGCGTTCGGCACCACTGGCCAGCGCTGCACCGCCACCAGTCGCATCATCGTGCAAAAAGGTGTCTACCGCGAGTTCGTCGACCGCTTTGTCGCCCGCGCCAGGAAAATCAAAGTCGGCAACGGCCTCGACGAAACCGTCGAGATGGGACCAGCCGTCAACGAAAATCAGCTCAAAACCGACCTGAGCTACATCGAGATCGGACAGTCCGAAGGCGCGAAGATGGTCTGCGGCGGCAACCGCCTCGACAAGGGCGACTACCAATACGGCTGGTTCCTGGAGCCCACCGTCTTCACCGAAGTCGATCCCAAAATGCGCATCGCCCAGGAAGAAATCTTCGGCCCCGTCGTGTCCATCATCCCGTGCGACAACATGGAGAGCGCCATCGAGATCGCCAACAACATCGAATACGGCCTCTCGTCTGCCATCTACACCAAGGATGTCAACAAGGCATTCTCTGCCATTCGCGACCTCGAGGCAGGAATCACCTACATCAACGCACCCACCATCGGCGCCGAGGTCCACCTCCCATTCGGTGGCACCAAAGCTACCGGCAACGGCCACCGCGAAGGCGGCATCGGTGCGATCGACTTCTACACCGAGTGGAAAGCCGTGTACGTGGACTATTCTGACAAACTGCAAAAAGCGCAGATAGACCGCGTGGATTAGACGCAACGAGAAGGGGGAGCGGGCGGCTAATGGCCACCCTCCCCCAGGTACTTCCGTAAGTCCGCCGTAACCTTGGCAAGCTAACTCGAACAGCTTACCGTCAACTGTGAGCCGTGTTCGTGTGTCCAGCGGCTTCGGAGAAGTTAGTGCGGAAGCAAGTTCAGTTACTCATTTTCGCCGCCCTGGCCAGCATGCCCGTCTCAACCGCCACGTCGCAGACGGCGACGGAAAACCCACCATCCAAGCTTTCCCGTCGCGTCGTAGCCCGCGTCATGCCTGAATATCCAAGTTTGTTAAAGCACTCCGGCATCGGCGGCTTAGTGAAACTGAAGCTTTCCGTGCAAGCCAATGGAACCGTAACCCGCGCCACCGCTTTGGGCGGAAACCCCGTGCTGGCGGAAAGCTCGGTCAAAGCTGCCATGAAATGGAAGTTTGTCCCCGCTTCAACCGACACCGACGAGGTCGTCTCCCTGCACTTCACCCCAAACTAGCCGGCTGTCGCAATTGAGATGTTAGTGAAGAGCGGACCTCAGTTTTCCTTCGTGTACCCTTGTGCCCTTGGTGGTGCAAGCTTTCCGCCTGTTCCTCGCTAACCTTCTTGGCGACCGGGCCACTGACTCTCCCCTAAAACCGCGCCCTGCGTCGCGGGCTACTCCGCCAGCCCCGTTCTCCTCTTGTACAATCAATGCGAAAGCGAGCCCCTGATGCCCACCACACAAGTTCGCGAAATCGCCGCCGCTTCCCGTCTCGACAATGTGCGCTACGCCATCCGCGACCTGGCCTGTATTGCCGACGAAGTCGTCGCACAGGGCCACAAGGTCCTGCCGCTGAATATCGGCGATCCCAACGTTTTCGATTTCGTGACACCGCCGCATCTGATCGAGGCCGTCTATAAGGCGATGCGCGATGGCAAGAATGGTTATTCCCCTTCCTCGGGCATCAAGCCCGCGCTCGACGCCATTCGCGGCGAAGCCGCTCGCAAGGGTATCTCCAGCATCCAGGACGTTTTCATCACTTCCGGCGTCAGCGAGACGGTTGATATTTGTCTCGCCGCCTTACTCAACCCGGGCGACAACCTGCTCACGCCGTGCCCCGACTATCCGCTCTACTCGGCCGTTCTGGCCAAGCTGGATATCGGTCTCAATGCTTATTACCTTAATGAGGAAGACGGCTGGCAGCCCGACCTCGACGATATCCGCCGCAAGATCACGCCGCAAACGCGCGGCATCGTACTCATCAATCCCAACAATCCCACTGGGTCGGTTTGCACGCGCGCCATGTTGGAAGAGATTGCGGAACTCGCCCGCCGCCACAACCTCGTCATCTTCGCCGACGAGATTTATGACAAGCTTATCGTCGACGACGATCCCCACGTCGCCATGGCCGCCGTCGCGCCTGACGTTCCTATCATCACCTTCGGCGGATTGTCGAAGAACTATCTGGCCCCGGGATGGCGCATCGGATGGGGCATTGCCAGCGGAGACGCCGCCGTCATTCGACCCTACCTCGCCGGCATCAACAAGCTGCTGCGCGCCCGCATCTGCGCCAATCACCCCGAACAATATGCCATTCAGCCCGCGCTGGACGGCCCCCAGGATCATCTCATCGAGGTGAAAAAGAAACTGCGGAGCCGCCGCGACCTGACTGCGCGCTGGTGCCACGGCACACCCCGCGTCAGTTGCGTTGCTCCCAAAGGAGCGTTCTACGCCTATCCGCGAATCGACATTCCCGAAGGCGACGACGTCTTCGTCGCGGAACTCATCCGCCAAAAACATGTCATGGTGGTGCACGGCTCGGGCTTCGGACAGCGGCCCGGAACGCAGCACTTCCGTATCGTGTTTTTGCCGGACGAGAAAACTCTGGCGACTGCGTACTCCGCGATTGCCGCGTTCATGGCCGAGAGGTACCACTGAGTTCGTAAAAAATCTTATCCGCAGCGTTGCGTGCCTATCGCAGAGATGTCGTTACTGTCGAGAGAAGTCTAATCTCTGTCATCCTGAGCGGAGCGTGGTGCGCGCAGCGAGCCACGCGGAGTCGAAGGACCCCTAACCATTCAATTTTGCTGTCCCGTCAGAGAAGTCCTACGGTGCTCCTGTTAGCAGATTTCTCCCGACGCTTCACTAGAACCTGTCTCATAAATGGTTTTGGGAAGGGCACGAGTTTACTCGTGCGGCACAGACCCGCCAAAATTGAGGCCTTTAGCCCCTGAGGCAGGGTTCACCGCTTCCCTGAAACTATTTATGAGACCAGTTCTAATAAACGCCCGGAATCAACGACGGCACACGCCGCGCATAGTCATCGAATTGCTGTCCAAACGTCTCGCGCAGCAACCGCTCTTCGATCCCGACTCGAATCACCGTGCCGATCAGGAAAACCACGATCGCCACGCTCAGTGGGATCCACCGATCGACCGCCAGACCCGTCGCCACCAACATTCCTAGCATCCCCGTATAGATGGGATTTCTGACCACCCGATAAGGGCCATCCTGAATGAGATCGTGCCCCTCGACCACGCGTGCGCCGAGCGACCACTGTTTCCCCAGCCGTCGCGCGGCCGCGTTGACCAGCCCGACCGATGCAATGGCAATCACCAGCGTCGCCCCCGTCACTGCCCAGGCGAACCATGCCGGACTCCGCTCCGGAACAAAGATGCTGCCGTGCTGCATCGGACCCATCCAAACCATGCCATACGCCAGAGCCTGCAAGCCGAGCCCCAGATAGGAGCGCAGGTCGCGCTTTGCCTCCCGCGCCCGGGGCGGGTGTTTGCGCAGCCAGAAGGTCAGGGCAAACAGCCACCAGCACGCGATTACCCCATAAAACGCCGCTTTCCCAGCCAAAGCCGAACTTCCCAAAACTGTATCCGCCATTCGTGTGTCTCCACAGAACTTTCGTAACTCTACACCCATTGCCGCGTTTCCTATACTGAGTCGGGATGTGGATTATGCGGTGTAAGACTCCGTTTTCTCTTGTTCTTCTCTTGACGAGCGTGCTGACCTCGGCGCAAAGCACCTCGCCCGACGCGCTCTACGACCGCGCCCTTGACGCCATCACCGGCGTCGGTCCGCTGCACAACGATCAGCAGGGCTTCGACTATTTCAAGCGCTCGGCCGAACTGGGCTATGGCCCGGGTCAGATTGCCCTCGGCTACTACTACGAGACCGGTAGCGGCGTCCCCGCCGATCCCGTCCAATCGCTCGAACTCTACCGCAAAGCTGCGATCACCGGCGACTCCTTAGCCGCATGGCTCACCGGTCGCCGCTATTTTCTCGGCAACGGAATTCCCAAGGATCCCG